>Ga0207662_10001897_pt1 | contig 10305 bp, 25 predicted proteins | sample KBSS33LmetaG_FD_184338 | JGI IMG/M metagenome (GOLD analysis project Ga0207662, IMG submission 184338) | Switchgrass rhizosphere microbial communities from Kellogg Biological Station, Michigan, USA - KBS S3-3L metaG (SPAdes) (version 2) | ecosystem: Host-associated > Plants > Roots >...
GGCCATTACACGCGTCGTTGGTCAGATGGATTGGCAGGACGTCTCGGAATTGCGTAAAGCGATGAGCAAGTCGATGGGCGAGGAGTTCTTCAACCGCTACTACACCAAGTTCGAGGCGGGCGCCACTGCGCAAGGAATCAGCAATGGAGAGGCCAGCGATATTTGGAAGAAAGTGTGCACCTTTGGCTCCTGGGCATTCAATAAGTCGCATTCCGTCAGCTACGGGATTATTAGCTATTGGTGCGCGATGTTGAAGGCGCATTACCCGTTGGAATTTGCAGCTGCGTGCCTCCGGAACGAAAAGGATGAAGAGCAAGGAGTGCGCATTCTGCGTGACTTGACGAAGGAAGGGTTCCGGTACCGGAGCGTGGACCCGGAGCGGTCGGGGTTGACCTGGAGCGTGGTGGACGGAGAATTGCTCGGCGGTCTTACCAATATTAAGGGCATTGGTATCAGCAAGGCGAGGGATATCCTGGCGCGACGCGCGGACGGTCGCGGGTTACTCCCGGGACAGCGGAAGCTGCTCAGCGCCCCACGGACGCCGTATGACGATATTTTTGAGGGCGATCGTCGCTTTGGCGACTATTACGTAAACCCGAAGTCGTATTACATCCTCAGCGGACACGTCACCCATGTTGCAGAGATAAGCGAGGCGGGCGACTATGTGTTCATTGCGCGGATTAAGGAAAAGAATCTGCGCGACTTGAATGAATACGGCAACCTGGTGAAACGCAATAATAAGATGGTGAAGGTGAATCCGCTGTTTCTCAACCTCGTCCTCGAGGACGATACCGGCTCCATTATCGCCAAGATCACGCGCTATAGCTATAAGAAGTGGGGGAAGCCGCTGATTGAAAAGGCAAAGATTGGGGACTGGTTCCTGTGGAAGGGAACCATCAAAGAAGACGGATGGCGCATGGTCATGGTAGAACGCTGGCGCTGCCTCGAAGGGGATACTCACGCCCTCCATAAGGATTCACCAGACGAAGCAAAACGCAAAGCAGCCGCTGCAACGGCGGAAGGAGCACATCAATGAAACTCGGGACAAAGTCCGTGTTGTACGGATATCATTGCGTCGCCATTCACTGGATCTTTGTTGCATTTGGGTGGTGGCGCCTCTACGGGTTCCGCGCAGTGCTCGTGGGCCATAAGCCACCCTCGGGTGCGGTGGCGTCGTACCGAGCGGCGGTGTGGACGATGATGCTGGATCCCCGGCTCTGGCTGGCCTTTGTTATTCATGACCTTGGCTATTGGGGAAAGCCGAATATGGACGGGCCGGAGGGTGAGACCCACCCGTACTGGGCGGCCAAGGTCATGGAACGGTTGTTTGGCGTGCCCTGGGGCGAGTTCACGAAGTATCACTCTCGCTTTTTGGCGAAGAAAGAACACGCACGCCCCTCGCCCTTGTGCTTCGCGGATAAGCTCGCAATTGTCTATATGCCATCATGGTTGTACTTAATCATGATCCACGCCACGGGCGAAGTGAAAGAATATATGCAGAACGCCACGGTGATGATCGAGCGCGGGGGTCACCCGGACGCGCGCGCCTGGCTCCGGGACGTGAAAGCGTATGCACGCGCTTGGGTCAATCAGTACAAAGACGGACGCACCGATACAACAACGCCGTTGAAGTCCGAGCGGGCTACCGTTTCAGACACCGGGGTATGGAAATGATAAAAACTGTTGCGTGGTGCTGTTCCAATTGTACGGAAGAGCTCGACGTGAACGTTGAGGTGACGTCCGTCGGCTACCCGGGACGCACGGGCGGTCCGCCGGAGTTCTGCTACCCCGGGGAGCCGCCGGAATGGTTCGTGATGAAGGACGTCACGTGCCGGGAATGCTGTACGGAGTTTCCTACAGCGGTGCTGAACGAAGATGCCTCACTGCACGAGGCGGTCTGTACCGCCATTGTAGAGGACGCGGCGGCTGCGTATGAGGATTATGACATCTGGCCGGAGGATGATGTCTGATGGCAGAAAAGCACCTGTGGGCCACGCTGCGTGATGCCTTGAAGCCGTACGGCCATTTTGACCGTATTGAGAATATGGTTGGGCGGGGGCGTCCGGACGTGAACTATTGCGTGCGCGGATGCTCGGGCGATATTGAGCTGAAGCAGCTCCCGGCCTGGCCTGCGCATTCCGACACCGTGGTCAAGGTGGATCATTTTTCACCGCAACAACGCCTCTGGCTCCGGCAACGGTGCGCGGCTGGAGGGACGGTGTTCGTGCTGTTAGAAGTGGTGAAACCTACGCCCGTGTATCTGTTGCTGCGCGGAGCGTGGGCGCGGTTACACCTGGGGCTGACGGCCACGCAGCAACAGCTCCGGGATGCCGCTGTGGTGACAGGAGACGGACGGTTTCCCACGAAAGACATTCTCACGGAGTTGTGGCGTCATGCCTGAAATTGACTTTAAGAACTTGACCTTCAAGTTCCGCCTCAATCCCGAGGCCCCGAGGGGCGTCGTGGGCGTGACGGAAAACCGCCCGGGAGAGTTCCTAGTCATGGCGCGGGATGAGCTGACGGATGCTCAAATTGTCATGGCTATTGCGCGCTGGTGCGCAAAGCATCACCGGGAGGCATAATGATGACAACCGCCCTCATCCTCCATCCGAGTGAGCGTGACGCCTATGGCCTGTTGACGCGTGGGCTTTTGACTGATTTGCATACGCTTGCTATGGGCTTTCAGTGCGGCTGGGAGCGCCATCGCGAGCTGGCCATTGATGCGTGCCTGGCCGATCGTCCGCCCCGGTACGCCGACTTGCGTGACTTCCTGCTCTCTGAAGTAGACGTACCCCCTTACTTTGCTCAGGCGGTTGCCCTATGGATGACGCGGGAGGAGGGAAATGTGGACGGGTTTTTCTTGTCGTTCCCGGCGTGGACGAGATTGTGAAACGTGCTGAAATTGATGACGAGAATCGGCGCGTGGTGACGGCGCTGGTCTCGCGCGCGGCCTCGCTGCAAAAAGGCGGCGTCATCCATGCACAAGATATTGATCATTTGCAACGCATGCTGAATGCGTGGTGGGAGCGACTGATGGAGGTAGCGGTGAAGCGGAGCGGCGAGTAGCCTTTACTTTCACGTACCGCAAAAGTAAATTAAGGCAGTGAGATCAGCCTACCCTTTACACCACTGCCCCGGAGACTTCATGAGCTACGTGACGCCGAACTTCCCGACCAAAAAGGCACTCAAAGAGGCCCTGGCTGCCGGTAAGACCGTGGACGTTTTTGAACCCGGGCTCGGCGGCCCCATTCCGCAGAACGGAACGGTATTCCTCGAGGGGCCGCACTACCCACAGCCGCACAAGTGGTACGCCAAAGGCACCATGCAGGGCGGCAAACTGGTCAAGATCTCATGACCAAGCAAGATCGACTGGCGCGCCTGCTCATTGGCAGAACGGTCGAGGGTGTCTCTGCACCAAGCAGAGTTCCGGGGCAGGATCTCGTCACGGAACTCTGCTTGGTGCTGGATACCGGAGAACACGTTACCGTGAGCGCGACGCATTGCATCGAGACGGATATTCAATTGACCTTTTCCGTCGGTGAGATTCACGAGGAGGACCTGTAGATGCCTCTCACAATCAAAACAGACATCCCGAACATCGACGACCAGACGAACAACGAACACTACAATTTAGCCGTCTTAATGATGGCTACTGGTGTTCCCGAGATCCGGAAGGACAGCAATAACGACTTGATCAAGTTTGTCTCGCGGGTTGCTCTGCTGGACGTTTTCCCACGAAACGGAACCAAGAATCTCACAGCCGAAGAACTCATCTCTTGGGTTCGCAAATTCGGTCACATTCGCACCAACGCGAACAGCCGCACGGACGCCGACGTGTTGAAGTCTGCGCGCCTCCGCGCGGAGGACGCCATTCGTAGCGTCCTGGAGGCGCTCTAGATGAAGCCGCCTCCAGTGAAGCCGCCCAATGCGCCCCAGTGCCTGCTCTGTACCGGCTGGACCGGAGGGCTCCAGCGGTACGAGCATGACGGGAAGGTGGACTATTTTCACGCGGCGTGCGTGGGTAGTTGGTTGATGAATAATCCGGACAGCGTGATCAGCTTCTTTCCCGGGCTCGGGGAGGCGCCAGCGTGATTCGCGCGTTGTATGTATGCATGTGCGACCGATGTGGTGCGGTCTCTATGCTGGACGAGGCGACCGCCTTCGAGCGCATTGATGCTGCGCCGGACGCGGCGGAACCGCCGTTGGTGAGCCGGTGCGAGGTGGTGCGAGAGACGGAGTATGATGATGAGTCGACCACCTATGACGTATGCCAGGGGACGGTGCGCCTGTGCGGGGTGGTGCCGTTGAGCCCGTTGCCCACGAAGGAACAGATTGCACAAGCACGTGTGACGCGAGGGACGCACTAATGGATCTTATTGTTCACGGAGAGCGGGTGGGTCGCTCCTGTGGAACGTGCTCGTTGTGTTGTACGGTGATGGCGGTGGCGGAGATTGAAAAGCCACGCAATACCCGATGTTGCCATTTAAACACCCTCGGGCGCTGTGCCGTCTACCCAACCCGCCCTGACAGTTGTCGTCAATTTTCGTGCACGTGGCTCTTGGGCATGCTGCCCAAGGCGCTGAGCCCGGAGCGGATCCATGCGGTGGGCGATACCAACCTCGCCGGTGACGCGTTGGTTTTTCACGTTGATCCCCGCTTCCCTCGTGCGCACGAGCGGGGTGTCTTCAAGCAATTCATTGAACGGGTAGCGGCCAAGGTGCTGATCATTGTGCTGATAGGGGATACGCGCGTGGTCTATGGGCCGAACCGGGAGCAGGTAGAAGTGGTGTCTCTTGATCCTACCGGAGCAGGCGGTGTACGATGAAGAAAGGCACGGTCGTCACGGCACAGCGTGAAATCGTAGACTACATTGGTCCGGAGGCCTATACCCGTGGCGCCACGGTGCCCATGGGGACACGAGGTATCGTGGAGGGCGTCATTGTGTTTGAGGATCATGTTGAGTATGACGTGGCCTTTGAGGGTTTTGCTGGCATCTGGATTTGTACGAAAGAGGAGATTCAATGCGTGAAGCAAAAATGAACCTAACGCTGGCAGAAATTCACTGGCTCCGTCGCCGTCGCGCGGGGGTGCGGCAGCCCCAGTGGGCCAAGGCGCGCGGCATTAGCATTGACCGGCTTCAGGCGCAAGAGTCCGGCCGGGAGGACGCTCCGCCCGTGCCGCCGCTCCCGTCCCTCACCGAGGGAGAATGGTGCGCGTTGCAACGCCGCCGTCGCGGGTGGACCATGGCCCGTGCGTCGGAGGAATCCGGTATGAGCCGGATGACCGTGTGGAAGGCTGAACACGACCGTACCGCTGGCGTAGCCGCGCTACGGCGGTTTTACGTTGCAGCGGGCGTGCTACAAGCCCCTGCAAGCGCGTCTGGCGGTACGCTAACGGCGGTCCAGGAGGCGGGAGCATGAGGAGCTATGTAATTCTTGTATTCGCCTGCGCCTTGCCGCTCGGAGCGCAGCGTCTAGAGCTGCGGGCCGTGCCGCCGACGCTCGCCGCGCGCGACTCCGCATTGGTCACGGCGACGGCGTTCGCGGTGGACGGACGGCGCTCCCCGACGTCAACGGTGACCTGGGTGACGCGACCGCAGGGGCCGGTGACGATTGTGCCGGACGCTGCGGTCCGTGGACAACAGGCCACCATTATCGGCGAGGTGCCGGGAACGACGTACGTGGTGGCATCGTGGCGACGGTCGGACGGCATTACGCTCCGCGACTCGGCACGAATGCAAATTACGTCAGTGCGTGTGACAAAAATGCTCGTGGGGCTAAAATTCTCCCGGACCGTGACGGGCGCGTGGGAGCAGGTTGCGCCGGCAATGACGGTGGGAGAGCAGGGCCGGTGCCTGTATGCTGTTGCGTTGGATAAGCGCGGCCAGGTCATTACGGGGCGCGCCGTGACCTTTCAGTCGTCCGATCCGAGCGTTGCTACGTTTGCTGCTGGTGGCGCGTGTCCCGATACGACGATTGATCCGGGCAAATTGCCATGACGACTATTGACCATTATCCACATCCGCTAGGCATCACTCACGATGGCGGGGTGCAAGGAGCGTGGCGGTGGAACCCGGAGCAGCAACGCGTGGAACGGTGGAACCCGTGGAAGATGCTCTGGGTGGCGTCGATCGTTTCGCCTGCGCTGCTCACTCCGGTTGAGAAGGCCGCGTATGCCATAACGTGGGCGGAACCTGCCGATGAGTGAGACAGAGCAAGAGAAGCCGGACGGGCCCTGCCCCGTTTGCGGAGCCTCGCTCGACAGTATCGGCGTGGTCATTCTCTCACGCACCGCCGCGTGGAAAGACTGTCCACCCGTCATCGTCGAGGATCGTTTTTCAAAGTGCGGCGAGTGTGGCGAGGAGTGGTACGACAGCAATCAGGCCAATCGCCACACGCTCGCACTCCTCAAGGCGACCGTCGCCTCGCTCACGTCCCAGCTCGCCGAGGCCCGCAAAGAAACCGCTGAAGCAGACGATGTCGTCGTGACGTTGGTGGCCAAGCTCATCGCGTTCCGCTCCGAGCTCGACGCCGAACGCGCCGCAAGAGCGAGAGAAGTCACGATCCAGCACGCTTACGCTCGGTTTGTCTCGGCGGTGCGTCGTGCCGCGAATGGATATGACCACGTTTTTCAATTCAACGTTCTCGCAGCGCTTACGGACCTTACCACCATCCTCGGAAAAATTCCGCCGGAGACGAAGAACCTGAAGCACGAAGGCGCGACCTGGCGCGGCGTGTCGGGCGTGTGTCCGGCCTGCTACGAATACGCGACCATGATCAATCCCAAATATCACCCGGACAGCGACGTCGGACCTTTTGACTTCGCCTGCGTTCTCTGTGGGCATCTCCACGACTCGCCGAGCGATCCGACAGACGAATCGCTGTGCATCCGCCGCGCGCCCTCTGGAGAGCAGGTGGACCATGGCTGACTCCCCCGCCGTCCCGAACGGCGCACCGATAGGCCACCAAGATGCCGACATATAAAGAGCCAACGTTTGGAGTAGCCATGACGAGACCGTGCCCAAGCTGCGGTGCTCCGGTCGGTGAGCATTGCCGGTTTGGCCCTCATGCCAACCTCAAGAACCCTAGACTTTCCGCCTGTGCTGCTCGGGCGTTGCCGAGAGATAGGGATGCTGAGTCTGCGGTCGTGAATCGTCTTGCTGTTGAAACGCTCAGTGAGATGAAGAGAGCGCGTGCCGATGTGGTCTGTGGAGACAAACGGCTCGCGGAGTTAGCGCAGATGCTTCACGAAATCCAGGAAACCGATCAATGAGCGCACCGAACGGCTTCGACGTAGAGCGAGCGGTGACGGTGCTGATAGAAATCGCAAAGAAGTTGGAGGACGGTGCTGTCGCACTCCACCGTGTCGCTTTGCCAGCTTTAGCATATGCAAGCGAGGCCGAGGCTCAAGAGCTTCGCGCTCTTGCTTCCGCTCTCCCTGGATTCTGCAAAGACGTCGATTGGCTTGTGATTCGAGCGGCCGACATTCTTGCCGGTGCTGTCCTGCGCCGAATGAACGAGCATATCGACGGCGAGATCGACGCACGATCAGAGATCGGTGATGCCCTGCTTGATTACGCGTCCTCGCGTCACGGTGATGCCAATCCGCTGGGCGACGTTCTATCAGCGTATGAGAAACTGCGCGCCCCGGTCCACCCAGAGGGAGACGAGCGCGTGAACGACCGGCCCCCGCGCCCCGGGGCGTAACCGACGCGTAGGCCACGCCCCGTATACGCCCGTGTACACGGTTAGGCGCGGGGGCCCGGCCCCCCCCGGGGGTAAAGGCTACCCTAGTCCTGTCCACGGGAATAGTGCAGGATAATGGCTGCCATAGCGCATGAGGTGCCAAATATCGTGACGCCGTGCACGTATGACACCGGAACGCCAAGGAGCATTGCCATGATAGCAATGCTCCATGCGCTCACTGCGCTCCACGCCAGCCGTCTACTCATACCGCCGAACGTTAGGCGGGCGCAGCGTCGGGGGAAAGGCCCCGGTCCACGGCGTCCCCAAATGCCTGCTCCCACTCCGGCAGGCCCACGCCGGTGAGGAATAGTTGGGCCATAGACTCCGGCATCGGAATTGGCAGGTACTTGTAGTACCAATGCGGGCGGGTGTGTGGATTGGTCATGCTCCGGTAGATCTGCCCTTCCATGATGTCCTCAGCCCAGCAATGCAGATACGGGCGCTTGCCCCAGCGATTGCGGACGATGCGCTTCAACGGCATGACGTCCGTCCACCACGTGCCTTCGCTCGTGCCGCACCACGTATCCAGCAGAATATAGTCGTACTTGGTCTTTGTTGTTTTCAAATAATCGGCAATATCACCGTGGCGGACGGTGACGTTGGGGTGATGGGGTGAGCAGAGATGAATAATGCTGGCTGAGCGTTCCACCGTTGTCACGCTCATCACGCCAGGGAAGCGTGCCACGGCGGTGGTCAGGATCCCGAGGCCCAGCCCGCCGACCAGTACCTTGCCCTCCGGCTCCAGGCAATAGAGCAATTCGGCGATTTGATTCAACTCCTCCGGCAAATCCGTCATCCAGAGCGTCTTGCCCTCGACGAGTTCGTGTACGAGCAAGGGCTCTTGCGTGATGCCGGATACTTGTCTTACACCACGCGTGATCGCTTGGCGAATGCCCACGATCTGCACCTCCTCCCCCACAGGAATGGTGCGGTGGCGTACTTCAACGTTGCCGTGCTTGCGAGCGGGGAGCTGAATAGGGGACGCGTACCAGGATGCCGTATAGGACATGAAGTCTCCTCCCTCGGAGTTAGAATGTTTTGTTCATTTGACGCCATACCGCGCTGATCACCGCGACGAGCGCAGCGGCGACGAGGGCAAAACATAATGCAATGAACTTAATGATGAAGCGAAGCTCCTTCATGACTACTCCTCCACTGGGATGCGACGGATACGGGTGGCCGGATACCGGAACGGACCCACCCCGGGCTTGGCATGCAGGTTAATCAGGTACTCGTTGCCGTCAATGCGGATGATGGTACCGCGCCCCTTGGGCGTGATAACCTCGTCGTCCACCTTATAGATCATGGTCGTTTGCCTCCTTGGCATAACGGGCACCACCGTGTGGCACCCCCTCGGTTCTTCAGCTGATACTCAAACACCTGGTCCACGTTGACCCACTCCCGCGCCAGGAGCACCGGGATGCCGGCATCAATCACGCGTCGTACAAGGTTGGCCCCGGAGCCCCGGAGCTGATCCTCCAGGCGTGCATCCACCAGCGTGCTAAAGCCAATGTAATGACGCGCATGCCCGAACGGGCGCTCAAAGTGCAACAGATACACGGTGCCCTTGCGCGTGCGTGTTGTCGCAGGAAGGAGTGGGCGCCAAACCATTTTAGTCCCACTCCTCAGCCGCATCCTCTGCCGCCGCCGCCCGTCGAGCCCGGGCCTCATTCGGACACGTGGCCTCGTGCACAGCAATGCCATTAATCATCATGGCATTGCATTGACTGCATTGCACGTGAATGACACCGCGTCCGACGCGACATTTGTCAAAGCCCCGGCGCTCGAAGTCCTCCAGCCGATCCTGCCATTTTCCCCGCTTCACCGGAGCAGTAGGACCGCCTGCTGGCCCTCCTCCTGCTCATCGTCCTCGTACGAGTGTCGTACGATCTCGTAGCCGGACTGGCTGTAGCCACTTTCCTGCACCGTGCGCAGTTCCAGCTCGCCGGTCAACGGGAGGGCTTGCGGCGTATGATGATAATCGCCATAGTCTGCCGTCACAACCACCAGCACTCCGTCGGGCAGGTCGGTGGCGTCTACGAGCAACTCGCGCAGGTCACCGAGCGTGATTGATTTTAACACATGAAGTCTCCTGAAGCGGTAGCGGGCCCCGGGTACGGTACCCGGGGCCCTAACGGGTGTAACGGGCGTAGGAGGGGCGTGGGCACCGCGTGCTACCCGGGCCCCGCTACGCCCCCTAGCGCTAGGATCAGCACCAGGGAAATGTTGGGCGTGGGGAACAAGGCATCAAACAACAACAGCATCGTTGCTTGATCAACCTTGGTATTGATGCATTTCGCCAGGTCACGCGCCCGGAGCAGGTAGGAACGCGGGTCCGTCGCGTCCTCAAGGAAGCAGATGCCGTCATTATCGAGGATCACCGTGAACTGTCCCACCAAGGCATCGCGCTCGTCCCATAGTATCATCCGCCTGTCCGAGATGAGCGGGGCCTGGCCATTGGAGAAGGCAGCTGCTCCGGACAGGCCGTACCATTCCGAACGGGTGAAGGGGGTGAAGGAGTGAATGCGATGTTTCATAGGGCCACCCCAATGAGGCGGCA
>Ga0207662_10001900_pt1 | contig 10292 bp, 6 predicted proteins | sample KBSS33LmetaG_FD_184338 | JGI IMG/M metagenome (GOLD analysis project Ga0207662, IMG submission 184338) | Switchgrass rhizosphere microbial communities from Kellogg Biological Station, Michigan, USA - KBS S3-3L metaG (SPAdes) (version 2) | ecosystem: Host-associated > Plants > Roots > Rhizosphere...
CAGCGCCATTGATCAAAACTTTCTGGCCCGGCTGCAACTGTGCCTTGTCGCGAAGTCCCTGCAACGCGGTGAGCCCGGCCACAGGCGTTGCAGCCGCTTCCTCGAACGACACTTTGCTCGGCTTGATAGCCAATTTTGACTCGCGTGCGCACACATACTCGGCGAAGGCGCCATTGCACCCTCCGAATACTTCGTCGCCGACCTTGAACTGCGTAACGTTCCTGCCGACAGCTTCAACCTCGCCCGCGACATCACGTCCCGGCTTAAGGATCTTCACTTTGCTGAGTTTGGCCATGATGCGTCGGATGAAGGTGTGTCTCAAGAAGTGGTAATCGAGTGGATTGAGTGCCGCTGCGCGTATTTTGATTAGCACCTCGTCATCTGCGGGAAGAGGCTTGTCGATTTCTTCCAGCTTGAGCACATCAGCCGAAGCTCCGTGGCTGTAGACGATCGCTCGCATCAGTGTGGTGGTACGCACGCAGCGAAATGAAGTTTCTAAGGGTGAGTCTTGTTCATTCTGAAAATCCTGACATCCCTGTCTAAACGCTTCACCGGGGCTTTGCACAAAAAGTCCTAAATACCACCCACGGCAGTGGGTGGTTCATTCAGATCCTTTCTACTCCAACTCTGAATCGCCGCTCGAATCCCACCCAACGGCAGTTGGTGGATTGTTCAAATGCTGTCTACAAGGGATTTGAAGTATCCACCCACTGCCGTGGGTGGGATTAACGTACCGTTTAGAAATATTTCTAGAAAGGACCTGAACCATCCACCCACTGCCGTGGGTGGAATTTTGAAGTTTCTGTGCAGAGGCACTAAGACTAGCAAGAAATAACAATGACTCTTCACGTCTCTTAGTGGTTCAGATTTCTGAACCATGGCTACTTCAGATGAACGATCCCGCGTTGGAGGGCCGTGGTGGCAGCTTGTGTGCGATCCGACACACCGAGCTTACTGAGGATATTGTTGATGTGGCTTTTGACTGTTGCTTCGCTAATGCTGAGGTGAGTGCCAATCTCTTTGTTACTTTTACCCGCGACAATTTGCTGGAGAACTTCCAGTTCCCTTCCCGTCAGATCAGATCCGCTCATGCGTTCTGCCAATCTTTCAGCGACGACCGAGGGAATTCGTCGCGAACCCGCATGGACTTTTCTAATCGATTCTTCGAGGTCTTCGAAGAACACGTCCTTCAATAGATAACCTTGCGCTCCTGCTTGCAGAGACCGATAAATGTCTTCATCCCCGTCGTAAGTTGTAAGAACTATGATTCTGGCAGCGGGAAATTCGCGGCGGATGGCAGCAATAGCTTCAACTCCACTCAGCACCGGCATACGCAAATCAATCAACATAATGTCCGGTTTGTGTTCGCGGTAGAGCTCGATTGCCTGCTGACCGTTGGTCCCTTCAGCAATCACATCCATGTCTGCGACTGTATTTATCAACGACACAAATCCTTGTCGCACAACCGCCTGGTCGTCAATCACCACAATGCGAATCTTGTTATCGCTCATCGATTCCTTTTAGTTTGTAATCGGTACTTCAATTAGTACTTCAGTACCCGTCTCAACTGAGCTGACTATCTTAAAGGTTCCACCAATTCGTTGCGCTCGCTCTCGCATCCCAACGAGACCGAAATGTCCATTCTGATTTACAAGCGCCGGATCAAATCCTCGCCCATCGTCTCGCACACTGAGTTGCACTCGATTGATATCGAAATTGAGGTTAACGACAACGTGTTCCGGATTTGCATGGGCCAAAGCATTGTTAATCGCTTCCTGGGCAATACGCAACAAGTTGTCTTCAACCGGACGAGGTAGTTGTCTGAAAACCCCGCCGACCTGTACTTGAGCCTCGACGTTACTCTCCGCCGTTAACCGCTGTGCAGTCTCCTTCAACGCAGTTGGCAAATCAGAGTTATCGAGCGCCTGTGATCGCAAATCCCAAACGTAACGCCGCGCTTCGGCAATTCCATGCCGAATCAACAGACGCACCCGGTCCAAATGACTCTTCGCGACTTCGGCACCTGGCGGCATAGTACGCGCGACGACTTCGAGTTGAACTGAAATACCGAGTAACTCCTGGGCCAGGTTGTCGTGAATCTCTCGCGCGATGCGAGTTCTTTCTACCAGCACTGCGTCAAACTGCGCCTTCATTCTTCTGACGCGTAACTGGTAGGCCTGCCAGACGAGAAATGCAAGCAACAATATCAGAAGAGCATAGAACCAGTACGTTTGATAGAAGTGGGGTTGAAGATAGAACTGAAAGGCTGCCCCCTCCTGGTTCCAAACACCGTCGTTGTTTGCCGCAATCACTCGAAACGTGTACGTGCCGGGCCGGAGATTTGTATACGACGCAGTTCGCTTGGTTCCGGCATCAATCCAATCTGGATCAAATCCTTCCAGCTTATATTTGAACTTTACTTTGTCGGGCGCTACGAAACTCAAGGCGGTGTAATAGAACTCCAGCCGCGTTGTCGCGGGTGAAAATTGCACATTGCCGTTCGCGGTTAACGGTTGATCGTCAATTCGAATCTGTTCAATCGCAACCGGCGGAACTTCACGGTTGAACTGCGTGTTCCCCGGGTCAATCATCGCAATGCCTTTGATGGTCGAGAACCACAGTTTGCCGTCGCTGCCTCTCCAACCAGCCGGATAGCCTCCACCGCTACATTCACGCGTCAGCATTCCGTCGGACGTTCCATAGGTAGTCGGGTTCAGGTATTGGAGCTTGCCATCAGCAAAATCATTCAACTCGCTGAGACCAACTTTTGAGATGCCTCTTGGTGAACTAAACCAAAGATTGTGTTGCGCATCTTCCAGGATCCGATAGATGACGTTATCCAGTAGGCCGTTCCGGGTTGTATACGAAGTTATCCGTCCATTCTGAAGCCGATTTAGACCACCGTCGTTTGTGCCGATCCAAATGTTATGCGCGGAATCTTCGTGAAGAGAAGTAATCACTTCACTCGACAGTCCGTCCTTCGAAGTGTAGTTGGTAAACTTTCCGGCCTTGAATTCACTCAGGCCCGCCCGAGTTCCGACCCACAAAGTATGGTTGGAGTCTTCAAAGATCGCTCCGATAAAATCGCTTGGCAAACCGTCGTGTGTAGTAAAGATCGTAAACTCGCCGTTCTTGATTCGATTCAGTCCATTACGCGTCCCGACCCAAACAACACCCTCGCTGTCGACATAGATTGAGCGAATGAGATCACTCGAGAGACCTTCAGCGACGGTGAATGTTTCAAAAGTTCCGCCTGCAAACTTATTCAGACCATCAGGCGTGCCAATCCACATCGTTCCCTTGTCGTCGCCATACAACGAAAGCACCACGTTGCTCACTAAACCGTCTTTTGTCGTGAAGTTCTTAATCTTTCCGTCCCTCAGGACACTCAATCCAGAGCCACTAGTTCCAATCCAAACAGCACCAGACTTGTCCTGGTAGACAGATTTGATCAGATCACTTGCCAGGCCCTGACGAGTCGTAAGCGTAGTAAACTTTTTGTCGCGTAACAGATTCAGGCCGCCAGCCTCGGTGCCTATCCATAGGCTCCCTTCGCGATCTTCAAACGAGGCCAGGACAAGATTGCTCGCTAGTCCCTCAGCAACAGTCAACTCCGGCTGATTGCCAACCCTTAATCTCGCCAGGCCATTGTTTGTGCTAATCCAAATAGAGCCTTGCTTGTCCGCCAAGAGATGGTTCACATGATCGTCTGGTAAGCCATTCGCTGTAGTGAAGGTGAACGGCTGTCCGTGATCATAAGTGACCACTCCGGTATCCGTTCCAAACCAAAGGCGACCTGCCTGATCTTGAAGTATTGTGTTGACACTTCGTCCGGTAATTTCTTTCAACGGCTCGGAGTCGACCTTCATATCTACGTTGACTCGCGAGACACCGACTGCGCTACCAACCCACAAGACACCGCTACTATCGACAAGAAGCGCTTGAATGTCGTCAACACCAACTGAAAATGCTGAGAAGGAATTGTTGACGTAACGAGCAAGTCCTGACGAAGTCGCAATCCAGATTGTTCCGTCTGACGCCTCGGCGACCGGACCCACGCTGTTGTCAGGAAGACCTTCATTTGAGGTGAATGAAGTAAATTTTCCACCTTGCATTCGCACCAGGCCATACGACGTACTGATCCACAATGCTCCATTGCGATCTTCCAGCAACGCGCGGATATCGTTGCTTTTGAGTTGTGGTGTATTTTCCTTATCGAAGACGACAAAGCCGGTTCCATTGAATTTCGCCAGGCCTTCCTGGGTGCCAATCCAAATATAACCATCCCGAGTTTGGACAACAGCCTGCACCGTGTTTTGTGGCAAGCCGTTCTCCGTGAGCCAAACCTGGGTGCCAAATTCGGTTAGAGCTTTATGAGGATCGAGCGCGTAGGCTGTTGAAACGAGGCAAGGCAGAACGATCATGACGATCGCTAGAACGTTTAACTTTGACTGCCCCTTTAACATTTTTGGAAAGTAGTGTAATTAACTCAGGTACTCAATGTTGAATCGATAACGCTTAATCCATGAAAACATTCAAGACCACCTTGTTGATTCTCGTAGTAACGTTGGCTGGTGTGGTCTCTGCAACACCAGCGCGCTGGAAAACAGCTACCGCACAGGAACTTCGTAAACTAATCCCGACTCGCGCGCCGGTAGTTAAGGAGAATATCGAAACAGAGTTTCGTACTGCCTCCGGAGTAACAGACGGAAAAGGAAAATTCATCGCCGGGGTAGTTATGATAACTGCGGGCTATGCAGCCGAAGGTAAGTACTCCCATTTTTTTGTGACGCAAGTCGAGTTGCAACTGGGCGATATTACCCTTCAGCCCGGAGAATATGTCTTCGGCTATCAGAGAACCAACAATGAAGCAATCCGGGTCACATTCTACAAGGCCTCAAGCGGCGATTCGGTCGGAGACGTCGAAGCCCACGTCAACCGCAAAAAGAATCTCGTTACTTCGCTATTAATAAGCCCGGCAGTTCACGGTAAAGGAACGATACAGGTTGGTCGATTTCTTTTTGACTACAAAGTTTCCGAGTGAACTCGAAGTCCAAAGTGATGCTCCAGACTTGAAAATTCAGGGTATCTAACGAAGAATTGCTTCGCAGTTTCCTTCATTTCGTCTCGACAAGGGAAAAACCAACATGAAAGTCTGTCTGTTTCTTTTGATTGCTGCGCTCTGTGTGCTCAGCTTTTGTCCGGCTGTACAACAAACTCTAAGCGCCCCTGCGCCAACTGTGCAACCTGTCGCTGACGAACTGGAAGATAGCGACGCGTTTTTCCAACGAGCAACCACTCGACCCGCCCAAAAGAAAAACTATGCACGCGAAGTCTCGGCTCTGCTCGCGCGTATGACGCTCGAAGAAAAAGTCGGACAGATGACTCAACTCGAGATCGGAATGATTACCAAAGGCGAAGGCGATAACATTCAAATCGACGCGGAGAAACTTGAGAAAGCAGTTGTGAAATATGGTTCGGGTTCAATTCTCAACGTGAAGGACCAGGCGCTAACTATCGCTAAGTGGCACGAGATCATCGGTGCCATTCAAACAGCAAGTCAGCGAACACGTCTAAAGATTCCAGTCATCTATGGCATCGATTCAATCCATGGCGCCAGCTACATTCAGGGTTCAACTCTCTTCCCGCAGGAAATTGGAATGGCGGCCACCTGGAATCCCGTACTGATGGAAAAAGGCGCACAAGTGGCCGCGGCCGAAACGCGCGCAGCCGGAATCCCCTGGACCTTCTCACCGGTGCTTGATCTGGGTCGCCAACCTCTCTGGCCACGCTTCTGGGAAACCTTTGGCGAGGATCCTTATCTCGCGAAAGTCATGGGCGCGGCGTTCGTGCGTGGAGTTGAAGGTGACGACGTTTCTTCTTCAAAGAGCGTCGCGACTTCGTTGAAGCATTACGTTGGTTACAGTTTTCCGTTGACGGGTCGCGATCGCACACCCGCATGGATTCCGGAGAATTACATGCGCGAATACTTTCTCCCACCGTTTGCTGCCGCTGTAAAAGCCGGCGCGCGCACCATCATGGTCAACTCGGCGGAGGTCAATGGAGTTCCCGGACACGTTAATTATCATCTCCTAACAGAGGTTCTTCGCAACGAGTTGGGCTTTGATGGATTCGTAGTTTCAGACTGGCAGGACATCAAGAAACTCGTGACTGAATGGCGCGTCGCTGCCGACGAAAAAGAAGCGACCCGACAATCAGTGATGGCGGGCATCGACATGAGCATGGTGCCGCAGGATTACAGTTTCAGCGATCTCCTGTTGGAGCTCGTCAAAGAAAACAAAGTGCCGATGTCGAGAATTGACGAGGCTGTCTCACGCATTCTGCTCGTCAAGTACCAACTCGGACTGTTCGATCATCCGATGCCCGACGCTTCGTTAAAAGCAAACTTTGCTACGGCCGGCTCACGAGCAATTGCTTTAGAAGCAGCCCGCGAGTCTCTGACGTTGTTGAAGAATGAAGGTTCGGTCCTTCCTTTGACTACCGGTCGGAAAATCCTGGTTACCGGGCCTACTGCCGATAGTCTCATCTCACTAAACAATGGCTGGACCTACGTCTGGCAAGGCAACAACATTGCACTTTATCCGAAAGATCGACCGACCGTTTTAGGAGCGATACGAGCGAAGGCGGGGGACAAGGTGACTTACGTACCTGGTGTTGCTTTCGACAAAGAGATCGACATCGAAGCGGCGGTCAAGGCTGCAGCGTCGGCCGATGTAGTCGTTGTTTGTATCGGTGAATCCTCTTACACAGAGACACCAGGAAACATTACCGACCTGACGCTCAGCGAACCACAGTTAAGATTAGCGGAGCGCATTCAAGCAACCGGAAAACCCGTGGTGTTGGTATTGGTTGAGGGTCGCCCGCGCGTAATCAACCGCATTGTTGATGGGGCAAAGGGAATTCTGCTGGCCTATAACCCGAGCAATGAAGGTGGTAGCGCAATCGCCGATGTTTTGTTTGGCGACTACAACCCGAACGGCAAACTCCCGTACAGCTATCCACGAACACCGAACGGTCTAATTACCTACGATCACAAACTCTTCGAAACTGAAAACACGAGCTACGGCAATACGGCATTCAGTCCGCAGTTTGAATTCGGCACTGGCCTTAGTTACACGACATTTGGTTACAGCAATCTGCAAGTCAGTCCAAAAAGTGCGGGTATGAACGGCGAAGTGAAAGTCAGCGTGTCAGTAACCAATAAAGGTCAACGGGCCGGCAAAGAGACCGTGATTGTTTACGTGCGAGATATGGTTGCAACGCTTTCACCTCCAGGAAAACGTGTACGTCGCTTTGCCAAGATTTCGCTTGAACCGGGACAGAGTCGCACGTTGACGTTCACTCTGCGTCCGGAAGATTTGTCCTACATTGGAATGAATAACAAACCGGTGCTGGAAGCCGGTGAGTTTGAAGTGCTGGTGGGCGGTCTTAGCGAGAAGTTCAGTATCAAGTAATCAAACGGTAAGAGGCACCTTAGTGGTGTCGAGGTCAGTACCACAACGCGGTAGCGTGTGGCTACGGTTGATCGCTGGTTATATAGCTGAGCCACACGCTACCGCGTTGTGGTACTGACTACATTCTATGAAAAACTCCAAACTACTTCTGATCGTTTTCACACTCCTCGTTGCGACACCAACGCTTGCCAAGGTAAGCCTCCCGGCGATCATCGGCGACAACATGGTTCTTCAACAGGACAAGAAAGTCCGCATCTGGGGTTGGGCGGATCCAAAGGAACGCGTCAACATTGCCTTCGGTTCTCAGACCGTAGGCACAGTTGCTGATGATAAGGGTCACTGGGAAACAATGATCGGGCCGTTGAAAGCTGGCGACCCCTTTGAGATGACCATCAGTGGAACAAACACACTTACGATCAAGAACATCCTTGTGGGCGAAGTCTGGGTTTGTTCGGGACAGTCCAACATGGAGTGGCCGCTCATCAATGCGAGAAACGGCGCTGAGACAGTTGCTCAAGCTAACCACCCGGAGATTCGTCTCTTCACTGTTCAGAAAGCGACTTCCGATTCGCCACTCGACGACGTAAAAGGTCGTTGGGTCGTAACCTCACCCGACAACGCCGGACAGTTCTCTGCTGTCGGCTACTTCTTCGGTCTTGAGTTAAATCAAAAACTCAAAGTCCCTGTCGGGTTGATTCACACCTCATGGGGCGGAACGCCAGCCGAAGCGTGGACCAGCCATGACATGTTGGCAACGACACCCGAGTTGAAACCGATTCTGGATCGGTACCAGGAAAGTCTGAAGGATCTCCCGCAACGTCAGCAAGATTTTCAGCGACGCTTAGCAGACTGGATTCACAAGAATCTCTACGAGGACACGGGCAACAAAGGCGAGCCACTCGGTTATGCAGCGCCGCAAACAAACACCTCTGACTGGTCGAGCATGAAGCTCCCACAGTTTTTTGAAACTGCCGGCCTAAAGATGGATGGCTCAATTTGGTTTCGAAAAGAGGTTGAAATACCGGCAGCCTGGGCAGGGAAACCCCTCGAACTCAGTCTCGGAGCACTCGATGATTACGATACGACTTACTTTAACGGAACAAAGGTCGGCGGAATTGGCAGCGAAACACCGAACAGCTATATGGTTCAGCGCCGCTACACGGTTCCCGCTGAACTCGTGAAGGCTGGTCGAAACGTCATTGCCGTAAGGATCTTCGATAGCGCCGGTGAGGGAGGCTTTGGTGTTGGCAAAATGGCAGTTGGGCCAGTCGGTGGCGTGGACTCTGAAGCAATTCCACTAGCCGGGACGTGGAGCTACAAAATTGAAGCTGAGTTAACTCCAAAGAGTCCCGATTGGGGATCGCGTCCGGAAGAGCCAGGCCCAACTAATCAGAACAGTCCGAGTGTTCTGTACAACGCGATGCTCGCGCCCATTACGCCGCTGACAATTCGGGGCGCTATTTGGTACCAGGGCGAAAGCAATGCCGGCCGTGCTTATCAATATCGAAGCTTGTTTCCATTGATGATTCGTAACTGGCGAACTTCCTGGGGCGAGGGCGACTTTCCTTTTTACTTCGTCCAGTTAGCAAACTGGCAACCCGTCAAAGATCAACCAGGTGAAAGCGAATGGGCCGAACTTCGCGAAGCTCAAACCATGACATTGAAAGAACCGCAGACGGGGATGGCAGTGATAATCGACATTGGCGACGCCAAGGACATTCACCCGCGCAACAAGACCGACGTCGGACATCGACTCGCGCTGTGGGCACTGGCCAACACGTATGGTCAAAAGATCGAATACTCGGGACCGATGTTCAATTCTGTTGCGGTGGAAGGCGACAAGATCCGCGTGAAGTTCAAACACACTGCGGGTGGCTTAAAGACATCCGACGGTGGCGCGCCAAAAGGATTCGCTATTGCAGGTGAGGATCACAAGTTCGTTTGGGCAGAAGCAAAGATCGATGGTGACTCGATTGTGTTGTGGAGCAAAGATGTTGCGAAGCCGGTCGCAGTTCGCTATGCGTGGGCAGACAACCCAGTCTGCAATCTCTTCAACAAGATCGACCTACCAGCGTCCCCGTTTAGAACTGACGACTGGCCGGGCATCACGGTCACCAGGAAGTGAATCGCGTGCGGTCCTTCTCTACCAGATCGCGTTCGTGATGAAGTCAGTACCACAGCGCGGTAGCGAGTGGCTCTGCTGTGTAAAGCGATTCTCGACATCCAGCGAGCCACACGCTACCGCGCTGTGGTACTGACTTCATCGCCATGACATCGGGACTGCCTCACGCTACTCGCACGCTTCTTGAATTCGCCAAACCAAAAAACCGAACGTCCGAGGCTTTCACTTCCAGGCTAAAGCGTCGCTCGCCAGTTTTGTCTTCCCACTGTTTTGGTTTTAGTCTTCCAGCAACGTAAACGGCGCTTCCCTTCTTGAGACTTCGCGCGCAAATTACTGCTCGCTCACCCCACACAGTTACGCGAAACCACGTAGGCGAGCTTTTCACCGCGCCCTTCTTATCGCGGGAGGTTTCGTCGACAGCTAGATTGAAATTACAAACCGTAGCGCCATCAGACAGCCGACGCAGTTCGGGTTCGCGACCTACATTCCCAACCATGGTGATCTTGTTGAATGACATAGGGCCTCCTTCACGCGCAGAATAAAACTCTAAAACCGACTTCGCAAGGATATCGGAGCAGGATATCGGAAGAAGTCGATCGTTCGTGAAACTTTGTGTTTGATATGCGGCTTTGCCGCCTCCCGTGCAGAAAGCCTCTGGCTTTCCGTTCGCAACCTTAGAAAGAAGAGGCTCTGCC
>Ga0207662_10001905_pt1 | contig 10282 bp, 6 predicted proteins | sample KBSS33LmetaG_FD_184338 | JGI IMG/M metagenome (GOLD analysis project Ga0207662, IMG submission 184338) | Switchgrass rhizosphere microbial communities from Kellogg Biological Station, Michigan, USA - KBS S3-3L metaG (SPAdes) (version 2) | ecosystem: Host-associated > Plants > Roots > Rhizosphere...
GACCGGGCGGCTGCCGTTCGCAGACGGCGTCGATCTTCCTCCCGACATGCTGCGCGGCGCCGGCGGCGTCACCGCGCAGGAAGTGGCGCCGGCCGGCGTCGTCATCGACGCGACCCGGCCGCGCTTCTCCTGGCCCCGGCGCGACGGTGCCGTTTACGTCGTCTCCATCTTCAGCGGCGACCGGCGGGTCGGGCAAAGCGAGCCGCTGACCGATACGCGGTGGACACCGCAAACACCGCTCGCACGCGGACGAAGCTACGTGTGGCAGGTCGAGGCGACGCGCGATCGCGAGCGCGAGATCATCCCGGCTCCCCCCGCACCTCCGGCGACGTTCCGGATCGTCTCTTCCCGCGACCACGAGGAGTTGCTCGAAGCGCGCCGCCGCTATCCCGGCGATCCCCTTCTGCACGCCGTCCTGGCGGCGCGTGCCGGCCTGCGGGCGGAAGCGCTCGACGCACTTTCCCGCGCACATACCAATATCGCCGCGCATTGAGCCGTCATGCCTCATGAGTCCCGACGGCAGGGTGGACCGCTTCCCGTCCGGCCGTATGGGCGACTAACTCTTCAACCGGAGGTCAACCATGAATTCTCGAATGCACATCATGATCTTTTTCTCACTGCTGTCAGTCCTGGCTCTTCCCGCCGCGGCGGCACGCCGGACGGATATCGCGATCACCGCGGACGTCGCGACGAACGCGCAGCGCCAGCTCGCCGGCAGCGGCATCGTCCTTCCGGGCGGACTTGCGACGAAATCAGCGCAGGACTCGCACGGACGCGCCATCGTCTGGCGTGAGCACAAGCGCGCCACGGATCCCGAGGGCGGCGTGCACGTCGTCTATCGCCAGTATCTCGCCGACGGGGGGATCGATGCGGAGCTCGTCGGTGGCGAGGTGGCCCTGCACTACGACCCGGCCGGCACGTTGCAGTCCGTCAACGGCGCGCAATTCGAGTCGGTCCACATCTCCAACAACCCTTCACTCGAGCGGGGCAAGGCGGCGGCTCGCGCGCTCGACGCATTCCGCGAGCACGCCCGCGCCAAGTCGCTCGACGTCGGGGACATCGGGCGATTTCAGTCGAAGCAGCCCGGCGTGCTCGAGGTGCGGACCGGCGAGCAGTCGGGCGTTCAGCGCTTCGTCTGGCACATGGCCATTCGCGACGTCGGCCTCGCCGTCGATGTGCTCGTCGACGCACAGTCCGAGGCCGTCCTGGCGACCGACGACACCATGCGCCTGAATGCGTGTTATCCGGACTCGCTCAGTTCCGTCGACGCCAAGAGCATCCCGGTTCGTGCCGGCTCCGGCCTGCCTTCGTCGGCAGTGCGCTGGATCGGAGCGACTCCGTCGAGCCGCAACGGGTACACACACGAGGCATTCTGGGCCGTGGCGGGCGCGCCGCTCTTCGGAGTCCACCAGTGGATGCCCATCGGCAATTCGGCGTTCAACAATTTTCGTTGTGCGGACCAGGCCGGGAAACAGTACGGCCTGATCCCGATCGCGACGGGCTGGGACGGTTACCCGCTTTACACCGATGACACGCTGTTCCAGGGACGCGCCGCGGGCGATGCGATGTGGCAGCAGTTCCTCACCATGGACGCCTTCTGGCGCCTCGGACGCAACAGCTTCGACGGCAACTACGGGAACTCCACCATCGTCATCGACTCGCCGTCTTCTCAGAACCTCACGGACACGGCGTGGTTTCAACCGAACGGTAAGGTCACCGATCTGACGGCTTCGGGCATGCCCCCTGGCGCCTCGGTGAACATCGCGCCGGCGGTCAAATACTGGAATGCGGCCACGTCGCTCGACTGGATCGCGCACGAGTGGGGCCACGGCGTCACCGAGGACCAGTTCGACCTCACCACTTCCATGGGCCGGACGCTGTCCGAAGGATTGTCGGACGTCATTGGGAACATCGTCGAAAAGACAGAGCAGACCTCCGACTCGACCGCCAATCCGGCCTGGTCCAAACTCGAGCAATCGAAGGACTGGGTCATGCACGAAGACGCCGCAAACGGCTCTTACGCGCGCGGCGCCGAGGATGACGGCCCGACCGGCCACACCTGGGTGGCGCGATCGGGAACCTCGCGGACGTTCAAGGACATGATCCATCGCCAGGATCCCGACGTCGATTCCGTCGACCAGGGACACCTGTCGGGGAACATGCTGGTCATGGCGATGCGGCTGATGAGCGACGGCGGCAAGAACCCGATCTGCCAGCGGCTGTCGACGCTTCAGGGATGCCCCGCGACCGAGGGCGGTATCAGCAATCCGTCGATCACCGGAATTGGCTTCGACAAGACGTCCAAGATCTGGTGGCACGCGATCACGAACGGCTACCTCGGCACGAGCACGACCTGGAACAACATCGCCAACTCGATGCTCCTCGCCGCGCGCAGCAAGTATCAGCGCTGCCCGTCCACGCCGGCCCTCGCCGAGCAGAACGCGGTGTTGCTGGCCTTCCGTTACATCGGTTACCCCGGAACGATGACGGCAAGCGGCTGCCCCTGATCATCCTCGCCAGGAGGCCGCCCAAGCGGCGGCCTCCCTTTTCGGCTGAGCGTGGTGCCAGAAACGGCCCGGCGCCGGGGGATCGCGGCAGTTCCTGGCCGAATCGAGCCGGCCGCCGTCCTGGCGTTCACGTCAGGCGCTGCTCCGGTCCCTCTCGCTTCCATAGCCGCCCCTCGGGTCCGAACGCTTCGAAGACCACGTCGTTGTGGTTCACGATGAACAGCGTCATCTCCGCGTCGCGGGTCACTCCGACGATCTCGGTGCCGGTGCGCTCCACCAGCCTTCGCGATCGCTCGTCGATGATGTATCCGGCACCGTCGGCCGACACGAACAGGTGCTTGGCGTCGGGCATCATGAAAACCGTACTCACGGTCTTGACCCCGCACTCGAAGCTGCCGATCCACTGGGAGGCTCCCAGGCCGATCCGGATCAGCATCCGTTCGCGTCCCGAGTCCTCTCCCGCGGCGGGGAAGGGGAGGACCTTGGCGCCCGCCGGTGCGTCGTCGAGAATCTCAGCCGGGACGAGGGGAATGCCCTTCCGGCCGTCAGCCCCCACGGCCTCGCTTTGCCGATGGATGCTTTTCTGGCGGCGCTTGTCGGACCTCCACACCTTCGCCATCCCCATCAGGCGCTGCAGTTGACGATACCGGGCCGCGGCCTCACTGCCGGGACCCTGTTCTTTCGCCTGCCAGAAGGTCTCCATGAAGACCGTCTCCCAGGTTCGGCGAGTCCCTTCCGGGTCTTCTCGCATCAAACGGCCGATCTCACGGCCGAGCCGCAGGAACTCCTCGTGAACCTGCTGGTGAATCTCGTCACGGCGTGCCGTGTCTTCGAAGATGCCTGCGAGCTGCTCCGCGGTGTAGAGATTTTTGAACACCGGCTGCTGGATCCCGCGCCGCAGGCGCTCGGCACCGCGGCGCAGCGCACGTCGCTTCTTGGCCGGCATGAACGTCGTGCAGGGAGAGCCGGGAGCGGTCTCGATGCGCTGTAAGACCTCGATCGTCTCGTGCAGCAGCTCTGCGATTCTTTCGGATGGTTTCTGGTTGCTCATGACCATATGGAGCCCGGGCGCGCTTCGAGCACGCCCGGGCTCACTACCTCCTTTCGATCTACGCCTTCGTGGTCGTGTCGTGCGCCGCATTCGGGGTGGGCGAGTGAGACTTCTCTGCCGTCTTCTTACGGCTCGAGAAGCGCTTCAGCCGCTTCACTTCCTGAATGTGAGGCACCAGGATCGCGTTCGCCGGATCGCGCGCCAACTGCGCTCCGATCGAGTACGCCTGTGCCGAGACCAGTGCCAACCGCTGACGGCGCACCAGGTTCGCGCCGTCGACGCCGTTCAACAGAGCCCGAAGCTCACCCGCCACCGCGGCCCAGCGGTTCCAGTCCGCCTGCAACTGGCGCACTTCCTCGGGCTGCTGCCCGATCGCCAGCGCCACGTTGTCGAGCGCTCCGAGCACGTTGAGAGAACCGGCCACCATTGCGTCAGACTGGTTCCGTGACTGAGCGCGAAGGGTGCGCCTCTGCGCCGGCGTCAGCGGCGTCACTTCTTCCATCTGCGAGCGGAGTAACCGGATCTGCTCCACGAGTGCCTCCGGATCCAACTTCACCGGCGGCTGCGTTTCAATTGCGGAAACTGCTTTTGATAGGTCTACCTTGTTCGTGCCTGACATAAGACTCTCCAGCCCATACGGGCCAATCAAAGCCGGAGGTGACGTCAGGACCCGTATACGAGTGCGAGGCGGCCACCGGCTGAAGATCTCGGCACACGCCGATTCCTTCGGTTGATGATTCGAGATGTGCGCACACCTCGATCTGCCCGCGGCAGGAGGAGCAAGCTCAACTCCCGCACTCGATACGAACTCGCAATCCTTTTCAGAATCGCCGCATCGCTGTTAGCCGCAGGCATAAAGTGGAGCCGAGCCCGGCGTTTGTCAAGTCCCTGCCGAAAACCTTGGAGTCCCCGCCCGCACGCCGCGAGCGCCGAAGCGCACACCGCCGGTGCCGACACGCACACCGCCGGTGCCGACACGCACACGGCCGGTGCCGACACGCACACCGCCGGTGCCGACACGCACACCGCCGGTGCCGACACGCACACCGCGGGTGCCGCCGCGCACACCGCGAGCGCCGCCGCGCACACCGCGGGTGCCGACGCGCACACCGCGGGTGCCGACGCGCACACCGCGGGTGCCGACGCGCACACCGCGGGTGCCGACGCGCACACCGCGGGTGCCGACGCGCACGCCACGAGCGCCGACCCGCACACCGCGGGTGCCGACGCGCACACCGCGAGCGGCGACGCGCACACTCTCAGTGTCCAGGCCGGTACCGCCCGGCGTCCGCCGGGACGCTCGTGGTACGGTCTAACGCGCCTTCAACAAGGGATGACGCAGTCGACCCACTTCCCGTCCGGGCTTGGCTCGCAAAGGTCTTCGATTGCCGCGGGGGCGTCGCTGCGCACGAACGGCATGCCGCGCTCGATCATCGCGTCGAGGAGTTCCTGGAGTGGAATGCCGTTCCGGAACTTTCCTTCGCCTTCCTGCGTCGAGATGACCGCCGGTACGGCCTTCGCCAGATGTTCGCGAACGAACACGATCGGCGTTGCGTTGTGGCTACCGTGATGGCCTACCTTGACGAACGTCGCGCTCGACGCCATTGTGAGGGCGTCCTCGTTGTCGAGAATGGTCATCCACGTCCCGACTTCCGCGTCGCCCGGCAGGAGCAGCCGCGCCCTCCCGATCTCGAGCACGAGGACCAGACTCTCGCCGTTGAGGAATCCTTCCAGCGCCTTCGCCGCGTACAACAGATCGTCATTGAACAGGCGGATCCCCTGCAGCGTCGTATCGGTGAACGGCTTGCGTGATGGCAGCCGCTCCGCCGGCACGCGCCACTCCGCGGGGAACACCGACTCGATCGAATCGCCCGCGGTGCCCATTCCGTCGCCGAATGCCCAGCTTTCCGGCACTTTCTTGTTCTTGCGCAACGCGGGATCGGCGGGCGGCCCGAGGACGTGGACCTTTACACCGGGAAGCGCGGGCGTCGTGAATTGCGTCGGATAGCTCTTCCGATCCTCGGGGAGAAAGCGCCGCAGCGAAGGACGTCCGTCGCCGCGCTTCATTCCGGTCAGCAGGCTCTCGATGCCGGGCGCATTCGCGCGGGCGTTCCACAGCATGAATTCCGCAGCCCGCTGCTCCTCGGGATCGCGGGCGGAGAGGGCCGAGACGGCGGCGGCCTTGAGCTGACCCTGGTCGTCCCACAAGCCGTGCGCCGCCTCCATCAACCCCTGCCATGCGCGCAGTGCGGGCTCGTCATTCGCCGCCATGGGATCCGCGGTAAACGGCAGCCACACCTCCTCGACCTTGATGTCCTTCCAGAGCTCCTTCTCGCCGAAGCCCGAAATGTGATCCTGGTGTCGATGCGTGGCCACGACCACGTCGAGCGGGTCGTTGGCCAGGTCGTCCTTGATCTGCGTCACGAGCTCGACGTCGCTGAACGATCCTTTGCCCTGTGAGTGGTATCCGCAATCGATGAGCATCCGCCGCTCGCCGTCCTCGGTAGGAATGCGCAACAAAAAGCAGTCGCCGAAACCAACGTTGTACATACGCAGATGGATCTGCTGCGCTACGTTCTTCTTTGCAGAGGGTTTCTTCGTGCTCATGTCCGTGCCTCGTGCATGCCGCGATAGTCCACGGCGAACGGATCCGCCGCGGGCTCGGGGAGCTTCCAGCCGAGCGCGCTGGTCATGGCCAGCCGTTGCATCTCCTCGATGTCCGTCGCACGCGACGTAACGGAGGGAGCCGCAACGATGAAGCGCACGTGTCCGCTCACGTCGATCACGAGCGTCGTTCCCCAGGGGAACTCGCGCGGTGCGCCGCCGACTTGCAGCGTCTGCATCTGAACGAGCTGCACGACCAGACCGAAACGCACGGTGCCGTGGGCCGTGACCCGTCGGCTCGAATGAAAGTGCGGGTACTGCAGCGTCGCGACAGGGTCGAAGCCGAGCCGCTGGCGCTCGGCCGGCGGCAGCGCATTGAACCAGGCCAGGATGGCGTCGCGCAATTGCCTCGCCGAATCGAGCTCCTCTTCGGCTTCGATCGATTCCGACTGCACCGACGGAGCCTGTTGCGTGAAACTGCGCGCCGGGCTCACGTCCGCCTCGGCGGCGTCTGCGTCCTCGGGCGTGTCCGCACGCTGCTCTTCGATGTCCTTTCCGATTGCGAGATCGACCCAGTGCTGGAACGCCAGGACGTGTTCGTGCCACGCGGAGTTGCTCGCGACGTCGAGCAGGAGCGCATTCACCGCCAGCGATCCGGCCTCGGCCGCGAAGATTCCGCGGCGGCGGCATGCCTCGATGATCGCCGCGCGCAAACCGACTTCGTCGAGCGGGTTGAGCTCCCAGTCGGCGGTGACCAGCGCGCGCAGAAATGCACCGAAGGTGACGTCGGTCGGCGGCAGATAATCGAACGCGCGGATACACATCGTCAGCACCGATTGCGCCGTCCGGACGCACTCGGCCGTCAGGCGCGAGACGAGGTCGGGATGGAGCGCGCCGCGCGGGAGCTCGCCCGTTCCGCCTGTCGCGATGCGGATCAGGTCCGCCGAGCGGCGCTCGTACGTCGTGTAGAAGCCCTCGAAGATCGCAGCCACGAGTACGGCCCCAAGCGCGTGTTCCTCGGTCACGTCCTGAATCTTCGTGTCGCTGTCGAGCGCGGTCCGCAGGGCGTGGCCGCTGCCCAGACCCTGACCGAACTGTGCCGCGATGTTGGAGAGCAACTGGCTCTGGCGGACGTCGCCGCGCGCGTCCTGGAGCGCGCGCTGGACGAGGTCGCGGAAGCTCAGGCGCTGGAAGACCGCGACGATGTCCGCGAAGCCTTCGTGGAACGCGCGGACGTGCGGACTCGTCGCGCGGTTGAAGTACGGCCGGAGCCGGTCGACGACCGCATGCGTGACCTCGTGCGCGATGATGTCGTGCGAGAGACAAGTGAAGATGACCTGTCCCGGAAGATTGTCGCCCGGCGCGTCCTTGCTGGCGCGAAAGTAGCCGAACAGTACCGCGCGCAGTTTCGGGTGATAAAAAGCGTTGCCGCCGCGGAAGGCGTGGGGCACGAGACGCAGGCGCCGCCTTCCGCTGAAATAGACGACGCGGCCGAGGGCGCGGTCGAACTGCTCGAGTGTGCGCATTGCGACGGCGTACACCATCTGTTGATGGAACTGCGGGTCGGACTCCGAAGGCTCGAGACCGTGCTGCATGGCGATGTTCGCGTCGTCGAGCTCGACGGGCTTTAGCCAAACCGGCACCGGGCCGGCCGCATCGACGTCGATGACCTCCACGCGGCGGCCGGCGAACTTCAGCGGGTCGCGCTCCGATGCCGGCTCCGGACTCTTCATGCCGCCCTTTAACTCCAGCGGTTCGAACCGGATCTGCACGGTGGCCTGATGCTCTCCCGCGCGCGAGACCATCGGATCGATCGCATAGATGCGCAACTGCCGGAACTCCGGCCGTGTCTGATCAGGGGAACGCCTCATGCCATCCTCGCTTTGCGTCGTCAGTTCTGACGACCGGCAGTCATGCATCAATCGCAACACGCGACGCTTCCGGCCGTGACATTTCACTGCGGAATCGCGATCTCGACCGGCACATTCAGTTTGCTGTATTTCACATTCGGGAGAAACTCGCCGTCAATCGCGGCAATGATGTTCTTGATGCGGCGGATGTGGGGAGCGTCGGATCGTTCGCCACCCAGCGTCGAGACCTCTTTCGCGTCCAACGCTTGCTTTCTCTATGGCGAGGCAGCATATTGCGTGCGTTGCCTCTCCTGATGCGGCTCGTATACCCGCGTCCCGATTATGATTGGATGTCATACCATCCCACGGAGACCTGCCATGCGCCGTATGCTGCTGCCGCTCCTGTTGCTCGCCACCTTGCCGGTCTTTTCGGCGCCGTTTCCGTTTGCTCCCGAGGTTCCTGTTTCCTCTCCCGTACAAGAGGAGCCGGGTGGCGTCAAAGAGACGGCGCGGATCGCCAGTGACCATGAGGGATACCTCGCGGTCTGGACGGACTACCGGGTCGCGGAACGCCCCCGGGTCTACGCGGAGCGCATCGGTGCGGAGGGGCAACTGCTCGACGCGCCGAACCTCATGATCGGTGACGGCACGGACCCGCTGGTTGTGTGGAGCGGGAGTGAATACGTGGTGGCGTTCCGGAGCGCCGGTGCGCTGATGGCCACCACCGTCAAAGCGAACGGCATCGTCGGGCAGCCGCGGGTGATCCAGGCGGCAACGCTCCCGGAGCGGCCGGCTTCCACGACGGCCATGGCCACGAATGAGAAGACCATCCTGATCGCGGCCGACAGCGCGATTCTGCTCGACAAGGGGCTGAACGTGATCCATGAGTCCGCGCTCCCGGCGTTCGGCGTGGGTCCGCACGGAATCGCGGTCGCCACGGACGGAGACGACTATTTGATCGCCGCCGCCGACTCCCACGGCTTCGGGAGCGTGAAGGTGGTCAAGGTCGGTGGTGCGAACGGCGTCGCCGGACCGTTGCGCACGCTCGTCGGATCCACCGGCGCAACGATGGTCGACGTGGCCAGCAACGGCACCTCGTATTTCGTGACCTGGACGGCCGCGCAGTTGCTCCGCGGGCACGCCGTATCGGCGGAAGGCATGGACGCGGGCGCGGTCCGCGAGCTCGCCTCTGGAGACCTCGAGGCGGCGGGCACGCGCGCGGTCGGCTCGCCGCGGGTGATCTGGCGCGGTCTCGAGTATCTGGTGACCTTTGCCAAAGCCACCAACGCGCAGGGATCGACGGCCGTGCTTCAGGCGATCAGCGTCCCCGCGGACAGCGGGAGCGGCCCGGTCTCCCCGGCGTACGGTCACGCCGCGTACGACCAGCAGACCGACCTGGCCGTGCTCGACGGCGGCAGGGGTGCCGCGGTCTGGGTCGACGCAACGCGTTCCGTGCAGGTCGGCCTCTTCACCGACGCCTCCGTCGCAGCGAACGCGCCGTTCACCACGAAGTTCGCCGCGGCGTTGGCCGCGCGAGAGCAGACCAGTCCCGCGACGGCCGCCGTCGGCGGGACGCCAGCGGTGTCCTGGGTGGAGCGTGCTGGACCGTCCGGCACCGAAGTGAAGCTGGGGCGCCCCGGCAGTGCGCCGATCACCGTCGCGCCGGCCATCGGACCGGAATGGCTCGACCTGCTCTATGACGGACAGACGATCTGGGTGGTTTGGACCGACATTGGAGCACTCTACGTCCGCCGCTACACCAGTACGTTCGCACCGATCGACGCGGAGCCGTTCCAGACGGAGTCTCCCCAGTCCGCGGAGTTGAATGGCGCGCAGGCGCGGTCCGCGGCCGCGGGGGGCGGCTCGATCCTGGTCACGTGGGATGCGTACGACGAGAACAGCGAGCAGGCGATCGCCGGGACGGTCATTCAGACTCTGGGCTCGGAGCTCTTCGCGTTGCCGGCGGTCGAGCTCAGCGTCCCCGCCTTCCAGGTCGAAAACTCCTCGCCGCAGGCGGCCTGGAACGGCAATGAATTCGTCGTGGCGTGGATCGCCATCAGCGGCAACCAGGGCAACGACCCGCCGGTCATCGACTCGAGCGCCCTCTATGTGCGCCATGTGAGCCGGGACGGCATCCCCCTCGAAGCCTCGCCTCTCACCGCGTACCTGGAGAACGGCCGCGACGCCGTGATCCGCCTCCGCCTGGCCTCGTACGGCAGCCGCGTGGTCTTCGTCTGGCAGCACAGTGACGGCCGAACGCTCGCCTCGGT
>Ga0207662_10001909_pt1 | contig 10276 bp, 8 predicted proteins | sample KBSS33LmetaG_FD_184338 | JGI IMG/M metagenome (GOLD analysis project Ga0207662, IMG submission 184338) | Switchgrass rhizosphere microbial communities from Kellogg Biological Station, Michigan, USA - KBS S3-3L metaG (SPAdes) (version 2) | ecosystem: Host-associated > Plants > Roots > Rhizosphere...
CGCCGCGATCCAGGGACCCGATCCGGTGATGTTCCTCGAGCCCAAGCGCCTCTATCGCTCGACGCGCGACGAGGTGCCCGAAGGGACGTACACCGTGCCGATCGGAAAGGCGCGCACGGCGCGCGCGGGCGAGCACGTCACCGTGATCGCCTACGGCGCGATGGTGCCGGTGGCGCTCGAGGCCGCGGACCAGGCCGCGGCTCGCGGCTGGAGCGCGGAGGTGATCGACCTGCGGACGCTGCTGCCGCTCGATGCCGAGTCCATGCTCGCGAGCGTGCGCCGCACCGGCCGCGCCGTGATCGTGCACGAGGCGCCGCGCACGTGCGGCTACGGCGCCGAGCTCTCCGCGCTGCTCGCCGAGCAGGCGCTCACGAGCCTCCAGGCCCCCGTGCTGCGCGTCACCGGCTACGACACGCCGTTCCCGTACACGCTGGAGCACACGTACCTGCCCGACGCGAAGCGCGTGTTCGCCGCGCTCGAGCGCGTGATGGAGTACTAGCACCCGTGCTCGTGATCGTGTGGGAGTACATGGCGCGGCCGGAACGACTCGAGGAGTTCGAGTCGCTCTACCGGCCGGACGGCGCGTGGGTCGACCTGTTCAAGAAGAGTCCCGGGTTCGTGAGCACGACGCTCATGCGCGACGTCCGCGACCGTCACCGCTTCATGATCGCCGACCGGTGGACGAGCGAAGAGTCCTACGAGGCGTTCAAGCAGGACTTCGCCGCCGAGTACCAGCAGCTCAACCGGCAGGGCGAGCGCGTGCATCGCGCCGAGCACCTGATCGGCCGGTTCGACTTCGTGGAGTGAGGGAGCCCCCATGGCGCAGGCGTCGTACGAGGTGAAGCTGCCGGACATCGGCGAGGGCGTGGCCGAGGGCGAGATCGTGCGCTGGCTCGTTCGGGTCGGCGACGGAGTCAAAGAGGACCAGCCGCTGGTCGAGGTGATGACCGACAAGGCCAGCGTCGAGATCCCGTCGCCGCGCACGGGCACGATCGAGGCGATCCTGGTCGAGGAGGGCGCGGTGGTGCCGGTGGGCACCGTGCTCGTGAGCATCGCGGTGGCGGGCGGTGGCGCGGCCGCCTCCGCCCCCGCGGCTGCGCACGCGGCGGCCGGCTCGACGACGACGGCGACGAAGACCGCAGTCGCACCCGCGCCCGCCGGGGCACCCGCCGGAGGCGGGTCCGGCGCGGCCGTGCGCATCGAGGCGACCCCTGCCGTGCGCGCACTCGCGAAGGAGCTGGGCGTCGCGCTCGAAAGCCTCGCGGGCACGGGAGCGAGCGGGCGCATCACCGCGGACGACGTGAAGGCGGCCGCGGGTGGAGCGCCAGCGGCGGCCCAGGCTTCGACTCCGACCGCCGACGAGAAGCGTGTGCCGCTGCGCGGCCTGCGGCGCAAGATCGCCGAGCACATGCGGCGTTCGCTCACCACCGCGGCCCAGTTCACGTTCGTCGCCGAGTGCGATTTCACCGCCATGGTCGAGCATCGCGCCCAACACGCCGCGGCCGCGGAACGCGCCGGCATCAAGCTCACGTATCTCGCCTACGTGTTCCGTGCGCTCCCCTCGGCGCTGAAGCAGTTCCCGCTCCTCAACAGCTCGCTCGACGATGCGGCCGGCGAGATCGTCTTGAAGCAGCACTACCACTTGGGCCTCGCCACGAACACCGAGGAAGGCCTCACCGTGCCGATCGTGCACGGCGCCGAGAAGCTCGGTCTGTTCGCGCTGGCGCGTGAGATCGACCGGCTCGCCACCGCCGCGCGCGAGCACAAGTTGAAGCTCGAGGAGCTCCAGGGCGGCACGTTCACCGTGACCAGCACGGGTGCGAAGGGCGGCGTGCTCGCGACCCCGATCCTCCACCATCCCCAGGTGGCGATCCTGGGCGTGCACGCGGTGACGAAGAAGCCGGCGGTCGTGAACGGCCAGATCGTGGCGCGCGACCTCGGCAATCTCTCGCTGTCGCTCGACCATCGCGTGGTGGACGGCGCCGTGGGCGCGGATTTCCTCTACGCACTGATCGAGAAGCTGCAGACGCCGGGCGCCTGGCTCACCGCGGAGGACTTGAAGTGACCGCGACCGTGACCGTGGACGAGACGCTCCGCCGCGTGCTCGACGAGCACGGCCGCGAGGTGGCAACGCCACCGAGCGTTCCCGATGTCGACCTGCGCGCGCTCCATCGCCACCTCTTGAAGATGCGGCTCCTCGACACGCGCATGCTGTCGCTCCAGCGCCAGGGCCGCATCGGCTTCTACGGCATGGCGACCGGCCAGGAGGCCTCGGTCACCGGCTCCGCCTACCCGCTCAAAGCGGGCGACTGGGTCTTCCACGCGCTCCGGGAGACCGGCGTCTGCCTGTGGCGCGGGACGAGCCTCGAGGAGATCGTGTGCCAGCTGATCGGCAACTCGGGCGACGTGCTGATCGGCCGCCAGATGCCCATGCACTTCAGCGACCGCAAGGTGAACTCGGTGGCGTGGTCGAGCGTCATCGGCACCCAGCTCCCGCAGGCGATGGGCGCCGCGTACGCGGCCAAGCTCCTGAAGCACGACACCGTGTGCGTGGGCTACATCGGCGACGGCGGCACCTCGACCGGCGACTTCCACGCCGCGCTGAACTTCGCGGCCGTGTGGAAGGTGCCCGCGGTGTTCTTCTGCCAGAACAACCAGTGGGCGATCTCGGTGCCGCTCGCCGCCCAGACCGTCTACAGCAGCATCGCGATCAAGGCCGTGGCCTACGGCATGCCGGGCGTGCGCGTGGACGGCAACGACCTGCTGGCGGTGATCGCGGCGCAGCGCGAAGCGGTGGACCGCGCGCGCTCGGGCGGCGGTCCGACGCTGGTCGAGTCGGTGACGTTCCGCATGGGCGGGCACTCCTCGAGCGACGACCCCACGCGCTATCGCGACGCCGAGCTGGTGAAGCACTGGGAGCAGCGCGACCCGGTCGTGCGCTTCGAGAAGTGGCTGCGGGCGAAGAAGCTCCTCACCGATGCCGACCTCGAGCGCTGGACGGGCGAAATCAACGACGAGCTCTCGGCCGCGATCACCGCGGCGGAAGCGATGCCGGCCCCCGGCATCGAGACCATGTTCGCTGACGTCTACGCCGAGATGCCGCCGCACATCGCTGAGCAGATGAAGTACGCGCGCGCGCTGGGACTGGGGACGAAGTTCGAGGGCGCGTTCCCGCTCTGACGCGGCGCGGCCTCAGCGACTGGCCGGTTTCCCCGCGTCCGGCAGCCTGAGCTGCTTCCCGGGCGAGACTTTGTCACTCACGAGGTTGTTCGCCATCATGATCGCCGCCACGCTCGTGCCCCAGCGCTGGGCGAGCGAGGCGAGCGTCTCGCCCGGCTGGACCACGATCCAGGTCGGCCGCGCGGAAGGCGGAGGCGGCGCGGCAACGGTCGGGCGCGGCGCCTGTGCGGTCGCCGTGCTCTCGCGCGGTGTGGGCGGCGGCGTCACCGTTCGCGGGGCAGGTGCTGCCGCGGCGGCCTTCGGCGAAGGCGGCGGCGGGGTCGCCTTGCGCGGAGCGTCCTGCACCGGCGCCACGGTCGCCGTCGGTTTCGCGGGCACCGAGGTCCCCACAGCACTGCGCTCGCCACGCACCGAGCCACCGAGACCGGGGAGCCCGGGCCGGAACGTGAGCCCCACGCGGTGCTCGCCGGCGGTGGTGCCACCGTCGAGAACGAACGCGTAGTCGAGCCACATCGAGCCGACACCGGCACCCATGCCGAACGCTGGACCCGACGTGGTGGCGTCGCTCGGGGCGCCGAGTGCCATGCGGTATCCGGCTCGCACCGCGAGCCGGTCGCGCCACAGCCATTCCCCGCCCACGCGCACGCTGTTGTAGTAGGCGCGCGGCGATTCGAAGTCCGCGTTCACTCGCAGGCCATGCTCCGGGTCGGTCCACGACACGCCGCCCGCGATCACCTGGGGCAGGTCGTAGCTCGCGTCCGGGTAGCGCAGCCTGCCACCCAGGCCGCGCGCGGCGAGCGCGACGCCCACGGGCCCCGCGTCGGCGCGCAGGCCGGCATCGAAACCCAATCCCGAGCCGGTCGTGCCGTCGAGCGACTCGTGCACCCACTCCATGCCGAGCCCCGCGGTGACGTGCTCGCCGAGTGGCTGAGCGAGGCTCGCGCCCAGGGCCATGTCGGTCGCCGAGACCGAACCCGTGGGATTGTTCGCGGCGTCGCGGCCCTCGATGTCGGCCTCGCGATGGAACAGCGCCTGCATCCCCCAGCGCGTGGCGGCGTGGCCGAAGCGGCCGCCGCTCGCGAGCCAGTCCTGAGTCGCTCCCCCGGGGAGCGGCGAGTGCGCGAGCGAGAACTGGAGCGCGTCCACGCGCGCGAGCGAAGCCACGTTCCAGGAAGCCGAGGCGAGGTCGTTCCCGCTCGCCAGCGTCGCGCCCGCCATCGACAGCACCGAGGTGCCCGCGCCGATCGCAAGGAAGCTGCCCACAGCCGTTCCCGAGGCGTCGCCCGCGGCGCGCGCCCCCGAGGGCAGCGTCAGCCCAAGCACCAGGCTCGCCACGATCGCGCGGCGGCTCACGGGGTCCTCAGCAGCCGGGTGAGCTTCGCCTGCCCGGCGGCGCGGAGCCACACGCGGTAGACGCCGGGTGCACAGGCACGTCCGGCGTCGTTGCGACCGTCCCACGCAATGGAGTACGCGCCCGGCGGCGCTCCGTTCACGCGCAACGTGCGCACGTGCTGGCCCGCGGCGTCCTGGATCTCCACCACCGCGTCGTACGGGCCCGCGCCCGGCACCGAGAGCGGCAGCGTCACCGTCGTCCCCACGGGGCTCGGGTTCGGGTAGGGCGTGCTCGCGTCCCACGCGGTGATGCCGCCGCCGCGCAGGATCACGCGCACGATCCCGCTCGTCGCGCTCTCGTTGCCGGTCGCGTCCACCGCGCTCACCGCGTACCAGGCGGAGAGCGTGTCGGGCGCGGGCGCGTCGAGGTAGTCGGTGGGCACGATCGGCGAGCTCGTGAGCCGCGTGAACGGCCCGCCCGCCGCAAGCGCCCTGTAGACCAGGTAACCCAAGAGATCGGGCTCGGAGTTGGCCGACCACCTCACGCGCACGTTCACACCACCTTCCACCGCGGCGGAAGTGCCGGTGGGTGCGGCGGGGGGTGCGGTGTCGAGGAGGTGCGGCACCTGGAGCGACGTGCTCAGGCCCGAGAGCCAGTTGACGTCGTCGCGCGCGCGCGCGGCGAACCACAGGTCACGCGTGCGATCGAGGCCGCTCACCACGAACTGCTGCGCCGTGCCCGCGGGCCCGGGCGTGGGCTCACCGAACACGGGCGTGGCCGCATCCCAGTTGCTCTCGTCGATCGGCGCCGTGGACCAGCGCACCTCCATCTCGGTCGCGAGGCCACTCAGGCTGTCGTCCCCCACGTCGGTCCACCCCAGCGTCACCGTGGCGTTCGAGCTCGCGAGGACCGACAGGGGCACGCGTGCGGGGCGCAGCACGTCGGGGGATGCGGTCGTCGTCACCTGCAGCGGGTTCGAGAGCGCTGAACCATTTCCCACCTCATCGAACGTGCGCAGCGCGAAGTAGTAGGTGGTGGAGGGCGTGAGCCCGGTGACGTTCACCGACTCGACGGTCCCGGCCGGCTGAGGCGTGCCCACTCCCGCGACGGGCGTGGCGAGCGTGAAGGCGGTGAGCGACGTGATCGGCGCGTTGGACCGGCGGAGGTCGTAGCGGGTGGCGCGGCCGGAGAGGCTGTCGTCCCCGGGCGCGGTCCACGCCAGCGTCACGCCGGTTGCGGTCACCTGGGCGCGCGCCATCCCTGGCCCGAGGCTCAGGGTCAGCGCGGCGGCCAGCGCCGGGAGCGAATGCCAGGGAGTCGGGCGCACGGACGCCGGCAAACCTGCACCATGTGTGCCCACAACCAGCGCTCCCGCACCAGGGAGCACCGAGTGCAGCGCCAAGCCGACGCTGCGGGGAGATAATTGACGGATAGGGCGTCTGCGCGACCCCATGCCGGGCCGGGGCGGCCGACGCTCACCGTGCGGGTCGCAATCCCGGGTTGCACGACCCATTGCGTATCGGGTGATGACCGGACCGGGCCGGAACGGGTTCGTCCGGGCGAAACCCAGCCTCCGGGAGCAGGTCTTGGACCCTGCACGGAGGCCCCGGAAAGATCCCGCATCCCGTTGCGGCATTCGTTGACGCGGGCCCGGCGCGGTCCGTATCCTTTGTGGTGACGCTTTTTCCGCAGGCGTACGGCCGTGCAGTGGAACTGCACCTTCCTCCCCAGGTCGCCCGCCGCTGACGGGAAGCTCGGCGGACTCCTCCCACGGACCACGCCATCTGCGCGCGCCGCCGCGCGGGGGCCATGGTCGCTCGACGCCGCCCGAAGCGGTTTCAGGGCAGTCCACAAGGTCTCTCCCACTGATGGCACCGCAACCCCTCCTCGCACACGCTTGCCGTGTGGTTTCCCCCGCAGGGTCATGCCCGCCGCGGAGTGCCGCCGCATGCCCGCGCGCGACCACGAAAGCCCACCCGAGAGAGGACCTGCGATGAGCACGATCGCCCGCCCCGCATCGCGCCGGCTCGGGGAGCTGCTCGTGGAGCGAACCGGGCTCTCGCTCGAGCAGGTGGCGCACGCGCTCGCCGCGCGCACCGATCCGCGCGAGCGCGTGGGCCAGGCCATGGTGCGGCTCGGCTACCTGAGCGAGGCGGAGGTCGCGGACGCGCTCGCGCAGCAGTTCGCGCTGCCGGTCGCCGACGCGCAGCGGCTCACCACCGCGAACCGCGAGGCGGTGCAGCTCGTGCCCGAGCAGCTCGCGCGCCAGGCGCAGGTGCTGGCGCTCGCGCGCGACGGCGACACGCTCGAGGTCGCCGTCGGCGACCCGCTCGACGTGCTGTCGCTCGACCACCTGCGCGCGCTCACCGGGTGCTCGCTGCGGGTGCTGGTGGCGCGGCCGAGCGAGGTGGCCGAGGCCATCGACCAGTTCTACTCCGAGCTCCGCGCCACCGAGCACCTGGGCGCGATCCTCGACAACATCGACGTCACCTCCACCGGCGCCGAGGACCAGGAGGTCGACCTCGCGGCCCTGCGCCAGCAGGTGGAGGACGCGCCGGTCGTCCGGCTCGTCAACCTCATGATCGCCGAGGCGATCGACGCGCGGGCGAGCGACATCCACGTCGAGCCGGCCCGCGATCGCGTCACCATCCGCTTCCGCATCGACGGCGTGCTGCACGAGGTGATGAAGCCGCCCAAGAACCTGCAGATGGCGATCATCTCGCGCATCAAGGTGCTCGCCGACCTGGACATCGCCGTGCGGCTGCTGCCGCAGGACGGCCGCTTGAGCGTGCACCTGCCGGACCGCGAGGTGGACCTGCGCGTCTCCACGCTGCCCACGTCGCACGGCGAGAAGGTGGTGTTGCGCCTGTTCGACAAGAGCGCGTTCGAGCGCCGGGTCGACAATCTCGGGCTCGAGGGCGAGACGCTGGAGGCGTTCCGCGGCGCCATCCGCCAGCCCTACGGCATGATCCTGATCTCCGGCCCGACCGGCTCCGGCAAGACCACCACGCTCTACTCGGCGCTCCAGGACATCAAGAGCGTGCACCGCAACCTGGTCACGGTCGAAGACCCGATCGAGTACCACATCGAGAGCGTGTCGCAGGTCCACGCCAATCAGAAGGTGGGCATGACGTTCGCGCGCGCGCTGCGCTCCATCCTGCGCCAGGACCCGGACGTGATCATGATCGGCGAGATCCGTGACTCGGAGACCGCCGACATCGCGGTGAAGAGCGCGCTCACCGGCCACCTCGTGTTCTCGACCGTGCACGCGAACGATGCCGCCGGCACGCTCACCCGCCTCGCCGACATGGGCGTGCCGCGCTACCTCGTGGGCGGCGCGATGTCGCTGGTGATGGCGCAGCGCCTGGTGCGCCGCGTGTGCGAGCGCTGCAAGGAGCTGGTGCTGCCGGAGCCCGAGCAGCTCGCGGCGTTCGGCTCCGATGCCGAGCTGCTGCGCGGTCACCCCGTGCCGCGCGGGCGCGGCTGCATGGCGTGCAAGCAGACCGGTTATGCCGGCCGCGTGGCGTTGTTCGAGGTGCTCTCGCTGACACGCTCGATCCGCCGGCTGGTGCTCGACGGGGCGAACGAGGACGAGATCAAGAAGCAGGCGATGGCGGCCGGCTTCGTGACCCTGCGCAAGGCGGGCATCCGCAAGGCGATCGAAGGCATCACCACGCTGGACGAAGTGCACTCGGCGACGCTGGGAGACACCGACTGATGCCGAGCTACTACTACCGGGCACGGGACACGTTCGGGCGCGCGCACGAGGGCATCGAGGTGGCGGCGTCCGAGGACGAGGTGCTGCGCGCGCTGTCGAACATGCGGCTGACGCCGGTGCACATCGAGGCGCGCGCCACGAACGGCGCCGGGACCACGGTGATCGGCGTGCGGCGCAACCTCTCCACCGACGGCGCGCCGGCGCCTGCCTGGCGCGACCTGTTGAAGCGGCCGGTGCAGCCGGGCTCGGTGGCGCTGTTCGCGCGCCAGCTCGCGACCATGACCGCGGCGGGACTGCCGCTGGTGAAGGCACTGCGCTCGATCGCCCGCGACCACCAGGACCGGCGGGTCTCCGGCATCATCGAGCAGGTGAGCGATGACGTGCAGAAGGGCGACTCGCTGGCGGCGGCCCTGAGCCGTCACCCGCGCGCGTTCGGCGAGGTGTTCGTGAGCCTGGTGCAGACCGGCGAGGTGAGCGGCTCGCTGGACGAGGTGCTGGGCCACATGGCCACGTATCTCGAGAAGGCCGAGCTGCTGCGGCTCAAGGTCGAGGCCGCGCTTCGCTACCCCACGTTCATCCTCTCGTTCGCGGGCGCGGTCCTGCTCGCCATGTTCTTCAAGATCGTGCCGATGTTCTCCGACATCTACTCGCGGTTCCGCGTCACGCTGCCCGCGCCCACCCGGCTGCTGCTGGCGATCAGCGCCGCGCTCACGCACAACGCCCTGCTCGTGGTGTTGATCGTGGGGCTCGGCGTGCTGGCGCTGTGGCTGTGGCTCCGGAGCGAGGACGGCCGCGTGCGCTTCGACGCGATGAAGTTCCAGGTCCCGCTGTTCGGCTCGCTCGTGCGCATGTACTCGATGACGCGCTACGCGCGCACGCTCGGCATCCTGGTCGGGAGCGGAACCAACATCCTCTACGCGCTCCGCGTGTTGCGCCCCGTGCCCGGCAATCGCATGGTGGCGCGCGCCGTGGACGATGTGCGCACGCAGGTCGAGGGCGGCGCCTCGCTGTCGCGCGCCATGGCCGCGACCGAGGTGTTCCCGGACATGCTGGTGCAGATGACGGCCACCGGCGAGGAGACCGGCCGGCTGGACGAGATGCTGATGCGCACGGCGGACTTCTACGAGCAGCGGGTGACCGCGAAGGTAGAAGGGCTGTCGTCGCTGGTGGAACCGGTGGCCATCGTGCTGCTGGGTCTGGTGATCGCCCTGATGCTGGTCGCACTCTACCTGCCCATCTTCAACCTCGGGCACGCGATGCGATCGGGCATCCTGGGGCCGTCGTGAGAGGAGGTTGGCCGAGATGAAGAAACGAGAATCGGGCTTCACGCTGATGGAGCTCATGGTCGTGATCGTGATCGTGGCGATCCTCGCCGCGGTCGCCGTGCCCCTTTACGTGAACTACGTGAAGGACGCGCAGCGCACCGAGGCGAAGGGCGCGATCGGCGCCGTGATCACGGCCGAGCAGACGTGGTTCCAGCTCAAGGGCACGTACATCGACGATACGTTCACGCCCAACGCGGCCGGTCAGAAGCTGAATTGCGACCTCACGGACGCGCTGACGAATTGGGACATCTCCGTGAGCAATTCGACGACGACCGGGTTCATCGTGCTCGCCAAGGGCAAGGCGGGCGGACCGACGGCCGGCCGCAGCGTCCAGCTCAATTACTCGCGCACCGCGCAGCCGCAATGGACCGAGAACTGAACGTCGTGAACTGACAGACTCAGGCGCCGCGGAACGCACGAGGGAGCGTGCCGGCCGCGGAGTGATGGTGGATGGTGAAGTCGTTGAGACTCGATGAACGAGGCTTTTCGCTGATGGAGGCGCTCACCGGCGCCACCATCTCCGTGATCGCCGTGATGGGCCTGGCCTACTCCTTCGGCGTGGGCCGCGGGCTCGTGAACCGCTACGAAGTGGCGCGCGCGGCTCTCGGCGAGGCGCAGTCCGAGCTCGAGGCGCTGCAGCTCGTGCCGCGGACCGACCCGACGATGGCGATCGGCTACGTCTCCCCCGCGACCCCGTTCATCTACGAGGGCGCGACGCTC
>Ga0207662_10001915_pt1 | contig 10267 bp, 7 predicted proteins | sample KBSS33LmetaG_FD_184338 | JGI IMG/M metagenome (GOLD analysis project Ga0207662, IMG submission 184338) | Switchgrass rhizosphere microbial communities from Kellogg Biological Station, Michigan, USA - KBS S3-3L metaG (SPAdes) (version 2) | ecosystem: Host-associated > Plants > Roots > Rhizosphere...
CCGCTTCACTTTTCGCTTGGCGGTGCCTTTTCGCCTGGCGGTGCTTTTTCGCGATGGCCGCTTCGCAGTCCGCGGCCAGAGCTCCTTGCTGGCAAGGCGGGCACCGTCGACCAGTGCTTCGAGCTTCGCCCACATGATCTGCGGATGCACGCGGGCGAAATAGGTCACCTGCGCGAAGCCGCAGTCCGTGCTTGCGATCACGTTCTCGCGCCCGACGAGGCGGGCCAAACGGACGATGCGCTCGGCGACGAGTTCGGGATGCTCGACGATGTTGGTGGCGTGGCTGATCACGCCGGGAATCAGCACCGCATCCTTCGGCAGCTTGAGCGTTTCCCACAGTCGCCATTCATGCTCGTGCCGCGGATTGGCGAGCTCGATCGAGTATCCGCCCGCGCGTACCTTCAACACGAGGTCGGCGATATCCTTGAACGGGACGTCGGACGCGTGCGGGCCGGGCCAACTTCCCCAGCAGATATGGTATCGGATCTTGTCGCGCGGCAATCCCTTGATGGCATGGTTGATGATCTCGACCTGCCGCGCGAGCCAGGTGCGGTACTCCTTCAGACTCTTGGGCGGCACCATCCGGTCGTAGCTCACCGCGGCGCGGGCATCGTCGAGCTGCACCAGGAAGCCGGCATCAATGATCGTCTTGTATTCGGTGTGCATCGCCTCGGCGATCGCCTGCTGCAGATCATCGTCGCTGGCGTAATGTTCGTTCTTGCGGTCGGGGATCACGCTCGCCGGCGCCGCCACCGGGAGAAAAGCCTCTTCCACGTCGACGCCGCGCAGGGCCTGCTTGAAGTTGTCGATGTCCTGCTGCAGCTCGGCCTTGCCGGCATAGGTGATCGGCGCCACCGCGACCGAATCCATGACTGTCTCGACCTTGTCGCGCGAATCGAGGTCGGCGTAAAACTCCGCAAACCGCGTCCGGTCGAGGCCCCGCGTGAACGGATTGGCCGAGGCCTTGAACGGCCGGCGCTCGAAACCGCCGAGGCGAAACAGCGCGTATTGCGCCCAGCTGATCGCCTTGCCGAACTCGCCGTCGCTGATCACGTCGATGCCGATGTCGGCCTGCTGCCGGACGACCTCACCGACTGCATCACGCAGGCATTTCGCGTAGGCGCCCTCGTCGAAGGATTTGCCGGCCTCCTTCGCGCTCAGAAATTCGCGCAACGCCGCCGGACGGATAAGGCTGCCGACATGGGTGGTAAGGATACGATCCGTGCTGCGCTTCATTCGTCCTCCCCCGACTTATTCCGGGCGGTGGTCCGCACCGGCTTATGGTGGTCGGGACAAGGTACTGATTGCGACAGCCAAAACAACAGCGCGGGCCCCAGGGGGCCCGCGCTGTATCAATGTGCACGCCGGCGCCGGCAGAGCCGGGCAGGTAAACCGGTCAGAAGCTCGGACGGCGCGGAGCACGCGCCGGAGCGCCGCCGGGCCCGGTGGTGGGCTTCGGCTTCATCGGCAACAGGCCTTCGCGCTGCATGCGCTTGCGCGCAAGCTTGCGCGCCCGGCGGATCGCTTCCGCCTTCTCGCGCGCTTTCTTTTCGGAGGGCTTTTCGTAGTGGCCGCGGAGCTTCATCTCGCGGAAGATGCCCTCGCGCTGCATCTTCTTCTTCAGCGCCTTGAGGGCCTGATCGACGTTATTATCACGGACGAGAACCTGCACGCGTCGTTCCTTTGCTGTGGTCCTGTATGGTCCTGGATGTGCCGGAGCCCGCCGATCCGCGCCAAAGCGCGACGCGCGGGCTCCCGATTAGCTGCGCCTGTAGCAGAATCAACTTGCGGAGTCCACCGGCTGGAGGAGACCGGCTGTCAGAATTCGGTGATCGGGCGGCAGCCTTGCCTGCCCACTCCGACCGCGTCGCCAGTCGCCTTTCGAGATCGACGCCGCCCCATGGGGGCCGTCACCCCCGGCTTGTGGGAAAAACCTGCGTCACGTGACCCATCTTGCGGCCGGGGCGCGGGGCACCCTTGCCATAGAGGTGGACGCTCGCCCCCGGCACGGTGAGCCACCGGGCGTAGTCCTCGACCTCGGCGCCGATCAGATTCGTCATTTCGATCCGGCCGTGCCGGAGCGGCTTGGCGAGCGGCCAGCCGGCGACCGCGCGCACATGCTGCTCGAACTGCGACACCGTCGCCCCATCGATCGTCCAGTGGCCGGAATTGTGCACGCGCGGCGCGATCTCGTTGACCAGGAGTGCCTGCCGCCCACCCTCGGCGACCACGAACATCTCGACCGCAAGCACGCCGACATAGTCGAACGCCGTCGCAATTGCTTCGGCGATGCGGCGCGCGTCGTCGGCGACGGCGGCGGACACATTGGCGGGCACGCGCGAGAGCTTGAGGATGTGGTCGCGATGCTCGTTCTCGATCAGATCGAAACACTCGATCCGGCCGTCGCGCGAGCGTGCCGCGACGATCGAGACTTCGCGCTCGAAGGGCACGAGCGCTTCGAGAATTGCAGGCTGTTCGCCGATCTGCCGCCAGGCCGAGGCCGCGTCGGCCTTGTCGCGCACCTTGACCTGGCCCTTGCCGTCGTAGCCGAAGCGCCGCGTCTTGAGGATCGCAGGCGCGCCGGTCGCGCCGAGCGCGGAAGCAAGCTCCGCGGGCGAGCAGACTTCGGCAAATCGCGCGGTGGCGATGCCGAGGCCGGTGATGAAGTTTTTCTCGGTCAGTCGATCCTGGGTGATCGCCAGCACCTGCGGGTCCGGCAGCACCGACGTGCGCGCGGACAGGAAGGTCGCGGTCTGCGCCGGCACATTCTCGAACTCGTAGGTAATCACATCGACATCAGCGGCGAAGCGGTCGAGCGCGGCGTTATCGGCATAGTCGGCGCAGGTGACCCGATGCACCACATCGAAGGCGGCCGCGTCCGGACTGGGAGCGAAGACGTGGCATTTGAATCCGAGGCGCGCGGCCGCGAGCGCGAGCATGCGGCCGAGCTGGCCGCCGCCGAGAATGCCGATCGTCGAGTCGGGGGAGAGCACGTGCGATTCTAATCCTTCGGGCGTGCGGCGACGGCTTCCGTCTGGCGTGCGCGCCATTGGTCGAGCCGCTTGGCGAGCCGGGAATCGGAGAGCGCCAGCACGGCGGCGGCGAGCAGCGCGGCATTGATCGCGCCGGGCTTGCCGATCGCGAGCGTGCCCACGGGAATGCCGGCCGGCATCTGCAGGATCGACAGGAGGCTGTCCTTGCCTTCGAGGGCGTGGGTGTTCATCGGGACGCCGAATACCGGCAGCGATGTGAGCGAGGCGGTCATGCCGGGCAGGTGAGCGGCCCCGCCCGCACCCGCGATCACCACCTTGAAGCCCTTCTTGCGCGCGGATTTTCCGAACTTGAACAGGCGGTCCGGCGTCCGATGCGCCGACACGATCAACGGCTCGAAGCCGACGCCGAGCTCGGCCAGCGTATCGGCGGCATGCTTCATGGTCTGCCAGTCGGACTGGCTTCCCATGATGATCGCAACCGGCTTCCCCGCCATCGGCCCCCTCGATCGGCCCAAAAAGGAAGCGCGGGATTATAGGGGCGGTCCTTGAGGTGACAAGGCGGCGCGGAAAAACCGAATTTCGGCTTGCCATGCCGGGCTGCGCCTCAAAAATAAGCCAATTGGGTTGCATTGGTCCGGCCGGGTTGGGGACGAAAGGGCGACTATTGACGCTCCCGGCCGAGAGCATTAAAAGAACGAACGTTCGTTCTCTTTAATGCGCTAAAATTACAGGATCGGGGGACTTCTGTCATGCGCCGGGCAAGTGCCCAGCTTCAGTCCGATCGTCGGGCCGAGATTCTGGCCGCGGCGCAGCGCTGCTTCGTGCGCGCCGGCTTTCACGGCGCCTCCATGCAGGATATTTGCGCCGAAGCCGGCATGAGCCCGGGCAATCTCTATCGCTACTTCCCCTCCAAGGAAGCTCTCATCGCCGGCATCGCCGAGCGCGACCGCGCCGAGATCGGCCAGCAGTTTGCGCGCGCCGACCTCTCCCGCGGCCTGTTTCCCGTGCTCGAGGGCCTGGCGCACCATTTTTTCGCCGAGCGGCCGCGCGAGCAGGTGCTGCTGTGCACCGAAGTCATGGCCGAGGCGCGTCGCCATCCGGACATCGCGCGGATCTCGGCCTCCTTCGATGTCGATGTGAGGAAATGGCTGGGAGATCTGCTGCGCGCCGCTGCCGAACGCGGCGATATCCCCGGCGACATCGATTTCGACGGCGTCATCACCATGCTGATGGTCATCGCCGACGGGGTGTGGTGGCGCCGCGCGCTTGATCCCGATTTCAAAGCGGAAGCCGTGCTTCCGATCTTCATGAACATCACGCGCCAGATGCTGCGCGGCGGCTCGCCAAAGCCGACCGAGAAGCCCGCGCGCGTATTCGACATCAAGGAGAGTGCTCGATGAAAGCCAGCCGCCTGACCGCCGTCGGCCTCGTTGCCGCCGCCGGGCTTTGGATCGCGTCCGGACATTTCCTGCCGCACGAATCGGCGGAGAGCCGCGCGGCCGTTCGCAGCGGCGAAGGCGAGGCAAAGAAGCTGTTCCGCGTCGCCGTGGTCGGCACCACGGTGGTGCCGCATAGCCGCAAGCTCACTGTCGCCGGCCGGACCGAAGCCGACAAGCGCGTCACGCTTACGGCGCGCACCGGCGGCATTCTGACCGAGCTCAGGATCAAACGTGGAAGCTGGGTTCAGAAGGGCGAGGTCATTGCCGTCCTGTCCGACGAGGCGCGCGAGGCCCAGGTGGCGCAGGCGGAGGCGGTGGTCACGCAGAAACGCACCGAGCTCGACGCCAAGCGCGCGCTGATCCTGACCGGCACGCTCCCGCGGCTCCAGCTCGTCGATCTCGAGGCGCAGCTCAAGGCAGCAGAAGCGGCGCTCGCGGGCGCCGCGGCCGAGCGCGACCGCGGCGTGGTGCGCGCGCCGTGGTCGGGCGTCGTGCACGACGTGGCGGTCGAGGTGGGCCAAGCCGCGTTCTCGTTCGCGGGCCGTGAGCTCGCGACGCTGGTGGCGATGGATCCGATGCTGGCGGTGGTCGAAGTGGCGGAACGCAAGCTCGCGGGGATCAAGGTGGGCGATACCGCGGATGTGCGGCTCGTGACCGGCGAGATCGCGAGCGGCAAAATTCGCTTCGTCGCCAAAACGGCGAGCCAGACCACGCGCACCTATCGCGTCGAGATCGAATTGCCGAATGCCGACGGCAAGATCCCGGACGGCATTACGGCCGAGGTCGCCATGCCGCTATCGCCGTTGCCGGCAACGCGCATCGCGCGCTCCGCGCTCACCTTTTCCTCGAACGGCAATCTCGGCGTACGCGCCGTCGGCGCCAACGACACGGTCGAGTTCGTGCCCGTCAACGTGATCGAGGACGATCAAGGTTACATGTGGGTCACCGGCATCGCCGAGGGCAGCCGCGTGATCGTGCAGGGACAGGATTTCGTGCGTGAAGGCCAGCAGGTCGAGGCGGTGTTGACGCCCGCTCTGACCGCTGTCGCACGTTAGCATTGCTACCTCATGCCGGCGAGCACGCCGCGAGCATGAGGCCGGGGAGATGCTTTTCGCCATCGTGGGGCTGAGGGCGGGAAGTTTGGGGATGAGGCTCTAACGCGAGCGGGCAATGTCCAGGTTCATTGATTACGCCATCGACCACGCGCGGCTCACCATCGCGACGCTGATATTCCTGCTGGGCGCGGGGCTGGTGGCCTATGTGACGATCCCGAAGGAAGCCGAGCCGGATATCAAGATTCCGATCATCTACGTTCAGCTTTCCCAGCGCGGCATCAGCCCGGAGGATTCCGAGCGGCTGTTGCTGCGGCCGGTCGAGACCCAGCTCAAATCGGTCGGCAACGTGAAGGAGATGCGTTCCACCGCCTTCGAGGGCGGCGGCTTCGTGCTGCTCGAATTCGAAGCCGGCTTCGATTCCAAGTCTGCGCTCGCGGACGTGCGCGCCAAGGTGGACCAGGCCAAGCACGATCTGCCCCGCGACGTGGACGAACCGCAGGTGCTCGAGGTCAATCTGTCGCTCTACCCCGTGCTGGTGGTGGGCCTGTCCGGAGACGTCCCCGAGCGCACGCTGCTGCGCATCGCCCGCTCCGCCAAGAACGCCATCGAGCAGGCGCCCGGCGTGCTGGCGGCCGAACTGCGCGGCGCCCGCGACGAGGCGGTCGAGATCATCCTCGATCCCAAGCTGCTGGCGAGCTACGGCATGTCGCTCGATCAGCTCGGCTCGGTGACGCAATCCTTCAACACGCTCATCGCCGCCGGCGCGATCGAAGGCGAGACCGGCCGCTTTGCGGTCAAGGTGCCGTCGCTGTTCGAGAAGCCGCAGGACATCCTGAAGATCCCAATCATCGCGTCCTCGAAAGCGTCGGTGACCTTGCTCGATATCGGCGAGGTCAAGCCCACCTTCAAGGACGCGACCTCGGTCACGCGGGTCAATGGGCGTCCCGCCATGACCATCGAGGTGTCGAAGCGTTCCGGCGCCAATCTGATCGAGACGGTCGACGCGGTGCGCGCGACGGTGGCGGAGCTGCAGAAGAGCTGGCCGGAGGCGGTGCACGTCACCTTCACCCAGGATAAGTCGAAGGTCATCCGGCAGATGCTCGGCGACCTGCAGAACTCGGTGGCAACCGGCGTGTTGCTGGTGGTGATCGTGATTCTGTTCGCACTGGGTTTCCGCGCCTCGCTGTTCATCGGGATCGCGATCCCCGCGTCGTTTCTGGCCGGCGTGCTCGGCCTGCAGCTCGCGGGACTGACTGTCAACATCGTCGTTCTGTTTTCGCTCATCCTGGCGGTCGGCATGCTGGTCGATGACGCCATCATCGTTTCGGAGTTCGCCGAACGCCGCATGTCCGAGGGCATGCCGCCCAAGGAAGCGTATTCGCTGGCGGCCAAGCGGATGGCCGGCCCGGTGATCGCCGCCACCGCGACCCGCGTCGCCGCGTTCTCGCCGCTGCTGTTCTGGCCGGGCGTGGTGGGCCAGTTCATGAAATATCTGCCGATCACGCTGATCGCGACGCTCTCGGCCTCACTGGCGGTGGCGCTGTTCTTTACCCCCACGCTCGGTGCGCTGCTCGGCAAGGCGTCGCCGGTACCGCACGACGACCGCGCACGCGACAGTGGACCCTATATGCGCACCGTGCGGCTGGCGTTGCGCCGGCCTGGCATGACGCTCACGCTGGCGGCACTGCTTCTGGTCGCGGTGCAGGTGGGATACGGAAAGTTCGGCCGCGGCGTCGAATTCTTCCCGAGCGTCGAGCCTGACTACGGCCAGGTGATTGTGCACGCGAGGGGCAACCTCGCGCTCGAGGAGAAGAATCGCCTCGTCGCCGAGGTCGAGAAGCGAGTGCTCGCGTTCGATGGCCTCAAGACCGTCTATACCCGCATCGGCGAGCAGCCGCGCGGCATGGGCGAGCTGACCGAAGACACCGTCGGGGTTATCCAGTTCGAGTTCGCGGACTGGCGAGTCCGCCCTCCCGCGCACGAGATCATGGATGCCATCCGCGCCAAGACCGCGGACCTGCCCGGGGTCCTGATCGAGGTGACAGCGCCGCGCGCCGGTCCGGCGACCGGCAAGCCGATCCAGGTGCAACTCGGTGCGCTTGATCCGGCCGTGCTGCCGGCCGCCGCCAACAAGGTCACTGCCATCCTTGCGGCGCGCGCCGACATCCGCGATCTCGACGACGGCCAGCCGCTTCCGGGCATCGACTGGAAGATCGAGGTCGACAAGTCCGAGGCGGCGAAATACGGCGCCGGCGTCAACACCGTCGGCGGCGCCGTGCAACTCGTCACCAACGGGCTCAAGGCGACCGAATACCGGCCGGTCGACAGCGACAAGTCGGTGGATATCCTGATCCGCTTTCCGCCCGACCGCCGCAGCCTCGATCAGATCGACGATCTGCGGGTGCAGACCGCGATGGGCCACGTGCCGATCGGAAACTTCGTGCAGCGGCTGGCGGCGCCGCGCGTGGGCTACATCAACCGTGTCAACGGCAACCGGGTGATGACGGTCTCCGCCAACGTTGCCGAAGGCGTGCAATCCGCCAAGGTGCAGGAGGAGATCGCCCGCGAACTCGCCAAGACCGATCTCGGCTCGGGCGTGACGTTCAGGCTCAAGGGCGAGGACGAGGAGCGTGCCAAGGCGTCGGCGTTCCTGCTCAAGGCGTTCGGCACCGCGATCTTCCTCATCTTCGCGATCCTGCTCGCTCAGTTCAACAAGCTGACCTCGGTCGGCCTGGTGCTCACCGCCGTCGTGCTCTCGACCTTTGGCGTGCTGCTCGGGCTGATGATCATGGGCCAGCCGTTCGGCGTGGTGATGACCGGGATCGGCGTCATCGCCAATGCGGGCGTGATCGTGAACAACAATATCGTGCTGATCGACACGTATGATCGGCTGCGGCGCGAGGGCGTGGCGGCTTATGACGCCATCCTTGAAACCTGCCGCGAACGCGCACGCCCTGTGGTGCTGACCGCGGTGACGGCGATCCTCGGCGTGCTGCCGATCGCGTTCGGCATGAACATCGAATTCATGTCGCGCGAGATCACGGTCGGCGCGCCGGCGACGCAATGGTGGATCAATCTCTCGACCGCCATCGTGTTCGGGCTGGGCTTTGCCACCATGTTGACCTTGATCGTCACGCCGGCAGCGCTGATGGCGATCGAGCATCTGCGCGAGCGGCGCTTGCGCTGGTCGGCGGCCTTGCGGCGCATGTTCGCGCGTCCCGTGCGCGCTTGATTTCGCTTGCCCGGACGCGCGGCGTCCGGGCAAGCCCCGCTATTCCGGCGTGATTCCGGCGTCCTTCACCACCTGCGCCCATTTTTCGATCTCGGCGGGGATGAATTGCGCCAGCTCGTCCGGCGTGCTGGTCCAGGGCGTGATCGCAAGCGCATTCATCTTGTCCTGGATGTCGGGCCGGTTGATGAAGGCCATCAGCACCTGATTGAGCCTGTCGATGATCGGTCGCGGTGTTCCGGCCGGCGCCACTACCGAGAACCATGGCGTGCCGCCATAGCCGGGCACGCCGGCCTCGGCGATGGTGGGAAGATCCGGCATGGCCTTGATCCGCGCCGTCGACGTCACGCCCAACGCCCTGACCTTGCCCTCGTTGATGGCGGGAATGGCGACGGCGAGATCGACGATCATGAATGGAATGTGCCCGGAGATCACGTCGGTGAGCGCCGGGACGCTGCCGCGGTAAGGCACATGCTGCGCCTTGGCGCCGACCATTTTCAAGAAGAGCTCCATGAACAGGTGATGCGGGGTGGCGGCGCCCGAGGAGGCATAGCTCAACGAACCATCCTTGCTCCTGATGAAGGCGATCAGCTCGCCAAGCGTGGTGACGCCGAGCCGGGGATTGACGATGAGCGCAAACTGCGATGATCCGACCAGCCCGACCGGCGCGAAATCCTTCACGGTGTCATAGGGCAGTGACTTGTGAACGCTCGGGCCCATGGCCAGCGTCGTCACCGGCGCGAGCAGGATCGTGTGGCCGTCGGGTGCGGCGCGCGCCGCCGCCTGCGCCGCGACGATGGTGCCGCCGCCCGGACGATTCTCCACCACGACCGGCCGCTTGAGCTTGTCTTGCAGCTCCTGCGCCAGGATGCGCGTGAGAATGTCGGTGCCGCCCCCGGCGGGGAATGGACAGAGAAACGTCACCGCGCGCTGGGGATAGCCGTCAGCCGGCGTCTGCGCGGGCGCAGCGTCGAAGGCGAGGCCGCAGGCGAGCGCGAGCACGATGGTTCGTTTCATGCTCTCTCCGGGGGCGGGAACGGGTCCGCGCCGTCGCGAGATGGAGGTCGGCGTGCGCCGGTGATGCTACCGCCGCGGAAGCACGGAAAGCGAGCGCATTTGTGCGGTCCCGCGAGTTCCGTTGTTACCTCGCGCCGCATTTACCCTCACCGGCGCGATATGCCACATTCCCGCGCAATCACCCGGATGGCGGTGTAGTGCTCGCGTGTTGGCAAGGAGACTTGGATGTTGAGATACACCGCCCTGATTGCATCCGTGCTGATGGCGACGTCGCCGGCGCTCGCACAGCAGGACCCGGCCGCCGATTATCCGAATCGCCCGGTGAAGATCATCGTGAGCGTGCCGGCCGGCGGCGGCGTGGACACCGTGACGAGAATTTTCGCGGCGCGGCTGCAGCAGCGACTGGGTCAACCATTCGTGATCGAGAACCGCGGCGGTGGCGGCGGCAATATCGGCGCCGAGGCGGTGTATACCGCCGAGCCCGACGGCTACACCCTGCTGGCGACGCAGCCTGCGCCGATCACCAGCAATGTC
>Ga0207662_10001917_pt1 | contig 10261 bp, 10 predicted proteins | sample KBSS33LmetaG_FD_184338 | JGI IMG/M metagenome (GOLD analysis project Ga0207662, IMG submission 184338) | Switchgrass rhizosphere microbial communities from Kellogg Biological Station, Michigan, USA - KBS S3-3L metaG (SPAdes) (version 2) | ecosystem: Host-associated > Plants > Roots >...
GGTCCATTTACATCCATGCATGAACAATCATCGATCCAACTCCTGAAACATCGAATCCAAAATTGCACCCCCTCTCACTTAGTCTTTGCTTATTATGTAATTCATGGCCAAAACGATCTCGGACCCCCTGTCACCAAATTGGGCCGCCCTCGGGTACCATTTTCTTTTTGCAAGATTGTTCGAATCGGACCAACCAATAAAATGATTGTTATTGTTGATCTGAAAATTGACAACGCCAATCCCAGCTCCACCTAATTCGATAAATTTAAAGTCTGACGATAAAGAGTTGGCGTATCCAACCTTATACGAATAATGTTGGCGATCCTTTAGTTCTTTTAAAGAGGATAATGCAAGATCACAAATAATTACCTCTTCTTCTGACGATATCTTATTTCCTAGGGCATTATGTGCATCGACGATCATGATATCAGTGAACCCTAATTCTTTGACGTATTTCTCTATTTTTTCCTGAATTGAATATGGCAAATCTTCCATGCCACTATCTTTTGAAATGATCATGACTACGCTAGTTTTAAAACTCAGGCAAGTCAACGTGAATTCATGAGATTTGATTTGTAATGGCAAAGTACACTCAGTGCCCCTATTTCCAATAACTGAATCATTTAGTGATTCAAGATAGTTATTTACCTCTGACATTGTAGGCAAATTTAGCGAATGGTCTGATATACTGTGTAGAACTATTGCAGTTTTTTCATAGAAGTTGAATAGTTTATGAGGGAGATTACTCCCTCCTATAGGATTAAATGGTCCAGGATGAATATCAGGCAATACAACAAATACCTGTTCCTTGTTTTCTCTTTCAAATTTAATAATCTTGGTTCTTATTCGACCTACTCTGGATTTTGATTCAAATATTTCTTCAATCTTTTCTTGCTTGTTTTCCGTCCATGCAGATAAAAATGCCTGCAATATTTTGAAAGTACTTTTTAAATTAGGAAACCCTGCTCTGTCGGCTAATACAGACCATACTATCCCAATCGTAAAGATAAGAGAACCCATAATTATCTCACTAACATAGTTTTGTCCAATAAGTGGCGAGCCATATGGTAAAAGATTAGTAAAAAAAATAGAGGGTAAAATGAATGAGATTATTACAGATCTAAACATTCTTGATCCAAAAACTGAAACATAGATACCGTAACGAAGTCCACTTGCGGTAAACATTCCTACTAGACCATAATTAATGATATCTGTATTTTTACTGAAAATTAGGTTAGTTAACAGTCCTAATAAAATAGTGATTAACCAGAGAGAGCTTGAAAAAGCTGCAACATGAATGACTTTCGATATTTTATTCGTAGGAGTTCCCTTTAGTAGAAATAGATCGAGAAAAAATCCTCCTACTGTAATACCGATACCTAAAGTTAAATGTATTAATAATTCTGTTAAATGAGCATAAGAACTATGATTAAGTCCTATTATTCCTAATGACGCAATTATTGATATAGCTGCTGAGGTTTTGTACGAAGATGGATTTAGAAGTGTAAAATACCATCTTCTGTGAATGTCAGTTACACTATCTTCACTAATCAATTATTACATGCAAGATTATTCTATACTGGAAACACGATTCTAATAATGATTGAAATTCCTATTAGTGCACCAGTAATTCCTAGTATAACTTCTGGTTTTACTTTTACACCACGTGTTTCATCTTCAAAAAACCTTAACAGTCCTGCGCTAGATGCAGGCAATGGTGCATTTTTTTTCTTTCCTTCGCCCAATGTAAATGCTATTCGTGATTCATCTCTTAAATACATTCCGCTTTGTTCAGTCATAATATTAGAATGTCTTATGGTTCATTTGAGAAATCTAATCTTTTCTAATATTTTGACATAATTGTCAATGACTCTCAATCTTTGTTCTTCCACATCTAGATTTTTATCCGACCCAATACTCATTATTAATTCTAATAGCCTTTCTCTTATTTTGTCACTCATCTCAAAATCTGACCGGATCCTCTTGTCAAGACTTTTTGTTGTTATTGAATCTTGTACATTGGTGATGTTCCCACAAATAATACATGTGATGTCATCATTTTTTTTTATTTGGACACCATTACATTTTTTGCACGATTCGGCAAGAAGAGTACCTCCATTAAGCAAGGATTCTGTAGCGTGTTTTAGATTCTCTTTGTATCTATCGCCAGATTGGGACATATTCTTCGTATGATCTTTCTCATCAAGTAAATTAAAGTCTTGTTACCTTGTTGTACTAATGCTATTTCGTTAGCCAATAATAATTACATCTCAGTTATTGTGCACCGGGCAAGGCTTAATAATGAGAATACATCAATTGAAATTAATTTTAATATGGCGGTGATTTGCAAAAAATGTGGACTACCAAACGACCTTTGCGCATGTGGCGAGCTGGATAAAGAAGAAACCAGAATTGTAATAAGACTTGAAACAAGACGTTTTTCCAAAACAACAACTATGATTGAAGGCATTGATCCTAAATTGAGCGATATACATCACATAGTCAAAGAATTAAAAAGTAAACTAGCTTGTGGCGGAACTGCAAAAGATGGGTTTATAATGCTACAAGGGGACCACAGAGAAGATGTAAAATCCTACCTGGTAAAGTATGGGTTCACGGAATCTGCGATCGAAGTACAATAGTCGTTTTTTAAGACTGATAAGTTATGTAATTCAATAAGACACACAGAATCATGACATAAGTTGGACTAAAAAAATAAAACAAAAAATATGAAATTAGTGATTGAGTTTTTTAAATTACCAGTGATGTTTTTCGTCAGGAATAAGACCTATCTGTCCTGATTCAAAATATTTGTCCAGCTCTTGTACCCATTTTTCTTTCGCAGAACCTCCACCGAGACCTTTTTTTCTCAACCAGAAAGCTATTGCTGCCAGTAGGAACACTGCAAACATCATTGTTCCAAAAATGTAGACCATTACATCGTAAAATAAAGGATCGTACGATGGACCGATTTGACCAATTAGACTGTGTACTGCACTTCCAATCGTTGCAACAAGCCCTTCAATTCCGCTCATTATCTATTAGCACATTAATTCTATGATATATACATTTTGGTAAGTCAGTTCAAACTCGGTCCCAAAATAAATCCAATTTTCTAGCGGATACGAAAATCGAAATTATCCAAATAACGTATCCAACTCAATTTCATGATCTATGATCAAAATGCGTTGGTAGAAACTATCAAACCTTAATTAATTAATTGAGTTAAGAACAAAAAAATAGTAGTAGAGCTCTATGCTTTTACTGGTTTTTTGCCTCTGCTCATCACAAAGAATGCGGCAGCAACTGCACCAAATATTGCGACCAATGCAGCAGTATAGATTGCAGCTTCACCAATATTCTTTCCAAAGAAAGGTGTTCCAGAACCATATGCGCCTGCTTGTTGAGCATTGGCTACCTTCTCTTTTGCCAGTTTGAGTTGTTCCTCGACACTAAGTGCTCCAGGGGAAGTTTGACCCGTGGTGTACTGAGCGCTTGCAGTTTGATACACGGTTAACGCTAAAGGTCCCATTGCAATTAGTATGGTTGCTACTGTAACGACTGTAAGTGAGTTCATACTAAATTTTTAGTTTCGAATCCAAATATTTAACTTTATTGGTGCTCAAAATGTTTCAAGTAGGATTTTTTCATATTATAATTATTAAAATTAGGAATTTCTAGTTCGTTTATTAATAAGTAACATTTAAGATGCTCGTTGTTTGATTTTATCTAATTGGCTAGAATTCACGCCCATACACATGGAAAATCGCATTCAACACGACCTATTTCCTATACTTCTCCTTCCTGGATTAATCAAAATTCAGAACTATCTACAATAATTGTTCAACTTTCAAAAGACGGCCTGAGCCCAAGTGAAATTGGTGTCAGAATGAGGGATCATTATGGAGTTCCTCTAATAAAACCAATACTAGGAAAGGGAATAAACAAGGTACTTATAGAAAATAATTCTACTTCAGAAATGCCAGAAGATCTTAACCAATTAGTTCAAAAGGCATTGGCACTTCAAAAACACCTCAAAGTTCACAACACAGACAAAAGGAATGTTCGATCACTTGAATTGATAGAAGCAAAAATTCATAGGCTATCAAAATATTATAAGAAGAAAGGGAAAATAGCACAAAGCTGGAAATATGCTGCGGTAATCGCTCGACTTGAATAATGAATTAAATGGGTTACAAGCAATTTTATGAAAATTTAAATTTAGCTAGTGAAAAAGTAAAAAATCTAATTAATGAGAGAAAAGATACTTTCATAGTATCGAATTCATCATGTGATGGAATAATTTCTGCGGGCTTATTAGTTAGTGCTATCTGGAAAATGGGTGGAAAAGCAACAGCTCGCTTTATGAATAGCGTCAGTCAAGAGAGTCTTGCTAACTTAAAGAATGAAAATCATGAATTTTATTTTTTCACAGAGTTTGGAACTGGTATAACAGAATCGTTTAATAAGCTTTTTTCTAACGATTGGATTGTACTGGATCATAGGAAACTGTCATTTTCTGAGATGGTAACTGACGATAATAGTGCTATTCTAAATCCCTGGAAATTTGATATAGATGGCAATAAAGAAATCTCTTCTGGAGGCATCTCATATCTTTTGGCAAAGAGGTTGGATAAAGCATTTACAGATCTCTCTCCGCTTCCAATAGTTTCGGCATTAGGAGAATATCAGGATATAGGCGACAAGAGATCTCTTATTGGTCTTAATAATGAGATACTAGAAGACTCAAAAAAGAATGCATCATTGCAATCAGAAATTGATCTTTTATTATCATTTAAAGAATACTTGCCCATCCATGAATCTATTGCAAATACATTCTTTCCATATCTACATGGGCTTACATCAAATAGAGAAAAGTGCCTTGAACTCTTGAAGAGTGCTGGCATTAACTTAAAAAAGGATGGAAGGTGGAAGACAATAGCTGACATTAACCAAGAAGAAAAATTCCTTATCATTGAATCCATTAAGAATTACTATAGTTCCCAAAAAACTAGTAACACTGAAAATTTAGAAAAACTTCTCATTGGTTATACGTACGTTTTGCCGAGTGAGGAACAAGGAAGTCATTTATATGATGCACGTAAATTTTCAGAGTTATTGAATGCGTGTGCACTTAGCATGAAGTCTGCAATAGGCATGAGCATTTGCCTCGGAGAACGGGCAGAATACCTCAAACAGGCTGAAAGGGACGCAGTAGAATTTAATGAAAGCTCGCAAAAAATAATCTCAAAAATTCTGAAAGAAAAATGGAGACTCTCCGATAAGGGTCCCTACGTACTGATTAATGCAAATGGGATCATTGAACCAGATTATGATGGTCGCCTATTTCATCTATTGGGATCACATTTTCAATTCATAGATAAACTAATAATCATGAAAATATCAATAGATGAGAATTATTCCAAATTTTTCCTCGGCTCGGGGTACGAAAGTTTTGCAGATATTGAACAGATCGTAAATGAATCTTCAAACATTGGTCCAGTTCGCGGGACAATTAGTGATGTCTACGCACAAATCATAATTCCTCCAGCACAAGAGGATTCACTTATGTCTATTATTTTAAAAGTAATTAAGAAGAGTTCGAAATGAAGGAAGGATTTAATATCAAGTCCAGTATGAGAATACCATTTGATAGTAAAAAGGAGGCAGAAGATATAACCAATATATTGAGTCCAGATAATGTTTGCATGCCAGAAGGGTTAACGGTTGATATTAAATGTGATAACAATTATTTGAAGATCGATATTTATTGCAAAAATGGTACAGGAACGTTCCTCAATACCTTGAATGAACTAATAGAACACATAGCATTATCAAAGACAGTGAAGTCTAATGATTGATCCAAAGATACTCAAGGACAATCCACAAATTATTAAAGACATGTTAAAGAGAAGAAAAGTTGAATATCCCTTTTTGGAACTAATGGATCTGGACAAAAAAAGACGTGAGCTCATAATTGCAACTCAGAATTTAAGACACAAAAAAAATGCTTTATCGCAAAATATCGCTAATAAGTTAAAGAATCAACAGAGTACAGAACGAGAACTCAATGAAATGAAAAACGTAGGCGCGGTAATGACTAGTTTGGATGGTGAGAGAAGCAGCGTAGAAAAAAGATATTATGAATTGATTTATTTGATTCCTAATATCTTACACGACTCAGTTCCAACAGGAGATAGTGAGGAAGACAATTTAGTTATCAGGACACATGATGATATGGGCAAAACAGCCTTCAAGACTGACCACGTCCATTTGGCCAGTTCTCTTGGATTAATTGATTTAGAAAGAGCTGCAAAAATATCTGGAGCTAGATTTTATTTCCTAAAGAACGAGCTTGTCAAAATGAACCAAGCTTTGATAAACTATGCACTAGACTTTCTCGTTGAACATGGATATCAATTGTTTCAACCACCATTTATGCTGAAGAACGATGCCATTAAAGGCTCTATCATAATGGATGACTTTAAAGATGTTATTTATAAAATCGAAAATGAAGATCTGTATATGATTAGTACGTCAGAGCATGCAATGGCATCGATGCACATGGATGAAATTTTAGACTCAAGAAAACTTCCCTTAAGATATGCTAGTATCAGCCCATGTTTCAGAAAGGAAGCGGGCGCACATGGTAAAGACATGAAGGGAATTTTCAGAGTGCATCAGTTCGAAAAAGTAGAACAATTTGTGATCACGGATTCACTAAATTCCTTTGATGAACATGAAAGAATGTTACATGTCACTGAAAGGTTTTACCAAAATTTAGAAATCCCATTTAGAGTGGTGCTATTATGCAGTGCTGATACTGGCAAAGTAGCTTCAAAAACTTACGATATAGAAGCTTGGATGCCAGGACAAAACATGTATAGGGAGATAGGGTCATGCTCAAATTGTATTGATTTTCAATCAAGAAGATTAAGGATACGCCATAGAGAAAAAGTCAATGAAGAAACACAGCTTGTACATACATTGAACAGTACCCTCGTTGCTACAGAACGGACTATGGTTACAATCATTGAAAATTATCAGACAAATAAACACACGGTAATAGTACCAAGTGTGCTCAGGAAGTACATGGGGGGCATGCAAGAGATAAAAATATGATAGGCCCTATAGAATTATTAATTGATGTTGATTAATTCATGCAAAATTAATGCGTTCATAAATTTAGTTTACATTCAGGTTGCCAACATATGGTCAACATACCATACAACTTTTTGCATAATTCCAAGGTATGCAAAACCTGGTAAAACTATTTAATAGTTTTTTGATCAGCAAAAGGTAACGCTTCAACTGCAGCTGGTGGTAAGAGGTAACTCTTGTCGTTCAATTATTAGATCGTCCTACGACCAGTTGGGATCGTCTCGTTTTAGATCAGAATTTTTAATCAAATGGTATTGCAAGGAGAATCAAATAATAAAACTTATTGATATACTATAATCAAATTTGTCAAAAATCCCAACTGTCTTATTTGTTCGAGGCAAATTCTTAGAATCTACGTAATATCCTAGGTTTTAATAATTCAGGATGTTCTTTTAAGTTTCTGACTACTTTAATGATTTTATCCCTATCTTCTGGTAAATTTCCACCAATCGAATACAAATTTGATGCATGATTAGCCCTAAATACTATAGATGATGCAGGTGTTACACTACTAACCAAAATTTCGAGCTCCTCAAGTATCAATGAATCATCTAAAAACTCAAAAGGCTCACCAAATTTTTGCATAAACTCGCCATATACACCATCTTCAAGAATTAGCGTCAGGGCAGCAAGAAAGTTTGGTGACACTTCACTCACTACTTTAGCTGTTGCTTTTATATGCTGCATTGAGTATTTTTTACCGCCAATACCCAAAATAATCATGCATGATATAATGAATCCACTTTTTTTTGCCTTGGTACATGCTTCAATAATACTCTTCGAAGTGGCTCCTTTGGTAATTTTTTTAAGTATTATATCTTGTCCTGTTTCTATTCCTACATATAACATGTTTAGTCCCTTTTTGTGGAGTAAAGTCAATTCATCAGAACTTTTTTGAATAAGATTTTTTGGCATCGCATAGCAAGATATCCTCGTCATATTTGGAAATTTCTCGTTGAGATAATCCAACACCTGAACCAACTTTTTAGTTGGGAGGTTTAAGGCATCACCATCTGCAAGAAATATCTTTTTGGTCTCTCTTTGTGATTTAGCCACAACATCAATTTCAGCTTTAATTTCAGCCCAAGGTCTTTCAAAATATTCTTTTGTTCTATACATATTACAAAATGAACATTTGTTGAAAGAACATCCCAAAGTAATCTGAAATATAACCGAACTTGCTTCTGAGGGAGGTCTATAGAGTGGATAATCATATCCGAGTTCAATCATGATACTTATTGATATCCTAATACCATTTAACTTGTGTGGAAAAATATTGAACTTATAATAAAAAGGCTGAATTAATATTCTTGGTCCATTTGCTGAATTAGTAATCATAAATTCTATTTACTCTGTGCGCAAAAGATTGTCATGTATATACAAGTGTATGAGTTGAATTGCTTTCTACCATCGATTTTGAGGACTAGATTTATTATTGCGTAACATTATCTAGATATCAAAAACTTGAATTGAAAAATGTTGAAATTGTTAGAATATTTAGAGAAATCGCATACCTTATCCAAATAGCGGAAAATGATCCCAATACAATTTACAAGGTGAGGGCTTATGAAAGGGCCGCAGACGTAATTGAAAATATGTCTACGGAGCTTGAAGAAATATACTCTAAAAGTGGAATTAAGGGCCTCAGAAAAATACCCTCGATTGGTAATGCTATTTCGTCAAAGATAGAGGAGTTTATAAAGTTACATAAAATAGCCTATCATGAAGAGTTAACGACGAAAGTACCCATCAATATATCTGAATTTTATAATTTGAGAGGAATAGGTCCAATGACATTAAAGATACTCTATGAGAAATTGAAGATAACGAGTATTTCTCAGCTGGAAAAAGCTGCGTCTGAAGGTAGTATCAAAAGAATAAAGGGCTTCTCAAAGATGAAGGAAGATAATATCCTGAGAATGATTCAACTATCAAAACAAAATAAAGGCAGATACTTACTTGGAGATGTTTATCCCCTAATAAAAAAAATAGAGAGCAGATTGAGGACTGAAGATGGTATAATTCACTGTGCTATTGTAGGTTCTTTCAGGCGTATGAAAGAAACTATTGGAGATATTGATATTTTAGTCTCTACAAAAGAACCTGAAAAAGTAATCAACTTTTTCATTAAGATGCCCGAAGTGGCAGAAATCAAGGGTAAAGGCAAGACAAAGGCATTTGTTGAACTTGGGAATGGGATCGGTGTCGATTTGTTGGTGGTGCCTGAAGAGAGTTTTGGATCCGCTTCCCAGTATTTTACTGGAAACAAAGAACACAATATCTCATTACGAAATTTGGCTGTTTCAATGGGTTTTCATCTTAATGAATGGGGTTTGTTCACCAAAAAAAAGAGAAAAATTGCTGGGACAAACGAGCAACAAATTTACAATAAACTCCACCTTCAGCTTATCCCGCCAGAACTGAGAGAAAATAGTGGCGAAATTGAGTATTTTTCTAATAATCAAAACGAGATATTAGGCTTGGTGGATTATGGCGATCTAAAAGGAGATCTCCACACACACAGTGAGATTACCGATGGTACTATGTCAATAAAAGATATGGCTTTACAAGCAAAAAATAAATTTGGATTAGATTATATCGCGATTACCGATCATACGAAGAGCCTTCGATTGGCAAACGGTTTGAATGAAAAACAGTTACTTGAACAAATAAACAAAATACAACAATTAAATGACGTAATAAATGAATCCAAAGCTGATACTAGGTTTAGGATTTTCAGTTCTGCTGAAGTCAACATTCTTAAAGATGGTACCCCTGATATTGTCAACAATGTATTGGACAAGCTTGATATCGTGGGCGCTTCAATACACTCACATTTTTCATTGTCCAAAGATATTCAAACGGAAAGGCTTGTCAAAGCAGCAAAAAATCCAAGCATAGACATACTGTTTCACCCTACAGGCAGATTAATAAATAAAAGGACAGGCTATTCAATTGATGTAGAAAAAATAATTAATACTGCATATGAGACCAAAACTGTGCTTGAAATCAATTCCAATTATAACAGATTGGATTTAAGGGATGAACATATTCGTTTGGCAGTACAAAATGGAGTAAAATTGGCCATAAATTCTGATGC
>Ga0207662_10001919_pt1 | contig 10257 bp, 9 predicted proteins | sample KBSS33LmetaG_FD_184338 | JGI IMG/M metagenome (GOLD analysis project Ga0207662, IMG submission 184338) | Switchgrass rhizosphere microbial communities from Kellogg Biological Station, Michigan, USA - KBS S3-3L metaG (SPAdes) (version 2) | ecosystem: Host-associated > Plants > Roots > Rhizosphere...
GTTATCCATCTCACGCGAGATCACGGCGGTGCGTACGAAGCAATGGGCCGTGGCCAAGAGATAGAGCACGCCGATGATCGCGGAAATATAGGTCTTGTCGCTCGCCAGCATCAGGTGAAACAGGCCGTAGTACCAGACGAGGATGAAGCCGAACGCCGAAACCCCCGTGAACATCAGCCAGCGCAGGAGCGGCAGATGATCATTGGGAAATTCGCGCTCCAGGAGGCTTACTGTCATCGCCGGACACGCCGTTTTGCGAGGCTCAAACCGTTTCGATAGTGACGCTGGCGCGGTCCCTGTCAAGGTTGGTTCTACCCCGGCGCGCGGGGAGCCGCTTGTCATCGAGAGCCAAGATCAGCGATTGTTATCCGCTGACGCCGATCCACTCCTTGGCGGCGTCGGGAAACCCGTCCGCCATGCAAAGGCATTCGCCATGCGCAAAGCCGTCCTCGCAACTCTGATTCTGACCGCAACGTCATCGATGGCCTTTGCGGAAGCCAGCAGGCCGACGCGCTTCTGGAATCTGACCCGGCACACGATTTCCGAACTTTCTCTGGCGCCGGCCGGCACCACCAACTTCGGTCCCAATCAGTGCAAGAACGACAAGGACGGCACCGTCGATCCCGACGAGCGCCTGCGGGTCACCGGCGTCGCGCCCGGGATGTACGACGCCAAGCTCAAGGACACCAGCGGCCGCTCCTGCCTGGTGCGCAATGTCAAAGTGGAGGCTGGCGAAATCTTCTCGATCGAGGAGAAGGAACTGACCTCCTGCACGCACTGACCATGCCGTGGGCATGTTCCCACCGCCGGATCACGCCCGAACGATGCCGGCGAGCACCTAGTCGCCTGCTCTGGCCAGCCCGCGTCGCACGCGCTCGGGCCCGATCGTCGGCCAGCCATGCAGCGATGGGATATTGACCGCCGATTGCACACGGGACTACGCTTCCCGCACTGGGGGTTTGCATCCACGCTGATACAACTCGCCAGCAACAACGAATAATTGCCGGGCCATGACGCACCGGCGATGACGGGAGGATTGCCATGAAGACTCTGGCTTTCGCCGGTGCTTTGACGTGTTCGTTGCTCGCGGGGACTGCGCTCACGCCCGTGCAAGCAGCAGATATGACCCACGAGCGCGCGCTCAACGTCAGCAAGGAACCGCACAACTGGCTGCTGCATCACGGCAACTATGAAGGCTGGCGGTTCTCGCAACTCAAGCAGATCAACACCGAGAACGTCAAAAATCTCAGGGTGGCATTCACCGTGGCGCTCGGCGGCTATGAGAGCGGCGGCCGCTACAAGCACGGTAATCTGCAGGCCACCCCGATCGTGGAAGACGGCATGATGTATGTGACCGACGGCTGGGGCTCGGTCTACGCCATCGACGTCGCCGGCGGCAAGAAAGGGTTGATCAAGTGGAAGTTCGACCCCGGCACGGATCGCGCATGGGCCGGCGATGTGGCCTGCTGCGGTGTCAACAACCGCGGCGTTGCGTTGTGGAAGGACAAGATCATCTCGATCTCGCTCGATGGCCGCCTGTTCTCGCTCAACAAGGCGACCGGCGAGATGGTGTGGGAGCGCAAGGTCGCGGATCCCGCGATCGCCGAGACCCTGACGCTCGCCCCACTGGTCGTTCGCGATCTGGCGATCGTCGGCAGCGCCGGCGGCGAGTTCGGCATCCGTGGCTGGATCGACGCCACCGACCTCAACACCGGCAAGCAGGCGTGGCGAACGTTCACCATTCCCGGCGCCGGCGAACCCGGCAACGAGACCTGGAAAGACGGCAAGGAGCGGTGGAAGCATGGCGGCGCCTCAGTGTGGGAGACCGCCACCTACGATCCCGAGTCCGATACGTTCTATCAGGGCATCGGCAATGCCGGGCCCGACTGGGATCCCGAATATCGCCCGGGCGACAACAAGTGGGCGGCGAGCGTGCTGGCGCTCAGCGCGACCGACGGCAAGATCAAATGGGGCTACCAGTACACCCCGAACGATCCCTACGACTTCGACGAAATCTCCGAGCACCCGATCATCAACGCCAAGGTGAACGGCGAAGACCGCAAGCTCGTGGTCCACGCCGCGCGCAACGGCTTCTACTATGCGCTCGACCGCACCAACGGCTCCTTTGTCACCGGCAAGCAATACGTCGATCAGTTGAACTGGACGCCGGGCCTCGATCCCAAGACCGGCCGGCCGCTCAACTACAATCCCAACACCGACGTGCAGGAATACGCGCCGGGCAGCCACAGCTCGCGGGCCAAGCCCACCAGCGACCGCCTGTGCCCGTCGCACTACGGCGGCAAGAACTGGGAGCCCGGCGCCTACAATCCCGAGCTCAACCTGCTCTACATACCCTCGATCGAGGGCTGCAATACCGTCGAGACCGTGGAGCAGAAGGACTTTGTCGACCAGGGTGGCCCGATCAAACCGCGCGAGCGGTTCGCGGGTGGCGCGGGCAAGCCGACCGAACGCCTCTACGGCAGTCTCAAAGCACTCGATCCGGCCACCGGCGAGACCAAGGTCAGGCTGAAGCTGGAATATCCGAACTACAGCGGCGCGCTCGCGACCGCCGGCAATCTGGTATTCCTCGGCCACTACGACGGCAGCTTCACGGCCCATGACGCCAAGTCCCTGCAGGAGCTGTGGAGCTTCAACATGGGGACCGGCATCAACGCGCCGGCCGTCACCTACTCGGTCAACGGCAAGCAGTACGTCGCCGTCCTGGTTGGATCGCGCCAGGCGCTCAATGTGTGGCAGCACGCACCCGAGCTCAAGAACACGGCAACGGCATCCATGCTGTATGTGTTTGAACAGCAGTGACCGATCGCACAGACATGCACGCCGGCGCGCATCCGCGCCGGCGTTTCGTCCCGTAAGAACCAGAAGCAGAACCAGAGACGTGAATTTCGCGACTACGATCTCGATCGTGCTGCTGCTTGCAGCCGGAAGCATACCAGCGCAAGCCCAGGCCCCGCTCTCTCCCGAGGAGGCGCGCGCGCTCGAGTACGGCAAGGAGATCTACAAGGTCAAAGCGAACTGCCAGTTCTGTCACAAATGGGACGCATCCGGTGACACCGGCTATGGCGGGATCGCACTTTCGCTGCGCAAGACCGCGCTCACGCCGGAACAGTTCGCCGAAGTGGTCAAATGCGGCCGGCCCGGGACCGCCATGCCGTATCACGATCAATTCGCCTATACGGACAAGCGCTGCTACGGGGTCACGCGCGCGGAGCTCGGCAAGGACGCGCCGCTGCTGGGCGAATCCCTGCAGCCGCGCGAGGTCGACGCCGTGGTCAAATATCTTTACGCCAAAGCGGTCGGACGCGGGCCGGCGACGTACGAGGACTGCGTCGATTTCTGGGGCCAGGACACGCGCCAGTGCGAGCCGATGAAGAAGTGACGCGCTCGCGACCTTACGCATGGTGTCTTGCCGGCGCCATCGCTGCGGCGCTGGCGCATACCCCGGCACAGGCCCAGGGAAGGCCCGATCCAGGCGAAATCCGCGGCCTGAAGCTGGGGCTCAAGGCGCAGGCGATGACGCTCGACGGTTTCGGCGATCTCGCCTGCGGCAGCAACGGCGGTCCGCCGCGGCAAAAAATCGAGGAATGGTCGGAATTCCGTAAGTGCCGGGCCGAAGACAACGGGCTCCACGAAGTCTATGCGCGGTTCGACGACGAGGATGAATACATCGGCAAGGCCATCGAGGAGCCGCGCTATGCGCGCGGCAAGACCGGGACCAGGGTGGCCGGACATCCCGTGATCTTGTCGGTGCTGTTCGATCGCGACGGCGTGTTGCGCGTCCTGCGGTTCGTCAGCGATCCGCGCGGGGCAGCCCACGAGCGGCGCATGGCGCACCTGTTGCGGCTTGCCGTGATCAACCGCTACGAGCCGGACGGATGGACCTGCACGGATTTTCCGCCGGCTGCGGGTGAGAGCCCCGTCGGCGGCGTGTTCATCAAGCAGCGCTGCGAAAAGACGACGCCCGGGCGTCACCTCGTAGTGGAGACGCGCTTTCTGCGCAAGCCCGGCCAGAGCGACAACGATCCCGTGACCGGCGAGTACCGGGCGGGCGCATTCGAGAGCTCGACGCGCTTCGAAATCCTTGATCCCAGTTACAAGTAACCGATCTCTAATCCGGCGCCCTTCGAGGCGCACCCCAAGCGGGGCTCGCACCTCAGGGTGACGGATCAGAGGTCGCCGGACTTACCGTGGAAACGGAGTGAATCCGTCGCGGTTCGGCATTTTCACCTTCGGCAGCGATTGGGCATCGAGCGCGTCATCGGCGCCGATCACCCCGTTGAGCTGAAGGATATAGGCGGAGACCGCGTAAACCTCGTCGCCGGTCAGAGATTTGCTTTCGTTGAACGGCATCGCCCGGCGGATATAGTCGAACAGCGTGGTGGCATAGGGCCAGTAGCTGCCCACCGTTTTCACCGCCGGCCGATCGGAGGCGATGGTCCCGAAGCCGCCGACCAGCACGTCATTCGGACGACCCGCGCCCTTCTCGCCGTGACAGGCCTGGCACTTCGCCACATAGACCGCCTCGCCCTGCGCCGGCGTTCCGCGGCCGGGAGGAAGACCCGCGCCGTCGGGGCCGATACTGATATCCCAGGACGACAGGTCGCCGGGAGCGATCGCTGCCCCGAAGCGAGGCGCTTCCGCCGAGAACGCGGGGACGGCGGCGCAGATCATCGCCGCGCCGATCATCAGCGCCGCGCGGGACGCGATCCGATCAAGCGAATGCATTGCTCGCCTCCCCTTTCTCGTCGATCCGCCAGGTGCTGATGGCATTGTAGTGATACTGCCCGCGCAGCCCGCGCTCCGCCACGAATTGAGCGCGCGTCGGCTGCATCCGCCCGGTATCGTCGGTCGCGCGGCTTTGCAGGATGGCGGGACCTCCGTTCCACTGCCACGGGGCGCGGAAGCGCGTGAGCGCTTTCGGAAGCACCGGCTCCTGCAACGCCGCCGGCGCCCAGCTGCTGCCGCCGTCGGCGGACACCTCGACCTGGCGGATGCGGCCCTGCCCGGACCAGGCGAGACCGGCGATCTCGTAGAAGCCCGCACCCCGCAACGTGAGGCCGGGGGATGGATGGGTGATGATCGACTTCACCTCCATCGGGAACACGAATTGCCAGGCCTTTCCATCCGGCAACAGCACCGTGTATTTCGACGTCTCGTCCTTGGCCATGACCGGCGCGTCGGTGAGCTTGAGCCGGCGCAACCATTTCACGTTCATGTTGCCTTCGAAGCCGGGCAGCAGCAGCCGGATCGGATAGCCGTTCGAGGGCCGCACCCGCTCGCCGTTCTGATAGAGGCAGACCAACGCGTCATCCATGCACTTCGCGAGCGGCACGCTCCGGCTCATCGCGGCGGAGTCGGCGCCTTCGGCCACCACCCATTTCGCGCTCGGCTCGACGCCGGCCTCGTCGAGCAGGGTCGCGAGCCGCACGCCGGTCCATTCCGCGCACGAGAGCAGGCCATGGATGGCCTGCGCATTGCCGGGCTGCGCCTGCGCCGTACTGAGCGCGCCGGAATTGCCGGCACACTCGATAAAGGAAATGCGCGATTCCATCGGGTAACGCGCGAGCGCATCGAGCGTGAACGTCAGCGGCCGCTTCACCAGGCCGTGGATCAGCAGGCGGTGCTGGTCGGGATCGATATCGGGCGTGCCGGAGTGGCTGCGATCGAAATGCAGCCCGTTCGGCGTGATCATGCCGGTGAGCAACTGCAGCGGCGTGCGCGCGGTGCCGATGCCCTGGGTCGCGGGATTGGCCGGCGGCGCGATCGTCCGCGCCACCTTGCTCTCGAACCGGGACGGCTGGCCGTAGGCGGAAAACCCGGCACCGGGCTGCTTCATCCAGCCCTGCACCGGCAAGGGTTCGGCTCCCGCAGCGGTCGATCCTGTGCCGGCGGCCGCGGCGACGAATGCACCTTCGAGAAACACACGCCGGTTGAGAATGCCGTTGGCGGCGGCGCGTTCAGATTGCCACTCCTTGCTGTCTCCGTGCTTGCGCATGTCCTGCTCCGTCTTGGTCTTGTTGGAGATCGATGGTCATTCCGCCCGCTTGCCGTCCGGCATGATGGCGGCGTCGAATTTCGCGCCCTCGATCAAGGCGTCGGTGAGGATGGCGTTGCCGAGATTGGCGCCCTCGAGGTTGGCGCCGCGCAGGTCGGCGGCGTTGAGCTTGGCGCCGAACAGATCGACACCCGAAAGATTGGCGTTGCGCAGATCCGCGCCGGTGAGATCGGCTTCCACCATGTCGCCCATGGTGAAGTCGATGCCGGCGAGATCCATCCCGCGCATGTTCTGGTTGTCGAGCTTGACCGAGCGCATATCGGCACCCCTGAGCTTGGCGCCGGCGAGCCGGGCGCCGCGCAGATCGGCGCGCGCGAGGTTGGCCCCTTCGAGATTGGCTTGATTGAGCCGCGCGCGTCCGAGCCGCGCACCCTGCAGGTTCGCCCGGGCCAGATTGGCGCTGGCGAAGTCGCCCTCGTACAGCAGCGCGTCGGTCAGGTTCGCGCCGGACAGATCCGCCCATTTGGCATCGACGAGATTGAGGTTGGCGTCCTTGAGATTGGCGCCGGCAAGATCGGCGCGGACCAGCGTCGCGCGGAACAGGCTCGCGCCCGAGAGATCGGCGTTCCGGAGCTTGGCGCGGTCGAGCTTGGCGCGCTTGAAATCGCGCTCCTTGAGATCGCGCCCGGACAGGTCGCATTCGATGCAGTTCCTGGAGGTGCCGGCGAGAAACGCATCGGGATCGGCGGCCATCGCCTGCGCGCACAGCAACGCTGCCGCGACGCCGAGCGACCATCCCGTCATCCGCCAGCGAATGGGCACGATCCCAACTCCCTTCTGTCAGCAGCATAGTCCTGTTGCACGCCGCTGATCTACACCATCGCGCCGTCAAGGCTCTCGACGGCCGGCGCGGATCCTTTATTGTCTGCGCAACAGGCTGGGTTGAACCGGCCGGACCGTATACGGCTTATCAGGGAGCGACGCTCATGAAGACCATCGCATCGGCTGCGTGCGTTCTGTTGCTGCTCGGCGCCGGCGCCTCCGCGCAGACGCTCGACGATCTCAAGAAGGACGGCAACGGCGGCTCGACCGACAACGTTCTCACCTACGGAATGGGCTACCATCAGCAGCGCTACAGTCCGCTCAAGCAGGTCAACAAGCAGACCGTCAAGCGGCTGGTGCCGGTCTGGAATCTGAGTCTCGACAATAACTGGGGCGAGCAGGCGCAGCCGATCGTCTACAACGGCGTGATGTACGTCACCAATGCCAGGGCCACGGTCGCGATCGACGTCGCCACCGGCAAGCAGATCTGGAAGCAGACGCTGGATTGGCCGCCGGAGACCCCGCGCGTGGTCTGCTGCGGCGTGTCGAACAAGGGCGCCGCGATCTACGACGGCAAGATCTTCCGCACCACGCTCGACGCCTACGTGATCGCGTACGACGCCAAGGACGGCAAGGAACTGTGGAAGTCGAAGGTCGCGGAGTGGAAGGATGGCGTTTCGTTGACGCTCGCGCCGCTGATCGCGAACGGCGTGCTGGTGATCGGCAATTCCGGCGCCGAGTTCGGCGTGCGCGGCTTCATCGATGGCTACGACACCGCGACCGGCAAGCAGCTCTGGCGCAAGTACACCATCCCGGCCCGCGGCGAGAAGGGCAACGAGACCTGGCCGCAGGACAACAATGCCTGGGAGCTGGGCGGCGGCTCGGCCTGGGTCACCGGCTCCTACGACCCGGAGCTCGACCTGATGTTCTGGGGCACCGGCAATCCGGCGCCCTGGGCGACGCAGACCCGCCCCGGCGACAATCTCTACACCTCGTCGGTGCTGGCGATGCGGCCGAAGACCGGCGAGATCGTCTGGCACTATCAGTTCACGCCCAACGACGCCTACGACTACGACGCGTGCTGGGAGCTGATCAACGCCGAGCTCAACGTCGGCGGCGAGAAGCGCAAGGTGATCATGCAGTTCAACCGCAACGGTTTCCTCTATGCGATCGACCGCGCGAATGGGAAACTGGTTGCGGCCAATCCGTTCGAGAAGGTCAATTGGGCGACCCACATCGACAAGGAGACCGGCCGGCCGGTCGAGACCGAGCTTGCCGCCAAGCTGCGTCAAGTCGGAAACCAGGTCGAGCTGTGGCCCACGCCGTTGGGCGCCAAGAACTGGCCGCATGCCGCCTATAGCCCGGAGACTGGTCTGCTTTACGCCAACACACAGCATCAGGGCGCGCTCTATAAGCACCTTGAAACCAAGCCCTTCGTGGTCGGCCAGCGCTACATGTATATCGAGCGCCTGCCGGTACCGAACAACGGTGGCGAGCCGTGGGGCCACATCGATGCGGTCGATCCGCTCACCGGCAAACAGAAGTGGCGCGTGCCGCTGACCGACCATCCGATCTGGTCGGCGAACCTCGTCACCGGCGGCGGCCTCCTGTTCACCGGCAAGGAGACCGGGGAATTCATCGCGCTCGACATCGAGGACGGCAAGCAGGTCTGGCAGTTCCAGACCGGCTCGGGCATCAATGCTCAGCCGATCACCTATACCCACAACGGCAAGCAGTACGTCACGGTGTTGTCGGGCATCGGCGGTCTCTATTGGAACGTCGCGCGCGACAAGCTCAAGGACAAGGTGCCGCAGGGCGGATCGGTCTGGACGTTTGCGGTCCTGCCCGACTGAGCGAAGGATCGCCTTATCCCACAGATGTCATGGCCGGGCGTCGTCCCGGCCATGATGCGTCTTGCGGGCAAGGCGCACGGCCGCGGAAAACCGCGCAACAGCAGACACCGCCACGTTCGCGATGCATGAGCGCGAATACAGGGAGTACGTGAGGGGCTATGAAGTACGTCGAACTGACGATCGCCGCCGCGCTGTGTCTCGCAAGCGCACCGGCAGCGACCGAAGAGGCGCAGAGCTTCCCCGAGGAACAGATCGCCGCCGGCGCCGAGCTCTACTCGGTCAACTGCGCGCCGTGCCACGGCGCCCGCATGCAGGACCCCAACGCGGCGTTCAATCTGCGCAAATTTCCGCCCGACCAACACGACCGCTTCGTCAATTCGGTGATCCGGGGCAAGAACCAGATGCCGCCGTGGGGTGATTTCTTCAAGCCGGATCAGCTCGAGGCGCTGTGGGCCTACGTCATGGCGGGGGAGCGGTAGAGCCTTTATGTTGGAGCATGATCTTTTCCGAAAACCGGTATCCACTTTTCGGGATCATGCTCTACCCCCACCTCGACGGCGCTGCGCCGGTGAGCGCTACAGCTTGACGCGGAGACCCATATAGACTGACAGCGGTTGCGCCGGCGTGATGGTGCGGTGATCGGTCGGCGGGTTCGACACCGCGTTGATGACCGACTGCGGGTCGAAGTAGGTACCGAACGTCGCGAATTTGCGATTGAACAGATTGTTGATCACGCCATAGAGCTGCAGCTCCTTGGTGAGCTGATATGAGCCGTGCAGGTTGGCGACCCAGTAGTCCGCCAGCTTGACGTTCTGGTTGGCGTCGTCGCCGACATACCACTGGCTGCTGACCCAGATGACGTCGGTACCCAGCTTCAACAGGGGCGTGACCCAGTAATCGACGCCGCCCTTGATCTGGTGGAGCGGAATACCTGGAATCTGCTTGCCGGGCGTAACCAGGATGTCGCCGTTGGCGTCGGCCGACGGATTGTTCGGCGACGCCAGCAGGCCGGTGAACTGGTAGGTGGCATCCACCATGGCGTAGTTGGCATATACGAGATACTGCCCGGTCTGGTAGTTGACGCCGGCTTCCAGTCCCTGCCGGCGCGTAGCGGGGACATTCTGGAACACGCCCCGGCCCTGCAGAACGCTCGCAACCCGGATGATGTCGCTTTCGCTGTCGGTGCGGAACAGCCCGAGCTTCCAATCCCCGCGGCCACCGGCGCCGTTGATGTTGCCGCGCAATCCGACCTCCTTGGTGCGCGCGACCACCTGGTGCAGCGGCGGATCGGCGACGAGGAAGCCTTCCAGCAGGCAGGGCCGCAGCGGGTTGGCACAGCCGAGCTCGAGCGGCGTCGGCGCGCGGTTGGCCTCGGAATAACCGGCATAGAACGTCATCAGCTCCGGCAGGATCTTGTAGGTGAATCCCACGACGGGGTTGAAGCGCTCGAACGTGTACTGGGAATTGAGGTCGGGGCTGGCGCCGAAAAGATCGGACATCGCGATCTGCGCGATGTTGTAGCGCCCGCCCGCGGTCACCGACAGGCGATTGGTAATGTCGAAGGTG
>Ga0207662_10001920_pt1 | contig 10257 bp, 8 predicted proteins | sample KBSS33LmetaG_FD_184338 | JGI IMG/M metagenome (GOLD analysis project Ga0207662, IMG submission 184338) | Switchgrass rhizosphere microbial communities from Kellogg Biological Station, Michigan, USA - KBS S3-3L metaG (SPAdes) (version 2) | ecosystem: Host-associated > Plants > Roots > Rhizosphere...
CGATCGTGCCGCCGGCCAGCGGCCGTCCGCGCCGCGCCTCGATCCAGTCGGGCCCGTAGCGGATATCCGCCCCCTGCCGCGCGAGAACCTCGGCGAACGCGACATCGCCCTGGATCGAGTCACGTCCCACGCCAGTCACGCGCACGGGCCCGCCCCCGATGACGGCGGCGGCGAGAAAGTACGACGCGGCGGAAGCGTCTCCCTCGACATGCAGATCGCCTGGACTCCGGTAACCGGACGTCGCGGGTACGACGAACCTCACCGGATCCGGGGTCTGCACGGCGACACCGAAACGGCGCATCAGCCGCGTCGTGATTTCGACGTAGGGCCGCGAGATCAGCGGCGTGGTGAGCGTCACGGTGGTCGCGGCATCACGCGCGCCTTGCGCGATCGGCAGCGCCATCAGCAACGCCGACAGGAATTGGCTCGAAACGTCGCCGCGAATTGGAATGCGTCCACCGGCCCGCCCGCCGGCGCTGCCGATCGCGAGAGGCGGATAGCCATCGTTGCGCGTGTAGCGAATGTCGCAGCCCAGTAGTCGCAGCGCGTCGACGAGATCGCCGATCGGCCGCTCGTGCATCCGCGGCACGCCCGCCAGCGCATAGTCACCGCCCTGCACGGCCAGCGCCGCCGTGAGCGGACGCACGGCCGTTCCTGCATTGCCGAGGAACAGCGACGCGGCGCGAACCGGAAACTGGGCGCCCGTGCCGAGAACCGTGGCCGCATCCGGCGTGCGCTCGACGAGGACGCCGAGCGTGCGCAGCGCGTTCAGCATGTGCGCCGTGTCGTCGGCATCGAGAAGGCCGAAGAGCCGCGTCGAGCCACTTGCCAGCGCTGCCAGCAGCAGCGTGCGGTTGGAGATGCTCTTCGAACCGGGGAGCACAACGACGCCCTCGACGCCGGCGATCGGCGCGAGATCCAACGCCGCACTGTCAGCGGCTGCGGCGCCCGTGTGATCCCCCCGCGAGTGCGGCTTCGCCGCTGCGCTGCCCCCGGTGGGGACGGAATCCTCGCCTCGAGACGGCTCTGCGTCGCTCATGGGCTCGCTTCATTTCGCCGCGCTGGCGCTCGCCGCGATTCCACCTGCCGTCTCACCCCATTGCCGGCGCGCTGTGGACGCACGCGACAGCATCGTGTCGAGCGCCGCGCAGTCACCGTGCTCGATCGACAGCGCGAGCGCGTCGAGTGCCGTCCGATACGCGGCGAGTTCGACCAACAGCGCATCGCGGTTGGCGAGTGCGATGTCGCGCCACATTTCCGGCGAGCTCCCTGCGATGCGCGTGAAATCGCGAAACCCGCTGCCTGCATTGCCGAAGTACTCGGCGCCGTCCTTGCGCGACGCGAGCTCGGAGACCAGAGCGGACGCGAGCAAATGGGGCATATGCGACACGGCGGCCAGGACCTGGTCGTGCCGCGCGGGATCGAGACGCGCGATGCGCGCGCCACATGCGGTCCAGAAATCGGCTACAAGTGCATACGCATCCGGCGACGTCTCGGGAAGCGGCGTCAGGATCACCTGGCGGCCGACGTAGAGCGACGGATCGCCCGCATCGGCGCCGCTGTGCTCGTTGCCCGCGATCGGATGGCCCGGCACGAACTGCGGCAACCTGGAGCGCAACGTCTCGCGCGCCGCAAGCACGACGTCCTGCTTCGTGCTGCCGGCGTCGGTGACCACCGAGCGCTCGTGCAGCACGTTGCCGAGCGCGCTCAGCACCGGCCGGTATTGCGCGGCGGGAATCGCAATCAGCACGAGATCCGCGTCGGCGACCTCGGGTGTCCAGTCGTCTGCGAGGAGCACGCCGCGGTCGATCACGCCGCGTGCGAGTGCGCGATCGAGATTCCCCTGCGAGCGGCCCACGCCGACGACGCGCGACACGCCACCGGCAGCGCGCAGCGCCAGCGCGCACGATGCGCCGATGAGACCGACGCCGATGACGGCGAGCTTATCGATGCGCACGCGCGTTGCCGCCCTGCCGGTGGGAGATCGCCTGCCCGAGTGCGGCGAGAAAGCGCGTATTTTCTGACGGCAGCCCGACGGTGACGCGCAGGAACGACGGCAGGCCGTAGTTCGCTACCGGCCGCACGATGATGCCCTGCCGCAACAACTCCAGATTGACGCCGGCGGCGTCGCCCACGTCGATCAGGATGAAGTTGCCGTGCGAACGCACGTAGCGCACCGCCAGCGCATCGAGACCGGCTTCGAGCTGCCGCAGTCCTTCGCGGTTCAGCCGCCGGCTCTCGGCGACATAGTCGGTGTCGCCCAGCGCGGCGACGGCGGCGGCCTGCGCCAGCGAGTTGACGTTGAATGGCTGGCGCACCCGGTTCATGAGATCGGCGACCGCCGGATCCATGACGCCGTACCCGATGCGCAGCGCCGCGAGTCCGTAGGCCTTGGAAAAGGTTCTCGACACGATCAGGTTCGAATACCGCGGCAGCCAGTCGATTGCTGCGGATTGCTCGGAGGGCTCGAGGAATTCGTTGTACGCCTCGTCCAACACGACGATCACATCCCGGGGTACGCTTGCGATGAACGATTCGACAGCGGCACCCGTGAGCCAGGTTCCCGTCGGATTGTTCGGATTCGCAATGAATACAATCTTTGTTCGCGGCGTAATTGCCGCGCGCATCGCGTCGAGGTCGTGGGCATGATCCTTGTCGGCGACTTCGACGCCACGCGCACCCCGCGCCTGCGTGGCAAGTGGGTAGACAACGAATGCGTAGCGCGAATAGACGGCGTCGTCGCCGGGGCTCAGAAACGCCTGCGTCGCGAGCTCGAGCACGTCGTTGCTGCCGTTGCCCAGCACGATCCGTTCCGGACCTACGCGCAGGTGCTCCGCGAGTGCGGTCTTGAGCGCAAACGCGTTGCCATCGGGATAGCGCGTGAGCCCGCTGGCAGCGGTGGCGACGGCGGCGAGCGCCTTGGGGCTCGGCCCGCGCGGATTCTCGTTCGACGCGAGCTTGATGATCGATGCAACGTCGAGGTTCAACTCGCGTGCGACCTCCTCGATCGGCTTGCCGCCGACGTAAGGGGCAATCGCGCGGACGTAATCGGGCGCGCGTTCGTGCGCGGCTGCGTGCTTCGCGCTCATACCGGTCCGCCGGCGGGTTTGCGCGCGGCCGGCGCCGGCGTCGCACCATCGGCCGGATACGAGCCCAGCAGTTTCAGAAAGGGCGCCTTTGAACTCAGCTCCGCCAACGCCGCGGCGACGGCGGTATCTTCGCGATGGCCGAGCACGTCGACGAAGAACAGGTATTCCCACAACCCGGTCCGTGCCGGACGCGACTCGATCCGCGTCATCGAAACGCCGTGCCGTGCAAACGGCTCGAGCAGCGCGTGCATCGCACCGGGCCGGTTCGCCGCGGACATCACGAGCGACGTCTCGTCGCGCCCGGACGGCGGCACGCTCTGCCGGCCGAGCACCCAGAACCTGGTCGTGTTGTTCGGCTCGTCCTCGATGTGCGCAGCGAGCACCCCCAGACCGTAGATCGACGCGGCGATCTCGCCGGCAATCGCCGCCGTGCCGGGCTCCTGCGCGGCGAGCCGCGCCGCCTCGGCGTTGCTCGACACAGGAACTCGCGCCGCACCCGGCAAGTGTCGCGCGAGCCATTGCGCGCATTGCGCCAGCGATTGCGCGTGCGAATAGATCTTGCTTACTCGCTCGACGGCCGCTTCCTTCGACAAGAGGTTCTGCTCGACGCGCAGCTTGATTTCGCCGCAGATCGAAAGCTCGGTCGAATACATGAGGTCGAGCGTCCGGCCGACGGCACCCTCAGTCGAGTTCTCGACGGGAACGACGGCGTAATCCGCCTGGCCCGCCTCGCCGGCGCGAAAGATCTCGTCGATGGTTGCGTACGGCAATGCATCGACGAATTGTCCGAAATGCTTGCCGACTGCTGCGTGACTGAACGTGCCCGCGGGACCGAGATAGGCAATTCGCAGCTTCTGCTCGAGTGCAAGGCACGCCGACATCACCTGGCGGAACACGCCGATGATCGCGGCATCCGGCAGCGGTCCGCCGTTCTGATCGCACAACCGGGCGAGGACCTGAGCCTCGCGGTCCGGCCGGTACGCGGCGCCGCCGCCGCCTGCCTTCAACGCGCCGATGGCCTTGGCATGCATCGCACGCTCGTTGAGTCTGCCGAGAATTTCGCGATCGAGGACGTCGATCGCGTCGCGGTGCACGCGCAACCGATTGTCGAGCTCGTCGTCGCGGGCGTCGCCCGCCGTAGCGTCAGCCATGGGTCGCTTCGAATTCCTGCATCCAGTCCGTCAGCGCAACGACACCCGCGAGCGGCATTGCGTTGTAAAGCGATGCCCGCATGCCGCCGACGGCGCGATGCCCCTTGAGCTGGACGAGGCCCCGTGCCTTGGCACCTTCGAGGAACGCTGCGTCGAGCTTAGGGTCGCGCAGGAAGAACGGCACGCTCATCCGCGAACGATCCTGCGGGCGCACGGGATTGCGGTAGAACCCGGTTCGATCGATTGCCGCGTACAGCGCCTGTGCCTTCGCGACGTTGACGCGTTCGATCGCCGCGAGCCCGCCTTGCGCCAGCAACCATTCGAACGTCAGCCCGGCGAGGTAGATCGCGAACGTGGCCGGCGTGTTGAACATCGAGTCGGCCTTCGCCTGCACAGCATAGTCGAACACGCTCGGGCACTCGCGTCGCGCGCGGCCAGCAAGATCGTCACGAACGATGACAACCGTGAGTCCGGCCGGGCCGATGTTCTTCTGCGCGCCCGCGTAGATGATTCCGAACCTCGCGACGTCAACAGGTCGCGACAGGATGTGCGACGACGCGTCGGCGACGAGCGGAATCGCGCCAGTGTCGGGAATCCAGAAATACTCGACGCCGCCGATCGTCTCGTTCGTCGTGATGTGAACGTAACTGGCGTCGGTCGACAACTGCCACGCCGACTGCGGCGGAACGTACGTGTACTCGGCGTCGGCGCTCGACGCGGCGATGTTGACGCGCCCGTATTTGTGCGCTTCGGCGATCGACTTCTGCGCCCAGTGCCCCGTGTCGACGTAGTCCGCCACGCCGCCTGCAGGCAACAGGTTGAGCGGTACCGCGGCGTTCTGAGCGAGTGCGCCGCCCTGCAGGAAAAGCACGCGGTAGTTCGGCGGAATGGCGAGCAGTGCGCGCAGGTCCGCTTCGGCTTTCGCGAGGATCGACATGAAGTGGCTGCCGCGATGGCTCATTTCCATCACCGACATGCCGCTGCCGTTCCAGTCCAGCAATTCCGCCTGCGCTCGTTGCAGCACCGGCTCCGGCATGGCCGCCGGACCGGCGCTGAAGTTCCAGACTCGCTTCGTCATCTACGTCCCATCCGCTCGCCGCGTAACCCGGCAACTACACCTCGTCGTCGTCGTCGCGCTCGACGACCCTTTCGAGCCCCGCCAGCTTCTCGCCCTTGTCGAGATTGATCAGCGTGACGCCTTGCGTCGAGCGGCTCATTTCGCGGATCGACTTCACGCTCGTGCGGATCAGCACACCCGACGTCGAGATCAGCACGACCTCGTCGTCGGGGCGCACGAGTGCAGCGCCGATCACCTGGCCGTTGCGGCTCGACTGCTGGATCGCAATCATTCCCTTCGTGCCACGGCCGTGCCGCGTGTATTCGACGATCGGCGTGCGCTTGCCGTACCCCTGCTCGGTGGCGGTCAACACCGACTGCTCCTCGTCCTCGGCGACGAGCATCGAGATCACCTTCTGCCCCTTGTCGAGCATCATCCCGCGGACACCGTGCGCGTTGCGGCCCATCGGACGCACGTCGTTCTCGTCGAAGCGGACCGCCTTGCCACCGGAGCTGAACAGCATCACGTCGTGCTTGCCGTCCGTCAACGCAACGCCGATCAGCCGATCGCCATCGGTGAGATCGACGGCGATGATTCCGGACGGCCGCGGTCGCGAGAAATCGGCGAGCGACGTCTTCTTCACCGTGCCCATTGCCGTCGCCATGAAGACGTAGCGGCCCTCGGAAAACTCCTTAACCGGCAGGATCGCCGTCAGCTTCTCGTTGTCGATCAGTGGCAGCAGGTTGACGATTGGCTTGCCGCGTGCGTTGCGCTGTTGCCCCTGCGGCACGTTGTAGACCTTGAGCCAGTAGACGCGTCCGCGGTTGGAGAAGCACAGGATGAAGTCGTGCGTATTGGCGATGAACATCCGGTCGACGAAATCGTCCTCTTTCGTCCCGGTGGCCTGCTTGCCACGCCCGCCGCGTCGCTGCGCGCGGTACTCGCCGACTGGCTGCGCCTTCATATAGCCGCCGTGCGACAGCGTGACGACCATGTCTTCAGGCGCGATGAGGTCCTCGAGCGACAGGTCGACGCCCTGCGCGACGATCTCGCTCTTGCGCTTGTCGCCGAACTGGTCGCGGATGGCGGTCAGCTCGTCGTGGATGATCTGCGTGATGCGCGCGGGCTTGGCGAGGATGTCGAGCAGATCGGCGATCAGCGTCATCACGTCGCGATAGTCGGCGGTGATCTTGTCCTGCTCGAGACCGGTGAGCCGCTGCAACCGCAGTTCGAGGATCGCTTGCGCCTGCACATCGGACAGCCGGTATCCGGTCTTCGCGTGCCAGCCGAACTCGGGCGCCAACCCTTCGGGTCGCGCGTTGTCCGCAGCGGCGCGCTTCAGCATCTCCTCGACGAGTGGCGAGCGCCAGTTGCGTCCCATCAGCGCCGTCTTCGCCTCGGCCGGCGTGGGCGATGCCTTGATCAGCGCGATGATCTCGTCGACGTTCGACAGCGCGACGGCGAGTCCTTCCAGCACGTGGCCGCGGTCACGTGCCTTGCGAAGATCGAAGCGCGTCCGGCGCACGACGACTTCGCGCCGGTGGGTAATGAAGTGCTCGAGGAACTGCTTGAGGTTGAGCAGCCGGGGCTGGCCGTCGACCAGCGCGACCATGTTCATGCCGAAGCTGTCCTGCAGCTGCGTCAGCTTGAACAGGTTGTTCTGGACGATCTCGGGGACCTCGCCGCGCCGCAGCTCGATGACGACCCGCATGCCGGACTTATCGGATTCGTCACGGAGGTCGGAAATGCCTTCGAGGCGCTTTTCCCGGACGAGCTCGCCGATGCGCGTCAGCAGCGTCGCCTTGTTCACCTGGTAGGGGATCTCGTCGACGATGATCGCCTGACGATTGCCCTTGTCGAGATCCTCGAAATGCGTGCGGGCGCGCATGATGACCCGGCCGCGGCCGGTGCGGTAGCCTTCGCGGACGCCTTCCAGCCCGTAAATGATCCCCGCAGTGGGAAAGTCAGGCGCCGGAATCATCTCCATCAGGTCGTCGACGCTGAGCTCGGGGCTGCCCAGCAGTGCGAGGCACCCGGTGATCGTCTCGGTCAGGTTGTGTGGCGGGATGTTCGTCGCCATGCCGACGGCAATGCCCGACGAGCCGTTGATCAGCAGGTTCGGCAGCCGCGACGGCAGGACGGCAGGCTCCTGCTCCTTGCCGTCGTAGTTCGGGACGAAGTCGACGGTCTCCTTGTCGATGTCGGCCAGGAGCTCGTTGGCGATCCGCTCGAGCCGGCACTCGGTGTAGCGCATCGCTGCCGGGTTGTCGCCATCGACCGAGCCGAAGTTGCCCTGCCCGTCGATCAGCGGATAGCGCAGCGAAAAGTCCTGGGCCATCCGGACCAGCGCGTCGTAGATCGCGGAATCGCCGTGCGGATGGTATTTCCCCATGACGTCGCCGACCACGCGCGCGCATTTCACGTAGGGCCGGTTGAAGACGATGTTCGCCTCGTGCATCGCGAACAACACGCGTCGGTGGACGGGTTTCAGCCCGTCCCGGGCATCCGGCAGCGCCCGGCCGACGATCACGCTCATCGCGTAATCGAGGTACGAATGCCGCATCTCCGCTTCGAGACTTACCGGTATGGTTTCTTTGGCGAACTGCTCCATGGGAACGAACAATCCTTGCGAACGAGGTTAAATCAGTTGAGAAAATGGCCAAAAATCGGCGGGAAGCGCACTTTCGCGCATCCGAACCGCCGACGCGAACCGGGACCGCGGCGCCGAATCGGCGCGCCAGCGTGGAAAGCTTTGAAAACACGGCATTTTAACATGGCGTTGTATCGCCGCGACACTCGTTTGCCGAACGCAAATGGGGCCGGCTCTTTCATTGCTAGCGCCAAAATTGGCGTGCTATAGTCGGCGGGAACACAAAGGATTCGGTGCGTCAGGTAGTTACAGCCGCTCGCGCCAACTCGCTACGTTCGCACAAAACCTGTTCAAAACCAAAGTCAAAGGGGTGGAACAATGACTCGACGTCTCGTCTCCGGTCTCGCCGTCGGCTTGCTGTCCGACAAGATCGCTGCGTGACCCTCGGCGCCGACAACAAGCTGAAGCTCACGCTGACGTATCCGGCGAGCACGGGCCGCAACTTCCTGGAGATCCTGCGCGTCATCGACTCGCTGCAGCTCACGGCGAAGCACCAGGTGGCGACACCCGCCGACTGGAAGCAGGGCGAGGACGTCATCATCGTCCCGGCCGTGTCGAACGACGATGCGCAGAAGCGGTTCCCGGGCTATGTCGCGAAGAAGCCGTATCTGCGCGTGACGCCCTGCCCTCAATAAGCTGAAGGTCGGGCCTGAAACCGAAGGTCGGGTCTTAAGACCCGACCCCACGTACGGTCCGACGGACGAGGCGCTGGGCCAGCATTGACGCGTTTCTTTTCAGCGCGTCGAGGTCTACCTCAACCCAGGCGCGCCGCTGGTCGTGCCGCATTGACGTCCCGATTCAGGGGCGGGTAGTATACCCTGACCCGGGGAGGCTATGCAACCCAAGGCTACACTTGAAGATACGCTCGCACTCATGCGCGATCTCCGCGCCCGCTGCGAGTGGGATGCCGCCCAGACTCACGACTCCCTGAGGCCATACCTCGTCGAGGAGACCGCAGAGCTGGACGAGGCCATCCGGATCGGCGAGGACCCGCTGATCAAGGAGGAACTTGGCGACGTCCTGCTGCAGGTCCTCTTTCACTCCGTGATCGCGGAGGAGCGCGGCGCCTTCGACATGCACGAGGTGGCGGCAGCACTCATCGCGAAGATGAAAACCAGGCACCCGCATCTCTACGAAGGCGGAGAGCGTGAGCCCTGGGAGCGGATGAAGGCTCGAAAGAGGGCGTCGATCGAGGATGGCCTGCCCTCAGGCTTACCCTCGCTCCATCGCGCCCACCGGCTGCAGGATCGCGCCGCGGGCGTTGGCTTCGACTGGCCTGATGTCGAGGGCCCGGCAGACCACGCTGCGGGCCATCGGCGCCGTCGACATCGCGCTCTGGGACATCGCGGGCAAGGTCGCGAACCTGCCCATCCACCGGCTGCTCGGCTCCTATCGGGACCGCGCGCCCGCCTATGCCAGCTCGGCGCTGCTCGGGACCAAGCAGGCCTATGCGGAGGAGGCGGCGCGCTTCAAGGGTGACGGCTGGACGGCGTACAAGATCCACCCGCCCACCGATCCCAAGGTCGACATCGAGATCTGCCAGGCGGTGCGCGGCATGGTGGGCGCCGGCTTCACCGTCATGCTCGATTCGACGTGGGCCTACGACTATCCCGCGGCGATTCGCGTGGGACGGGCGATCCAGGAGCTCGGCTTCTACTGGTACGAGGACCCCCTGGCCGACGACGACCTCTACAATTACGTCAAGCTCAAGCAGCAGCTCCACATCCCGATCCTCGCCACCGAGTACTCGCCGGGCGGCTTCACCGCCTATGCGCCCTGGCTCGTGGCCCGCGCCACCGACTATCTGCGCGGGGACGTCGCGGTCAAGGGCGGGATCTCGGCGCTGGTCAAGGCCGCGCATCTCGCCGAGGGCTTCCACATGAACTTCGAGATCCACCACGGCGGCAACTCGCTGAACAACGTCGCGAACCTCCACGTGATCATGGCCATCAAGAACTGCGAGTTCTTCGAGGTGCTGCTGCCCGGCGAGGCGCAGAAGTACGGCCTGGCGCAGGACATCGAGGTGGATTCCCACGGCTTCGTCCACGCGATGAGCGCGCCGGGGCTCGGTGCCGCCATCGACTTCGCGCTGATCGAGCGGAAGAAGCTCGCGGTCCTCGCCTGATCGCCATGGCCGAATTCATCCGCACGTCGACGTACATCTCGACGCTGCCCACGCTGCTGAAAATGACCCGCGCCGCGGCGCATCCGAACGTCGCCCCGCTGCTCGACTTCTACCACTTCTGGTCCGGCCTCAACAAGCTCGAGGATCTCGATCAGATTCGGCAGGGTGAGATCGGGCACGTCCAC
>Ga0207662_10001921_pt1 | contig 10254 bp, 7 predicted proteins | sample KBSS33LmetaG_FD_184338 | JGI IMG/M metagenome (GOLD analysis project Ga0207662, IMG submission 184338) | Switchgrass rhizosphere microbial communities from Kellogg Biological Station, Michigan, USA - KBS S3-3L metaG (SPAdes) (version 2) | ecosystem: Host-associated > Plants > Roots > Rhizosphere...
CACGTTCGTCCAGCTCTGGCCGCCGTCCTGCGTGACGTGGAGCTGGCCGTCATTGGTGCCGGCCCAGATCAGCCCCGCCTTCAGACGAGACTCCGCGATCGCGAACACGACGCCCGCGTATTCGACGCCGATGTTGTCGGGGGTGAGGCCGCCCGAGCTCCCCTGCCGCGACTTGTCGTTGAGGGTCAGGTCCGGGCTGATCACCTGCCAGGTGGTCCCGCCGTCCGTCGTCTGGTGCACGTGCTGGCTGCCGACGTAGATGCGGTTGCGGTCGTGGGGCGAGATCGTGAGCGGGAACGTCCACACGAAGCGGTACTTCAGGTCCGCGGCCGGCCAGCCGATCGTCGCCCGCGGCCAGACCTCGACCGCGCGCGCGGTGTTGGTGCGCGCGTCGTAGCGCGTGACGATCCCGCCCACGCTGCCGAAGCCGGAAGCGCTCGACCAGACGATGTTCGGGTCCTGGGGATCCGGAGTGGCCCAGCCGCTCTCGCCGCCGGCCACGCTCGTCCACATGCCGCGCGAGATGTTGGGCAGGTCGTCCTGGACACCGAGCTTGCTGTTGCTCGGGCCGCGGCTCGACGGCCCGTCCTGCCGGTTTCCATAGACCCAGTACGGGATCTGATCGTCCACGGTCACGTGGTACATCTGCGCGATCGGGAGCTGGATCCGCAGCCACGTCTTGCCGCGGTTCGTGCTGATGGAGACGCCGCCGTCGTGGCTGACGGCGATGCGGTTGCCGTTGCCGGGATCGATCCAGATGTCGTGGTGATCGCCGCCCGGTGCGTCGAGCGGCGGCGGGTCGACGATCGTCTTGCCACCGTCGCGCGTCTTCGACCAGGCCGCGGTCAGGAAGTACGCCTCGTCGGGATCGTCGGGCTCGACGGCCATGCGGTTGTAGTAGTGCGTGCGGCCCGCGACCTGCCGGTCGGCGGTCATGAGCGCCCACTTGCCGCCCGCGTCGTCCGAGCGCCAGAGCCGGCCGTTCGGCGTGTCGCTCCCCTTCCAGGGCTGGCCGTCGCCCACTTCGATGAGCGCGTAGACGCGGTCCGAGCTCGCGCGCGTCATGGCCAGGCCGACCTTGCCCCACGGCTTCGGAGGCAGGCCGTTGCCTTCGACGGGCTTCCAGGTGACGCCGCCGTCGCTCGATCGATACATCCCGCTCCCCGGTCCCCCGCTCTCGCGGCCCCAGGTGTGGATCTCGAGCTGCCACATCCCCGCGAACAGGACGCGCGGATTGTTGGGATCCATGACCAGGTCGGCGCAGCCCGTCTTCTCGTCCACGAAGAGCGTCTTCGCCCACGTCTTGCCGCCGTCGCTCGTCCGGAAGACACCGCGGTCCGGCTGCGGTCCGTAGGCGGTGCCCAGCGCGCAGGCCAAGTCCACGTCGGGATCGCGCGGATCCACGACGATGCGGCCGATCCGGCCCGTGGACTCGAGACCGGCGCGCGTCCAGGTGCGGCCGGCGTCGATGGAGCGGAACACGCCCCAGCCGAGCGAGATGTTGCTGCGGATGAACGCCTCGCCCGTCCCCGCCCAGACCACGCCGGGGTCGGAGGGGGCTACGGCGAGCGCCCCGATGGACGAGACCGGCTGGTCGTCGAAGATGGCCTGCCAGTTCACGCCGCCGTCCGTCGTCTTGAAGATCCCGCCGGAGGCGGCGCCGGCGTAGTACACGTTCGGATCGCCGGGCACTCCGGCCACGGCGGAGACGCGATTGCCCTCGGGCCCGATGTAGCGCAGCTTCAGGGCGCCGAAGGGTCCGCCGGAGGGCGCGGCCGGTGAGGGCGAGGCCGTGGGCTTCGGCGACGGCGCGGCTTTGGGCTGTTCCGCGGCACCGAGCGTCGCGGCGGCGGCGGCCGCGACCGCCGGGATCAACCACTTGAACGCACGCATCACGCGTCTCCCCGCCGCCCCCGCAGCAAGCGCGGCGGAGTCTATCACCGGGTCGCGGGCAGGACGTGCGAATACAAGAAGCCGATGGGATCGGCCCAGCGAGCGTCGTCGTTGTCGCTGGTGACGACGACGACGAGCCCCGTGCTCGGCACCGCGAAGATCCATTGGCCGAGGGCGCCGGCCGCGGTCACGACGTCCTGCCCGCGGTCGTCGAGCAGCCACCAGCCTTTCCCGTAGTCGAGCGGCTGGCCCGACCAGCTCCGAACCCGCCGCGCGGCGCGGGTCGCGCTCTCGCGGATCCACTGCGGAGAAACCACCTGTCGGCCGCGCCAGCGCCCTTCGTCCTGCATCAAGACGCCAAGCTTGGCCATGTCCCGCGGCCGCAGGAAGAGGCCGCCGCCCGCGTGCGGAAGTCCATCGGGCAAGCCCGCGACCCACGACGTGCCCCTGATCTCCAGCGGCGCGAACAGCTCCGCTTCCGCGAACCGGTCGAGGCGGCTGCCGGTGGCACGGCCCACGATCCCGCCGAGCAGGATGGTGCCGCCGCTCACGTATTCCCATCGCGTGCCCGGCGGCTCTCGCATCGGCCAGTCCAGCACGAAACGGAGCCAGTCACAGCGGCAGTCGTTCAAGCGCTGGAGCGGCGAGCCGCCGTAGACCGACTCGTCCCAGTCGAGGCCGCTCTGCATCGTGAGGAGGTCGTGCACGGTCAGGGCGGCCTTCCTGCCGTCGAAGTTCGCGAAGGGCATGTACTCCGGAAAGAAGCGTGTCACGGGGTCGTCCGTCCGGAGGCGCCCGCCGTCCGCGGCGAGCCCGACCAGCAACGACGTCACGCTCTTGGTGACGGACTGGATCGTGTGGGCCCGGTCCGCGGACCAGCCGGCGAAGTACTCCTCGACGACCAGGCGGCCGTGGCGGGCGATGAGCAGGCTCGCGATGCTTCCGTGGTCGCCGCGCCGGATGCGCAGAACGAGGTCGCCCAGCCGGGACGGGTCGATCCCTTCCGCGGCCGGCGATCCGGCCGGCCATTCGGCCGTCGCGGCGACCGGCGTCAGCTCGGCGGTGGGGCCGGCCGGCGTGGGGCCGGCCCCGTCCTGGCCTCCGCACCCGGCGGCAATGGCTGCACTGGCGATGACGGCGAGCGACCTACTCAGACCCAAGAGATCGAACAGAGGTTACCCGTTCTGGAACGGGTTGGCCGCAGCGGACGAACGAAGCTCGGTCCGGACCGAGTCGCGTCACGCGCCCGTCGTGAGGACCACCCGGAAGCGCGCCTTCCCGCTCATCATGTGATCGTAGGCCTCGCTCGCCTTCTCGAGCGGCATCAGCTCGTTCATCGAGCGCACGCCGGTGAGGGCGCTGAAGGCCATCGTGTCCTGGGAATCGATCGCGCGTCCCGAGGGCCAGCCCGCGATGGACCGGCGCGCGAAGATGAGGCCGAGCGCGGGGACCTCGAGGGGATCGGCGGGGGCGCCGAGCACCAGCAGCTTGCCGTCCACGCTGAGGCCGCCGATGGTCGCGGCCATGGCCTTGCCGTTCGTCACCGTCGCCAGGATGACGCGCGCGCCGCCCAGCCGCATCAGCTCCGCGGCCGGATCCTGCGACTCGGTGTCGATGTAGTGATGCGCCCCCAGCCGCCGCGCCAGCTCCTCCTTGTCCTTTCCCCTCGCGATGGCGACCGTGCGGTAGCCCGACCTGGCTGCGAACTGAACGCCGAGATGGCCGAGCCCGCCGATGCCCAGCACGGCCACGACATCGCCGGGCCGCGCACCCGCGTTGCGCAGCGAGTTGAAGGTCGTGACTCCGGCGCACATCAGCGGCGCGGCGTCGGCCGCGCTCAACCCTTCGGGAATCCGCGCGAGAGCGACCGCGGGCGCGACCATGTAGTCGGCGTGCCCGCCGTCGTACGAGACGCCCGGAATGAGAGCGGCGACCTGGCAGACGAGGAAATCGCCACGCCGGCAGGGGTCGCAGTGGCCGCAGTGACCGCCGTGCCAGCCGACGCCGACGCGATCGCGCACCTTCCAGCCGGCGACGCCGGCTCCGATCGCATCGATGATCCCCGCCACCTCGTGTCCGGGCACGCGGGGGTATTCGATCCCGGGGAAGTAACCTTCCTTCGTGACCGCGTCGCTGTGGCACACGCCTGAGGCCTGCACGCGGATGCGCACCTGTCCCGCCCCCGGCTCCGGTATCTCTCGTTCGACGATCTGGTACGGGCCCTTGGCGCTCACGACCTGGGCAGCACGCATCTTTGGCATCGACCCTCCTCCGTCCCCCACTCCCACGACGTTAGACGGGAGAGGTTCCCGCCGAAACCCCGGTTCGCGGGATCTTTCCATTACCCGTTCGGGGTATCGGACCCTGACCGGCGGCTGACAAACCGCCCAAGCACCTTGGGGCAAGATAGCGGTCGTGAGACGTCCGGCGACCCTGATCCTGCTGCTCCTCACCGGCGCCTTCGTCGCCGTCGGATGGGTCGCCGACCGCGCCCTTGATGGCCAGATCGCGCGTGCCCGCGCGGACGCCTTCGCCAAAGAGACCGAGACGGCGCACCTGACCGCGCTCTCCGTGCGCGCGACGCTCGCCCGGATCGAGCAGCTTGTCCTTGCGCATTCGGCACCGCAAGGAGTCCTGACCGAGCGATTGCCGACGACACCGGCGCGTTCCGTTCCGCCGCCGGAATCGCGGCCCTATCGGTCGCGCCCGCGCGCGGAGCTCGCGAAGCTGCTCCACGCCACGAGTACGAGCGCGAGCGGGCTGCCCGAAGCCGTGCTCGCGCGCCTGGCTCTGGGGCCCGGCGCCAGCGTGTCGATCCCCGGCGAGCCGACTCCGCCCGACGTGGGCTCGCGCCTCCTTTCCGGCGCGCTCCCCGTCCGCGCCGAGGATCTGCCCTATCTCGCCGACGCGCTCGGGGTCGGCAACGACCCGAGAGTCGCCCTGCTGAAAGAGCGCCTCCGGGCCGCGCCCGAAGCGGCCGCTCTTCCCCGCGCTCCCGGCTTCCGGCGCGCCCGCCGCGAGACGGCCGTGGAAGGCTGGACCGTGGACGGCATCCAACGCGTCCGCTACGCCGTTCCCGTTTCCGCGCTGCTCGAGATGGCGCGCGTGCCCTCGGGAACGTCGGCGCCGGCGCCCGGGCCGGACATCGGGGCCGCCACCGCGCACGCGGACGTGCCCGACGTCGAGGCGCTCTCTCTCGCGTTCCCGATCGTGGACCGGGAGGGGCCGCGGCTGCGCGCCTTGCGCATCGCGCTGTGGGCCGCGATTGCGGGATCCATTGCCTGCCTCGCGGCCATGTGGCGCGCCCTCAGCGCGGAAGCGCGGGCCAACGCGCGCGAGAAGCGGTTCCTGGCCAGCGTGACCCATGAGCTGCGGACGCCGCTGGCCGCGCTGCGTCTCTTCGGCGAGAGGCTCGCGGCGGGACGCGGCGATCCGCGCGAATACGGCGGGCTGGTGGCGGAGGAGAGCCAGCGCCTGGAAGAGCTGGTCGAGCGCGTCCTGGCCGCAACGCGCGCGAGCGAGCGGCCGAGCTTCGCTCTCGTCGCCCCCGAGGAGCTGATGCGCTCGGCCGTCACCCTGATCGGGCCGCGCGCCGAACGGCGAGAGGTCACGCTCACCTGCCGCGCCGTCGCTCCCCTTCCCACCGTGACCTGGGACGCGGAGGCGGTCCGGCGCGCCGTGCTGAACCTCCTCGACAACGCGATCAAACACGGGCGGCAGGGCGGGCACGTCGTGGCCAGCGCCTTTGCCGAGGGCGACTCGGTCTGTCTCTCCGTCTCCGACGACGGCCCCGGCATCACCCGGCGCGAGCGCCGTGGCCTCTTCGGCCGCTTCGTCCGCGGGACTACCGACGCCCCGGGCACCGGGCTGGGTCTCCACTTTGCCGAGCAGGTCGCGCACGCGCACGGCGGCCGGGTCGACCTCGTCACCGAGGACGGCTCCGGCTGCGTGTTCACGTTGCGCCTGCCCGCCTCACCGCCGGGGAACACGGCGCCGGTGGCGCCCTCATGACCTCGCGCGTGCTGGTGGTGGAGGACGAGCCCGCGCTGGCCCGCGGCCTGGCCGATCACTTCCGCGACGAAGGGTACGACGTGCGCGTGGTCGGCCGCGGGGACCAGGCCATCCCGGCCCTCCGCGAGTACCGGCCCCAGCTCGTGGTGCTCGACGTCGTGCTGCCCGGCCGCTCCGGGCTCGACGTGGTCCGCGAGCTGCGTGCCGCCGGCGACCGTGTCCCCGTCCTCATGCTGACGGCCAAGGGCGAGGTCGTGGACCGGGTCGTCGGGCTCGAGCTGGGGGCGGACGACTACCTGGCCAAGCCCTTCGCCCTGCGCGAGCTGCTGGCGCGGGTGCGCGCGCTCATGCGCCGCGCGCAAGCCACGGCCGCGGAAGGGCCGCGCGAAGTCAGCGTGGGGAGCGTTCGCTTCGATCTCCGCGGCATGACCGCCACCTCGCCCGAGGGCACGCTCGACCTCACGCCGCACGACATCCTCGTCTTCAAGGTCCTGGCCGAGCGCCGCGGCGAGGTCGTGCCGCGCGCGGACATCGTCGAGGAGGTGTGCGGCCTCGAGTCCGAAGCCACGCTGCGGAAGGTAGACAACCACGTGATGGCGCTTCGGCGGGCCGTGGGCGACGACCCACGGCGGCCGCGCTGGATCCACACCGTGCGCGGCCACGGCTACCGCCTGGCACGGGCCGACGATGACTGACCTCCGGCCGACGAGCGTGACGTCGCCTTCCGGCACGCTCCGTGGCGAAGGCTCCCGCATGGAGGGAGCCGGGAGGAAACCGATGAAGACAATGCCCGCCCGCTGGCTCTCGAAGACGTTGACGGCTCTCGCAGTCGTCGTCGCGACGGTGAGCGTGTCGAGGGTCTCGGCCGGCCCCCAGAGCCAGGACCTTCTCGACCTCATGTCTCAGGGCAAGACGCAGACGGACCTCGGCAACTACGACGCGGCGATACGGGCTCTCGACGCCATCGTCGCGCGTCCCGACGTCCCGCCGGAGTTCCGGCTGGAAGCGCTCGTCCGCCTGGGCGTCGCGCGTCGCGCGAGCCTTGATTTCGAGGGAGCGGTGCAGGCCTTCGAGCGCGTCGCGAACTCGAGGGAGCTCGACGCCGCCGGCAAGGCGCTCCTCGTGCAGGCACTGGGCGAGGGCCTGCCCGGGACGAAACGGTGGGCGGAGATCTGGCCGCGTGTGTCCTTTGCCGTCGACCGGTCGCGGGTCAAGCGGCCCACCATGACTGTCGTCTGGCCCGATGCCGCGGCCAGCCGCCGCGTGGCCGGAGACTCGGTCACGGTCAACTTGCAGGACGCCGATCTGGGCGAACTCTACCGCTTGATCGCCGATGTCAGCGGCCTCAACGTGGTCGTCTTTCCGGGCGTACACGGGAAGGTCACGCTCGAGGCCCAGAACGAGCCCTGGGAGCTGGTCCTCGGCCTGGCTCTCTCCCCCAACGGCCTCGCCTCGCAGCGAGAGGACAACGTGCTCCTCGTCGCGCCGCCGGACAAGATTCGGCCGGCGAGGTCGTTCCGCGGCCGGCGCGTCGACCTCGACTTCCGCGACACGGATCTACGGAAGGCTCTGGCCGAGATCGCGCAGCTCGGGGGGGCCACGGTGACCGTCGACCCCGCGGTCTCGGGCGGAGTGACGCTCCGCCTCCACCAGGTTCGCTGGGACCACGCTTTCGACATCGTCGCTCGCGTCAATGGCCTCGAGTGGAACGAGGAGGGCAAGGCCCTTCAGGTGACGCTGCCTACCCCGTAGCGGCCCGGCCTTGGCCCAAAGTCCCATAGACACGGCCAGGGGCGCAGGTGTTCACTCCTCGGCAAGGGAAGAATTCAGGAGGAGTCATGAAAGCCGTGACTGTCTCGTCGTTCGTCTTGGCCGGCCTGATCGCGCTGTCGCCGTTGGCCGGCGCCGCCGACGATAAGCCCAAGAAGGAAGCACCGAAGATCAAGATCCCGGAGCCCGGGGTCCCGCAGGTCATGACCATGGAGGGCCGCTACGTCCGCGCGGCCTACAACAACGAGGGCTACGTCATCCTCGGATACCGGCTGGTCAACATGTCGGTCGGCGAGAAGTGGATGCTCCTCGAAGTGGGCATGACGGTTCGCGAGGGCGTGAAGGACTACAAGCTCACGCGTGACAAGGTATCGCTCGAGACGCCCGACGGCAAGACGATCCCCATGGCGTCGATCGAGGAGTTCCGCAAGGGAGACACGCGCGCGCTGGAGACCCGGGAGAAGGTCCAACGCGATTCCATCAACTACTTCCCGCCCAGCGCCTACCACGCCTGCCGGATCGGCTTCTTCTCCCAGCTGGAGCAGCGGGCGATGAGCTGGGACGAGGTCGAGCTGTCCCAGGAGCGCGCCTGCCTCGGGCGGATCTATTTCGAGATCCCCACCGGGATCACGTACGGCCAGCACTGGCTGAACGTGCAGTTCAAGGACAGCCTCGTCCGCGTGCCCTTCCGGGTCCTGACCAAGGAAGAAGACAAGATGCTCGACAAGAACTACAAGAGCATCGAGAAGCAGGTCGAGGAGGCCTTCAAGCCGCCGAAGAAGAGCTGACGGGCTACTCCGCGGCCGTCCGCCAGTAGCCCGGCCGCGCGAGCACGTCACCCTTCCGGCTCCGGAGACGGACTTCGAGCTTGTGCCACCCCGCCGCGCCCGCGCGGCGGGGGACGAACCGCAGGACGTAGCGCGAGCGGATGTCGTCGATGACGTCGAGGAACCGTGCCCGCAGGTCGCCCTCGCTCGAGGCTTCGAACACACGCCCGCCGGTGGCGCGCGCGACGTTGCCGAGGAACGGCTCCTTGGGGTCGCCTTTCGCCAGGATCCTGACCCCGTAGACGGTGACGTTCGAGCGCCCCGCCGCCTGCACCACGTCCGCGGCGGAAAGCCAGCTCAGGTTGTCGATGCCGTCGCTGAACACGACGACGGCGGTGCGGCGGTCGCCGAGCTCGGGCAGGCGGAGCGCCGCGTAGACCGCGTCCACGAGCGCCGTGTTCCCGCGCGGGGACACGCGGCCGAGGCCGCGCCTCACCGCCCCGACGTCGGTGAGGGGCTGGAGCTGCTGGACCTCCTGGTCGAACGCGAGCAGCGCCGCATGCTCGTCGCTGCGCAGGCCATCGAGAAAGGCTCCCGCGGCCACCCGAAGCGAGCCGAGCTTCGGCCCGCTCACGCTCCCGCTCGCGTCGAGGACCAGCACCGCGTCCACGAGGGTCTGCTCCTCCAGGATCGGCTCCAGCTCCTGGAGGACGCCATCGTCGCGCAGCTCGAAGTCGGCCGCGGTGAGGCCGCGGACCGGCGTTCCTCCGCGCGTCACCAGGACCTCGACGCGGACGACGCCGACCTCCGCGTGGAACACCGGCGGCGCCTGGGCGATGGCCGCGGCCAGCAGCGCGGCGGCGACCGGACCGGTCATGGGACGACGGCCGTCCGGTCCCAGACGCGGTTGAAGGCGGCCTGCGCCAGCCCCGGAGGGCCGATGGGATACAGGAACCACGGGTCGGACGGGCCGTCCGTCGCGCGGGACGAATCGAGCATGGCGCCGACGATCTCGCGGGAAGCGTCGGGACCGGACGACTTCTCGAGGGCGTGAGCCAGCCCGAACCGTGCGGCCTGGCTGGTGGGCCAGGCCTCGAGCGCACCGCGGTACGAACGGATGGCGTCCTCGGACCGTCCGCGTTGCTCCGCCGAACGGCCAAGAAAGAGACGGGCGAGGTACCGCAGGCGCTCGTCCGTGGCCTTCGCCTCGACCTCGGCCAGCAGTGGCTCCGCCTCGACCGCGCGATTCTGGTCGAGGAGCAGCTTGCCCAGACGCAGCCGCGCCTCGTACGCGGCCGCGTCATGGGTGACGGCCTCGCGGAACGCCGCTTCCGCCGCCTGGCGCGCACGTGACGCGTCCGCGTCACGGTGCTGGAGGGCCTTCTCCACGGCGAGGCCGGACGCCACGCAGCCGGCGACGAGCTGGACCACGGGGTTGAGCGGAGCCTCGAGACGGGCCTGATCCGCGAAAGGCGTGGCCGCTTCCGCGTAGCCGAGGGCGAGGACGGCGGAGGCCAGGGCCACGTAGAAGTCCCGGGCGTTGATCGACTCCCTGAGCTCGACACTTGGAACGGCTGGACGATCCTTGAAAGCGTACCGGTGCATGTTGGCCCAGTTCCTCGCCTCCGCCGCCGCCTTGCGCGACCACTGCAGCATCTCGGAGGACGCGTCGAGATGGACCTTCGCCGGCCGGAGTTTCTGGTCCTGGAGGAGCATGATCCCGGCCTGCGCATGCATCAGAATGGCGCCCTCGACGGTGCGGAAGTCGATGTCGTCGGGATCCTTCGCTTCCGATCTCAGGTGCAGCTCCTCT
>Ga0207662_10001922_pt1 | contig 10254 bp, 9 predicted proteins | sample KBSS33LmetaG_FD_184338 | JGI IMG/M metagenome (GOLD analysis project Ga0207662, IMG submission 184338) | Switchgrass rhizosphere microbial communities from Kellogg Biological Station, Michigan, USA - KBS S3-3L metaG (SPAdes) (version 2) | ecosystem: Host-associated > Plants > Roots > Rhizosphere...
CTCGCTCGCCAGGACGGCGCGCGCGATCTCGACCATCGGCACCGAGCGGTCCTGGCTCGTGCGCTGCAGGATGCGATACGCCTCCTGCTCCGACGATCCCGTGCGGCGCATGAGGATCCCCTTCGCGCGCTCGATCGTCTTCCGGTTCTCGAGCGCGCCGCGCGCCGCGGCCGCGTCCTTCTTCGCCGAGTTGAACTCGCGCGCGCGGCTCACGGCGAGCCGGAGCGTCGAGTCGAGCACGCGCGGCGGAGTCGGCTTCGGCAGGAACGCGATCGCCGCCGTGGCGGCGACCTCTCGCTCGCTCAGCGTGATCGTCTGGTCGCCGCTGAACAGCACCACGGCGACGCCGGGCACTTCCTTGGCGATCTCCTCCGCTGCCTCGATCCCGGAGCCGTCGGGCATGTGCACGTCGAGCAGCACCACGTCGGGCACGACGTCCTTGGCGCGCTCGATCGCCTCGCGTCCGCCAGTCACCTCGGCGACGACGACGTGCCCCATGGAATTGAGCAGGTCCACGAGGAGGGCGCGCGAGTTGTCGTCGTCTTCGGCGATGAGGATGCGGATCGAGCCCGTGTCAGGCATTGCGCGTTCGAGATGAGTGAGATGCGGAGTGGGGCAATCTGGGACGCTTCACCCCTCTCCCGCAATCTGCCCGAGCAATTCGGTTGCACCAACCGGTTTGCGGAGCGTGAAGTCGCACGCGGGATCCTGCTCGTTGCGCGGCTCCCATCCGGTGACGACCCCGATGCGGAGCGACGGGCGGATCTCGCGAGCGAACGCGACGAGATCCCAGCCGCTTCCGTCGGGGAGACCGATGTCGGTCACGAGCACGTCGATCGATCGCGATACGTCGGCCAGACGTTTCCGAGCTTCCCCGACCGTTCGGACCGCCTCTACCGTATGTCCGTCGCTCTCGAGGAGAGATTGCATGAACTCGCGGCTGTCGAGGTGATCTTCCACGAGAAGAACGTGCCGACCCGGCCGCGCGTTGCGCGTGCTGGTCGCCGGCGCCGCGCCGGGCGTCGCGGGCGGAAACATCAGTCGCACGGTCGTGCCCACGCCGAGCACGGACTCGATCTCGGCGCGACCCCGATGCCGTCGCGCGATGCCGTACACCTCGGCGAGGCCGAGGCCGGTGCCGTTCACGCCCTTGGTGGTGAAGAATGGCTCGAACGCGCGCTCGTGCACTTCGGCCGACATGCCGGTGCCGGTGTCGCTCACGGCGACGCTCGCCTCCGTCGGTGTGATCTGAGTCACAATGCGAAGCGTTCCGCCGCCGGCCATCGCGTCGAGCGCGTTCTGGACGAGGTTGAGCAGCGCCTCGCGCAGCTCGCCGGCGATGCCGCGCACCATGACGTCGGCGGCGAGGCTCTCCTCGAGCTTGATGACGCCGCCCTTCGCGCGCTCCTGCCAGAGGGGGCGCGTCATGGCGACGACCTCGTCGACCATCACCGAGAGATCGACGACGTCCTCGCGCGTGCCGAGCAGCGGCTCCTGCCGGATGAACCGCCCGACGCGCGCGGCGGTGGCGGCGCCGGTCTCCGCCGCGCGCGCGATCCGCACCGCGTAGTCCCGCACGGCGGTCGGGTTCTCGGCGTTCATCTCGAGCAGGTACGCCGCCGCCATGATCGGGTTGAGCGCGTTGTTCACGTCGTGCATCACGCCGGCGGCGAGCTGCCCCACGGCGGCGAGCCGCCGGTCGCGCGCGGCGGCCTCCTGCAGCGCGAGCAGCTCGCGGGTGCGCTCCTGCACCATGCGCTCCAGACGTTCCGCTTCCGTCTGCACGCGCTGCTGGAGCCGCGTGCGCTCGGTGACGTCGCGCTCGACGGTGACGGCGCCGCGGACGCGCTTGTGCGGATCGTACAGCGGGTTGGAGTTCACCTCGATCACCGCCGGCTCGCCGCCGCGACGCACCTCGAGGGTCTCACCGCGCACGCGCTCGCCGCGCAGCGCGCGCGCCGTGGGGTGCTCGTGCACGAACAGCGTCGTACCGGTGAGCGTGCGGGGACGGTCGAGCCGCCACAGCTCGCGCAGCGTCTGCGGGTTGCCGGGCGAGTGCTCCTGCTGGGCCTGCGCGTTCGTGCGCACCGTGCCGCCCTCGGCGTCCACCACGCGCACCGAATCGGGGAGCACGTCGAAGATCGACTCGAGCTGGGCGACGCTGCGCGCGAGATCCTCACGCAACCCTTCGCGCTCGGTGATGTCGTTGCCGGCGAAGAGCAGCCCGCGCCCGCCACGCGCGTCGAGGAGCGGCGAGAACGTCGCCTCCACGAGCCGGCGCCCACCCCGGTACTGGAACGGCACGCGCACCGACACCACGGGCACGCCGCCGGCCGCGATGTCGACCTGCTCCGTCAGATCGGCCAGCGCGTTGGGGAACGCGTCGTACACCGACCGGCCGACCGCCTGCGTGACGTCGACGCCGGTGAGATCGCGGTATCGCGCGTTCGTTGCCGCGAGCAGCAGCGCCCCGTCGAACACCGCGACCGCCAGCGGCACCGCCTCGAGCAACGCATCGAGGCGGGCGTATTCCTGGTCGGCGGTGGCGAGGACGGGATCGACGGGCATCGGCGGTTCTTTCGGCGAGAGCGGCCGGCGTCGGCGCGCAGAGGAAGCTCTCGACGGGACGAGCGATGTCAATGACGCGCGAGTTGCCGTCCTCGGCCGGCGACCGCATCTTGCCGGAAACACACGATCACCGCGCCATCCGAGCCGATGCGATGACCGATCCTCACGCCGAGCAGCCGCGCAGCCGGGAGTCCCTGGAGCTCGAACGACTCGCGCTCGAGAACCAGAAGCTGCGCGCGGAGCTCGAGCGGCGTCCGTCGTTCTGGGATCGACTGCAGCGCATCTCCTCCTCGTTCGCCGGCCTGATCGCCATCGCCGCGTTCCTGTTCGGCGTCTGGCAGTACGTGCAGCAGCAGAACAAGGAGTTGGCCGCGCGGGACAACGAGATGCGGAAGCAGTCCGCGGCGCGCGATCAGGATTTCATGAAGCCGCTCTGGGAGCGCGAGCTCGCGACCTATCTCCTCGCCTCCGAGACTGTCTCGACCATCGCGATGGTGCAGGGTCCGAAGCGTCAGGAAGCGATCGAGAAGTTCTGGATGCTCTACCGGGGCCCGCTCGTCATCTTCGAGACGAAGGCGCTGAGCGCCGCGATGGTCGCTTTCGGCCACTGCCTCGACGGAACGGAGAAATGCGCCGAGAGCGATCTGAACGACAGGGCGCTCGCCGTATCATCGGCCATCCAGGTCGCGATCGAGCAGCATGCGGCGCTTCGGGTGTCCGAGTTCTCCAAGGACAAGTTCCAGTACTAGCGCGCTACCACTTGCCCGGCACCGGCGTGGATGGCCCCGACGCCGCGACGTTGCCCGTCCCGGTGATCAGCCTCGCCCCACGCTCGTACGTGAAATAGCTGTACGCCCACTCGACGAGCACGCTGATGCGGTTGCGGAAGCCGGCGAGGTAGAGGATGTGGAGGAACAGCCAGAACCACCATGCGAGGCTGCCGGTGACTCGCAGCCGGCCGAAGTCCGCAATGGCTAGATAGCGGCCGATCGTCGCCAGGTCGCCCTTGTTGCGATAGCGGAACGGCACGCGCTCTCGCTGCTCGAGGTCTCGGCGAATGTTCTTCGCCGCGAGCGCGCCCATCTGCATCGCGGCGGGGGCGACGCCGGGCACGGGCTTCCCGTTCGTCGTCGTCGCGGCGAGATCGCCGATGACGAAGACGTCCCGCCACCCGGGCACGCTCAGATCGGGCGCGACCGGCACGCGGCCGGCTCGGTCGAGCGTGACGTGCAGATCGCGGCCCAGGGGGGACGCCGCATTCCCCGCCGCCCAGAGGATCGTGTGTGCGTGGATGCGTTCGCCGCCGGCCACCACGTGATGCTCGCCGATCTCCGAGACGAGCGTCCCGGTGCGCACGTCGACGCCGAGGTTGGTGAGATCGCGCCGCGCGTGCTCGCTCAGCTCGTCGGGATACGAGGGCAGGATCTTCGGCCCTCCTTCGACGAGGATCACGCGCGCACTCGTGGGATCGATGCGCCGGAAGTCGCGACCGAGCGCGTGCCGCGCGATCGTCGGCAGCATGCCGGCGAGCTCCGTCCCCGTCGGACCGCCGCCGACGACGATGAAGGTGAGCCACGCCGCGCGCTCCTCGGGATCCTCGATCAGCTCGGCGCGCTCGAACGCCGTGAGGATGCGCCGGCGCAGCTCGATCGCGTCGTCGACGCTCTTGAGCCCCGGCGCGAGCGTCTCCCACTCCGGATGAGCGAAGTACGCGTGCCGAGCGCCCGTGGCGACGATCAGATAGTCGTACGCGTGCTCGCGTCCATCGGTGGTGAGGACGACGCGCCGCGCCGTGTCGACGTGCCCGACCTCCTCCATCAGCACGGTCGCGTTGCGCTGCTTGCGCAGCAGCCAGCGGATCGGCGCGGTGATGTCGGTCGGCGCGAGCGTCGCGGTCGCCACCTGGTAGAGCAGCGGCTGGAAGAGATGATGGTTCGTGCGGTCGAGCAGGAGGACGTCCACGTCGTCGCGCTTGAGCGCGCGCGCCGCGTACAGCCCTCCGAAGCCGCCGCCCACGATCACGACGCGTGGGCGGCGGCGCTCTCGCACCCACGCCGGGGGGTCGGTCATGGCTTCGCCGGGCAGCTCCGCAGCTGCGTCGCGAGGTCCAGGTGCAGCGCACGAAGCGCGTCGATGGCGAGACCGGCCATGCGTCGTGCGCCGAGCGGATTGAAGTGCGTGTCGTCGTGCACGCCGGCGGGATAGTTCGCGTTCGCGCCCGGCTCGAGATGCAGCCACAGCGTGCGCGACGAGTCGGGGCCCATCGGCTCGACGAGCGCGGCGCTGGCGCGCGTCATGTCGACGAGCGGAACGTGCGCCTCGTTCGCTGCCGCGCGCGCCGCGTCCGGATATGCGCCGTGCGTGTCGACGAGACGCTCGCCGTCGAATCGCCGGCGCACGACGGGAGTGAACAGCACGGGATGACCGCCACGCGAGCGCACGTCGTCGACGAAGCGGACGAGGTTGTGGCGATAGTCGTCGGGGGACGAGTAGTTCGCGGTGCCGACCTTCTCGTCGTTGTGGCCGAACTGGATGAAGACGTAGTCGCCCGCATTGAGGCTGCCCTTCAGCGCGTCCCAGGAGCCCGATTTGTAGAAGGATTTGGAGCTCATGCCGTTCACGGCGGCGTTCTTGACGGTCAGGCCATCGGTAATGAATTGGGGAAACATTTGCATCCAACCGCGTTGGTCTGGCGACACCGTCGGCTCGTAGTTCGCCATCGTGGAGTCGCCGATCAGGGAGACCGGGGGAGCGTCGACCGGCGGCGTTGCTGCAGCAACGATGTCGGCGCGTGACATCAGCGGTAGCGCGGTGAGCAGCAGCGCGGCGACCGCCGTGAACCTCCCAACTCGGCTCGACAATTGCAATGCGCGCCCTGAAGCGGTGGTCAACACGTGACTTCCTCTCGAACCCCTCGCCACCCACGGAGTCGTATCGGCACCAATCTTGCCGAAATCAAGACGTTCATCGGGGGTCGGGGCGAGGGCTACCAGACGTCACCGTCGCGCCAGTCGCACGTGATGTCGCCCTCGATGTTGATCGGGTGTCCCGAAGGCCACACGAAAATTCCATCGTCCTCGTCGGGCGTGCGCACCACACCGTTCGGCGTGAGTGCGTAGGAGCGGCCCTGCCAACGCACCCATCCGCGGTTTCGGTAGAAGTCCACCGCGGCGTCGCTCGCCCCGAGCGCACCGATCTCGTACGCCCGGTCGATGATCGGTTCGAGCTCCGCCATCATGCGACCGCCGATGCCGCGACCCTGCAATGTGGGGTGCACGCCCACACCCTCGACATAGCCGGTGCGCAGCGGCGTGTCGAGATGGATGAGGCGGCGTTGCACGACCGAGGCGTGGCCGACGATCACATCGCCGTCGAAGACCATGGTGTGCATGCCGCCGAGCGAGTGCTGCCAGTCGTCTTCGGCCATGTCGTCGAACACGACGTACAGCAACTCGCGCGCTTTGGCCAGCACGGATCGGGGGAACTCCGCGGTGTGACCGACCTGTAGTAGAAAGCCTCCCCACACCGATTGCTTCACGGGCGTCGACGCTAGTGATAGGAGGCCGTGACATGACCGAGATTTCCGATCGCTACCGAACCGTCGGCGCAGGAATGACGCGAGTCGTCCGAAATGTGCCCGACGACGCGTGGGACAACCCCGCTCCCTGCGAAGGATGGGTGGCTCGCGATGTGGTTCGCCACGTGGTCGAGTGGATGCCGCAATTCCTCGCCGCCGCGTCGAGCGCGCGGATACCGGATGGACCATCGGTCGACGACGATCCGGTCGTCGCATGGCAAACGCTGAACGACGGCATCCAGGCGCTGCTCGACGATCCGCAGATGGCGGCGAGCGAGTTCAGTCACCCAGTAGCGGGGACGCACACGCTGCAGGACGCGATCTCGATGTTCATACTCGGAGACGTGTTGATCCATACATGGGACCTGGCGCGAGCAACCGGCGTCGATGAGACGCTCGACGCCACGGAGGTGCATCAGATGCTCGTGATGTCTGAGCCGTACGACGGGATGCTCCGCGCGAGTGGGCAGTACGGACCACGCGTCACGGTGCCGGATGACGCCGACGAGCAGGCGAGGTTGATCGCGTTCATGGGACGTCAGCCGTAAGGCGAAGATTCATTCGCAAATGTTTGTCGGTCCTGTCGATTTCGCTCGGGCGCATTCGTGTAGTGGGTAACGAGAGCCGGTGAGTGCCGGTTCCACGAACAAGGAGAGAGTCAAATGACGCAGTACCTGTTGTCCGTCCACATGGGTGCCGACTTCGTGCCGCCGCCGCAGGAACAGATGCAGAAGATGTTCGACGACGTCGACAAGTTCAACAAGAAGCTCCAGGAGCAGGGATCGTGGGTGTTCGCCGGCGGCCTCCATCCGGCCGAGATGTCAACGGTGGTTCGGGTCGAGGACGGCAAGGTCCTGACGACCGACGGCCCGTACGTCGAGGCCAAGGAGCACATCGGTGGCTTCTGGGTCATCGAGGCCCCGGATCTGGATGCCGCGCTGAAGCTCGCCGCCGAAGGTTCGGCCGCGTGCGGCGGAGCGGTCGAGGTTCGTCCCTTCCAGGACAACCCGAGCTGAACCGGTCAGATGACGGTCGATGCCTCAGCCATCGAGGGCGTGTTCCGCGCCGAGTCAGGAAGAGCTGTCGCCAGCCTGGTCCGCTTCTTCGGCGATATCGACATCGCCGAGGAAGCGGTCCAGGACGCGTTCGAAGTCGCGTTGCAGCGTTGGCCCCAGCAGGGCCTTCCGCCGAGTCCGGCCGGGTGGATCATCACCACGGCCAAGAACCGCGGGATCGACCGACTCCGCCGCGAGTCCACGCGCGACGACCGACATCGACAGGCGATGCTGTTGCACACGAGAGATGAAGTGGAGACCGGTCCGGTGGACGACGACCGCTTACGGCTGATCTTCACGTGCTGCCACCCGGCGCTGGCGCAAGAGGCGCAGGTTGCCCTCACGTTGCGGCTGATCGCCGGCCTGCAGACACCGGAGATCGCTCGGGCGCTGCTGGTGTCGGAGCCGACGATGGCCCAGCGACTGGTTCGCGCGAAGGGCAAGATCCGTGCCAACAACATTCCATATCGGGTCCCTGAGGATGCCGAACTTCCCGACCGCCTGCGTCCGGTGTTGGCGGTCGTCTATCTGATCTACAACGAAGGTCATGTCGCGACCAGCGGCCACACCTTGGTTCGCGACGATCTGTGCGCGGAGGCCATCCGGCTCGCCCGCGTACTGGTGCAGTTGATGCCCGACGAGGGCGAGGCCCAGGGCCTGCTGGCCCTGCTGCTGTTGACCGAAGCCCGCCGCCCGGCGCGCACCGGGCCCGACGGCTCGCTGGTGCGCCTCGCCGACCAGGATCGCGGTCTGTGGGATCGCGATCTGATCGCCGAGGGCCACGCACTGGTGCGCGCTTGCCTGCGGCGCAACATGCCGGGGCCGTACCAGATCCAAGCCGCGATCGCCGCCGTTCACGCCGACGCGGCGACCACGGAGACGACCGATTGGTCGCAGATCGTGCAGCTCTACGACCAGCTGATGGCATTCGCTCCGTCGCCGGTCGTCGCCCTCAACCGGGCTGTCGCGATCTCCGAGGTCGACGGGCCTGGCTCGGCGCTGGCGATCGTCGACGACCTCGACCTCGATACCTACCACCTGTTCCACGCTGTGCGCGGGGATCTGCTCGAGCAACTCGGGCGCTCCGACGAGGCGGCCGCGGCGTATCGCCGCTCGATCGACCTCGCCACCAACGACGTCGAGCGCGACCACCTCCGCCACCGCCTCGACGTCCTCACCTCCCACTGACCCGGTCGGGCGCGATTCCGGTACTGCCGGTACCCGAATCGATCCCGTTGAGGCTGGTCGGGATCGATGTGAGCACCGGTGGTACCGGAATCGCGCCCAACCCGGTTGACGTCGGGGCGAACGCGAAAGACGCCGGCGATGTGCTCGCCGGCGTCTTCGAGGAGGGGTAGGGATCAGGCTGCGAGGATGCGCACGGCGTCTTCGCGCAGCCCGGCAACTGCCCGGCTGACGAGACGGCGGGCGGCCTCAGCGGTGACGCCGAGGTTCTCACCGACTTCACGGAAGCTCTTGCGCTCGCCGTCGAGCAGGCCGAAGCGAGCCTGGATGGCGTAGCGGGCCCGCTTGTCGAGCGTGCCGAGCAGTTCGTCGAGCAGTTCGCTGTCGACCAACGCCATGACGGCGTCCTCAGGAGTGCCGTCGCCGTTGGCCATCAGGTCGCCGAGGGTTGCGTCGCCGTCGTCACCGATCGTCTTGTCGAGCGAGACGGGGGTGGTGAGGCGATGCAGTTCGGCGTTGCCGAGGTCGAGCGTCTCGCCGTCGCCGGAAGCCTGCCGCAGAGCGGCACGCAGGCTGGCCGAACGATCGCCCGGGATGCGGATGAGGCTGGCCTTCTGGTCGAGCGCCCGGCCGATGGCCTGACGGATCCAGAAGGTGGCGTAGGTGGAGAACTTGAAACCGCGGCGCCAGTCGAACTTGTCGACGGCGTGCTCGAGGCCGAGGTTGCCCTCTTGGATGAGGTCGAGCAGGTCCATGCCTTGCGGCAGGGGGTAGCGGCGGGCGATGGAAACGACGAGGCGGAGGTTGGACCGGATGAACCGATCCTTGGCGTCAGCAGCGGCGGCGACGGCGGCCTTGAGGGCGGCGCCCTTCTCACCGTTGGCGAGACGCTCGGAGGCGTCGCGGCCAGCTTCGATGACGCGAGACAGCTGACGCTCTTCTTCAGCGTTCAGCAAGGACACCTTTCCGATGTCATTCAGGTAGAGACCGATAGAGTCATTCATGGTAATTGTTCTCAACTTCTGGGTGGGACGTCGTATTCCGGGGCATACTGTGCCGGTTGACACGTGCTGTACGCACGCCGGGGATCGGCACTTCGGTGATCTACCGGGTGAGGAGCTGGGGCTCGCAGAGCGTGCCGGCTAGCTCATTGTCAGTGAAAAAGGGGGGTCAGATTGGGGGGAACGGAGAACAGTACTACATCGGCGCGTTTTTGTCATGTCAATACACCGATTCTCCTCAAGAAATCCGCAGGTCAATGCTGCCTGCGTGGTGACGCCGGGCGGCCGTAGACTGGACAGCCGTGCCCAAGCGAATCGGACTGTTCGGTGGCACGTTCGATCCGCCTCACGTCGGCCACCTGGTCACAGCGGTGAACGTGCGTTACGCCCTCCGCCTCGACTCCGTGGTGCTGATGGTCGCCAATTCACCCTGGCAGAAGGACGGCACCAGGCCGATCAGCCCTGCTGAGGACCGTTTGGCGATGGTCGAAGCGGCGGTCGCCGATGTCGAGGGTCTGGTCGCCGGCGATGCCGAGATCCGCCGAGGTGGTCCAAGCTTCACGGCCGACACGCTGGAAGGGCTGGCCAATTGCTTTCCCGGCGCCGAGCTGTTCACGATCGTCGGCGACGACGCCGCGGCCGGCCTGACGACCTGGCAGCGATACGACGAGATCGTCGCGCTGTCCCGCCTGGTCGTCGTCGATCGACCAGGGGCACCGGTCGAGCTCCCGGCAGGTTTCGATTGGCTCCATGTCGAGGTGCCACGCCTCGAGGTGTCGAGCACCGACCTGCGCGCCCGGGTCGTCGACGGGCGGCCGCTCGACTACCTGCTGCCCCCCAGCGTGATCGACGGCATCCGCCAGCGACG
>Ga0207662_10001931_pt1 | contig 10216 bp, 11 predicted proteins | sample KBSS33LmetaG_FD_184338 | JGI IMG/M metagenome (GOLD analysis project Ga0207662, IMG submission 184338) | Switchgrass rhizosphere microbial communities from Kellogg Biological Station, Michigan, USA - KBS S3-3L metaG (SPAdes) (version 2) | ecosystem: Host-associated > Plants > Roots >...
CCGCGACTTGTGCCGGAACACCGTCTGCGCGACGAGCGCGCCGGGCCAGCCGCCGACGAGCGCGAGCAGGTGCAGCGTCCGTTCCGGCGTCCGCCATTGATTCCGCATAGCCGCGGATTTGTCAGCCGCGTAGACGATCGCCGCCGTGATGCTCGCCACGCCGTAGACGATCGGCACCGCCGGCGGCAGCCATCCGCGAACCGCCGCACCGCAGACGCCGGTGAGGAACAGGGCGGCGGCGGCCATCGCGAACACGCCACCCATTCTGCCACGCGGTTATCCGGCGCCGTTGATCGCGCCGACCATCACCGGATGAATGGAGCAGTGATACGAGCCGGATCCGTCGAGCGTCATCGGCGCGCTGAACGCTCCGGGAGGAATATTGCCCGTGTCGACGTGACCGCTGTCGAGCACGACGCGGTGCGTCACCGAGTCGACGTTGTGCCACACCACCGTATGGGCCGGCGGCACGGTGGCCGGATTCGGCGAAAACGACTGGTTGCCGTTGATGCCGAGGACATCGATCGTGATCGCGCCGGGTGGCGGCGCGGTTGTGGCGCTCGGGCTCGTCGTCGACGAGCCCGAGGAATTTCCGCACGCGGCCGCACCGAGCGTGGCCGCGGCAAGGCCGACGGCACAACAAAACTTGCGCATGGCGTTCATCCTTTCAGCCCACCACGACGCGCCCGGTCATCTTCGGGTGCAGCGAGCAGAAGTAGCGATACGACCCCGGTTGATCGAACCGGTGCGAGAACTGCTCGTCGGTGTCGAGCACCGGCGACTTGAACTGCTGCTCGGTGCTGACGATGTTGTGCGGCACGTCGTCTCGGTTCGTCCACCTCACGGTCGTGCCGACGGCCACCGTGGCCGCCTCGGGCGCGAAGCTGAAGTTGTCGACGACGATGTCGTGTCCCGCCGCCGTTGCCATGTCGGTTTCGAGCGGCACGTCGGTGATCGCAATCGGGTGGTCGACGCCGTGAACCGAGATCCGTGAGAGCCCGAGGAGCTGCCGCAATCGATCGTCGGGCACCTTCATCGGACCGGGTGACGGCGCCGCGCCCGGCGCGGGCTGCGCAAATGCGGTGGACATCGCGGTGTGAAACGTGACGCGCCCCTCGACCTTCTGCATCACCTGGTGAATGTGGCCGTTGAGCACCGACACGGAGCCGAATCGCTTCAGATACGACAGCGCCCGCGTGCTGTCCTCGGTCGCCCATCCCCACTCGGGGTAGACCGACCACAGCGGAATGTGCGCGAAGACGACGATCGGCGTGCTGCTCTTGTGATGTTTGACGTCGCGCTCGAGCCATTCGAGCTGCTCGTTGCCGAGTGTGCCGAGGCCGCCGGCTTTGAGGTTCACCACGTTGACCAGGCCGATGAAGTGCGTCCCGCCGTGATCGAAGCTGTACCAGCCGGTGCCCTGCGTCCCCTTGCCGAAGCGCTGCAGGTAGCTCGACCCGTTGTCGTCGAGGATGTCGTGTTCGCCGGGCACGTAGAACACCGGCAGCGAGAGTTCCGACAGCACCTGCTGCACCGTGTCGAACTCGCCAGGCTTCGACAGATGCGTCAGGTCGCCGGTGTGCAGAACGAACGCGGGCGGTTCGGGCGCCGCTTTGATCTTTGCGATCGCGGCGCGCAGCGTCGCCGTCACGTCGGTGTTCGCCGGTTTGTCGAAGCCGATGTGGCTGTCGCTGATCTGGACGAAGCGAAGTGCGCCGTCCGCATGCGACCCCGTCGCGGTGCGAACAGCAGCGCCCAGCGGTGATCCCTTGAGAATGCCGCTCGCCATCGTCCACACGGCGCCGGTTCCGACCCAGGCCATGCAGGTGAGAAAGTGCCGCCGATCATGATCGTCGATTGCTGCCATATGTCTCCTTTATGGGCGCGCGTAGTAAAACGCCACCTGCCGATACGACCGCGTCGGCACACGGGCTATTCCCGGGAATAAAACGGAGGGTCTGGGGGTCTCTAGACAGGATTGATGTCGCAACGCCTGTTCGCGGACACCGTGCTCCCGCACCTCGATGCCGCCTTCAACTACGCCCGCTGGCTGACGCGGAACGACGCCGACGCCGAAGACGTCGTCCAGGACGCGTGCCTCCGCGCGATGCGTTTCTTCTCGTCGCTGCGCGACGACGATGCGCGTCCGTGGCTCTTCACGATCGTCCGCAACACCTGGTACAGCCGCGCCTCGCGCCGTTCGACGGCGCGCGAAGCGGCACTGCCCGACGGTGCGGCGGACGAACCGCATGACGAGGCGCTCGATCCCGAGGAACGGCTGATGCAGCTGCACACCATCGCGCGCGTCCGCGCTGCGCTCGAGCAGCTGCCGGTCGACTTTCGCGAGGTGATGGTGCTGCGCGAGATCGAAGGGTTGTCCTACAAGGAGATCGCCGCCGTGGTGCGCGTGCCGATCGGTACGGTGATGTCGCGGCTGGCGCGGGCGCGCGAGCGGCTGGCGACCCTGCTGAAGCTGACGGCCGCGATGGAGACGCTGCGATGACCTGCGAACAGGCCGAACGCGACCTCGACGCATACGTGGATCGCGAGCTCGACGCGGAACTCGCCGCCGCCGTGCGCGATCATCTGAGCGGGTGCGCCGCCTGTCACCGCCGCGTTGCCCAGCGCGACGCGCTGGGCCGGATGGTGCGGGGCGCGCCGTACTACCCGGCGCCGGATCGCCTGCGGCAACGCGTCCTCGATCGGACGGCGCGATCCCGCTCGTGGCGCCGCGTCCTGACGTGGGCGGCCGCAGCGATGGTCGTCGTCTCGGTCGGCGGCGGCCTGACCCTGCTGCGATCGTCGCAGGCGAGCCGCGGCGACATCGCCGACCTCGTCGTCGACGGCCATGTTCGCTCGCTGATGGCGAACCATCTCTTCGACGTCGAGTCCACCGATCAGCACACGGTCAAGCCGTGGTTTCTCGGCAGGCTCGATTTCGCTCCGCCGGTCGTCGATCTCGCCCAGCGCGGCTTTCCGCTGGTCGGCGGGCGGCTGGATTACCTTGGCGGCGAACCGGTTGCGGCGCTCGTCTATCAACGGCAGAAGCACACGATCAACCTGTTCGTCTGCCCCGAGCGAGACAGCCGATCGCCGGCGCCCGTTGTCCGCACCGTGCGAGGATTCCACGTTCACCACTGGACCCGCGGCGGCATGTCCTTCTGGGCGGTGTCGGACCTCAACGATATCGAGTTGACGCAGTTCGTCGACGCGCTGCGCGCGCCCTGACGGCGCCTGCCTCCCGTAGTGTCCGCCTTCAGCCGGACCGTCGTTGGGCCGGCTCTAAAGCTCGAACGCAAAAACCGCAGAGAACGCGGAGACCGCAGAGACCGAACACGCTCGATCGTTCGGCGCGGCATGACAGTCCAACGTTCGTAGACAGGAAGGCGCGCGCGCCCTCTTCTGCGCGACTCCGCGGCCTCTGCGGTTTTTGCGTTCTTGCTCTGATCTCGCGACCGAGCAAATCGACAGGGCGTTCTTTCGACACTGTGGCCGTGCCGCCACACCGCGAAATGACCATCGAGTCACGCTGCGTCGCCTGTGTGACGTCGCGCGATCGCGCCCGATCCCGGCCGGCCTCGAACAATCCTGTCACTGCATCACAACAATCGCTGTCGCGAACGTGCGTGCGACCGATCGTCACCGCCAGAATTCGCAAGGCGTTTCACATATCGTGATCGCGTCAAGCGATTGTGTCTGTGATGGCTTTGGTGCTTGCTGCAAGCGCACAAGCATCGCGATCGCATGCGCGTGGCATATCGGTTGCCCCTTCTGAACGCGTGACCGCATTTTCAAGAGGAGGGAACGCGATGAGGAATGTTCGACCAATCTGTCTGTTCGGTGTGGCTCTTCTGGTGAGTGCCCTGGCGCCAACTGCGGCGCGAGCCGACGACGCGTTGACCGTGACCAGCGCACAGGTCACGGTGAACTGTCCGCTGACGATCGGCGGCAGCTTCGACGCCAAGACGAGCGCGTTGACCGGCAGCATCACGCCCGATTCGAGCGGCGCGGTGAAAGGGACGTTCGCCGTCGATTTGATCAAGCTCGAGACCGGTATCTCGCTGCGCGATCGCCACCTGCGCAACAACTACCTGGAAGTGCAGAAGGGCGCCGAGTTCGCCGTCGCCAAGTTCGACAACATCAAGATCCAGAAGCTCTCCGGCAAGACGACCTTCTCGGGGACGATGACCTTGCACGGTCAGCAGCAGAACGTCGCGGGCACCGCCGAACTGCAGCCCGACGGCAAAGGCTACAAGGTCGACGCGACCTTCCCGCTGAAGATCTCCGCGTTTCAGATTCCCGAACCTACCTATCTCGGCGTCGGCGTGAGTGACGAAATCAGTATTCACGTCGTGCTGACCGCCTCTCCGGCGGCGGCGCCGCGCGCGACCACCAACAGTCAGTCAGGCACCCGGTAATCGCACCTCGCTCCGATCGGCACCTACGTAGCGCAGCCCTTCAGGGCTGCCGGCCTCGTTGGGCGGGCCTGAGGTCTGCGCTACGCAGGTGCCGATCGCGGCGACCCCGATATTCAGCGACCTCGATGCGGCTGATGGCTGGAACTCGATATCACCGTTCGCTCGTGCTGATCGCGCTCGCGGCGATCGGGCTGGGTGCCGCGCAGCTCGGTGCGGCGCAGCAGGCCGCGGCCCCAGCACCGGCGGCGCCGGTTGCGGCGCCAGTTCCGGCGGCTGCTCCGGCCGCACGCCGGGCCGCGCCGGCAACAGCCGCGGCCGGCTCGTGTGCGACGTGTCATGGCGACGTGGCCAAGCACACCGTCGTCCACCCGAAGGTGACGGCCTGCGAGAGCTGCCACGTGCCGAAGACGCGCGACGCGCACGCGTTCACCGACAAGACCTGCGCCTCGTGCCACCAGATGGTGAAGAGCAACGACAAGTTCGTGCACGGCCCGGTTGCCGCCGGCGAGTGCCTCGCCTGCCACGATCCGCACGGCAGCGATGAGCCGGCGCAGGTCCGCGTGTTCGGCGCCGATCTCTGTCAGCGCTGTCACGTCGACATGAAAGCGCGGCTGGCCGAGAAGCGCTTCACCCATGCGCCGGTCAAAGAGGACTGCGCCACCTGCCACAACCCGCATGCGTCGCCGTCGAAATACCAGATTCGCAACGACAGCGCCGAGCAGTGCCTCGCCTGCCACAAGACGCTGCGCAAGGAACTGGTCACCGCCCGCGTCCAGCACGAGGCCGTGGCCGTCGATCGCGAGTGCGTCAACTGCCATGATCCGCACGCGAGCGATCTCGACAAGCAGCTGAAAGGCACGTCGATGACGTTGTGCCTGTCGTGCCACGACAAGGAGCAGGACGCGCCGTCGGGCAAAGTGCAGAACGTCAAAAGCTGGCTGCAGACGCATACTGATTTGCACGGGCCGATCCGCCAGCAGGATTGCGTCGGCTGCCATCTGCCGCACGACTCGGAGCACTTCCGGCTGCTGCGCAAGGACTATCCGGAAACCTTCTACAGCCCGTACGAGCCGAAGAACTACGAGCTGTGCTTCACCTGCCACGAGCCCGATCTCGCGAAAGTGGCCCGCACCAAAACCGTGACCGGGTTCCGCGACGGCGACGTGAACCTGCACTTCCTGCACGTCAACCGCACGGAAAAAGGGCGCACCTGCCGCGCCTGTCACGAAGCGCATTCGAGCACCGTGCCCAAGCACCTGCGCGAGACGGTGCCGTTCGGTGACTGGCAGATGCCGGTCGGCTACACGCCGACTGCTGATGGCGGCCGCTGCGCGCCGGGTTGTCATCTGCCGAAGACCTACAGCCGCACGCTGTCGGCGCCGCCGAAGACGGGAGGTCAGTGACATGACAGACCAGATGACCGTCGTCGCCGTGCTCGTGATGCTCGCGCTGGCGGCGCGCGCGACTGTTGCCGGGGAGCGGCCGGCGATCGGCGGCCCGGCGCCGATGCTCGCGCTGACCGATCTCACCGGCCAGCCGCGGCCGCTCGCCGACGTCAAGGGCCGGCGCGGCCTGGTGATTCTCTTCTGGGCCGGCTGGAGCGATCGCTCGATCGAGGAGCTGAAGCGGCTCGACGCCGCCGCGGCCGATCTCAGCGCGCACGGCGTCACGGTTGCCGCGGTCAACGTCGATCGGGTCACGCCCGACGACAGCGACGCGGCGACGCTGCGCAGCCGCATCGACGGCCTGCACCTGCACGTGCCGGTGTTCGTCGATCGCGGGCTCGAGCTGTTCCACGCCTACGGCGTCGTCACCGTGCCGTCGACGGCGGTCGTCGACGATCGCGGCCGGCTGTCGTACTTCCTCTACGGCTACTCGCACGAGCAGCGTGAATCGCTGTTCGACGCCATCGATGCCATCGCCGGGATCTCGCGAGCGCACGCCGCCGCCCGGTCACCAGTGGTTGCCCCTGCGGCGCTGCGGCGTCTGCAACTCGGACGGCTTCAGCTGCAGCAGGGGCACGCCGATGCCGCGCGCAGCAGCTTCGAGCTCGCGGCAAAGGCCGACGGCACCTTCGCCGAGCCGCTGGTCGAGCTCGCGGCGCTCGCGCTCGACGCCTCCGACCGCGCGGCCGCGCGCGATCTGCTGGAGCGGGCGGCGGCGCTCGATCAGCGCAACGGCGCGGTGCGGCGGGAGCGGGCGCGCCTGTCGGTGCTCGACGCGGCCGACGGCACGCCGGCCACCGATCTGCGAACCGCGTTTGCCGATCTCGCCACCGACGAGGACGCCGTCGCCGCCGGGTATCTCGGCTACGCGCTGTGGGCGTCGGGCGACGCGGCTCGCGCCGACGCGGCGTTTCGCCGCGCCCACGACATCAGCGGCGTCGATCCGCGGCGATGGATTGCCGGCGAGCAGCCGGCGCGGGCTTCGGCATGGACGTCGATGGCGCGGTATCGGAGGCAGATCGCCGCCGTCGTGCGGTGATGACCGGGCTCGCGCGAGGACTGCTGGTGATGAGCATGGCCGGATTCGCAACGATTGCCGCCGCCGCCGAGCATCCGCCGGTTGCCGGCCTGACGAAGGCCGACTGCGGCAGCTGCCACGACGCTGTCTCGTCGCATCGGGTGATGCACGGCCCGGTTGCCTCCGGCGACTGCGCCGCCTGCCACATCGTCGACGACACGCCGGGGCGCCGCCGGATCGCGATCAAGAACGCGGCGGGGAACGGCGATACCACCGCGTTGTGCGTTTCCTGCCACCAGGACAACGCCGAGCGGCTGAAGCAGGCGCATCGTCACGCACCGGTTGCCGCCGGAAAGTGCACCGCCTGTCATGATCCCCACGGATCCGAATTCCGCTATCAGCTGGCCGAGGAGGGCAATCGCGCGTGCGTGCGCTGCCACGCCGACATCGCGCAGGCGCTCGCCCAGGCACATCCGCACGCGCCGGCCGCCGCGGCGTGCAGCATCTGCCACGACGCGCACGCGGCCGCGCACCCGGCGCAGATGAACGCGGCGGTGAACGTGGTCTGCCTCGCATGTCACCGCGACAGCGCCGCCGGCGGCCCTGTGGCGGACGTCCGTGCGCTCTTTGCAGGCGCGAAGGCTGACGGGCTCGATCGATTGATTGCGACCGCCCCGCACATCGCCCTCGACAAGACGCTCACCGCCGGACATCCGACGATCGGGCATCCGGTTGACGGGCGGCGCGATCCCGCGGAGCCGGCGCGAACGCTGCGCTGCACGAGCTGCCACAACCCGCACGGCGCCGGCGCCAGGCTGCTGCGCTTCGGCGCCACCGGGACGAGCCCGTTGTGCGTCCGCTGCCACACCTTCTGAGGTCGAGGAACGAATGAGACGACGTGCTGCTGTTGCCCTGCTGTTCACGGTCGCGCTGAGCGTCGGTGCCGGACCAACGTTGGTAACGGCGGCCGACAAGAAGAAGCCGGCGCCGCCGGCCTCGCTGGTGTGGCCGCTGCCGCCGGACACGCCGCGCATCCGCTACGTCACCGCGTACCACGGCCTCACCGATTTCAAGAAGAACACCGGCAGATGGAAGTCGCTGCTCGTCGGTCCCGACGCGGACCGGCCGTCGACGCAGTTGATGAAGCCGTACGGAATCGCGGTCGCCAACGACGGCCGCGTCTTCGTCACCGACACGGCCGCGCGGCGCGTGTTCGTCTTCGATCCGCACGCGCAGACGGTCGCCTTCGTCGGCGAAAAAGGTCCGCTGAAGGTGGTCAAGCCGATCGGCGTGGCGCTCGACGCGGCCGGGACGGTGTTCGTCGCCGATGCGACGCTGAAGCGCGTCATCGGCTATCGACCCGACGGCACCGTCGGCCTCGCAATCGGTCACGAGGGAGAGCTCGAAAACCCGTCGGGCCTGGCGATCGATCGCGCGCACGCGCTGTTGTATGTCGCCGACGCGAAGAAACACCAGGTGCTCTGCTACGCGGTCGGCGACGGCACGTTCGTCCGCGCCATCGGCAAGCGCGGCACCGAGCCGGGTGAGTTCAACTTTCCGACCAACCTGTCGGTCGATCGCGCCGGCCGTCTCTACGTCACCGACACGTTGAATTTCCGCGTGCAGATCTTCGACGCCGCCGGGGCCTTCGTCGCCAGCATCGGCACGCAGGGCGACAGCCCCGGCCACCTCAATCGGGCCAAGGGCGTCGGCGTCGACAGCGAAGGGCACGTCTACATCGCCGACACGTCGTTCAACAACTTCCAGATCTTCGATCCCGACGGCGGCATCCTGCTGTTCGTCGGCTCGACCGGCGAAGGCCCCGGCGAATTTCTCCTGCCCGCCGGCCTGTTCGTCGACGACGAAGATCGCATCTATGTCGCCGACCAAGGCAACGCGCGCGTGCAGGTGTTCCAGCGGATCCGCGTCGAGCCCCCGGTGGCGCAGCAGGCCGATCCCGGGTCGGACCCCCAGCGTAGAAGGAGGAGACAGTGAGAGGAAGAATAGTGAGCGCCGCGCTCGCCGTGCTGGCGGTCGCGGCGACAGCGTCGGCGCAAACCAGCGTCGCCGGCGGACCGCACGACTTCAGCGCCGGCTCGGCGATCCGCAACACCGACGCGTCGATCAACGGCCAGACGTGCGTGTTCTGTCACACGCCGCACATGGGCAGCGTCTCGGTGCCGTTGTGGAACCGCAGCGGCTCGACCGCGACCTACCAGGTCTACGCGAGCTCGACGCTCGACACCGCCGCGCCGACGAGCGCGGCGATCCAGAGCAGCGTGTCGGGCGCGTGTCTCAGCTGCCATGACGGCAGCATCGCGATCGACGTCCTGACCAACCTCAACGGCGTCGCCCACACGGCGAGCGTCGCGTTCACGCGCCAGGCGACCGCCAAGGCGACCTACGGCAACAGCGGCACCGGCACCGGCAACATCCTCGCCGGCGGCACGCCGTTCCTCGGCACCGACCTGCGCAACGATCATCCGATCACGATCATCTACGAGACGGCGCGGGCGGCGACGCCGATCGAGTTCAACACACAGACGATCACCGGGACGAAGATCACCGTCGGCACGGTCGGGCCGCTGCCGCTCTATGGCGCATCGACGGCGACGGCGACCGTCGAGTGCGCGAGCTGCCACAACCCCCACAGCAACGTGCAGGGCTCGTTCCTGCGCAAGTCGAACGCGGGTAGCGCGATCTGCCTGACATGCCACATCAAGTGAAACGTTCAATCGCAACCGAGGCGGCGGCGATCCTGATGCTCATGACCCCGTTCGTCGCCGTCACGGTCGTCGCCGCCCAGCTCGCGCCGCTCGCGTCGCACGCCGCCACTGTGGCCAGGCCGGCCGACGTGGTGGCGGTGGTCAACGGCGCGCCGATCCACGCGACCGATCTCGACGCGGCGATGAACACCCTGGTGCCGCTGTCGTCGTATCACCAGACCGTGAAGCCCGAGAAGCTGACTGAGCTGCGCGGCAAAGCGCTCTTCCATCGCCAAGGATTGGTTTTGCGCAGCCGCCTTGAGGCGCGTGCGTTTACCGGCGAATTTTTTCGCCAGCCGGCGGCGCCGTTCATTCTTCTCTATCGAGCTCTTCTTGGCCATCGATTACCTCAGTTCACGTTGCTGTCCGCACTAGGCTGCCTGTCTTCGCAGCTGGCGGCGGAACGGGAAATTGAATTTCATGCTAATTTCCGCGCCATGGCGGAACGGCTGGGCCAGGGGCCAGGACGGGAACGTGTTGGTGGAGAAGCGCGAGTGGACGATCGCGAGCTTGGTCTTGAAGCGCTTGTCCGACAGGTCCGGGTAGAACGGCTCCAGCTGCGCGGTGGTG
>Ga0207662_10001933_pt1 | contig 10210 bp, 9 predicted proteins | sample KBSS33LmetaG_FD_184338 | JGI IMG/M metagenome (GOLD analysis project Ga0207662, IMG submission 184338) | Switchgrass rhizosphere microbial communities from Kellogg Biological Station, Michigan, USA - KBS S3-3L metaG (SPAdes) (version 2) | ecosystem: Host-associated > Plants > Roots > Rhizosphere...
TCGCTTCTTCCTAGTGTAAGTCTTGTAATCCTGAAACCTTGAAATCCTGTCTAATACGACGCGGCGCTGCACATTGGGCCGCTATGCTAAACTGACTTTGGATGCCTTCCTATAACGTACTCATCATCGAAAGAGACCATGGCAGCGCTTCTTCACTAAGCGATCTCGTCTCTGCGTGGGGTTATTCCGCGCTCGTTAGCAAAGACTCTCAGACGATCATCAAGCTTCTCGATGAACAAAAGCCTGCCGTCATACTTGATGATGGCTCGGCACCTTCAGACGAGTTCGCGCTTGTACGAGAGATTCGAGCTCACGATGCCGAAACCCCGATTGTCCTCCTCGCCGACGGCGGTTCAATCGAAGATGCTGTCAAAGCGATCCAGCAGGAAGGAGTGTACAACTATCTCGAGAAACCGATTGATCCAAACAAGCTGAAGCTCGTTCTCGATGGCGCCGTCGAGCTCGCGCTCGCTCGTCGAGAAAATGAGTTACTTCGACGACAGCTACAGGACCGCGGGGCGTTCGGCGATCTTGTCGGTAATTCTGATCCAATGAGAAAGGTTTACACCTTAATCGAACAAGTCGCGCCTTCTTCCGCATCTGTTCTGATCACTGGCGAGTCTGGAACGGGCAAAGAGTTGGTCGCGAGAACGATTCACAAGATGAGTCCGCGTCGAGATCAGCCCTTTGTCGCTATCAACTGCTCCGCAATTCCGGAGACGTTGATGGAATCGGAACTCTTTGGTCATGAGAAAGGTGCGTTTACCGGAGCTGCATCCAGACGTCAGGGCTGTTTTGAACTCGCAGACAAAGGCACATTGCTTTTGGATGAAATCGGAGAGATGCCTTCACTGTTACAGGCGAAACTCCTCCGTGTTATCGAAGAACGGGCCGTCAGGCGGCTCGGTGGCCGCAAAGAAATTGAAGTTGACGTGCGCTTGTTGGCGGCGACTAATCGGCAACCGAATGTCGCTGTCACCGAAGGAAAGCTCCGCAGCGATCTGCTCTACCGCCTGAACGTGTTCGGCATCAATCTGCCGTCTCTTGGTGAGCGGAAAGACGATCTTCCATTGTTGGCCCAACATTTGGTCACGCAGCTTGCAGCGAAGCACAATCGGCCGGCGCGATTTCTGAGTCCCTCTGCATTGCATGCTTTGCAGTATCACGCGTGGCCCGGCAACGTGCGCGAACTACGTAACGTGATCGAGCGCGCGGTGATCATCTGCTCAGGCGAACAGATCGAACGTCACCATTTCGCTCCTTACCCGATCGAACAACGCGAGCGCTTGCGAAATGAAGATACGCTGACCCTCCCGGTCGGTACGCCTCTCGAAGAGGTCGAGCGTCAGATGATCATGCGAACGCTTCAGAAGACGAAGAACAATAAAACTCGCGCGGCCGAACTTCTCGGCATTAGCCTCAAAACTCTACACAACAAGCTGAACCTGTATCGCGAGCGTGGACTCATCCATGAAGAGTAGTTCAGTCGTTCTGTTCTTCATTGATGGACTCGGCATCGGCGAACGCGGCAGTTCGAACCCGTTGGATGGTCTTCCGAACGCAACACCACTCGCAATTTTCCAAAACGAACTTCCGGAAACATTTCTAGACGGCGTCGTTGTTCCAACCGATCCGACTTTGGGTGTTGAAGGACGTCCACAAAGCGCTTCCGGCCAAACGACGATTCTCACCGGCATCAACGCTCCGTTGACGCTCGGAAATCACAAGCAGGGGTTTCCAAATAAGCCTTTGCTCGAAATCCTCCAACGCCACTCAATCTTTCGACAATTGAAAACTGCTGGCGTTGGCCCAATCACTTTTGCGAACGCCTACACCAGTTGGTTCTTTAATGAACGGCCGAGGTGGGTTTCAGCAACGACCGCCGCAGTCGAAGCAGCAAACATGACGTTCAGAACTGTCTCAGATCTTATAAATGACAATGCGGTCTACCAGGACTTCACGAATCGAATCTTGATCGAGCGCGGCGAACCCGTGTCGGAAAGAACTGCGCTCGAGGCGGCGACTGTACTAGCCCACATCGCTAGCGAGCATCGATTTACACTGTATGAATACTTCATTACCGACAAGATCGGTCATGCTCAGGACATGGCGGCCGCAAAAACGACGCTTGCCGATCTCGCTTCTTTTATTCGCCACTTCCTAACCAAACTTGATCTCGCACAGACGACGGTTATACTCACCAGCGATCACGGCAACATCGAAGATCTTTCGTCGCGTAACCACACGCTCCATAAAGTTCCAACCATCATCTGGGGTTCACATCGCGAACGTGTCGCAGATCGAATCAACAGTCTGGTTGATATAACCCCTACCATCGTCGATTTATTAACGGAGACTACTAACTGATTGAACGTCGCATCTTCCCTCGACGCAGCTGTAACTGAAATCAAGAACGACCCACGCGAGATCTTCGGTTGGAAGATGTACGACTGGGCCAATTCCGCTTTCTACACGACGGTTGTCGGCGCTTTGTTTAGTCCATATCTTACGCGTCTGGCGCAGACAGCAGTCGGTGAAAACGGAGTTGTTCTTCACTTGGGATTCTTCGGTAACGTGACAGCGAAATCGCTGCCTACACTTTGCGTGTCAGTCTCCGTCGGGTTCCAGGTGTTTCTGTTACCGATCCTCGGCGCGCTCGGTGATTACTCCGATCTGAAAAAGCGCTTGATGGCGTTGTTCTGTTACATCGCCGTGCTCGCTAATTGTCTCCTCTTTTTTGTTCACGGCAATTTGTATCTTTTGGGCGGTCTTCTCTTCATCATCGCGAACGTATGCTTTGGTGCGGCAAATGTCTTTTACAACTCTTATCTGCCGGAGATAACCACCGAAGATCAGGCCGACAAGGTATCAAGCCGAGGCTTCGCGTATGGATACCTTGGCGGAGCACTTCTGCTCGCATTGAACTTTTTGCTTGTCGCTATCGCTCCAAAGCTCGGTCTCACCGAAGGGATGGCAGTGCGACTCTCTCTATTGTCGGCCGGCATCTGGTGGGGAAGCTTTTCGATCATCACATTTTTGCGCCTGCGGCCTCGACCAAAACTGAAACGATTGCCGGAGGGAAAAGGATACGCCGGGGCAGCGTTCTCAGAACTGTGGTCCACCATACGAGAACTCCGGCGGCTGCCACTTACCTTTCGCTATCTCGTTGCATACCTGGTCTACAACGATGGCATTCAAACGGTGATCTTCGCGGCGAGTGTCTTCCTCGAACAGGAGCTCTTTCCTGAAGGCAATCCCCTGTTCTTGCTCGAGATCTTTTTGATGGTCCAGTTTGTGGCTGTTGTCGGTGCGCTGTTCTTTGAGAGGCTCGCCTATTTAATCAAGACGAAGAACGCAATCGTGCTTTCACTCGTGATCTGGTCAGGCATAGTGTTCTACGCGTATCGCTTCCTGCACACGGTGACCGAAGCTTGGATTCTTGCGGCGCTGATCGCGATTGTACTTGGCGGTTCACAAGCTCTTTCGCGGTCACTCTTCTCACGCATGATTCCCGAAGGTAAGGAAGCTGCATTCTTCGGCTTATACGAGGTGTCCGAACGGGGAACATCGTGGATGGGACCGCTTCTGTTCAGCATTGTCGTCGCGAGCACAGGTTCATATCGACAAGCATTGCTGTCGCTGACCGTATTCTTCGTCGTTGGATTGCTGATACTGGTGATCACGAATACTGAGAAAGCCATTCACGACGCAGGACATCGCGTGCCGGAGGAGGCGACGTAAGCCACTGAAGTTAAGGAACGGAGCGGTGGGTGGTATCCTAATCTGAAGTTCATTAGAACGATCAACTTCTCTGCGTAACCTCGCGTCCTCGGCGTCTCGGCGGTTTATCTCGCATCTCGCATTCGAACGGAGGAGATGGAACTCACGGAGAGGAGAAAGGGTAAAGAATGGAAGTAGAGGTTATATCGACTCCGGACGCACCGAAAGCGTTTGGGCCTTATTCACAAGCGACTCGTGCGGGCGGCTTCATTTTCTGCGCAGGGCAGGGTGCGGTGGATCCTGCAACTGGTAAGCTCGTCGAGGGTGGCATCAAAGAACAAACGCGTCAGGTGTTTCGAAACCTCGGTGCTGTGTTGAAAGCGGCTGACAGCGATCTAAACCGCGTCGTGAAGGTCACCGTGTTCCTGCACGACTGGCAATACTTTTCTGAAATGAATGAAGTCTTCGGCGAGGTCTTCACTCGTAACCCTCCAGCGCGATCGACAGTTCAGGGTGCGCGCTGGCCTGAAGGATCGTTAGTATCAATCGAGGCGATCGCATTGGCATGAGGAAAACAGTCACTACCGAAACGCGGTAGCGTCGGGTCCAAGTTTCAATTGAGGTGTCCTAACCGGAACACGGACCCGACGCTACCGCGCTCGGTACCGATTGTTTTGCCATCAGAATTGAGTACATTACGACGATAAATTGCCCAAAGATTCCCAACAAACTCAACTATTAATCGACGCGTGGCGGACCAACCATAACGTCACGACTTACCTCATCAAAAACCTACCACCCGATTTGTGGCCCATGAATTTGCCTGGCAATCCTCGCCGCACCGTTCGTTCGATCGTGGCGCACATTCACAACGCCCGCTGCATGTGGATCAAGATGATCGGTGGGCGCCACGGCGTTGTTGTTCCTAAGCTCGTGGATCACCGTACTGTTCGGCCGGCAGAAACCTTGCGGGCGCTCGAACGTAGTAGCCGTGGGATGATCGAGTTGATCAAACTCGGAGGGGCCCGGGGTGGAAACATTCCTCCAGCTGACTGGCAGAATTTTCCAACTGATCTTGTGCACTTTCTGAGTTACTTTGTCGCGCATGAAGCACATCATCGTGGACAGCTTGTGATGCTGGCGCGGCAATTGGGTCATAAATTGCCGAAAGATGTGACGGCTGGGTTGTGGCAATGGAACAAGCGGAGTAAGGAACGATGATGAACGTGTGAGGAGATATTATGTCCTCGCGATCGAGATTAGCGGTGGTCCTTACAGGGATAGTTGCAATTAGCGCACTTTTCTATTCAACTTCACGGCCACACCCGACTCAGCTGGATGGACAGCTGAATGCTGCAGTCGTTACTCCTCAGCTTGGGCAAAACTCCGACTTACCGCGCCCCGTGAAAAAGTTTTCCAATAACCCACGATCCGCTGAGATCGAATTGTTTAGTTTTGAGTTTGAGCGGCCCTACCTTGGACGTGAAGGCCCCAATTTTACTGAGCTCGAGGGAGAGCCGTCTGCAGGCGCAGAGTATCTCGCAACCGCAGAACTGTTTCGCGAGGAGGCAGTCTCAACCGCTAAATTCGAACTGGTAGACGAAGAAGGCCGGACTATCCAACCGCTCTACTTTTACAAACGGGACAACTCACTTGAATTCGCCAAGTTCTTCGGGTCCGCGAAAATTTCCGACCGGCCATTTCGCGTCGCCGTTAGCGGAGTCGGCATTGATGGACAGCAATACCGAAGCGTTTTTGAACGTCTCTTCAGACCCACGAGACAGGCACCCGCGCCGCCGCTCTTGCCGGGTAAGCTCTCGCCTCGCGAAGCCAGTGACATCGCCACCATGTTGAAGCAAATGGAGACGGAAGCGTTGGCACAGCTTGCCGAGCGTGCGAGGAAAAATCCGGACGGAGTGATTGTGATGCCCCGCATAGAGATTTCTAACGTGACGCACCAATCCTTCGCGTCTGAGCGTGGAAACAAGCTGGGTATACTGCTTAGTTACGACATGAGCTTCGCTACGGATGGTGACTATGCTCATTCTCTTCAGGTTTTCCCGTTCTATGAAGATGATGATATGCGCGGTCTAATCAACATGCATGTTCTTAGCGAAGAGATAAATCCGAAACCGGAGCCGCCGTCTTATGCAACGCCTGAGATTTATGTTGATTTAAAGACACTCGTCAGTTCTGGCAGTGAGGCGTTTTACAAGCGCGGAGTTGTTTATCACTTTACTATTAAGCTGGTTCCTGATTTTGTGGGCCAGAACAAGGACAAGACCAGGTTCTGCGTAGATGAAGAAGAATTTAAAACAAACCCAAAATCACAACAGCTATGGCAGAAGATGAAGCAGGATCCCAGACCGATCGCCTATCGAATCTTTATGTCCCAGGTAGCCTGGGGTGGTGAAACGCAGCCGGCCGACCCACCAAAAATTTACTACGAGGGTTTCCTCAAAGACGGCGCCGTCAAATGTCTGCCGTATAAGAACTCCAATTTCTAGATAAGGTTTGAGACCACTGACTGTCGAATGACAGAGCCGTTTAAGCCCAATGAGGATCGGCGTCAACGCCGGGTTATCGTGGATGACAGTGGCCCATCAAGAGGTCTTACGCGGAGGTGTTTCCTCGGGATGGCAGCTTTATCGGCCGCGGGATCTCTAACCGTATCACGAGCCGCTATAGAGAAGAGTAATCTCAGCACGAATGAGGGCACGAGCTTGACTATCCAGGATGCCGCTGAGCAACTTCGGAAAAAACGCATCTCTCCGGTTGAGTTAACGAAAGCCTGTCTGAATCGGATTGAACAGCTGAACCCGACGCTCAACGCATTTATTACGATTATGAGCGACTCGGCGTTAGCGACCGCGCGAGAAGCTGAAGCTGAGATTCAGCACGGACGTTGGCGTGGTCCACTTCATGGCATCCCGATCGCGCTGAAAGATCTCGTCGATACGGCTGGAGTACGCACGACTGCTGCCAGCGGCGTGTTCAAAGATCGCATCCCAACACAAGACGCTGACATTGTCCGTCGACTCAAAGCTGCGGGCGCAGTCATTCTCGGAAAACTCAACATGCATGAGTTCGCGTACGGTGCTAGTTCGGTTATTAGCTACTTTGGTCCAGTACGCAATCCATGGGAACAAAGCTACAGCACAGGCGGTTCTTCAGGCGGATCCGCCGCCGCTGTAGCGGCTGAACTCTGTTACTGCGCGATTGGTTCTGATACTGGTGGTTCGATCCGCCAACCTGCTGCTTACTGTGGGATCGTTGGACTCAAGCCGACTTATGGGCGAGTCAGCACGCAGGGAGTTGTTCCTCTGTCTTGGTCTCTCGATCATGTAGGTCCGATGACTCGCACCGTGATGGACGCACGCTTAACGCTTGAAGTCATCGCTGGCTACGACCCCGACGAAAAACCAGTCCAGGATTTGACCGCCAAGACGTCGACCTTAAAACTGGGTATACCTCGAGCGCTTTTTTACGAAGGACTACATCCGGAGATCCAGGCAGCAATCGAAACCGCTCTATCTGTGCTACAAACACTTACATCGAATCAACGCGAAATTGAGATTCCGGCGGTCAATGACATTGCGCTCATTGTGCAACGAACTGAAGCATATACGTATCACTGGGAATACTTTTCGACGACGCCCGAACTCTATCACCCGGATACTTTGAAAAGACTCAAATCGGGAAAAGACATCACAACCTCAGAGTACGATTCTGCGCGGAGGAAATTCGATGAGCTTCGCCGATCAGCCCCGAATCTATTTAAAAGTGTGGATCTCATAATTACTCCAACTGCACCAGTCCCGCCGTTTACCATTTCGGAGCTACTCGGGGATCTGGACCAACTTCGTGCAAAGGAGCTCATCACCGTACGTAACACTCGACCGTTCAACCTACTCGGCTTACCGACGATCTCCATTCCTTGTGGATTCACTAAAGCGGGTTTACCAATCGGTATGCAGATAACTGGACCAGCTGGAGGTGAGGCAGCCGTTCTTCGACTTGCGAATGCTTATGAAAGAGCAACAGAGTGGCACAAACGCCGGCCAACGCTCGTCTAATGTTTATGGAATTCGATGAGCTCGATGAATGAAGAGACGGTCGAACTGGCCATCGACTAATATGATTTGCGAACACCTCGCACCACTGGAGCGGACTTTGATTGATCGTGGGCTAGCTGTCACGTTTCGTGGACAAGCATGGTCGATGAATTGTCGGGAGTGGGTTTACTTCGATTGTTTCCTTGACGTTCCTGCTATTCGCAAAAGGCATTCTTTGCCCGAGTGTGTGCACGACCATTCGCACCGTGGGACACACGACGGTCAGGAGCTCGGACTAGTTTGCTCTATCTGCCATGATGGGATAATGGGATTGTATGAACCCGTCCCCGGGAAACGAATCTTTGAAGGTTGACGATATGAAATCGCTACCACGTTTCGTTTTTACGTTCGTAACCTCGACGCTTTTCGCAAGTGCTGTCTTCGCGTGTACCTGCGCGTAGAATAGTGCACGATCCGATTTCCGACGAGCGAAAGCAATTCTTATCGGCGAGGTTATTTCGAACCACGATGAGTCCGACGGGGTGAAGATTACGTTCAAGATAGAGAAGCAATGGAAGGGACATCAACGAAAAGAGTTCACCGCATTGTGGGAAGGCCCTGGACCATGTGGTGGATTTCTGTTTGAGAACGGCCGAACTTACCTCGTTTATGCGCGTAGTGACAAGATGTGGGTGGACACTGCGTGTGATCGAACAGCGAAAATCGAGCAGGCGCACGACGACATTCAGAAATTGAATAGCGTCTGGTTTCGATTTTATGCGCGGTTAATTCCCTTCTAAACTACACGAGCTTATGAAAGACGTGCGCATTCGATCCATACTGATTTCATATTTCTTCTTTTTGTTCATCCAATTAGCTGTTGCAGGCGGAACAACGTTGGCGGCGGATGCTCGTTTCTCTTCGGGAAACAGTGCACTAGCGATTCCCTTCGAAATCGAAGACAACTTGATCTACCTCAACGTCAGCGTCAACAACTCAAAACCTCTTTCATTTATCCTCGATACTGGCGCTTACACACTTGTGGATTTGAGTCGAGCGCGGGAACTGGCCATCGACCTCAAACTGACCGGCAAGAGTGACGGCATTGGAGATGAACAACAAGACGTGTTCACTGGAACCAGGAAGGTCGCGTTCGGGTTACCAGGCGTGACGCTTTCCGATCAGCGACTACTGGCAGTGACGCTAGAAAAAGTAGAAGAGTGTGTGAATCTTTTTGTTGTTGATGCGACCGGGAGAGATATCTCGGGCTCCAGTCCGTCTATCGCACGAACGCGGAAGGTCGACGGGATTCTCGGTAAAGAATTCTTCAGCAACTTTGTCGTCGAAATTGATTACGCCGCTCGAGTCCTGAATGTCTACGAACCTCGCAGCTACAAGTATTCGGGCCGAGGAGAAAAACTGCCACTGGAAATAGAGCCGCAACATATTTTTGTATCCGGTCAAATCTCTGGCGAAGGACAGCCACCTATTCACGGACGCTTCATGGTCGATACGGGCAGCTCGATGGTTGCGACTCTCACGAAACGCTTTACCGACGACCATAAACTTTTGCCACCTAGAGACCAACTGAGCACCCTGCCGGTTTGCGGATTGGCGGGCATGATGACAACGAAATCCTTGGTCGGTAACGTTGGAGCTTTGCAGCTAGGGACTTTGAAATTCATCACCCCGGTCGTCGAATTCCGCCAAGCTGGTGATTATGATTTCGATGGTTATATCGGCGGCGCACTACTTAGAAGGCACAAAGTTATTTTCGATTATTCACGCGGCGTAATGATCCTCGAACCGGTCTCATAAATCTATCACCTCATGTATCCATCGCCATTGAATGATAATCACTTCGCTGCCCGTTTCCTCACGGTCATCGCGCTCATTGCATTTCCGTTGAGCTTAATTGCCGCCCAAAAATCATCCGGCCCGCCAAACGGCACTCTTATCGTCGATGGCGGCGGCGCAACCGAACCGATTGTGCGTCGGTTTGTCGAACTTGCGGGTGGCGCTCAAGCGCGAATCGTGGTGATCGCAACCGCACCATCTTCAATTCGCTTTGGACCTGAAAACGTCATCCTCGATCCCGATTGGCCGAGAGATCGAAACGAGTGGCAACAGTACCGCGACTATTTAAAAAGCTGGTTCGGCGTCGATCATGTCGAGATCATTCACACGCGTGATCGGCATGTCGCTGACTCGGAGGTGTTCGTAGCGCCACTCAATACTGCCACTGGCGTTTATCTGGCGCCGGGGAATGCCGGTCGTCTTGCCGACGCGTACCTCAACACGCGGACTTTGACTGCATTGAAAGGGCTGCTCAATCGTGGTGGAGTTGTTTTCGGAAGTTCTGCCGGCGCGATCATCCAAGGGTCGTTCACAGTGCGTGGGCGACCTGACAAACCTTTGCTGATGGCTCCGGGGAA
>Ga0207662_10001936_pt1 | contig 10203 bp, 5 predicted proteins | sample KBSS33LmetaG_FD_184338 | JGI IMG/M metagenome (GOLD analysis project Ga0207662, IMG submission 184338) | Switchgrass rhizosphere microbial communities from Kellogg Biological Station, Michigan, USA - KBS S3-3L metaG (SPAdes) (version 2) | ecosystem: Host-associated > Plants > Roots > Rhizosphere...
CGTCAAATTGAGACCCTCATTACCAGAGCGCGCAATGGCGGCGATACCGCGCTCGATCTCGTTGACGTCGCGCACGCTGACCTGCGGTACGGGATCCACGCATCGGCGTGACGCGATCGCTTGGGCAAATGACGTTCTTTCACTCACGTTGCGCGCTACCGGAGCCGTGATGCAACGTGAGTGATAGGACTTGACGCGCGATTTGTACTACCGTAGACCAGGTCAGCCTCACTTTCTGCTGACAGCGAACCGCGCTCTCCAGCCACCCCTGACGGCAGCCAACCTGCGCTCCCTTCTGCGGCGATTCTCGCTCCTCCTCGCGCTGCTCACGGCGGCCGGGTCTCCGACGAGCGGTCAGTCCGTCGCCCCCGCGACTGCGTACGTCCGCGAGAACTGGACAGTCGCCGACGGGCTGCCGATCAACACCATCACTGCGCTCATCCAGACACGCGATGGGTACCTCTGGCTCGGCACCAACGACGGCGTCGCGCGCTTCGACGGCGTTCGGTTCACCGTCTACAACGCCGGCAATACGCGGCAGATCCCGAGCAACCGCATCGTGTCGCTCCACGAGGACCGGGCGGGCGTGCTCTGGATCCTCACCGAGCAGCAGCACCTCATCCGCTACTCGGGTGGCCGCTTCACGCACATCAATGCTGAGCAGGGGCTCACGTCCGGCGCTCTTCGGCTGAGCGAGATGCGCGACGGAACCCTCGTGCTGGCGACGAGCCGCGGCGCCGGAATCATTCAGGAGTCACGGTTTACTCCAATCATCGACAGCCTGACGATCGATTACGGATACGGAGCCGCGGTCAGACGACGCGACGGCAGCGCGTGGATCATGGGACGCACCCATCTCTGGCGAGTCGCGAACGGACGCATCGAGAACGTGACCCCAGCTGCTATTCGCAAACCCACTTTCTCGCGACTGGAGTTGGATGCCGACGATCGCGTTTGGCTCGCCGACACCGCTGGCGTGTGGACCGGCGACGGTCAGTTGCACGAAGTCCGGCGTGCGGATGGACCGGTGCGGATACCCGACCGGTTCGCGTTCGATACAGTCGGCCGACGCACCTGGGTGATCAGCCAGAACACCGTCGATGTCGCGACCGACGCGACCGCGCGACTCGTCACCCGGTTTGTCGGCTCTCGAGGCGGAGTGGTGACGGCCATCGTGGTCGACTCCGCCGGGGCTGCGTGGTACGGAAACGGTCCTGAGCTCTTTCGAGACGGGCGGCGGATCGCCGCATTCGAGGGAGTGGTGGGCGATCATCTCGCACCCGGCGCGATCGTCGCGCTGACGATCGATCGGGAAGGCAGCGTCTGGGTGGGCACACGCGCCTCGGGACTGCATCGGCTGAAACCGTCGTTGTTCAACGTCATCAGTACGCCTGAAGGATTGGGGTCGGGCAACGTGTACTCCGTGTATGAAGACTCCTGGGGAAGCGTCTGGGTCGGCACACTCGGCGGCGGCGTGAGTCGTATCGACGGTGGTACCAGGGTCACAACCTTCGCCGCAACGCCGACCGCTGCCGGCGTTGCTGCTTATCCGCCGCACCCGCGCGATTTCCTCTCGGACCGCCCGGATCGCCTCTGGATCGCAGCGCTCGATGGCATCCGCTCGTGCACGCTCCCCGCATTCCGCTGCACTACATGGGCGACGCCTGCGCTGGGGCCGTACGTGCACGCACTGCACGCCGACGCGCAAGGACGCCTCTGGGCTGGCTCGGAACAAGGCGTCTTTCGCTTCGATGATGGGCAATGGCAGCCCGTGTCGGGATGGCCGCTCAAGGACATACAGGCCCGCGCCTTCGTGATCACGCCCGATGGCGCCCTCTGGATTGCAACAGGCGGCGGCGGCGTCGTCAGATACCACGCCGATCACTTTACGCAGGTCTCGGTCGCCGACGGCCTCCCGAGTGCCGTCGTCCGCGCCTTGTATGTCGACCCTGACGGCTACCTCTGGATCGGAACCGAGGGACGCGGTCTCGCGCGACTGGATCCGCGCGCGTGGAGCGACTCCACCCGCGATCGCCGCATCGTTCGCGTTGGCACAGAGCACGGCCTCTACGATGGTGCGATCCACCGGATCCTCGCCGACGACGCCGGTCGCCTCTGGATGAACACGAATCGCGGGATCTTCTGGGTTCCGCGTTCCGAGCTGGCCGCGTTTGCAGACGGCCGCGCGCGCGAGGTGCACTCCACCGCTTACACCGAACGTGACGGACTTCGCAATCGCGAGGGCAACGGCGGCGTGCAGTCGGCGGGAACGCGCACGAAGGACGGTCGCCTCTGGTTCCCGACGCAGGACGGCGTCGCGATCGTCGACCCGCGCGCTGTCACCGCTCGGCGCGTCGCAGCGCCGGCGGTCATCGAGCGCATCGTCGCCGGCGATTCCAGCGTCATTCCATCGGGCGCAGGAGTGAGTCTCGGCGTCGATCAGAGAAATCTCACGATCGAGTATACCGCGCTCTCGCTGCTCGAGCCGAAGAACCTTCGCTTCCGGTATCGCCTCGAGCCATACGACGCCGCGTGGGTCGACGCGGGCAACCGCCGCACTGCGTTCTATACACGCGTTCCACCGGGGAGCTACACCTTCCGCGTGCAGGCGTCGTCGCCTGACGCGGAATGGACCTCGTCAGGCGCTGAGCTGCCGCTGTCGTTGGCGTTTCGCGCCTGGGAGACGAAGACGTTTCGGTTCGGCGGTGCATTGCTGCTGCTCATTGCCGCGGCCGGCGGGGCCGTGCTGTGGAGTCAGCGCGTCAGGCGCCGCGCGGCAGAGCTCGAGCTCGTGGTCGCCGAACGCACTGCAACGCTGCGAGACCGCGAGCAGCAGCTCGCGCGGCAGAACGTGCAGCTCTCTGAGCTCGACCGCGCGAAGTCGCGCTTCTTCGCCAACGTGTCGCACGAGTTCCGCACGCCGCTCACGCTGACGATCGGTCCGCTCGAGGGCATCGCCGACGAGTTGCGCGGCGTGAACGGTCGCGTTGCGCGCGCGTTCGACATGTCGCTTCGCAACGCGCGGCGACTGATGCGCCTCGTCAACCAGATCCTCGACGTCGCGAAGCTCGAGGCCGGACAGATGCGCCTCAACCGGCGTACCCTCGACCTCGCGTCGTTCGTGCGCAGCATCGTGGAGGCGTTCGTCCCGACGGCCGAAAGCAAAGGCGTCGTGCTGGACGTCGACGCGCCATCGTCGCTCCGATGCGCGTTCGACAGCGACGCGCTGGAGAAGGTCGTCACGAACCTCGTGTCCAACGCGCTCAAGTTCACGCCTGGCGGCGGGCGCGTGACGATCACGCTCCGGGAGACGAGCGACGGTGTGATGCTGCGCGTCGCGGATACGGGACCTGGCATTCCGGCCGAGCATCTGGCGCATGTGTTCGAGCGCTTTTATCAAGTTGACGAAACTCTCACGCGTGCAGAAGCGGGGACCGGAATCGGGCTGGCGTTGGTGCAGGAGCTGGTGACGCTGCACGGCGGCACCATCGAGGTGTCGAGTGGCGATCTCGCGCCGGGTGCCGTGTTCACGGTGACGTTGCCGTTAGGCGAGCCGGATGTCGACACCGAGGAGACCCGCGCGGTCGTGGTCGATGGCAGCGAGCCGGCGCACGAGACGTCCAACGCGCATGGCCCGCTGAATGCCACGGAACCCGTCAGCGAGATCCACGATGACATTCCGACGCTGCTGATCGTCGACGACAGCGCCGACCTCCGTGCATACGTGCGCGACCATTTCGCTTCTCGGTTCCGTGTCCTCGAAGCCGCAAACGGTTCGGACGGAATCGACATCGCGCGGCGCGAGCTGCCCGATGTGATCGTGAGCGATCTCATGATGCCGGACACCGACGGTCACGCGCTCGTGCGTGCGGTCCGCGGAAGTCCGGACACGGATTTCCTGCCGATCATTCTGCTCACTGCGCATACCGGCATCGATCAGCGTCTCGCGGGATTGCACGGCGGCGCCGATGACTATCTGACGAAGCCGTTCGATATGCGTGAACTCAGTGCGCGAGTCGAGAATCTCATCGCGCTCAGACGACGGCTTCGCGAGCGGTTCATCGCGGCGCGGCCCATACAAGTCGAGTCTCAGGTTGCCGCACCGGTCGGTGCGCCACTCGACGAGACCGATCGCGCTTTCATGGCGAAGCTGGAGGCCACCGTTGCGCGTCACCTCGCCGATCCGGACTTCGGCGTGACCGCGCTCGCGGACGCGATGTCGCAGGATCGCTCTCATCTTTTCCGTCGCACTCGAGACGTGCTCGGCGCGTCTCCGTCCGACCTCCTTCGGCAGGCGCGGTTGCAGCGAGGCGCGACGCTCCTCACCGGCTCGTCGGACACGGTGGCCGAGATTGCGTACGCCGTGGGGTTCAACAGCGTGTCGTATTTCTCGCGCGCGTTCCAGGCCGAGTACGGTGTGACGCCGACGGCGTTCCGCTCGCGCGAGGCACGCTCGTGACTCTGGACTGAAGGCTTCCAGCCGAAGTCGCCGGCGTTGCGCGCAACATCCGTGAACGAAACGTGCAACGCGTGTGATAGGTCGCTCGTGACATAACTGTGAAGTTGGAGCCAGCGCATTCGACGACGTTTCGCGCCCACCTGAAACCGCGTCAGCCGGTCTCCGTGAATCCTGCATCTGATGGTCCCCGCGGCGACGTGCCTCCCGCACCGTCGTCACTCGTCGCGCTCGAAGTCGCGCTGCTCGCGTCGGCCGAGCATGGCGCGCCGTCAGACGCGGCCGTCGCTCTGGTCGTGGCGTCCGACGACGACGAGCGGACGTACATCGCCGACGCGCTCCGCCAGCGAGCTGACTTCCTGGTGGTCGCGGCTGCGACGGTCGCCGCGGCGCTCGAGGCGGCGGTGCACCGAACACCGCGCGTGATCGTGGCGACGCACGACGCGCGCGTCGTCACGCGACATCTGCCCGCAGTCCCCGCCGTGCTGCTGTCCGACGACACCTCAGCGCACGAAGCGGTCGACGCGAGTCGGCTGGCGCCGATCGTCGTGCTGCGTGGCGCGTTCCGCGGCGCGCGGCTGCTCGAGGTGGTTGCGACGCTGATCGGGAAGCGGGCGCCAGCGGACTAGGCTGCGACGTGGAACACCCGCGCGCCAGGCACCACCAGTGAAAGGTTTTCACTCAGGTTGCGTGCAACGCGAGTGAAATGAAGTCGCAACGCCGTTGATCGGTGGCCGAGGTTGCCGGCCGTTACCGTCTGCGCCGTCCCGGATGCTGGAGTCGCGCCGGCCGTCGGCCACGCGGCGACCATCCAAGCGATCGATCGGTCGCGCGGGACTCAACTCTGATGAACTCCCAAGGAGGAGTCATGGAGCCCCGACGCTTCTGCCCCGTGCCCCGTATGCGCCCCATGCATTCTTCCCTCGGGTTCCTTCGGCGCCGCGCGCCGTTCATCGTGTCGCTGGCATTCCTCGCCGCGTGCCAGGACGCGCCGGTCGCCCCGAATCTCCGTCCACGTGCGGCGTCGGCAGACGTGTCGGCGGCTGGCACGTTCGTCGTCGTCAACACCGCGAACGATGGTGCGGGCTCGCTGCGTCAGGCGCTGTCCGACGCCGAAGCGGCCCCTGGAGCGGACGTGGTCACGTTTGCCATTCCAGAGACGGATCCGGGATGCACGGGCGGAACATGCACGATCACCTTGACATCGGCACTCTTTATCAGGTGGGGTGAGGTGACCGTTGACGGGACCGGGTCGAGGATCGTAGTAAGCGGCAACGACGTTGCTGAGGTACTCGTCATCTCGACTAACCGCGCGTTCCCCGCCGCGGTGTCGCTCAAGTTCCTCACCCTTCAGGACGGAAGGACGACCCGCACACTAACCGTATCCGGGGGCTGCATCGCCAACTATGCCGGCATCCTTCGCCTGGACCACGTCACGGTGCGAAGTTGCTTTGCGGAGGAGACGGGAGGAGGCATCTATAGCGAAGGGCAACTTGAGCTGGAGTCGAGCATCGTGGCGGATAACTACGCGGCGTATGGTGGTGGAATCGCCGCAGACGCGCTCACGATGAACAAGAGCAGCGTTGAGAGGAACACGTCCGAAGGTGGCGCTGCGCTGACGATAGGACGCAATGCAACGATGATTGCCGACTCCCGTATCGTCGACAATTCGACAAATGAATTTGAGATTACGCAGGTTGCGGGAGGCGTCGCCGTAGGCGAACTCGCCGTCGTCACGATGGTCCGCACGCTGGTCAGCGGCAATTCGATCTCGATGTCTATTTTCGTGCAAGGCGCTCGCGCTGGGGGCATCTGGAACAGCGGCAACTTGACGATGATCAACAGCACAATCTCGGGGAACGTTGCCAATGATGGACCCGGCATGTTCGGAGGACTTTACAATTCGGGCACGCTGCGGCTCTCGCACGTCACCGTGGCTGGCAACGTGGGTCCGGTCACGGCGATCGGGAGCGATGCCGTTGCAGGCGCGGTTCGGCTGTCGCACTCGATCGTGGATGGCGGGGCGGGACCGGCGTGCGCCGGCGCGATGACGGATGATGGCTACAATATCGATCGCGGTACCACCTGCGGCTTCGGCGCCGCTACCTCTCGCTCGAACACCGACGCGTTGCTCGGGTCGCTCGCGGACAATGGCGGGCAGAGTTTCACGCACAAGCTTCTGACCGGCAGCCCGGCGCTGAATGCAATTCCCGTCGGCACGAACGGCTGTGGGACCGCCGGTGAGACCGACCAACGCGGCACAGGCTTCGCGCGGTTCGTCGGCTTCGGCTGTGACATTGGCGCGTATGAGCATCAAGTGCCTCTGCCAGTATTCGGCGGCTTCCTCTCACCCGTGAAGGCGGGCATCGTCAACCAGCTGAACGCAGGCCGCGTGCTGCCGGTGAATTTCAAACTCGGCGGCGATTTCGGCCTCACGCCGTTCGTGACCGGCTATCCGATGGTGACGGTGACGTCGTGTCCAGCATCGAGCGTGGCGCGCTACAACATCCCGTCGAGCAGCACGACGACCGGAGTGAAGGCGAGCAAGCTGAATTACAACGCCCTGACCGGGCAGTACACCTATCTCTGGGTCACGGAGAAGAACTGGGAGGGCAGCTGTCGCCGCCTGACGTTCCGGTTCACCGGCGAGAACGTGGCCTACTCGCTCGACGTGGAGTTCGTGCGGTAGACATGACTGCTACCTCTCTCCGAGCCTTTGTTCCACCAGTGCGATGAGCGATCCCGCGTTGAACGGGCTCGCGCAGCAGCGCCCGATCACGGCAGCACTATCGCCGGAAGAATCTCGCGATAGAGGAAATCCACCGGCGCTCCGAACGATCGATCGTCACCGCCGGTGACAACGACGACAAGATCGTGTTTGGGTACGATGAAGATCCAGTTGTTGAACGTTCCCGCCGCCATCCAGATCGTGTCGTCGCGGCCGCCGCTCGGGCTCGTTCCGTCGAGCGGCATGAGCCACCACAGCAATCCGTAATCGGTGACGTGTCCACCGAGTGTGGAGGGACGGTTGGTGATGCGCGCCATCGATGCGTCCAACCAGGCCTCGGAGACGATCTGTGTTCCATTCCATCGTCCACGACGCAACACCAAATAGCCGACGCGTGCCAAATCCAGCGGATTCATACGCAAGCCGCTGCCTGTGTTCGGCAAGGTGTCGAACGGCGAGTACACCCACAGCTGACTCGTGACGCCGATCGGTATGAAGAGATTGTCGCGCGCAAATTTGTAGAAATCGCCGACGGCGCGCCGAATCACTGCGCCAACAACGATCGCTCCGCCGGTATTGTACTGCCACAACGTCCCTGGATTCGCATTCATCGGCTCGGCAAGCGCGATGCGCGCCCAGTCGTCACGCGACGTGTTGAGTCGCTGTAGCGGAGAACCTTCGTAAGGGGTTTCGTAGAAGTTGATTCCCGAGCGCATCTCGAGGAGATGTCCCAGCGTTATCTCGGCCTTGCGCGCATCCGCGTTCGCGAGCGACTGGTATTCCGGGAGAACGCCAAGTACGCGCGCATTCGTTGTCAGCAACCCTTTGTCGATCGCGATTCCGGCAAGCAGCGAAGCCACGCTCTTGGTTACGGAGAAGACGGATTGTGCCGTCGCTGCCGACGTCCCGTTGAAGTACCGCTCCGTGACCATGTAACCGTGGCGTACGATGACGAGAGAGTTGAGGCCGGGATAGCTGCCGCCGTTGATTGCCTCGCTCAGTGCGTTCAGCCGCGATGCCTGCATGCCGACGGCATTGGCATCTCCGCCGCGCCACGACGTTGACGTCGGGAAATATGCCGCTCCGTCTCGTGGAAGCTGCTCGACCTCCGCTGGCCGCGACGTTGGCGCGTCGCGACACGCGAACAGCGCTGCGCACAGGAGCACACCGCGTGACACCAGCGTGAGCTGGTACATCAGGAACCGTGGCATGTTGATAACACTGTGACGAAAGCGGAATTGCGCCAGAGCAGACCGTCACACCGGCTCCTGATGGCGAAGCGTTCATCGCTGCTAGATGCGAACAGCCGCGAGCTGAACGTTGCGTCGCATTCTTTTGTCCTTGCGCACTCGGCCTCGCCGAGCGTACGCTCGGCTCATGCGCGAATCACGACCCAGCCGCCGGATGACCCTCGATGAATACCTCGCGTTCGAGGAGCAGAGCCCAATCCGGCACGAGTTTGTTGCCGGCGAGGTCTACGCCATGTCGGGTCCGACCACCCGGCACAATACCATTTCGCTGAACATTCACCGGCACCTCCACTCGCCGGCTCGCCGCCGCGGCTGTCGCGTGTTCGTCGAGGCGATCAAGCTGCACATCCTCGATCGGGTCTACTACCCGGACGTAATGATTGCCTGTGGAAGCGCGGCCGAGGTCGAGCTCATCGTCGAAGAACCATCGCTTGTGGTTGAGGTCACGTCACCGAGCACGCGAGCAACCGATCGCCGAGAGAAGCTCGAGGCGTACATGCGCGTCGCCTCGCTGCGGCTCTACCTCATCGTCGACCAGCGCCGGAAGCACGTCATCGTTTACTCGAAGGACCAGGCAGGCGAGTGGCTGCGCGACGAGATCGACGGCGAGGGCGCGATCGAAATTCCCTTTCTCGAAACGCCGCTCGCGCTCAGCGAAATCTACGACGATGTGACACTCCTGCCGCTTCGGGTGAGAGAGGGCGAGGACTGGGATGCCGACGAGTGGGTCGAGGTGGAGCTCGACTGAGCTTCGCTGCTCTCAGCGCGTGCCGGGCTTTCCTATGATCTCGGCGAGCCAGTTCTTCTCGACGACGAGACGCGCGCCGCCGACATCACGGCGCATGAGGAACCGTTTTCCGTCGCCGGAAACGTCCCAGCTGAATGCACCGGCGTCGCTCACCCACGTGTCCGCGAACAGCGAGTCGTTCGGAATGGTCTGCAACGACTCGGGAAAGCGGCGAGCAAGTAAGCACTCGCCGCGTCTTCGCGAAACTAAAACCGATCCGTTGGTTCCACAGATTTACTCCGCCCGCATCGCGATGGTGGGATCGATCCGCAACGCGCGTCGCGCCGGCAAGTAGCTCGATAACACCGCGATTGACAGCAGTATCACCGCGCTCGCCGCGAACGTGACTGCGTCGAGGGCATTGGTTTCGAACAGCAGCGAGCGAATTACCCGCGTGAGCGCAAAGGCGCCAGCCAGGCCGATGACGACGCCGATGATCGCGAGGCCCAACGCCTGACCGACGATGAGCCGGATCATGGCCGACGAACTTGCCCCAATCGCGATGCGAATTCCCATCTCGCGTTTGCGTTGGATCACAGAATACTGAAGCACGCCGTACACACCGGTGGCTGCGAGCGCGAGCGCCAATGCCGCGAACAATGCGAGCAACGTGGCGTTGAACCTTCGCGTCGCGATAGTCTCGCCGACGATCGTGTCCATGGGCCGCACATTGAGCACGATGAGTTTGGGATCGACAGTTCGCACCGCAGTCCTGATCGATGCAGCGAGATTCGCCGGCGCCATTCTCGCGCGCACGACATACGACAGCCCGCGATACATACCCACGATCTGCCCTGTGTCCTGCTGCAGGATCGCGTGATACACCGAGGAGGACGGCACCTCGTCGAGCGTGCTCTGTTTTACGTCCGCCACTACACCGACGATCTCTTTCAACGGAACGGGCGAGTCGGACGGACCCCACTTGAACTTCCGGCCTACGGGATTCGCGTTTCCATAATACTTGCGCGCCATCGTCTCGTTG
>Ga0207662_10001938_pt1 | contig 10202 bp, 8 predicted proteins | sample KBSS33LmetaG_FD_184338 | JGI IMG/M metagenome (GOLD analysis project Ga0207662, IMG submission 184338) | Switchgrass rhizosphere microbial communities from Kellogg Biological Station, Michigan, USA - KBS S3-3L metaG (SPAdes) (version 2) | ecosystem: Host-associated > Plants > Roots > Rhizosphere...
CGCGTCGGCTCCCGCGATCGGGCCCGACGGCACCATGCGCCGTGCGACCGCCCCATCGTGCAGCTGGCGCACGCGATCGACGTAGAACCGCTCGTCGTCGGCCTCGGGGATCGGATCCCACAGAAGGTCCCAGAACGGCTTCACGTCGTCCTTGCCGGACGCGTCGAACGTGGCGGTCGATCCCGCCGCCAGCTTCGAGATCCCCTTGAACAGCGTGCGCGGGCCGGGCACCGTCAGGAACGTCAGGTAGTGCGACGCCGCGATGTCGTCGGCCTCGACCGGCACGTCGGGGACGGCCAGCAGCGCCTTGATCTCGGAAGCAAACAGGATCCCGCCGCCGGTCGCCCGGTAGTAGACGGCGCGAACGCCGAGCGGATCCCGCCCCAGCACCAGCACGTTCTTGCTACCGTCCCAGACCGCGACGGTGAACTGCGCGTCGACGCGCCGGAAGCCGCGCGCCCCCTCGAGCTCATACAGGTGCGCGAACAGCTCGGCGTCGTCGTCGGTGCGCAGCGTGTGCCCGGCGCCCTTGATGAAGCCGCGCACCTCGTCGCGGTTGAAGATGACGGCGTCGCATACTGCGAACGTGCCGGGGTGGGCGCCCCGCCCGACCACGGGCTGGCCCGAGACGCCTGCGACGGCCAGCCGTCGCGCCCCGAACACCACCGGCCTTGGCGTCCCCGGCTCGTCGTGCACGATCGCGCCGTCCGGCCCGCGCGGCGCCAGCAGGTCGAGCATCAATGAGACGTCCCGTCGTCCGCGGCCGCCGGCCGCGCTCTCGCCTACGATTCCACAAATCGCCGACATCTATGTCCCTTCCGTGGTGCCTTCATTTGCCAGCATTGTCTGGTTACAACGCGACCCGCCCAACAACTTCCTGCACGGGCAGGCCGCGCAGCTCGTCGTACAGCCCCTGATAGGCGTGGATCGCTGCGTGCAGGCTGTGCTTGTGCGCCGCTTCGCGCGCGGCCCGGGCCCCGAGCGCCTTCCGCGCCGCCGGGTCGGCCGCGAGCGCGACGAACGCCTCCGCCATCGCGGCGGGGTCTGCCGGCGGCACCAGGCGACCCGCCGCGTCCCCGCCCGGTCGATCCTCGCTCAAGATCTCGGGCACCTCGTTGACGCGGGTCGCGACGATGGCGCACCCCGCCGCCTTGGCCTCCAGGATCGCCACGCCGTAGGGCTCGAACTTCGAAGCCAGCACATAGACGTCCATCGCCCCCAGCGCGACCGGAACGTCGTTCAGATGGCCGGCGAAGCGGACTCGCCCCGCGATCCCGAGCGAACCGGCAAGCGCCTCCAGCTCGCCCCGCAGAGGGCCGTCGCCGACGAGCAACATGAGCAACGCCGGGTTGCGCGCCGCCGCCAGCGCGAACGCGCGGAGCTGGGTCGGGTAATCCTTCTGCTCGACCAGGCGGCCGACGCTGCCGACGACGATCGCCTCGGGCCCGATGTTCTGGCGGCCCCGGAACGCCGCGATTCGATCGGCGGGAATGGAGGCGAAGCGCTCCACGTCGACACCGTACGGGACGGTGCACAGCCGGTCGAGAGGAATCCGGTTGTAGCGGCAGAAGTTCTGCCCCAGCGAGGGCGACACGCTGACGATCTTCTTCACCAGCCGGGCCGACACCTGGTTGCGCAGGCGGTTTCGTCGCGACGTCGACACCAACCGTTGGGGCAGGAACGGGTACTCGACGTCGGGCGTCAGGCAGGCGAACGCGCTCAGCGTGCCGAGCGCCGCCCGGACCCCGAGCAAGCGCGCGACTGTCCCGCCATACAGCATCGTGCGCGGGTTGTAGCAGTGGATCACCGCCGGGCGCAAACGCCGGACGATCGTGGCGATGCGCGCCATCACGCCGATGTTGAGGCGGTCAGGGCACGGGATCTCCTCGATCGGGACGTCCAGCTTCTTCAACCGATCCGCGAGCGGGCTCTCCTCGGTGTCGAAGCAGACGACGCTGGCGCCGTAACGATCGGGCGTGAGGCCGGCGATGAGATCGACCATCGCCTTGGTCTTGCCCGACAGGCCGAGGCCGTCGACGATGTAGAGCACCCGGGCCGGCCCGCTCATGCCGCCTTCTTATCTTCGATCCAGCGCGCGTACCAGGCGCCCAGGTTCACCAGGCACCAGAGGTCGAAGCTGTGGTCCTGGACGTCCGCCAGGTGCCGCCGCCACATCTCGTCGACGTACCCGCGGTTGAACAGACCGCGCGACGCGAGCGGGCTGTCGAAGATCTGGTGCTTGGCCCAGTTCGCGAGCGGCCCGCGCAGCCACGCCGGGAGCGGCACGCGGAACCCTTGCTTGGTGCGATCGAGCACCTCATCGGGCAGCACGCCGCGCAAGGCTGTCTTCAGCACGTACTTGCCCACCCTGTCCTTGATCTTGAGCGCGCTCGGCAGCGACAGGCCGTAGGCCGCCAGCGTCGCGTCGAGGAACGGCGCGCGCGCTTCGATCGAATGCGCCATCGACAGCTTGTCGACCCGCATGAGCAGCAGCTCGGGAAGCCGGTTCGTCATCTCGACGACCGACATCTGCTGAAGGAAATCGGCGCCCGGCTGGCGGGCGAGCAGATCGGCGTAGACGCCGGCGAGCATGTCGCCGGGCTGCGAGCGGCGATGCTCGCCGAGTCGTGCCCACGCGTCGTCGGTCAGGAGCTGTCGCTTCTCGTTGTCCCAGAACACGACGTCCAGCCCCCAGTACAGCGGGTGACCGTCGCGCGCGCGGCGCAGGAGATCGGTGCGTCCGGCGGGCTGCCGCAGTAGCCGGCTGGCCTCGTGCAGGCCGGCGCGGACGAAGCGCGGCAGCCGCCGGATCCGATCGAAACGCGGCGACGAGACGTTCAGGATGCGCGCCATGTCGTCGTAGCCGCCGAACACCTCGTCGCTGCCCTCGCCGACCAGCACCACGATGACGCCGTCGCGGCGCGCCTGCCGGCAGAGGAAGTGCATCGGCAGGCAGGCGGGATCGCCGATCGGCTCGTCCTGCTGGTAGACCAGCTCCGGCAGGTAGTCGCGGCACTGGTCGGCGGTAACGGTCAGCTCGTGGTGGTCGCACCCGAACTCCTTCGCCACCCGGCGCGCGAACGGCATGTCGTGGAAGTTCTCGCTGGCGCCGAAGCCTTCGAAGCCGATCGAGTACGTCTGCAGCGGACGATTGATGAGCCGGCTCATCAGCGCGACGTTGGCGCTGGAATCCACGCCCCCCGACAGGAAGGCGCCGACCGGAACGTCGGCCATGAGACGCTTCTTGACCGCCGCCGTCAGCAGCTCGCCGACGCGGCCGACCGCCTCCGCCTCGGGCACAGTGGCCGGCCAGGGAGCGTCGGGAACCGCGGACCAGTAACGCTCGACGCGCATGTTGCCGAACCGATCGCACAGCAGCCGGTGCGCCGCGGGGAGCTTCTTGATGCCGAGGAACAACGTGTGCGGCGCGGGGACGTTGCCGAAGGTCAGATAGAGGTTCAACCCCTCCGGGTCGATGTCACGGCGGACGTCCGGGTGCGCGAGCAGCCCCTTGATCTCGGACGCGAACAGCAGCCGGCCCCCGACGACGGTGTAGTAGAGCGGCTTCTTGCCCATCCGATCGCGCGCGAGCATCAGGCGGTCGCGGCTTGCGTCCCAGACACCGAGCGCGAACATCCCGTCCAGCGACGTCAGACAGTCCTCGCCGCTCACCTCGTACTGGTGCACGATCGCTTCGGTGTCGGTGCGCGAGCGAAAGGTGTGCCCCTTGGCTTCCAGACCGGGCCGCAGATCGGCGTGGTTGTAGATCTCGCCGTTGAAGGTGATCCAGACCGAGCCGTCCTCGTTCGACATCGGCTGGTGACCCGCGGCCGACAGATCGACGATCGACAGCCGCCGGTGTCCGAGCACGACCCGACGGTCAGGCGATTCCCAGAGCCCCGCGTCGTCGGGACCGCGATGGCTCATGGCATCGCGCATGGCGGTCACCGCGCCGCGCTCGTCGCGCGCGCCGGCTCCGAAGTTGTAGAGACCCGCTATCCCGCACATGGCTTGTCGGTCGTTGGTGCGGTCATGGTGGCTGGAGAATGTCTCCGACCGTGACCATTTGCCAACCGGCCGCGGCGATCGCCTGGAGCGCGGCCGGCAGGGTCGCGAGCGTCCATTTCTGGGACTCGTGCAACAGGATGATCTCGCCCGGCGTGAGCGCGTCGGGCGCCAGGCGCGCCGCCACCTCGTCGACCGAGGTGGTGCGGCAGTCGTCGGAGTCTCGCGACCAGAGCACGGTCGTGTAGCCGACCTGGGCCGTCACGGCGAGCGAGCGCACCGACGTCGCGCCGAACGGCGGTCTGACGAGGCGCCAGCCCGCCGGTGTCGGGGGAAGCAACTGGGTCGTGCGTTCCAGCTCGTCGCGCAGCTCCGCCGCGGTCAGCTTCGTGAATGCGGTGTGGGTGAAGCCGTGACCGGCGACCTCGTGACCGCGCGCCACCATGTGCAGCAGCGCCTCGGGTCGGCGCGCGCATTCCTCGCCGACCACGAAGAACGTCGCGCGCGCACCGAAGCGATCGAGGACGTCGAGATACGCGTCCGTCAGATCGTGGGGACCATCGTCGAAGGTGAGCGCGACGCGACGCGCGCCGCCCACGCCCTGCCTGACGAACACCTGCCGTGGCAGCGCCCGCGCGGCGAAGTCTCTGAGCCGGCTCTTCCAGGTGGGCTGCTGCCGGGGCTCCGCCAGCGTCGGCGCCGGCTCCTCGGCGAACGCGCTATCCGGCATCGTCCACCGCCCTCCCCGGCCCTGCCGGCGCCGCCGGCGGTCCAACCGTGGTCGCAGCGGCGGGCACGGCGGCCCGACACGCCCGCGCCAGCGAATCCTGCAGTCGGGCCGCGCTCTCGTCCCAGCCACCGCGGGCGCCGAGCGCCGCCACCGCCGACGCGTCGTAGGGGCGCGCCAGTTCCTCGCCGAGCGCCGCCGCCAGCGCGTCGGCGTCTCCGACCGGCACCAGCGCTCCGAGCTCCGGGCGATGCACGACGTCCGGGATGCCGCCCACCCGTGTCGCGACCACGCGCCGCCCCGACGCCAGCGCCTCGAGGAGCACGTTGGGCGTCCCCTCGTGATGACTCGGCAGGGTCAAAAGGTCGCAGGCACCCATCCATACCGGCACCTCGGCGAACGGCCGCGGGCCCACGAACACCGCCCGGTCACCGAGCGGGCGCAGCATCTCTTCCATCCCGGCCCGCGCCGCACCCGCGCCGACGACCATCAGCGCGGCGTCGGGGTTCGTGGCCGCCACCCGGGCGAAGGCCGGGGCCAGCTCCAGCATCCCCTTGTCCGCCTCGACGCGCCCGACGTACAGGATCCAGCGACGCGTGTCGCCGGCCCGTCCCAGCTCGGCGCGCGCCGCCGCCCGATCGCGCGGATGGAACAGCGCCCCGTCCACGCCGTTCGTGACGATGTCGATGCGGTCGGGCGCCACGCCCAGCTCGTTCGCCTGCTGGCCGAGGGCGCGGCTGACCGCGACCACCCGCGCCGCACGCGGAAGCGCCCAGGCGAGCTGGCGCCGCAGCGACGGACGCTTCGACAGCACGTCCATGTCCGAGCCGTGCAGCTTCACCACCGTCGGCACCCCCATCGCGCGCCCGAGCGCCACCGCCGCGACGCCGTCCGGATAGGCCCAGGTGCCGAGCAGCACGTCAAACTGCCCCTTGCGACGCCGGAGCTCGCGGTAGAGCGCCGCACTGTAAAGGCCCGCCGACAACGCGTGTCCGAAACGCGGCAGATAGGGGGTGCGCGGGTGGGTCACCGCGAGGCCGTCGATCGAATCGCGCCGCGGCACGCTCCCGAGCCGCCCCGCCGAGGACCAGCGCGCGAACAGGCGCGCGCCCGGGAACCAGGGAATCGGCGCCAGCACCTCGACGTCGCAACGCCGCCCCAGCGCCGCGATCTGCTGGCGGTTGAATGGAGCCGACAGCGGTTCGGCCGCATTCGGAAAGATCTTGGTCATCACCAGCACGCGCATGGGCGGTGTGGGTGGCAAAGAATGCAGCACCGCCCGCCAAAGTTCAAATCGCGCCGCCTCCGAGCCCCCGCCGCCTAGGGGACGTAGATCGTGTCGCCCGCGAGCAACGGAATGTCCTCGTTCGGCCTCGTGCCCGCCAGCACGCCCGGATAGTCGACGGGGATGCGGCGGACGCCGCCGCTCGCGTCGACCCGGATGATGACCGTTCCGCCGGGGTCGGCGAACCTGCTCGGCCCGCCCGCGAGAGCGAGGGCCTCACTGACCGTGACGAAATGGTTCGAGCTGAAGACGCCCTGCCGCTCGACGTTTCCGCTGATGACGAAACGGTAGCTGTTGATCGCCGTCACCGCGACGGTGACGATCGCGGACTCGTCCTTGAGATACGCGCGCAACCGCTTGACGATCTCTTCTTTGAGCTGGACCGACGTGCGGCCGGCTGCCTGCAAGTCCCCCACGAGCGGCAGGGAGACTGTCCCGTCCGGCCGCACGACCGCGTCCGTCGACAGCTCCGGGTTACGCCAGACGGTGATCTTGAGGACGTCCGAGGGACCGAGCACGAAGTCTCCCTTTCGGGGGTCCGGCTCCTTCGTGTAGTCGTAGGGCGGGTGCGTCGTCGCGCATGCGACGGTCCCCGCCAGCAGCAGCACCACCAATCCGGTTCGCAGCACGCCCATCAATTATCACAACTGCGGGGCGTTGGCCGGCGTCATCACCAGGTCACCCGCTGCCGCCCCGTCAAGAAGCGATAGAGGCCCGCGACCGCCGCGGCGTTGAGCACCACGAACGTGCGTGCGACGCTGGCCAGCCGTCCCGCCCGGGCGCCGACCGCCGCCGCCGCGTAGAACGCGAACTGGCCCGCCACCAGCGCAATGCTCGCCAGCGTCGGCGCGCGGGCCGCGACGACCGTCGACGAGATCGCCAGCAACACCAGCAGCCACGGGGCGGCGAGCCGGCAGATCTTGTGCGACATGGTCTCGAACCAGATGCGATTGGCGAACGGACTCAGCAACGCAGGCATGCGCGCGAACAGCTGATAGTTGCCCGCGAGCGTGCGCGCCTTGCGCCGGAACTCGCGCTCGTCCTCGAACGCGGCGTCGTGCGCTTCAGCCTCGGGGACGAAGGCGACCCGCTTGCCTGCCAGCCCGAGACGCATCGGGATCCAGACGTCGTCCAGGATCAGATCCTCCGGCAGCGGCGCGATGTCCGCGCGCCGGATCATGCAGATCGGACCCGTCATCCCGACCACGCCGCGAAAGCGTGACTCCTGCAGGCGGATCCAGTTCTCGTACCGCCAGTAGACGCCGCTGCCCGCACCGCCCGCGAGAACGAGGTTACCGGTCGCGCAGCCAACGTCGGGATCCTGCATCGCTGCGGCGAGCGCGCGCGTCGCGTTCGGCGACAGAGGTTGTCGGACGTCGTTGAGCAGCAGCAGATCTCCGGTCGCGGCCGCTCCCATGACATTGAGCGCGGTCGGCTTTCCCTTCCGCTCGGGCGCGACGATGACGCGCAGGCGCCCCGCCGCCGCGGGCGAAGCGGCCAGCTCGCGCGCGATCCGCTCGCTGTCGTCCGTGGCGCCATCGAGGTAGACGATGATGTCGAATCGATCAGCCGGGTAATCCTGCGCGAGCAGGCTGCCGATCTTGGCGGGCAGATAGGCGGCCGCGTTGAACACCGGCATACAGATGGTCACCCGGGGCTGCGGGACGCCGGCGGCGGCGGTCGCCGGGGCGCGCCAGGGCGCGACACGGGCCAGGGCCCCGATCACGATCGGGTAACCGACGTAGGTGTACGCGATCAGGGCGATCGCCGCTGCGATGCAAATGATCACGCGGCCGCCCTCACGTCGGCGTACAGCTTGAGATAGCGGCTCACCATGGCGTCGTGCGAATAGCGCGCGCGCACGTGGACCCGCGCGCGTTCGCCGACCGCGCGCGCCAGCGCCCGGTCGGCGCGCAGCGCCGCCAGTTGCCGTGCGAACGCCGTCTCGTCATCCGGCGGCACGAGAAATCCGGTCACCCCGTGCTCCAGCAGCTCCGGCAGCCCGCCCACTGCGGTCGCGACGACGGGAAGTCCCGCCGCCATCGCCTCGAGCGCGACGAGGGGCAACCCCTCCATCCGCGACGACAGCGCGAACACGTCCATCACCGCCATCCAGCGCGGTACGTCGTGGCGCGTGCCCGCGAGCGAAACGAACGGGCCAACCGCGCGCGCCTCGACCTCGGCGCGGATCGTCGCCGCCTCGGCGCCATCGCCCACCAGCACGAGTCGAGCGTCCGGACCGAGCGACGGCGCCGCGGCGCGCACCAGCAGCGGGTAATTCTTTTCGCGCGCGAGCCGCCCCACCGAACCGACAACCCAGGCGTCAGGCGGAATGCCGTTTTCGGCGCGCGCCGCGGCGCGCTCACCCAGCGCGCCGCCGAAGGCCACGACATCGACGCCGTTCTCGATCACCTTCAACTTGGCGTCGTCGCATTCGCGCAGCGTCCGCGCCAGCGCGGCGAGCGCCGGCGACACGGCGACCAAGGCGTCGATCGCGTAGCCGGCCCCTCGCATCAACCACCGCTGGCGCGGTGTCCCCCGCCCCGGTCCGTGACGAGTGTGCACCACCCTCGCGCCCGACAGCTTGCCCGCGACCGCGGCGTACATGAGCGGCAGTCGATTGTGAGTGTGCACCACGTCGACCTTGTGCCGCCGGAACAGCGCGGCCAGCCGCAGCGGCAGCGTGATGTCCGCCCCCGGGTGCTTGGCGATCGCGTGCACGGCGACGCCCCGGGAACGAAAGCGATCGCCGAGCGGGCCGTCGGGCGGAGATTCGAGGCTGACGACCATCACATCGTGCCGCGCCTCGACCTGGCCTGCCGCCAGCTCGAGTGCCATCCGTTCCGCGCCGCCGATATGCAGCGATGAGAGAACGTGCGCGACGATCATGCGGGCGGCCGGATTGCCTAGGTCCCGAGCGCCCGCAGCATGACCAGCGGCGTCCGGACGAGGATGCCGATCTCGACGGCCAGAAAGGAACGCAGATCCTCCATCGCGGCGCAGTAGGCGAGATCGTAGAGCAGCTTTATGCGCATGTGATCGGCGAGAGCGTCTTCGGTCCCCTCCATCTTGAACGGGTTCGTCAGATCGGGCTCGTACTTCGCGATGATGCTGTCGGGGAGCGGCTTTCCCGTGTAGCTGAGGTTCACCTGCGCCAGCCCGGTGATTCCGGGTTTGACGTCCCGCATCCGCTCCTCGAAGAACGGAATGGCCATCGCGAGTTGCTCCGCCAGCTCGGGCCGCTCGGGGCGAGGCCCTACGAGGCTCATCTGACCGAGAAGCACGTTGATGAACTGCGGCAGTTCGTCCAGCCGGGTCTTTCTCAGGATTCGACCGACGCGGGTGATCCGGGGGTCGTTCGCGGTGGCGACGACGACCCCCGTGAACTTCTCGGCGTCCGGTCGCATCGACCGAAATTTCAACATCGAGAACTCATGAAAACGTGGACGTAGCACGCCGCCCGTGGGACTCTGATCGGTGTGTCGGAGTTGACCCGCACGGCGCTGACGAATAAAGACGCCACCCGGTGATTCCACGTAAATTGCGATGGCGATGAACGGCCACAGAGGCAGGGCGATGGCAAGACCCACCGACGCCCCTACGAGGTCGATGAACCGCTTGACGAAGCGAACCGATCGCCGCACGGCGATACCCTACAACGAAACACAAAAACTGCGCAGTCGCGGCTCACAAAGTGGCATGATGCCGGGGTCGGTTCCGATCAAACTGTCGATGCTGGGACGCGTTCAACATCGTGACATCGTGCTCCGCGCGGTCGCGGCGGCGTGCAAGCTCGTGCGCCCGCAGCCGACCCTGCCCCCGGACGCCGACTGGAACGACTTCCGGATGCAGGTGGTGACGGCGGTCAGCGAGGCGTTCAACAACATCGTGCTGCACAGCTACGCCGGTCGGTTGATCTACTGGTCACGCCAGCTTGACGACCGGTACCACGAGCACCCAGAGGACGACTTCTCTCGCGAGCTGCGCGTTGAGGTGGCCGTTCGCATGGTCGAGACTGAGTGGCTGGCCTTCAACGCTGCCGCCCCACGTGGGAGCCGGTGGAGTCTCCAGACGGGCCTCATGGAAGGCATCCCAGACGGCCAAATAGGGATCTTGCTGGAGCGTGTCGAGGCCAAGGCGCGGGCCGAGCTTGGCGACATCGAGTGCCGGGCTGCCCTCGCCGTG
>Ga0207662_10001941_pt1 | contig 10198 bp, 7 predicted proteins | sample KBSS33LmetaG_FD_184338 | JGI IMG/M metagenome (GOLD analysis project Ga0207662, IMG submission 184338) | Switchgrass rhizosphere microbial communities from Kellogg Biological Station, Michigan, USA - KBS S3-3L metaG (SPAdes) (version 2) | ecosystem: Host-associated > Plants > Roots > Rhizosphere...
AGCGACACGGCGGGCGCCCGATTCACGATGACGCATCGCAGCACGGACGCGATGCCCGCGGCGTCGCTTCCGCCATCCGAGGGCGCTTCACCCTCGACGAGCTGCGAGACCCGCGTCGGCGCCGCGACCGCGACGATCGTCGCGTACGGAGCGGGCCCGAGCGCCTACGTCATCCACGCCCGGATCCGCTGGCCCGACGGCGAATCCGTCGACGTCCGCGCCGACGCCGCCAACCCGACGCACCTCGAACTGCTGCTCGCGGCGGTGCGGACGATCCGCCGAGCGGGAGCGTAGCAGCGCAGGGCGCAATGCGCGTTGCTCTTTGCGCTAAAGCAGAACGGCCTCGGGAAGCAATCGCCTCCCGAGGCCGTAGCGCACCGCGCAATGCGCATCGCGCACGGCGCTCATCTCACGAACAGCTCAGCGGGCCCCTCGGCAACGGCTTCGTGCAGTTCTTCGTCGTGCCGTTCTCGGTGATCACCACCTGCGCGGTCGCCGAGCCGTCGTAGGTCACGACCTCGCGCCGCGTCAGCGTCACCGCACCCTCGCCCGTGTACTGCAGCGACGCCTGGATGCTGCGGATGGTCGTCCCCGCGGTCGGATACGGACGGGTCGTCGTGCTCGTCGCCACGGGGATCACCAGGCCGGTCGTCGTGTCGCCGACGGTGCGGCTCGCGGTGAAGCTGCCGCGAGTCGACGTGCCCGTCGTCGACTCCGTGCCAGCCGAGGCGCCGCTCACCGTCCGCTGCGTGCTGCCCTGGGCGAGACCGGTCACCGTGCGCGTGCTCGAGCTGTTGATCGTCGTCGACGCCGTCAGCACGGTCGACGTGTCGCCGAGCAGCCGGCCCCCTGCGCCGCGGCCGCGACCCCAGTGATGCTCGCCGCCGAATGCGCCACCCGGTCCGCGGTTCGACGCGCTGTCGGCCGCGCGGTCGAACGTCAGCGTGCCGCTCGTCGACGATTGCGTATTCACGCTGTTGGTCGTGAGCGTGTCGAACGCCTGCTGCACGGCGCCCGCCGCGTCCTTGTACTGCGCCGACCGCTTCACGGTGATCCCGTTGCGAACGACGTCGGGGCACACCACGCGACCGGATGCGGCGTCGAACGTCCCGGTGCAGCCGAGCCCACCACCGAACGGTCCGCCGAACGGCCCGCGATGACCACCGCGACCGTCGAACATGACGCCGCCGAGGAACTCGTCGCGCATCCCGCCGCCCATCAGGCCGCCGCGATCGAAGCTCGCCTCACGGCCCCCGCCGAGCCACAGACCGGCCGCCGGCGCGTCGGACGCCGCGGCGCCGATGAAGCTCGACGTGAGATCGCCGTAGCCGACGGGCACCGAGCCCAGCGCGGCGGCGAGCGCCGACGCCGTCAGCGTGTCGTTCGAGGAGCCCGTGGTGTCGGTGCACGCGACGACGGCGAGCGTCGCGAGACCGGCGATCGAGAGCCGAGAGACTGTGCGGTTCATGGATCAAACTCCGATGACGAATGTTGAGCGTGGACAGAGGCAGAACACGCGACGGCAGCGGGACCCTACGCCCTGGGCGTTCGGTTCGGCGCTCCGTCGACGGCCGTGAGGTAGACACGTGGCCTGGCGACCACCCTATGCGTTCGCCGTATCGGGTCGGACGATCCGTTGTCCCCTACGTTAAGGCGGAATGCGTCTCGCACCGCCGACGCCCGGACCGAACTCCACCCGAAGGGTCAGGCTCATGCCGACCGACAGCATGGAAAGGGCTCGGCGCACGGTCAGCCCGCCGACATCACCATCGGGGCGGGAGCGCCACGCTCGCGCCGCAGCGGTTGCACGCGCGCGTACGTCATGCATCGCCAGAGCCACTCGAGCGGTCCGAATCGATAGCGGGACAGCCAGGCCGCGCTGAACGCCGCCTGCGCGGCGAAGAGCAGTGGCGCCGCGACGATGTAGACGTACGGACGGAACTTGAGGTCGAGCGCCCAGGCCGAGCCGAGGACGTCGAACACCGCCGCCTGCAGCATGTAGTTGGTGAGTGCCATCCGACCGGCCACTCCGAACGGGCGCAGACGCTCGATCCAGCGAGGGCGATACGCGAGGAAGAGCACCACGGCGCCGACGTAGCCGAAGGTGAGCCACTGATCCTGCACGACTCCGAACGCGCTCCTGATCGGCCAGTCGAGGGCCGGTGCGGGTACATCGGGCAGGTTGCGCAGCACGGTCCACCAGAGCGCCCACGAGAGCACCCCGAACGCCGCCCACCCTCTGATCAGCCGCACATGGCGAAGCGGCTCGTCGAACACGCGGTGCCGAACGGCGAGGAGGCCGAGGATGAACAGCGTGAGATCCGCCGTCGGCAGGAAGTCGCGCCAGCGCTGTGGCGCCGTCGCGAGAAACAGCGCCCACCGCGCGGCGAGCGTGGCGCCGTAGTGGGTCAATCGCGCCGTCGCCTCCGTGCCGGCCCAGAGATTCGGGCCGTCGGGCGGAAGCGGCGTCGCCGTCCACCAGTGATAGAGCGTCGTCGCCTCGGCGACGAAGGGTCGCGCGCACGCCGCGACCAGCGCGAGGACGAGCAGCGTGCGCGTGCGCCAGTGCCGGACGGCGAGCAGTACCAGGCCCCAACACGCGTACCCGAACAGGACGTGGAAGCCGAGCCCCACCTGCGCGATGATGCCGAACAGCGCGAGCCCGGCCAGCCGGCGCAGGTACAGGGGAACGACGGGTGTGCCGCGTGCCTCGAGCCGCCGGAGGAGCACGGCGAAGCCGACGCCGAACAGGAGCGCGAACGTTCCCCAGGCCTTGCTCTCGACGAAGATCCAGACGAACCACCCGATCAGATCCTCGACTCCGGTCGCGGGCTTCTCGAGCCGCTGATGGAAGTGCACGAGGATCATCCCGGCGAGCGCGAATCCGCGCAGGATGTCGAGCGTGTGCAGACGCTCGTCCGCGTCGATCGGAGAGGGAGCGCTGGGAGCGGCGTCGATCGCCGCTGAAGCGGGCATGGACATGGGTGCGGCGCCTCCAGCTGGTCGGGGAGCGGGCGCGGTGTAGCGCCGAAGAACGTACCCCTCGAGCTCGCGTCGAGGAAGATCGGGTCGGCACCGTTTCGGGTGGCTGGGCGCCCCTTCATATTGATCGCCGACCGCACCCGAGGATGCACATGTCAGAGCTCTCTCGCCGCGACCTGCTCAAGGCCGCCGCGCTCGCCACCGCCGGTATCGCCACCTCCGGCCCCTTCACCAACGCCATCGCCGAGAACGTCTCGGCCATCACGCACCCCGATCTCGCGCCCCCCGCGCCCGCGGCGCGCAAGTCGATGCGCGGCGTGCCGTTCGAGAAGCACGACGTCGTCCGCATCGGCATGGTCGGCACCGGGCTGCGCGGCAAGTCGCTGCTGAAGGATCTGCTCGGCGTGCCCAACGTGAAGATCGTCGCCCTGTGCGATCTCGTCCCCGAGAAGGCGCAGCAGGCGTCGAAGATGGCCGTCGAGGCGGGGCAGGCGCAGCCGGCGATGCACGTCGGCTCCGACCACGCGTTCGAGCAGCTCGTCGCGCGCGACGATCTCGACCTCGTCTACACGGCGACGCCGTGGGAATGGCACACGCCCGTGATGCTCGCCGCGCTGGCGCACGGCAAGCACGCCGCGAGCGAATGCCCCATCGGCACGACGCTGAAGGATCTGTGGGCGCTCGTCGACGCGAGCGAGAAGGCGCAGAAGCACTGCCTCCAGCTCGAGAACTGCAACTACGGCTACAACGAGATGATGGTGAACCGCATGGTGCACGCGGGCTACTTCGGCGAGGTGCTGCACGCCGAGGCGGCCTACCTGCACGACCTGCGGAAGATCCTGTTCGAGACGAAGGACGAGGGACTGTGGCGGCGCGCGTGGCACACGCGCTCGAACTCGAATCTCTACCCGACGCACGGGCTCGGCCCGGTGAGCTGGTACCTCGACGTCCACGCCGGCGATCGCTTCGACTACATCGTCGCGATGGCCAGCCCCGAACGCGGGCTCACGCTCTACCGCGAAGAGACGCTCAAGGACAACAAGGCCGATCCGCGCTGGCGCGAGCGCTACATCACGGGCGACCTCAACACGTCGATCATCAAGACGGCGAAGGGGCGCACGGTGATGATGCAGCACGACGTCTCCAACCCGCGGCCGTACTCGCGGCACAACCGCGTCATGGGCACCAAGGGAACGTTCGAGGACTATCCGCCGCGCATCTACGTGGAAGGGCAGGCGGGGGGCGAGCGGTTCCAGCCGATCAACGACGAGCACAAGAAGCAGTTCGAGCATCCGCTCTGGACGAAGCTCGGCGAGCAGGCGCGGAGCGGCGGCCATGGCGGGATGGACTTCGTCATGGCGTACCGTCTCGTCGAGTGCATGCGCGAAGGCCTCGCCCCCGACTTCGACGTCTACGACGCGGCGGCGTGGAGCGCCCCGCTGCCGTTGACGGAGATGTCCGTCGCGAAGGGCAGCGCACCGATGAAGTTCCCCGATTTCACGCGCGGTGACTGGATGAAGCCGCGCGCATGAGCACTCCCTTCCACTTCACCACGCTCGACTGGTCGATCATCGGGGCCAGCATCGCCATCAGCTTCCTGCCGGCCCTGTTCTTCTGGCGCCGAGCCAGCCAGAACACCAGCGAGTTCTTCACGTCGGGCCGCGCGGCGCCGTGGTGGCTCATCGGCATCTCGATGGTCGCAACCACGTTCAGCACCGACACGCCGAACCTCGTCACCAACTTCGTCCGCGAGCGCGGCGTGGCCGGCAACTGGCTCTGGTGGAGCTTCCTGCTCACCGGAATGATGACGGTGTTCTTCTACGCGCGGCTCTGGCGGCGCTCGGGGGTGCTCACCGATCTGGAGTTCTACGAGATCCGATATTCCGGCCGGGCCGCCACCGTGCTCCGCGGGTTCCGCGCCATCTATCTCGGCTTCTTCTTCAACCTCGTCATCATGGCGACGGTGAACCTCGCCGCCGCCAAGATCGGCAACATCGTGCTCGGCTGGCCCACCGGACGCACGCTGTTCGTCTGCGCGGTGATGACGATCTTCTTCGCCTCGGTGAGCGGGCTGTGGGGCGTGCTCGTCACCGACTCGCTTCAGTTCCTCATCACGATGACCGGCACCTTCGCCGTGGCGTACTTCGCGCTGCAGCAGCCGGCGGTCGGCGGCCTCTCCGGCCTGTTCGACAAGGTGCCGCCGCGCACCATCGCGATGCTCCCTGATTTCGGCGATTGGACTACCTCGCTGGCCGTGTTCATCCTCCCGATCACGGTGCAATGGTGGTCGGTGTGGTATCCCGGCGCGGAGCCCGGCGGCGGCAGCTACATCGCCCAGCGCATGCTCGCCTCGAAGACGGAGAAGGACGCCGTCGTCGGGACGCTGCTGTTCAACGTCATGCACTATGCGCTCCGCCCCTGGCCGTGGATCATCGTCGCCCTCGCGTCGACGATCATCTACCCCCAGCTCTCGGACATCTCCGCCACCTTCCCGAACCTCGACCGCTCGCTCCTCGGCAACGACATCGCGTATCCGGCGATGATGCGCTTTCTCCCCGCGGGGTTCCTCGGCCTCGTCGTCGCCGGCACGCTCGCCGCCTACCGCTCGACGATCGAGACGCACCTCAACTGGGGCACGAGCTACCTCGTCCACGATTTCTATCGCCGCTTCCTTCGCCCGGGGCTGAGCGAGAAGCACTACGTGCTGGTCGGCCGGCTCACGACGGCGGGTCTGATGATCTGCGCCGCGTTCATGACCTACGCGCTCGCCACGGCACGCGAAGCGTTCGAGCTGATCCTCTCGATCGGCGCGGGCACCGGACTGCTCTACCTGCTGCGGTGGTTCTGGTGGCGCATCAGCGCCTGGAGCGAGATCGCCGCCATGGCCAGCTCCTTCGTCGTCGCGCTGGGCTTCTTCATCGCGCGAAAGGGCGGGCTCCAGATCTCGGCCGAGGCGTCGCTGCTCATCACCGTCGGCGTGACGACGGTCGTGTGGCTCGCCACGACGCTGCTCGGTCCGTCGACCGACGCCGCGACGCTCGAGCGCTTCTACACGCTCGTCAGGCCGGCCGGTCCGGGCTGGCGTCCCATCGCCGAGCGTTCGGGCATCACGGGCGCGCGAGACTCGCTCTCGCAGGCGCTGCTCGGCTGGGTGCTCGGCTGCGCATTCGTGTACTCGGGGCTGTTCGGCACCGGCAGCCTGCTCTACGGGCGCATGCCGCAGTTCGCGATGTGGCTCGTCGTGTTCATCGTGAGCGGCGTCGGGTTGTCGCGCGTGCTGCGCGGCTTCTGGACCCCCGAGAGCTCGACCGCATGACGCACGGCGGCGCCGCGCGCACGACCCAGGCGGTGATCCTCGCGCGCGGGCTCGGCACGCGCATGCGGCGCGAGGCGGAGGGGTCGGGTGCCGCGCTGAGCGACGACCAGCGTCGCGCCGCCGAGCGCGGCGCCAAGGGGATGATGCCGCTCGGCGCGCGCCCCTTTCTCGATTACGTGCTCTCCGCGCTCGCCGACGCGGGCATCCGCGACGTGACGCTCGTCGTCGCCCCCGAGCACGAGAGCATCCGCGAGCACTTCGAGCGCACGCACGTGCCGGCGCGCGTTCGCCTGCGCTACGCGGTGCAGGCCGAGCCGCGCGGCACCGCCGACGCCGTGCTCTCGGTGCGCGGCGTCGTGGACGACGCGCCGTTCCTCGTGCTCAACTCGGACAACTACTACCCTGTCGCCGCGTTCCGAGATCTCGCCGCGCTCGGCGGCGCCGGCCTCGTCGCGTTCGAGGCGGAGACGCTCGTACGCGAGGGCGGGCTCGAGCCCGAGCGCGTGTTCAAGTACGCGCTGCTCGACATCGACGACGCCGGCTTCCTGCGCGCCGTGCGCGAGAAGCCGTCGGCGGACGACCCGCTGGCGCAGCGCGACGAACGCTGGGTGTCGATGAACCTGTGGTCGTTCACTCCGGTCATCTTCGAGGCGTGCGCACGGGTGCGTCCGTCGGCGCGCGGCGAGCTGGAGATCCAGGACGCGGTCACCATCGCCATGCACGATCTCGGCGAGCGGTTCGGCGTCGTGCGCATGCGCGCCGGCGTGCTCGACATGTCGAGCCGCGCCGACATCGCGTTCGTCGCGTCGCAGCTCGCCGGGATCGAGCCTCGGCCATGAGCGCGGCGCCGCCGCGCCGCTACGTCGTTCCCGGGCGCGTCGAGCTGGTGGGGAAGCACGTCGACTATGCCGGCGGCCGGTCGCTCACCTGTGCCGTCGATCGCGCCATCACGGCGCACGCTCGCCCGCTCGACGCGCCGGTCATCCGCGTGCGCGATCAGGCCCGCCGCGGCTCCGTGGAGATACCGATCGGCGCGGACGTCGCGCGCGTGAAGGGCACGCCGCGCTGGAGCTCGTACGTCGTCGCCGTCGCCCGCCGCTTCGCGCGCGATTTCCCGCACGCCCGGCGCGGCGTCGAGCTGGAGCTCGGCAGCACGCTTCCGCCGTCGGCGGGGTTGAGCAGCTCCAGCGCGTTCGTCGTCGCCGTCGCGACGGCGTTGTTCGACGCCAATCGAATGGACGGCGAGCGCGCCTGGCACGCGCTCGTCGACGACCCGCTGGCGCGCGCCGAGTACATCGGCGCCATGGAGACCGGAGCGGCGTACGCCGACTTCCCGGGCGACGAGGGCGTCGGCGTGCGCGGCGGCGCGCAGGACCACGTCGCGATCGTCTGCGCGCACGAGGAGAGCATCGGCCAGTTCTCGTACCGGCCGGCGCGCCTCGAGCGGCGCGTGCCCTGGCCGGCGGAGTACTCCATCGCCATCGGCGTGAGCGGCGTGACGGCAACGAAGACCGGCAACGCGCGGGCGCGCTACAACCGTGTGGCGGATTCGACGCGCGCGCTCCTGCGCGCGTGGAACGCGGCGACCGATCGTGACGACGACACCCTCGCCGGCGCGCTTGCGAGCGCATCCGATGCGGGCGAGCGGCTGGCGCGGCTGGCGGAGCAGGGGGTGGAACAGTTCGACGGCGCCTACCTCGGTCCGCGCTTCGCCCAGTTCCGCGAGGAGGTCGAGGTCATCGTGCCCCGCGCCGGCGATGCCATGCGCGACGGGGACTTCGCCGCGCTCGGCGCATTCGTCGACCGCTCGATGGCGATGGCCGAGTCCGCGCTGCGGAATCAGGTCGCCGAGACGAGCTTCCTCGCACGCACGGCGCGCGAGCATGGAGCCGTCGCCGCGTCGGCGTTCGGCGCGGGGTTCGGCGGCGCCGTCTGGGCGATGGTGCGCACGGCCGACGCGGACGCGCTCGTGGAGACGTGGCGCGCCGAGTATCTCGCGAGGTTTCCGCATCGCGCCGACCATGCGCTGTGGCTGGTGACGCGACCCGGAGGGCCGGCACGCGAGGAGACGCAATAGATGCCCCTCACGCTGAGCGCCGAGCACGTCGCGACCCTCGCCCCCGACGCCGCGTCGCTCGCGGCGGGGAAGAAGCTCGCCGCCGGTCGCGACTGGTCGAACGTCGGCCACGACGATCGTGCGCTCTGGGGCGAGTGCAAGGGCTCCGCGCTCTACCAGGTCCGCGTCGACCTGTCGGATCTCTCGGCCAAGTGCTCCTGCCCGAGCCGCAAGTTTCCCTGCAAGCACGCGCTGGGTCTCCTTCTGAAGGCGGCCGCTGATCCAGGAGGCATCGCGGCCGTCGAGGCTCCCGACTGGGTCGAGGACTGGATCGCACGGCGCGGTGCCGCGGCGGAGAAGAAGGAGAAGAAGAAGGCCGACACGGCCGCGGCGCCGGTGGACGAGAAGGCCCAGGCGCGGCGCGCGCAGAAGCGCACGGAGCGGGTGGACGACGGGCTCGCGGCGCTCGACCTCTGGCTCGCCGACCTCGTGCGAAACGGGCTCGCCAGCGTCGCCGATCGCGGCGCCGAGCTCTGGGAGAGCCAGGCCGCGCGGCTCGTCGACGCGCAGGCGCCGGGCATCGCGGCACGCCTGCGTCGCATCGGAGACGTCCCGCGTTCGGCGCCCGACTGGAGCAGGCGCGTGCTCGTCGAGCTCGGACGCCTCGCGCTGCTCACCGAAGCCTACCGGCGCGCCGACACGCTCGGCGACGCGTTGCGCGACGACGTGCGCTCGCTCGTCGGATGGACGCTCAAGGACGACGAGGTGATCGCGCGCGGTACCGCGGTGGACGATCGCTGGCTCGTGCTCGGCCAGCGCACGGAGGACGAGGAACGGATCCGCGTGCAGCGGACCTGGCTGCTCGGCCTCGAGAGCGGGCGCTACGCGCTGGTGCTGCAGTTCGCCGTCGGACTCGCGAGTTTCACCGAGAGCTTCATCCCTGGCACGTGCTTCGCCGCACGCGTGCGCTACTGGCCGAGCGCGCATCCCTCGCGCGCGCTGGTGGAGGAGCGACGCGGCAACCCGGAGCCGTGGACGGGCGAGCCGGCGGGCTTCGCCGGCTTCGACGCATTTCTCGGTGCCGCCACGTCGGCGCTCGCCGCACAGCCCTGGCTCGACCGCTTTCCCTGCGTCGTGCGCGACGTGCGGCCGGCGCGGCTCGATGCGCAGGGCTGGCATCTCGTCGATGCGGCCGGACACGCGCTGCCCCTCGCGTCGCGCGATCATCGGCGCCTGCTCGCCGTCTCGGGCGGGCACCCGATGCACGTCGCCGCCGAGTGGGATGGCGACGCACTCCTGCCGCTGGCGGTGTTGACCGCCGGTGCGTTCGAGCGGTTGAGCGCCTGATGAAGGCGCTCGTCGAAGCGGCGCTAGTGGGAACCGCGCGCCAGCCGGACCGCGCGCAGAGTGCGCTCGCCGGCGACATGCCGGTCGATGCGCTCGTCGCCGCGCTCGACGAAGGCGTCGGTGTCGAGCGGCGTGTGCTGCTCGCCGCGGCGCTGCACGATACGTACGAGCGAGCGGGCCGCGTCCCGCGCGCCGGCGTCGACGTCGTGCCGGCGGCTGGAAGCGAGACCGCGCCGCACTGCGCACCGGCGGTGGCCGCGCTGCTCGGCGACCTGCTCGCGATCCGTCCGCGTGTGCTGCTCGCCGAGGCGCTCGCACGGCTGAGCGGCGCCGGCATGATCGTCACGCCGGCGCTGCTTCCCGATCTGCTCGACACGCACGATCCGTCGCTCGCGACCCTCCTCCCTCGCGTCATCGGCGAGCGTGGGCGCTGGCTCGCCGCGCTCGTCGGTGGCGACGACTGGCTCGTCGCCGACGTGCTCGATCCGGCCGAGGCG
>Ga0207662_10001942_pt1 | contig 10193 bp, 10 predicted proteins | sample KBSS33LmetaG_FD_184338 | JGI IMG/M metagenome (GOLD analysis project Ga0207662, IMG submission 184338) | Switchgrass rhizosphere microbial communities from Kellogg Biological Station, Michigan, USA - KBS S3-3L metaG (SPAdes) (version 2) | ecosystem: Host-associated > Plants > Roots >...
ACCGGAACCGGGTCCACGACAACTACTTGCAGGACAATACCGGCGCGATCCAGATTGGCAACGGCGACGGCGAGGTCGCCGACGGGGCCGCGCTGACCAGCCACGATCGGCCCGACGACACCGAGATCGCTGCCAACATTCTCGTGGACAACCGCCGGAACTACTTCATGAGCGGTCGCGACAAGGGTCTGGGGGCCACGCGGACCACGTTCAGCCAGAACGTGATCCAGGGCGGAGGGCCGGTCGCGGTCATCGACGGCCCGTATCCCGGCGCCGTCTGGCGCGACAACGCCGTCTGGCAGACCGTCCCCGGTTCGATGCCGGCCGGCGCCTACGTGGAGCGGAAGTCCCGCATCACCGCCCCGTCCCCGCTCTCGCCGGAACAAATGCTGAAGCGGATCCGGGCCAGATAGACCCCGGCCTGGCGGACGGCCGGGGTCAGACACGGGTCAGACGCGGGTCAGACACGGGTCTGACACGTGTCTGACCCCGGGCCCCCCGGGCCCCCCGGGTCGGCCAGCGGCACGCCCGACCGGCACAACGGACAGTCGCCAGGCTCCCACATCGCGAAGTCGCGCCGGCCCAGCGCCTCCAACGGAAAACCGCGCTCGGCGAGATGGCTGGAACCGACGTCGCCCAGCGCCAGGAGCGTGCCGACGGCGATGATGGACGCGCCGGCGGCTTCGAGCGTGGCAATCGTGGCGCGCACCGATGACCCCGCGCTGATCACATCGTCCACGACGGCGACGCGCGAGCCGGCGACCTGGCGCGGCATTTCACCCGGCAGTCGATACCCGGCGGAGAACAGGGCGGCGCCGTCGCCGCGCGGTACGGCCTCCGTATAGAAGAAACAGACGCGCAACGCCGCCGCCAGCGCCTGCGCGAGAAACGCCCCGCCGGTCATCGGACCGCAGATCGCGTCGCAGGCGTAGCGCCGCAGCCGCCCCGCGAGCATCGTCACCGCCGGCGCAATTTTCACCGGATCGACGAAGAGCGTGGCCAGGTCGAGCCACGTGTCGGTGTGGTACCCCGACTCGAGGAGGAAGTGGCCGCGGCGTACCGGCAGCGCTCCGAACAGCGTGTAGCCGTCGAGCGGCGAGCCCGCCGAGCGCGCGTCAGCCATCGCGGTCCGCGTCCGCTGGCGGATCCGAGGTCAACCCTTGCAGGAGCGTACGCGTGTGTTCGGCGTCTTCGGCGCGAACCCAGAACTCCGCCGGGCCGGTGACGTAGTTGAACCCCGTCATACGCCCGAACGCGAAGAGATCCTGGAGCCCCTCGCCCTTGACGAAGTAATCGATGTCCTCGGCGTCCAGCAGGGACTTCACCACCGCGATCAGGGCGGGATCCCCTGTCGCGAAGATCGGCGCGAGCTCGGCGTCCGGCGTCGGGTCCGGTGCCGGCAGGCGGTCGACGGTCTCCGCGTCGCACGCCGGGCAGACCATCACGTGCCACGGGTACTCGACGCCGCACTGCGGGCAGAACATGCACTCACCCGCCGCGCTGCTTGTTGCTGGCAATGCGATCTTTGACGATCTTGCGGATCAGCGCCGGGGGCAGCGGATGATCCGGCTGAAAGCGGATCGTGCCCTTCGAGGTCTCGAAGTCCTTCAGCTCCTTCTCATACGCCGGGACGACGCCGCCGGGGTAGAACGCGCAATGGCTGGCGGCGGCGCCGAACCAGACCAGCATCCGGCCGTCGTAGCGGAACCCCGGCATGCCGTAGGAGATGCACTCCTCTACGCCCGGCGCCGCGGCCCGGATCGTCTTGCGGAGTTTCTCGAGCGCACCGCGCTGGTCCGCGTCCAGCGGCGCCAGGTAGTCGTCGATCGTCTTCGGCTTTGCCGCCGCCTTCGCCTTCGCGGACTTCGCGCGCACCGTAGACCTCCTGTTCACATCGCCATGACGATCAGCGCCGCGCCGAGCACGACCAGCAGCAGGCCGATCATCTGCCGATACGTATTCTCCGGCACGCGCCGGAGAACCGGAACTCCCACGAACGTGCCGGCGACGACACCGGTCGAGGTCGCCGCGATGAGCGGCACGTGCGAGGCCAGCACCGGGCCCGCCGTGTAGAGGTAGACCGGCAGGCGCGCGACGTCGACGGTGACCGCCGACGCGGTGGCGGTGGCGACGAGTTCGCGCGGCGCGAGCCGGAAGCCGAGCAGCGCTGCGGAGCGCAGCCCGCCCTGGTTGCCGACGAGCCCGCCGAAAAACCCCGACGAGACCCCGCCGAACAGGCGCCACAGCGGCGTCTGCGGAAGCGGCAGGCGCCGGCGCGCCAGCTCCCCGCTGCCGGCGAGCACCAGCAGCAGACCGAGCACGATCGTCAACGCCGTCCCGCCGAGCCGCGCCTGCAGCAGCGCGCCGGCAAGCCCGCCGAACGCGCTCGCCACGCCGAACTGCCTGAACGTCGGCCAGTGGACGTCCGGCCAGAGCTTTCCCAGGCGCACGGCGCTCGCGACCGCGTGCGGCACCGACACGAGCGCCACGGCGTCACGCGCCGCGAAGGACAGGAGCAGGATCGGCGTCAGCAGGCTGCCGATGCCGAAGCCGGAAACCGCGGCGATGGCGCCGGCCGCGACGGCCGCCAGCGCCGGCACCCACGGCGTCATCCGCGCGCCCGCATGGCGCTAGAGAGTAGCACCCACCGACGGAATTCGCGGCCGTTGGCCTATGGATGGAGAGGCGCGCCCGTTTTCCTGTATCATTCCGCCCCTCCCCCACTGCGACGAAAGGAAAGCCTGAATGACTGTGACGTCCGGCACTGTGCTCACGGATGCGCTTCTCCAGCGATGCAGGGAACGAGCCGCGGGATACGACAGGGAAAACCGGTTCTGCCAGGAAGACTTCGACGAGCTCAAGGCCGCCGGTTACCTGAACCTCACGCTGCCCCAGGAGTTCGGCGGCCTGGGATACACCTTGAATCAGTACACGCGTGAAGCGCGGCGCCTGGCGCAATACGCCCCCGCGACCGCGCTGTGCCTGAACATGCACCACTACTGGGTCGGGACGGCCGCCGACAGCTGGCGCGCCGGGGACAAGTCCGTCCGCTTCATTCTCGAGGACGCCGGCGCCGGCGAAGTGTTCGCGGCCGGCCACGCCGAGTCGGGCAACGAGACGTCGATCGTGATGTCGATCACGAAGGCGGAAAAGGTCGACGGCGGCTACAAGTTCACCGGGCGCAAGTCGTTCGGCAGCCTGTCGCCGGTGTGGACGCGCTTCGGCCTGCACGGGATGGACACGAGCGATCCCGCCAACCCGAAAGTCGTGCACGGCTTCCTCGCGCGCGGCGCCTCCGGCGTGACGATCAAGGACACCTGGGACGTGATGAGCATGCGCGCCACGCGCAGCGACGATACGATCCTCGACGGCGCGTTCGTGCCCGACAGCCACATCGCCCGCGTCGTCCCCGCCGGCCTCGCCGGCGCCGACTTCTTCGTGCTGTCGATCTTCGCCTGGGCGCTGATGGGATTCGGCAACATTTATTACGGCCTCGCCCAGCGCCTGCTGGAGCTGACGGTCGAACAGGTGAAGAGCAAGGGCTCCCTCGGGATGACGCGCTCGATGGCGCACCATCCGTACGTGCAGCACGGCGTCGCCGAGATGGTGATGGGCCTGCAGGCGATCGGCGCGCAGCTGGAATCAGTGACCGGCGACTGGTCGGCGGGCGTGCAGCACCCGGACTGGCCGATCCGCATCGTGGCGACGAAGTACAACGCCGTCGAGACGGCGTGGAAGATCGCCGACCGCGCGCTCGAAGTCTCGGGCGGGTTCGGGATGTTCAAGAAGAGCGAAATGGAGCGGCTGTTCCGCGACGCGCGGGCGGGGCGGTTCCATCCCGCGAACTCGTCGCTCGCGCACGAGTTGATCGGCAAGCTCGCGCTGGGCGTGAACCCGGACGATCCGCAGCGCTGGGGGTAAGGAGGCTGCGCCGTCGGGCAGAGGAAACGGCTGCGCTCGTCGGGCCTAGGGCGGCTTCGGTGTCGGGCCTGGAGAGCGGTCGGGCCTAGACGCCGAACCGCTCCGGATCCCACGAGAGTCCCAGCTCGCTCGGCGGCGCCATGTAGCCGACGAGCGCGGACGCGGCGACCACGGCGGGGCTGGCGAGGTAGCCTTCTCCGCCGAGCCCCATGCGGTTCTGCCAGTTGCGGTTGAACGAGGTGATGGCGCGCTGACCCGGTGTCAGCGCGTCAGGCCCCTGGCCGAAGCATGGGCCGCACCACGACTGCCGGATCTCCCCGCCCACCGAACGGAACACCTCGGCGATCGACTCGCCGCCCAGCCGCGCGTCGGGCTGCTCGATCTGGCGGCCGACGCCCCCCGATCCCGGAAAGATCCGGAACTCGCGATCGACCTTCTTCACGCCCTGCCCGCGCGCCGCGCGCAGCACCAGCGCCGCCTGCAGCAGATCGTCGTAGCTGCCGTTGGTGCACGATCCGATCATCGCCTTGTCGAAGGTGATCCGCTCGCGCGCGACCTCCTCGGCGGGAAACGCGTTGCCCGGGCTGAACGGCTTGGCAATCATCGGCCGCACGTCGCTGAGGCTCAGCGTCTCGTCGATGTCGTAGCGCGCGTCGGGGCCGGGCACGATCGGCGGATACGGCAGCGCGGCGACTCCCTTGCGGCGGTACCACTCGATCGTGGCCTCGTCGGGCGCGAAGATGCCGTTGAGCGCCTCCGCTTCCGCCATCATGTTGGCGATGGTGTTGCGGTAGGCGATCGGCAGCTGCCGGTTGGCGTCGACCAGCTCCACCGACATCCCCTGCGACTGTTTCGCCCCCCAGCGCCGCAGCAGCTCGAGCACGATGTCCTTGCCGCTGACCCACGGCTGCAGGCGGCCGTCGAAGACGACGCGGCGCGCTTTCGCCAGCGTGAAGTAGATGTAGCCGGTCGCCCAGCCGAAGCCGAGCGTCGTCGAGCCGACGCCGATGCCGACCGCGCCGTAGGCGCCGTAGGCGCGGCTGTGCGAATCGGCGCCCGGGATGAACTGCCCGGGCATGACCAGGCCCTGCTCCGGGAAATAGAAGTGGAAGATGCCGTCGCCGGGCGTCGCGTAGTACGGCTTCGCCAGGTCCTGCTGCCGCGCGAACTCGCGCCCGATGCCGGTCTGCTTGTCGTCGGCGGCGCTGCCGGTGAAGACGAAGTGGTCGTTGGCGATCGCCGCCTGGCGCGGGTAGATCGTGTTGCCGCCGGTGATCTGGTTGAACGTGTGGATGGCAAACGGCGCGGTGCCGTCGGAGGCGGGGAGCAGATCGGCGTAGACGCGCAGCGTCATCCCCGGCTTCAGCTCGGACGCCTTCAGGTCCTTGTCGACGCGGTGCGCCCAGATGATCTGTTCGGTGGTCGTCATGCCGCGCGCGGCGCGATCGTCGGGCCAGTCGATCGACGGTGCGGTTTCGACGGACTTGCGGAACTCGCGGCGCCCCACCTCGAAGATGCCGCCGCCGCGGCGGATCTCTTCTTCCTTCGGCGAGAGCGGGACCGGATCGTACGTGCGGCCCTGGGTCAGGTTCTGCAGCTGTCGCGTCACCGGATCGAACGTGAGCTCGTCGCCGTCCTGCGCGTCGGCGACCGCCTCGGGGCTCTGCACCACGTGCAGCCCGAGATTGAAGGCGTTGCGGCGGAAGATGTCCCCCATGTTGTGGCCGCACACCACGACCATCTGCAGCCCGGCTTCTTCGGCGACGCCTTTCAGGCCGGCGGGACTCATCTCGCGCGACGAGCCGATCGCAAAGCGATCGCCGGCGATGACGAACGTCTCGCCGCGGTGCACGCGGGCGCGGAAGTCCGGCATCAGGTAGCGGAACGAGCCCGCCTTCCAGCGCTCGTCGAGGGTGTCGAGGCTCTCCGACACACAGTCGGCCGCGGGCGTGATCTGGTCGGTGTCGATCGCGTCGAGCTTCTTCGCGATTGACGACTTGCGATCCCAGAAGATCAGCGCCCGTCCCTTGATCAGGCGATCGTCGCCCGCCGCGGCGGCGTCACGGCTGTGATCGGCAACGGCGTCGAGCGAAACGCCCGGCCTCAATCGCGCGGGCTGGATGGTGTGCATGACCTCTCATCATAGCCAATACACGCGAGCACGGGCAGCCGCGGATAGCGGGGAAACCGTGGATCGGTGCGGGATCGCTCGCAGAACTGGAACCGCGAGCCGCGGTCGCTGGTGATGACGCGCGCGTGCTCGCACGTCGCGCACAGCCCCGCGTCGAGGCGCGGCCGATCCGGGTCGTCCATGGCTTATGGCATCATTGTTCCATGTTCACGTCGGATGCGGTGACCCGTGGGATCAAGATCCACGTGGAATCCGAGTACGCCCCGGAGCGATCGCAGCCGTCGCAGAACCAGTGGTTCTTCCTCTACACGATCACCATCACCAACGAGGGACCGGAAACGGCCCAGCTGCTGACGCGGCACTGGATCATCACCGACGGCACCGGCCACGTCGAGGAAGTGCGCGGCCCCGGCGTCGTCGGCAAGCAGCCGACGCTCGCGCCGGGCGAGTCGTTCACCTACACCTCGGGCTGTCCGCTGCCGACGCCGTTCGGCGTGATGGAGGGGACCTACCAGATGGTCGTCAGCGGCAGCGGCGAGGAGTTCGACGCGAAGATCGCGCCGTTCACGCTGAGCGAGCCCTACACCGTTCACTGAGCTGAGTCGGGCCGAGGACAAAGGGCCTAGGCAGAGGGCCCAGGCAGAGGGCCCAGGCAGAGGGCCGGGACTCAGACGAACGTCGCATCCACTTTCAACGCTTCGTCGAGCAGCCGCAGGTAGCGCCGCCGCGGCAGCTCCGTCGCGCCGAACTGCAGCAGGTGATCGGTGACCCACTGCGTGTCGAGCAGCGTGAAGCCGCGCGACTGCAGGCGCTCGACCAGCGCCGCCAGCGCCGCCTTCGAGGCGTCGTCGACGTAGTGGAACATCGACTCGCCGAAGAACGCGCCTTTCAACGACACGCCATAGAGGCCGCCCACCAGGCGGCCGTTCTGCCACGCCTCGACCGAGTGGGCGAAGCCGCGCGCGTGCAGCGCCACGTAGCTTTCCATGATCTCGTGATCGATCCAGTTGCCGTCGGCGTCCTCGCGCTCGGCGCACGCGGCGATGACGCTGCGGAAGTCGCTGTCGACGCGGATCTCGAAGCGGCGCGATCGCAGCGTCCGCGCGAGCCGGCGGGGCACGTGAAACGTGTCGATGGGGATGATGCCGCGCGGGTCGGGCGAATACCAGCGGATCTCCCCGGGAGCCACCGCCATGGGAAACCACCCGCTGGCGTAGGCGCTGAGCAGGGCGTCCGCCGCAATCATCGACCACCAGTTTACCGAGAACCGACGGCCGATGGCCGATGGCCGCCGGCCGACGCGGCGACCCCGGGTGGTATAATCAGGTGCTTCCCCCGAATCTGCTGATGAACCACCCGCGTCACTCGCGCTTGATGCCCGCGTCGGTGCGAGCGCTTCGACACTACTCGGCCTCAGACTTCGCCCACGACCTCGGCGCTGGTGTGACGGTCGGTCTGGTCGCGCTGCCGCTGGCGATGGCGTTCGCCATTGCCTCGGGAGTGCCGCCGCAGGCCGGGATCTACTGCGCCGTCGTCACCGGCTTCCTGATCTCCGCGCTGGGCGGCTCGCGCTTCCAGATCGGCGGTCCGACCGGCGCCTTCGTCGTGGTCGTGGCCGGCATCGTCAACACCTACGGGGTCGACGGCCTGTTCATGTGCACGATGATGGCGGGCCTCATCCTCGTCGTCCTCGGTCTCACGCGCATGGGCGCGGTGGTGAAGTACCTGCCGCGGCCGGTGGTGATCGGGTTCACCAACGGCATCGCGGTGCTGATCGCGAGCACGCAGCTGCGCGACTTCTTCGGCCTGCAGATGGGACGGGTGCCGTCGGAGTTCGGCGCGCGGATGGCGGAGCTGGCGCGGCACGCCGGCACCTTCTCGCCGACGGCGGTGGGGTTCGCGGCCGCCGCGCTCGCGGTCATGATCCTGCTGCGGCTCTTCGCGCCGCGGATCCCCGGCGCGATCGTCGCCCTGGCGGGCGGCACCGCTGCGGTGATGCTCTTCTCGCCTGCCGTCGACACCGTCGGCGCGCGCTTCGGCGGCATCCCGTCAGGGCTGCCGCACTTCGCGATCCCGCACTTCCGTCTCGAGCTGGTGCCGACGCTGCTGCGTCCGGCGGTGACCGTCGCGCTGCTCGGCGCGATCGAGTCGCTGCTCTCGGCGGTCGTCGCCGATCGGATGGGGCACGATCATCACGAGCCGAACACCGAGCTGGTGGCGCAGGGGATCGCCAACATCGCGTCGCCGCTCTTCGGGGGGCTGCCGGCCACCGGCGCGATCGCGCGCACCGCGACGAACATCCGTTCGGGGGCGCGCACGCCGGTCGCGGGCATGCTGCACGCGGTCACGCTGCTCGCGGTGCTGCTGGTGGCGGCGCCGCTGGCCAGGTTCATCCCGATGCCCGTGCTCGCGGCGATCCTCCTGATGGTCGCCTGGAACATGGGCGAGTGGCACGAGATTCCGAAGCTGCTGAAGCTGACCAGGACCGACGTCGCGGTATGGGTGGCGACGTTCGCGCTGACGGTCTTCGTCGACCTGACCATCGCGGTCGAAGTCGGCATCGTGCTGGCGGCGCTGACCTTCATCCGCCGCGTCGCCACGACCACCGACATCTCGATCGTCACGCCGGACTTCGTCGAGGAAGGGCGGGTCCACATCCTGCAGGACAAGACCATCCCGCCCTATGTGACGGTCTTCAAGATCCGAGGCCCCTTCCTGTTCGGCGCCGCGGAAAAACTCGGGCGCTTCGTCGATCACGCGGGCTCGGTGACGCCGGTCGTGATCCTCCGGCTGCGTTACATGACGGCCATTGACGCGACCGGCCTGCGGGCCATCGAGGATCTCGGCGATCGGCTCCGCGCCTCCGGCCGCACGCTGATCCTGTGCGGCGTCCGCGAGCAGCCGGCTGCCGTGATGCGGCAGGCCGGCTTCCACGAGCACATCGGCGACGAGAACTTCTGCCCGAACATCGAGGCGGCGCTGCGGCGCGCCGCCGAGATCCAGCGGTTGCGCGCGGCGTAGCGTGCGCCCTACGAGCGCGGAATGAACTCCGGCGGCGCGGGCTGGACGTCGGGCAGCGGTGTCGGGCCCGAATCCGGCCGGCCGCTCCCCTCGAGCCGGCTGATGGCGCGCACCGTCATGTCGTGATCGAGCGTGATCTGGCACGACAGCCGCACGCCGGTCAGTCCGCGCGCGGTGAGCACGTGCTTTTCCGCGACGGTCATCCGGTCGGGCTCTCCCTCGATGAACTCGACGCGGCAGGTCGTGCAGCGGGCGTTGCCGCCGCAGGCGTGCAGCACGTCCACGTGCGCGTCTTCTTCGATGGCGAGCACCAGGCGCTTGCCCGCCTCCACGTCAACTGGCGCATACCCCTCGACCGTCAGCTTTGGCATCCGCCGATCATAGTGGATCTGAATCGCTACGCGTACCGCTTGCGGATCGTCGGGATGAGGTATTCGCTGAAGGCGCGATCGAAGTCGTAGCGCGGCTGGAAATCCCAGTCGCGGCGCGCCGCCGAGTCGTCCACGTCCTCGGGCCAGGAATCGACGATCGCCTGCCGCTTGCGATCGACCGCGAACGTGATGGCGGCGCCGGGGAACGCGCTGAGGACGACGTCGCGGATCTGTTCCGCGGACGGATTGAAGGCGCCGACGTTGTAGGCCGTGCGCTGCAGGCGATCGCGCGGCGCCGCGGCCAGCCTCAGCAGCGCCTCGATGCCGTCCGGCATCGCCATGAACGGGATGCGTGTGTCGGGGCGGACGAAGCAGGCGTGCGCCTCCCCTTTCGCCGCGGCGTGAATCATCTCGGGCGCGTAGTCCGACGTCCCGCCCGACGGCACCGTCAGCGCCGAGATCAGGCCGGGAAAGCGCACGCAGCGGAAATCGACGCGCCCGCTCGCCGTCTCCGCGGCGAGCTGCTTGTAGTGGCGCGCGTAGTAGTCGCCGAGCATCTCGCAGTACAGCTTGTTGCAGCCGTACATCGTCGTCGGGTGCAGGTATTGGTCTTCGCTGACGCGCCCGGCGTCCGACTTGACCTGCAGGCCGGGCAGCCCGTAAGCGGCGATCGACGAGGGGTAGATGAAGACGACCGGCCGCCCGTGCGACTCCGCCTCGTGCTGCGCGAACTCGAGCAGGTGGAGCGT
>Ga0207662_10001943_pt1 | contig 10192 bp, 9 predicted proteins | sample KBSS33LmetaG_FD_184338 | JGI IMG/M metagenome (GOLD analysis project Ga0207662, IMG submission 184338) | Switchgrass rhizosphere microbial communities from Kellogg Biological Station, Michigan, USA - KBS S3-3L metaG (SPAdes) (version 2) | ecosystem: Host-associated > Plants > Roots > Rhizosphere...
CCGACGCTCGTCAGGCAGCGACGCCGCGGTGTGCGCCGCGAGTCCCTCGAGATGACCGACGATCAGAATGATCTCGCGACCGTCGTCCTGCGTTAGCGGCGCGACGATCAGGCGTTGATCCTGCCCACGGCCGACTGACGAGACAAAACCTTCCTGCTGCAAGCGCTGCGCCGCGGCGTCGACCAGCCGCACGTAGTTCTCCTTGCTGCCGTAACGTTCTTCGAGCGAAGGCCGCGGATCGTTGCCGCGGTCCACACGCCAGCGCACGAACGGGATGAACGAGCCCTGCAGGTAGCACGAGCGGTCTTCCATGAACCCCTTCTTGCGCAGGTTCCAGCCCATATAAGTACCGAGCGGGACCTGCAAGGTTACCGAGCGCACGCCGCCAATTTCGTTGCCGTCGCGGTCGACCTTCGGCACGAGCACCGTGTACTGCTTGTCCTTGAGATGCACCGGCGGCTGCTGGGTTTCGTCGTTGATGAACAGGTGATTGAGTTCGCCGGTGTAGCGCCTGCCCGGAATCTCCGGGAAGCCGAACTCGCGCTGCGGCAGCGGCCGCACGAGCGTGCGGGCGGCGACGGACGGATAGCGGGTGGCGGGCGGCGCCTTGCCGCTCGCAATCCAGTCGTTCATTGCATTGAGCAGCGCACGCGCAGCTTCGCGGTATTGATTCGGGTTCTGCGGATTCTGGCAGATGCCCCCCTCGGTTGGCCCGCCTGCGGGCACGTGCTGGGTTCCGGCGAAATAGTACAAGCGCACGTTGGCGGGGATGCGCACGTCGGTTTTGCCGAGCGGATCGGTGCGCACGAGCGAGGCGCGCGCGCCCCACGGCTCGGTGCCCGAGTCCCAGTGCATGATTTTCGGGCACATGCCCTGCGCGCGGCAGCGTTCGAGCAGGCCGTCGGTGCGCCCGCTCACCGGATCGGTCAGCGTCTCGTAAGTAAACGGAAACTGGTCGCCGGGCGTGAAGTGCCCGACCAGCGCGGTCGAAAACCTCCCTGGCATCGAAAACTCGCTGTTCACATTGGTCAGGCGTCCGCCGCCCGTCAGTTCGATCGTGCCGTCGAACACGATGCGCTTGGCTTCGTCCTGGTTGAAGCCCTGGTAAACGAAATCCTTGGCGAAACGCCCGCTTTGCGAGCGGCCGAACATGATCGCGCGGCGGATTGCATTGGGCTGCGGATCGCGGCCGGGGCGCGCAACCAGCGGATTGGCGCTGGTCGTGTCGTAGCGCAAATAAGACACCACGTCGCGCGTCGCGGCGAACGCGAGACCCATCACGATCGGATCGATCGCGAGGTACGACAGGTAGTAAACCGCGTCGGGCGAAAACCCGGCGGGCAGGCAGACGTCGACATTGCTCGGCGTCACCGTTTTGCCGTCGGGGCAGCTGCCGAACGACCACTCCTCACGCGGAATGACTTCGTCGGGCGCATCGGCGTGCGCGCGCCGGATCAGCCGCGCGCGGTCCATCTGGCGCTCAAACGGTGGATAGGCCAGCAGCGCGCGGCCGTTGTCCCAGCCGGCGGACAGTGTGAAGGCCGGCTTGGTCACCAGGAGCTCGACGGTAATTGTCTTGCCGAGCGGGCCGCCGCCGCGCCGCGCGGACGGGAAATACGCGGTGAAATCGCCCTGGTTTTTCGGCAGGTCAGCCTGCCAGCCGCTCACGACCAGCGTATACCCCTGGCGCATCAGGAACGCATCGCCAATGTCGGCGAGCCGCGACGGATTGTTGCCGCCCGCGGCGCCGACGTGAAACACCTCGAACGCGCGCCGCGCGCCGCGATTCACCACGTCGTAGAGCAGCGTGCCGTTGCCGCGTGACGACTCGATGGGTTTCAATATGCTGATATCGATCACGTACTCGACGCGGCCGCGTTCGTTGCGCGGGGCGTCCTGGATGTACGTGATGCCGGCGTTCAACGGGTCGGCAGGGTCGATCTCGCCGAACGCCTTGCCCGACAATTTTTCGTAGCGGCCGACCGCCCCGAAATCGCGCGCATCGAAAGTCGGCGCGTCGATGTTGTCAATCACGATGCGCGTAACCACCGCCTGCGCATCGGCGCACGCCAACGCCCCGCACAGCGCTGCGCTCCAAAGGGTTCTCATGCAATCCAGTATAGTTTTTGGCGCGCGCAGCGGCAATTGCAACCGATTAATCCGCTGCGCACAACCGGCACGCGTAATCTTTCAGCGCCTCGCGCGTCACGCCCACCGCGCCATGCTGGCGCCGGTTATATTCCTCGGGCTCGAGCTCGGTGCGAAACGAGTCGTTGAGCCGGTTAATCATGTTGAACATGCCGGTGATCAGCGACACTTCGACGATCTCGGCATCGCTGAACAGGCGGCGCAGCTCGTTCCACACCTTATCGTCGCTCTTGGCGGTGTTCAGCGTCATCGCTTCGGCCCACGCCATCACCGCTTTCTCGCGCTCGTTGAAGAGCGTGCTCGCGCGGTAATCGTCGGCCTGCAGCGCCGCAAATTCAGCGTCGGTGAGTCCCAGTGCTTGACCAAGCACCCGGTTGTGTTCCGTTCAATACCGGCAGCCGTTGAGCGTCGACGTCTTCAGCACGGCAAGATTCCTGAGCCGCACGGCGGACACCGCGCCTGCCGCGGGCTGGCGCACCGCCGCGATAAACGGCAGCACCCATTTGGCAAGATGCGGGCTGTGCGCAAGGATGCGCATCAGGTTCGCCGTGCGCCCGAGCAGCTGATTGGAAGAATCGAAAAGTTCTTTGACCGCGCCGGCCGCGTCGGCGTCGGCGATCCCCGCGATGCGCTGGGCCATAGTTACTTTCCCCTCTTTGACCACTCGATACGAGCGAGCCCCATAATAATCCACGGCACCGGCACGCGCGAGTTGTCGCCGCCACGCAATTTAGTGCACTATCACGCGTCGCAATCGGCGAGCTACGGAGGAATCGATGTCCATGCGCTTGAATCAACCAACCGGCCTCGCCCTGGCAGCGCTGGGCGTTCTGGCAGCCTTCGCAGTGCAAGCGCAGACCAAGCAAGCGCAAACCAGTTATCCCGACCGCCCGATCCGCATCATCGTGCCGCTCGCGCCCGGCGGCGGCAGCGATTACACGGCGCGCTATATAGGATTGCGGCTTGCCGATCGCGTCGGCCAATCAGTCGTCGTCGACAATCGTCCCGCGGCGTCCGGCATCGTCGGCACCGAAATGGTCGCCAAGGCCGTGCCCGACGGCTACACGCTGCTGCTCGCCTATTCGACCCATGCGCAGAGCGCGCAGCTTTTCTCCAAGCTGCCATACGATCCGGTCAAGGATTTCGCGCCGGTGACCGAAGTGATCGCAACGCCGCTCACGCTGATATTGAATCCGACGATACCCGCGAAGACGGTGAAGGAATTCATTGCGTACGCGAAAGCCAATCCAGGCAAGCTCAATTACGGCTCGTCCGGCCCGGGCAGCTCACCGCACCTCGCGACCGAGTTGTTCGCCTCGATGGCCGGCTTCCAGGCTACGCATATTCCATATAAGGGCGTCGGCCTCTACATCACCGCGCAGATCGGCAACGAAATCCAGTTCTCGTTCTCGAACATGTTCACGACCATGCCGCACTGGAAATCCGGCCGGCTCAACCTGATCGCCACCGGCGGCTTGAAGCGCATGGAGGCGATGCCCGACCTGCCGACCGTGGCCGAATCCGGCGTGCCGGGCTTCGAAGCGCTGACATGGTATGGCTTCATGGCGCCGGCGAAAACGCCGCGTGCGGTGGTCAACAAACTGCAAAAAGAAATCGCCGCCATCGTCAACACGCCGGACGTGCGCCAGACTTTCGTGGCGCAGGGCAACGAGCCGCTCGCCAATACGCCGGACGAATTCGCGAAAGTCATTCAGACCGACGCCGATAAATGGGGAGCGATCGGCAAGCGGCTTGGGGTGAAGCTGGACTAGCGCAAGAAATCGTCGCTCCCGCGCAGGCGGGAGCCCAGGAGACCGAGTCCTTTAAAATCGCCTGGATACCCGCCTGCGCGGGTATGACGCGCTAATAAGGACCTTCTATCTGTTAACCGCGCCGCGGTAAAGTCAGTACCGCTTCAAGCCCGCCGCCGGCGCGATTGCGCAGCTTCAGTTCGCCGCCGTGCGCGTGCGCGATGTTGCGCGCAATCGTCAGCCCCAACCCGCTGCCGCCGGTTTCCCGATTGCGTGAATCTTCCAGCCGGTAGAACGGCTCGAACACGCGCTCAAGCTCATCTTCGGGGATACCCGGACCTTCGTCGCGCACCATGATCGTCAGCTCGGCCGGCGTATCGGCGACGATCAGTGTCGCGCGCCTGCCGTACTTGACCGCGTTGTCGATCAGGTTGCCAATGCAGCGCTTGAGCGTCTGCGCGTGCCCGCGATACGGGGCTTGCACCGAACCTTCGACGGCGACGTCGCTCCCGATTTCGCGCGCGTCCGCCTGCAGGCTCTCGAGCAACGCCATCACGTCCACGGGCTGCGCCGGCGAAGGCTGATCGACGCCGCGCATGAAATCGAGTGCCGAGCTCACCATCGCTTCCATTTCTTCCAGGTCCTTGACGAATTTCGCGCGCAGTTCCGCGTCGTCGAGCAGTTCCGCGCGCAGCCGCAGCCGCGTGATCGGCGTTTTGAGGTCGTGCGACATCGCGGCGAATATGCGCGTGCGGTCGCTGATGAATTTCGAAAGTTTCTGCTGCATCGCATTGAAAGCGCGCGCGGCGCGGCCGACTTCGAGCGGACCGCGCTCATCGAGCGGTGGCCGGTTGATGTCTTCGCCGAGGCCTTGCGCGGCCGCTGCCAGTGTATTGAGCGGCCTGGTCACCCAGCGCACCGCGAGCAGCGTGACACCGATAACCACGGCGAGCAGCACCGCGAGGCTCAGCAGCAATTGATACGGCCACGTCACCGATTCCTGCGGCTGGCGCGCGTTGAACGTGATCAGCGTGCCGTCAGTGAGGCGCGCCTGCACGATGAACGACGCGCCGAAACGGCGCATGCCCGGCCCGCCGGCGCCCGGCTCGCCGCGTCCGGCGCCGCCCTCTGCGCGCTCGCGCTCGCGTCCGCCCCACATGCCGGGGCCTTTGCCAAAACCAGCGCGCGCGGCCGGATCGGCCACTTGCACCACGAGCGCGATATTGTCGTCGAGCGTGCGCCGGATCGCCGCCGTGAACTGCGCCGCCTGCTCGACCTTCTCCGGGTCGGCCGTCGGCGGCACGAGCGGCGGCGCGTCGAGCGAAATGCGCAGCGGCGGCGAGCTGAACACGTTGACGATCTTTGCGCGCTCGGCCGGCTCGATGGTGTCGAGGAGCTCGATAATGTCCGCAATGCGCGCGGCCGAGCGCATCCCCATCGAGCGCGTCATGTATTCGCCGCGCTCGCGCCAGTGCACCGCGAAACTCAGGAGCTGCGCAACGATGAGCCCCGCGAGCAGCACGAGCACCATCCGCGCGAACAGCGAGCGCGGCGCCAGCGTCACGTGCTGACCTCCACCGCGGCGGCGAATACGTAGCCCTCGCCGCGTACGGTCTTGATGATCGCCGGCTCCTTGGCGTCTTCGTCGAGCCGGTGGCGCAGGCGGCTCACCTGCACGTCGATGCTGCGGTCGAACGGCGACGCGTCGCGCGAGAGCATGAGGTCGATCAGCTGGTCGCGGTTCAGCACCCGGTTCGGGTGCGCGAGGAAAATTCTCAGCAGCTTGAATTCGGTGCCGCTCAGCGCGACGACCACACCCGCCGGCGACAAGAGATTGCGCGTCGCGATGTCGAGCGTCCAGCCGGCGAAGCGAATCCGGCGCGCGGCCTCGGGCTGCAGATTGTCGGGCAGCGTACGCGCGCGGCGCAGCACGCTCTTGATGCGCGCGAGCAACTCGCGGGGGCTGAACGGCTTGGGAAGATAGTCGTCGGCGCCCATCTCGAGCCCGACGATGCGATCGGTTTCTTCGCCGCGCGCGGTCAGCATGATGATCGGTATTCCGGAGCGCGCGCGCACGTTGCGGCACAGCGTGAGCCCGTCCGTGCCCGGCAGCATCACGTCGAGCACCAGGATGTCCGGGCGCGCTTCGTCGAACGCCGCCCACATGGCTTTGCCGTCGCCCACCGCAGTTACGCGGTAGCCGTTTTTTTCGAGGTAGTCGCGCAGGAGACTGCGGATGTCGAGATCGTCGTCGACGACGAGCACGTGGTCTTGGGCACTCATGGTTCGGGGCACGGGCGGATGGCGATGGGATCTTTATACAGCCGCGCCTGCCGGCCCGGCTAAAAATTTGTATCCCAGTGTAACAACCCGGCCCGGCGACAGCGTGAGATACAAAAATGCCGCCGCCTGAAATGCCCGGGTTACAAGTGGATGCTCAAATGATCCCTGCCAAAAAGGGCCGCTGTAAACGGCTCCCCCGAGGCAACATACATTAACGCAAAGGAGATCGAGCATGAGCAACAACCGTAAAGTCATTGCAAGTCTGATCGCCGCCGCAGCGCTTGCCGCGTCGGGTTCGTTCGTTTACGCCCAGCAGCAGAAGCCCGGCGACAGCGCGGTCCAGTCCCGCGGTGAGGGCGAGCGTCACGCCATGCGCGGCCATCATGGCGGCGGGCACGGCCAATGGAGCAATCCGGCCGCGCGCGTCGAAGGCCATCTTGCCGCGCTGAAAGTCGAGCTGAAGATCACCCCGGCCCAGGAAAAAGCTTGGCAGACCTTCGCCGACAAAACGCGCAAGCAAGCCGAAGCGCGCGCCGCGCAGCGCGCGAAATTCCAAGCGGCCAAACCGGCGGAGAACATGCCGGCGCCGGAACGCCTCGCGCAACGCACCGCACGCATGAAGCAGGCGATCGCCGGTATGGAAGCGCGCACCGCTGCGGTGACGGAGCTGTATGCCGTGCTGAGCCCGGAACAGAAAGCCATTGCCGACAAGCAGTTCGCGCGCGGCCACGGTGGACGGTTCCATCGCGGTGGGCACGGCCATCAGAGTAAATCGAACGCGTAAGCCGTAATTGCGAGTGAAGGGCGCCGGTGCCGCGAGGTGCCGGCGCTTTTTTTTGCCTGCTACAACAGCGCGGCCGAGCGGCCGCCATCGACCGGCAGCGTGACGCCGGTGATAAACGAGGCCTGCGCCGACGCGAGAAAGGCAACTACGCCGGCAATATCTTCCGGAACGCCGATACGCCGGACCGGGGTATTGCGCACCAGCGTGTCGAGCATTTCCTTTGCGCGTGCTGGATCGCCCTTCGCCGCCCGCTCGAAACCGCGCTGCGACAGCGGCGTGTCGATGCGGCCCGGGCATATTGTATTGACCGTGATGTTGTCCGGCCCGACTTCGAGCGACAGGGTTTTCGCGTAGCCGATCAACCCGGCCCACGTCGTCACGGACAAGCCGAAGCCCGCGGCCGGCTGGCGCGCCGAGATCGCGGTGATGTTGATGATGCGACCGCCGCCCGTTTTGCGCATGTGCGGGATCGCGGCGCCGCACGCGCGGATCACGCTCATGAGGTTTTGCTGGATTGCTTTCTGCCATGCCGCGTCGTCGAACTCGAGCAAAGCGCCGAGCGGTGGCGCGCCGTCGTTGTTGATGAGGATATCGAGCCGCCCGAACGCGGCGACGGCGGCGGCGACGACGCGCAGGTTGTCGGCGGGCTTGTGAATGTCCGCCTCAGTCACCACCACTTCGCCGCCGGTCTCGTCGTGGATGCGCTTCGCCGCGGTTTCGAGCGCATCTTTGCCGCGCGCCCAGACCAGCACGCGCGCGCCCTCCTGCACGAGCCGATGCGCAATCGCATAGCCGATGCCGCTGCTGCCGCCGCCGACGATCGCCGCCTTGCCCTTCAACTCCAGATCCATTGTCATTTCCCCGGTGTCGCGCATCCCGTCGGCACGCCACCCGCATCATAGTTTGCATTGCCCTGCCCAATCAACGCTGATGCCCGTTTGACACTGTCCCCCGTCGCCGATTAGGATTTGCCCGTCAGTCCGTATCCACGCTTGTCCGCCAGCGTCGCTTCAACAACAACCGCGCAGGCAGGCGTTCCGGATGTCCGCAACCCGGCTTGTTTTTCACTGGCGCATGAATGCGGCGCCAGCCCCTGCTCACCATCGAGGAAAGCATCGCGTGATCACTGCCTCCCGAGCCGCTCCCGCAGCGGCGCTGATTTTGCCGTTCGCCGCCGTTCTGCTGCATGCCGGCAATTGCGCCGCGCAGGCCACGGCGCAAAAATATCCGACGCAGCCCATCAACGTCGTCGCGGCCACGTCGCCGGGCGGCGGCATCGATTTCTTCGCGCGCGTGGTCGCGCAGAAGCTCTCCGACAGCGGCATGCGCGCCATCGTCGTCAACAAGCCCGGCGCCAACGGCACCATCGGCTTCGAGTTCGTCGCCAAGTCGCCGCCCGATGGCTACACGCTGTTGATGACCGCCGGCAGTTTTGTGACGACGCCCATGCTGTACGACAAGGTGCCGTACGACGGCGAGCGCGACTTCACGCCGGTCATAGACTCCGGCTACATTCCGCTGATACTCGTTACGCCGCCATCGTTTCCGCCAAAGACGGTGAAGGAGCTGATCGCGCTCGCCAAAGCGCATCCCGGCCAGGTGCAATATGGCAACGGCGCCACCGGTTCCGGCGGCAACCTGGCAGCCGAGTTGCTCAAGTACATGACCAAGACCGATATCGTCGGCATTCCGTACAAAGGCAACGCGCCGGCGCTGACCGCGCTGATGGGCGGCCACGTATCCATGATGTTCGACACCCTGAATACCTCGCTGCCCTTCGTGCAGGCCAAGCGCCTGAAAGCGCTGGCGGTGACGACGGTGCAGCGCGCGCCGCAGGTGCCCGAGTATCCGACCATGATCGAGTCCGGCCTGCCCAACTTTGAAGTTACCGCCTGGTACATGCTCTTCGCGCCGAAAAAGACACCGCGCGACATCGTGCTGAAGCTCAATGCCGATCTCAACAAGTCGTTCACCGATCCTGAACTCATTAAGCGCATGCTGGCGCAGGGCGTCACCCTGACCGGCGGCACGCCCGAGCAGGCGGAAGCGCATGTGCAGGCCGAAACCAAACGCTGGGGACCGCTGATCAAAGCGGCGGGCATGAAGGGAGAGTAATTGAAAATTTTCGACGTGCATTCGCACTGGGGCACCGAGCGCGGCTATCCGCTGCGCACCAAGGAAGCACTTTCGCTGCAGAAGAAAAACTGGAATTCGGAAACGAAATACCACACTGAAGACGAGATGGCCGCGTACTTGCGCAAGAACAACGTGCGCACCATCCTGGACTTCGGCTTCACCAAGAATCTGCCGATCGCCGAAGTCGTGCCGTACCACGACTACGCGATCGAGACGCAGAAGAAATATTCCGATTGCATTCACGGCTTCTGGGCCCAGATCGATCCGCGCACGGGGCGCGAAGGCGCGCAGGAATTGAAGCGCTGCATCCAGGCGAGCAGCGGTTTCGTCAGCTACTGCGTGGTCGGCGGCGGCATGGGCTATCCCGCGAGCGACAAGATTTATGCGCCGTTCTATGCAGCGGCGCTCGAAGCCGATCTGCCGGTGCTCGTAATGGTCGGTTATACCGGCGCCGGCGCCGGCCAGCGCGGCGGCGCGGGCATCCAGCTCGATCTATCACATCCGCGCTATATCGACGAGCTGGCGATCCAGTACCCGGACCTCAAAATAATCTCGTCGCGCCCCGCGTGGCCGTGGCAGGACGAGATGATCGCGATCATGCTGCATAAGCCCAACGTGTGGGCCGAGATGCACGGCTGGTCGCCCAAGTACTACACCGACGCGCTGAAGCGCGAAATCAAGAATCGCTTGAAGGACCGCGTGATGTTCGGCGCCGATTATCCTCTGCTGCAGTACGAGCGCCTGGTCGCCGACTGGCAATCGCTCGGCTACGACGAAGCGGTGCTGGAAAAGGTGTTCTACAAAAACGCGGAAAAACTGTTCGGTGCGCCCAAGTGACTTCGACCGCACGCAATATATTTTCCGATATTCCGACCCCGCCGCTCTATTCGGAGTCCATCGACTTCGCGGCGCTGTACAAGGAGTTCCCGCCCGCACCGCAGTATTTCCACACCGTGCACAAAATGCCGCCGCAGGAAATCCGCGCGCTGCAGGAAAAACGCTTTCTCGCGACCGTTGCGCGCGGCTGGCAGGTGCCGTTCTACCAGCTGCATTGGCGTAAAGCGGGGCTCGAACCGGGCGACATCCGCAG
>Ga0207662_10001944_pt1 | contig 10186 bp, 10 predicted proteins | sample KBSS33LmetaG_FD_184338 | JGI IMG/M metagenome (GOLD analysis project Ga0207662, IMG submission 184338) | Switchgrass rhizosphere microbial communities from Kellogg Biological Station, Michigan, USA - KBS S3-3L metaG (SPAdes) (version 2) | ecosystem: Host-associated > Plants > Roots >...
CGAAATAGTCTTTCATTGTGCGGAGGTTTCATCTCCAAGAGATGCAAGATGAAAAGTTCGCGACCGCGAGGACGCGTTCGCCAGCACGCGAGACGCGCGCGCTCCCCAGACCTCCGCGTTCGCATGACTCACTGTGCGCATTCTTCGAACGCGGCGGGTTCACCGCGCAGATGCGCGAGAATTTCGCCGGCAAAATGGAGTGAGCCTGTAATCAAAATCGGATTCGGCTTCGCGTGCGCCAGAGTGAGGGCTTCACCAAGACTTGGAGTGATGCAGTAGGGGAGTGATGGAGTCAAGGTGGATATGACTTTTGCTAACTCTTCTGGGGCGGCTGCGCGTTCACTACGAATCTTGGGAAGAAGAAGCGAATTAGCAATTGGCGCGAGCGCGTCGCAGATGCCGCGCAAATCTTTATCCGAAAGGACCGCGAGTATAAGCGTTACCTTCTGATCGCCAAAATTTTCGCGCCACGTTTCGGCGAGCGCGCGCGCCGCAGCAGGATTATGTGCGCCATCGATGATTGTGTGTTCGTCCCAGTATTGAAAACGCGCGGGAAATTTGGCTCTCGCAAGTCCGTGGACTACCGACTCGTCACTGATGTCCACCTTAGCTGCGCGCAATGCCGCAATTGCCAGCGCGGCATTCTGCTTTTGGTAGGATCCCGCAAGCGCGATCGCCGTCTGCTCATAGGCCCCGGTTACAAATTCCAGCGGCGCACCGCACTCGCTCGCCCGCACGCGAAGGACCTTTTCGGCTTCCGGTCGCTGCGGAGCAGAAACAACGGGAACCTGTGGCTTAATAATTCCCGCTTTTTCACTTGCGATTTCAGCGAGCGTGTTTCCCAGCCATTTTTCATGGTCGAAGTCGATTGGCGTAATGACTGAGACATCCGACTGAACAGCGTTAGTGGCGTCGAGCCTGCCGCCCAGACCCGTCTCAAGGATGACCACATCGCTGCTGGCTTCAGAAAAACATTTCAGCGCCAGTGCCGTCGTCACTTCAAAAAATGTCGGATGCGGGTCCCAATCGGCGATCAGATTGCGAATCGTCATCAGCCCGTTGGCGACCACATCCTCCGAAACCATTTCGCCGTTCACGCGAATGCGTTCACGAAACGTGACAAGGTGAGGGGATGTGAACAGACCGGTGCGATATCCTTGTGCGCGCAAGATCGAATCGATCATGGCACAAACGGAGCCTTTGCCATTCGTCCCGGCGACGTGGATAATTTTGGCAGCGGCAGAAGTTTCCGGCGAGGCGCCGGAGACAGCACGCGAGGCGCGTCCGCTTCCCAGACTGATGTGGAGCTCCCTGAGGAGCCGCTCGGTATTCTCCAGTCCCAGCTTGATCCCAAAGCGTTGCAGGCTGTAGAGCCAGACGAGTGCTTGCTTGTATGATAGGGAAGGTCGCGGCACTTCCCCCGAAAGCTTTCGGGGGACCACGTTCACGGCGCGACCGCGAAGTAACTGAGCAATTGGCCGAGCTGCTCGCGCATTTTTTTCCGGTGAACGATCATATCGATCAAACCGTGTTCCTGAAGGAACTCGGCGGTCTGAAATCTTTCCGGCAAATCCTGGTGCGTTGTTTCCTTAATCACGCGGGGCCCGGCGAAGCCGATCATGCTCTTCGGCTCAGCGATAATAACGTCCCCTAACGAAGCGAAGCTGGCCATGACGCCAGCGGTAGTCGGATTTGTCAAAACAGAAATGTACGGAAGTCGCTCTTCTGCATGGCGGGCGAGTGCGCCGCTTGTTTTAGCCATTTGCATCAAGCTCAACATTCCTTCGTACAAGCGAGCGCCTCCGGAGGCAGCAATGATAATGACGGCGCAGCGCTCAGCAGTTCCATATTCAATCGTGCGCGTAATTCTCTCACCAACGACCGATCCCATCGTCGCAGCGAGAAAGCCGAAATCCATCGCCGCGATTGCGACTTTGTAGCCATCAAGAATTCCGTACCCGCTAATCACGGCATCGTGGAGTCCAGTGCTTTCCTGATATTTCTTAAGGCGATCTTTGTAGCTGGCCATTCCTTGAAAGCGCAAAACATCTACCGACTTCAGGTCAGCATCCATTTCTACAAAACTGTCTGGGTCGAGCAGATTTTCGAGCCACTCCCGGGCTGATTGGGCAAAATGATAATCGCAGCGCGGACAGACGCGCTGGTTTTGGGCGAGCTCGATTTCGGGGACGACCTCCGAGCAGCCGGGACATTTCTGGAAAAGACCATGCGGGATGTCGCGCTTCTTGCGATTCTGCGCCTTGATTGCTGGTTTCTTGAAAATGGCCATGGGAATTATGCCCGCGCGGCCGTGGCCGCATGAACAGAAATGGCGCCGGCGCGTTTCAAAATACGCGCGCACTCACTCAGCGTCGAGCCAGTTGTCAGGACGTCGTCGATCAACAACACTCGTAAACCTCGCACGTCCGTCTTTTTTCGTAAACGAAACGCATTATGCAAATTTTCCATGCGCTCGGAGCGATCGAGCGCGGTTTGTGTCGTCGTGTATCGGATACGCTCGAGCGCCGGCTTAGATTGAATTGATACCTGCGCACTTAATAGCTCCGCAAGCAAGCCGGCCTGGTTAAAGCCGCGTTCTCGTTGTCGGGTCGGATGCAGCGGCACCGGGACGATAAGGTCGAACCGGCAATCACGCAGCCGTTCGTCGTCCAACGCAGCGCGGAGCCAGCGCGCCACGGGCTGACGCAGATGAATCTGGCGACCGTACTTAAAGTCGTGAATAATCTGGCGAACAATCCCGCGACTGCGATAGGCGGCAACGGCTGCGTCGAAGTGAATGGTGCGATGGGCGCAATTCGCGCAAGTGAATTCACCGGTAATCGCGCCTTCGAATGGCTCGGAGCATTTCTGGCAAAATGGCGCAACAATCCGGATGACCTTTGCTTCGCACTGATCACAGAGATGCTCGCCGGCTCGAACATTTGCGCCACAGATTGCGCAGACTGACGGATAGAGAAGCGATGCGATCGCACTCAATCCATCAAACTTTGGAAGTACGATCATATTTCAAGCAGATTCGCATTAGCGCCCACGTCAAACAGGCTACGCCGAGCGGGACAATTCCCACGAGCAGATTCTTTCCCAACCAGGGGAGAATAAGCATTTCCTGGCGCGCTACCCGGCTAAAAGTGCCGTTGCCAAATATCCATCCGGCATGCAGCCCAATGGGCAACCATAATGAGCGAGTAAGCACCCGTGCATCAGCCAGAATCCAGCCAATCAGAAATAGCGTCGCGAACGCAGAGATCAGCATTGTCGCATCGCCAAACTGTTCAAATGAATGGGCAATGGAATTCAAGCCCGAGGTCCATGTTACGGTCGCGGATGTTCGCTCCGGGGCCTTTAGAAAATGAATAACGGAAAAGATCGCGGAGGTTGCCAGGATCGACATGTACTGGCGGCCCGTTCTTAGCAAAACGCCCAGAACGATCCCGCGAAAGAATGCTTCTTCAATGAACGGAACCGTTACCGAAGCGGCAAGTATTTTGCCAAATCGCGCCCAGGCAAAGCTGTGCCGAAATGAGTAAACATCGAGCGCAATGAGCAATGCGCCACAGCAGAGCAGGGGAATTGCCGAGAGAAGAATGCCCGCGAAGACATCCCGGCCCCAGGCAGAATTGGGAGCAAGACGCAAATCAGCCATGCTTCGCACGTTGGTGACGCGAAGAAACGGCCAGAGTAAACCCAGGGCAGCAATCAGGAGCGCCCGATGAAAGAACGTTTCGAAATCGTATCCTGCGAGGAAGGAAAACAAGCCATGCGCCACAAACCACTGCGTTGCCCAATAAAGAATGGGCGCGACAAAGGCCGCTGTGAGGATGATCGCGGCAAAATAAGCCGCCAGTCTAGCTGCGTCTTTCAAGCCTGCTAATGTAATGTTTTACCGCGATGCCGAGTCAACACATATGGACGGAGAAAGATCAACATGGGAAAAAGCGCGAAGTGCGCGCAACGAAATTCGGCGGGGCGTGGCGGTTGCAATCGAAAGTTTCCGGTGAAACCGATTGGATCTATTACGATTCTCCACCTCTTCAGGATCTATTGCACTTGAAAGAGATCATTGCGCGAAAATATCAACGCCGCCGTGCGTCGATTGAAGACGTTGCCTCGGTAAACAAACTCATCGAGATGCAAGACGCTCATGACTGAGTGGAACACAGATCAATTGATCGATTGGGACCCGCCTTCGCTGAAGCTACGGCGCGGTTTTGTGCATTGAGAAACTAATCCGGGATTGACGTGCAATGACGGAGTGGAACACCCAGGCGTTGCTCGACGCGGACAAGCGGTTCGTCTGGCATCCGTTCACTAATATGCCCGAATGGTGTGCTCCGGGGAATGAGCCCCTGGTTTTGGTCGAGGGCAACGGTGCGCTTCTGCGCGACAGCCAGGGCCGCGAATACATCGATGGCAATTCGTCGATCTGGACGAACATTCACGGCCACAATCATCCGCACATCAATGCGGCAATCCGCCGGCAGCTCGATCGCGTGGCGCACACCTCTTTTCTGGGGTTTACGAACCCGGCCGCGATTGAGCTTGCGACTGCAATCGTCGAGCTTTTCCCGAAGGACTCATTGAGCCGGGTCTTTTTCTCCGACGACGGTTCGACCGGAATCGAGGTTGCCCTGAGGATCGCCGATCAGTATTGGCGGCTGCGGCGCTCGAGAAAGCGTCAGTTTATCGCATTCGAGAACGGTTATCACGGCGATACGGCAGGCGCGGCCAGCCTGGGCGCGACCGCAATGTTCCGGTCTGGACGTTCGCACTGGAATTTTCCGGCCCTTCACGTTCCATCAGTGCAGGCGCTGGACCAGCTTTCGGCGACTGACGCGGCCAAGATTGCCGCGGTTGTGATTGAGCCGGTCATTCAAGGAGCTGCCGGCATGCGCCTTTGGCCCGCGGGCACCTTGCGGGCTGTCAGAGAATGGTGCGATCGCACCGAAACCCTCCTGATCGCTGATGAGGTTATGACCGGCTTTGGCCGAACTGGCCGGATGTTTGCGATCGAACACGAAGCCGTAGTTCCGGATATGGTTGTTTTGGCTAAAGGCTTGAGCGGGGGCTATCTTCCGCTTGCTATCACGTTAGTTTCAGAAAAAATATTCTCCGCTTTCGACGGGTCCGTAGTCGACGGTAAGGCGCTTGCTTATGGACACAGCTACACGGGGAACGCGCTTGGCTCCGCGGCGGCCAAGGCGAGCCTGGAGATCTTTGAAACCGAGGGGGTCTTGGAAGCTTTACAGCCAAAAATCGAGCATCTGTCGGAGGGACTCGCCAGCCTGAGGCAGGCTTCGGGCGTCGTAGAAGTCAGGCAGTGCGGATCTATTGCGGGAATTGAGTTGGACGAGGGCGAACCAGGGTTTGCCGCAGAGGTCTGTATCGAAGCTCGCCGACACGGACTCCTCACCAGGCCCATCAGGAATGTCGTCGTGTTGATGCCGCCGCTGTGCATAACCATCGATCAATTGACGCAAGCCGTAACAGCGCTTCGTACGTCGATCATGATGGTTTGGGGTCGCACGTCTGGTAGGAACCGACCGCTCGCCACGGCGGAGCCTGTCCGCGGCGGAGGCAGGCCGGGCGCGCCGAACAGGCGTCGCAATGTCCATGTCGAAAAAATTGCGCCTTGATCAGCTTTTGGTCTCGAAAGGGCTGTTTGGAAGTCGTGAGCAAGCGCAACGGGCGGTGATGGCCGGCGAAATCAAGATCGGGACGCGAACTGCCGCAAAACCATCTCAGCTTCTCGAGGCGGACGCGGCGATCGTGGTTAAACCGACCCAAAAATATGTGGGGCGGGGCGCGTTGAAGTTGGAAGGCGCTCTCGATCACTTTAGGATCGATGTGCCTGGAAAGATTGCGCTGGATATCGGCGCGTCCACGGGCGGTTTTACCGATTGCCTGCTACAGCGCGGCACGGCAAAGGTTTACGCCGTCGACGTCGGCCATGGCCAATTAGACTGGAAACTTCGGAACGATCCGCGTGTCGTCGTTCTCGAAAGATTGAATGCGCGCTTTCTCTCTCGCGAGCATATTCCGGAACTTGTTGATGTTTGCGTGATCGACGTCTCCTTCATTTCCCTGACTCTAATCTTGCCAAACGCGTTCGACTTGATAACTGCAAGTGGCGTGATTCTCGCGCTCATCAAACCGCAATTCGAATTGCAACGCGCAGATGTTGGGAGAGGCGGAGTCATCCGCGATCCGGCGTTGCAGCAGAAAGCGCAAGACAAGATCGTTGCATTTGTGACCAGTCTCGGTCATGTGGTCACCGGAATCGTTCCGTCCGGTATTAAAGGCGCGGACGGAAACCAGGAATTCTTTGCATGCCTCCAAAAACGATTGGGTTAATCGCGCACACAGGTAAGCCAGGCATTGCCGATCTGGTCAACGCCATCGTTCGGGAATTCGGTCGTTTTTCGATTTCGGTCTTGCTTGAAAAAGAAACGGCCGCCATCGCTAGAAAGAAATCGGGCCATTCGATGCCCGAATTGGGCGCGGGGTCGGATCTTCTGGTGGTTGCGGGAGGAGACGGAACAATTCTGCGTGTGGTTGGGCAACTCGGCGAGGTCATCAAACCAATCTTCGGCATCAATGTGGGCTCTCTCGGTTTCCTGACCTGCGCGAGCTCGTCTACCTATCGAGAGGCAGTGGAATGCATCGCGAAAGACCGGATCAACTTTAGTGAACGGGCGCTTCTCGAGGCGCGGGTGAAGCTCGGCGAGAAACAAACCGCCAAAATGATCGCACTAAACGACGCTGTGTTGAGCCGGGGCGAACTTTCGCGCCTGGTGCTATTGTGCGTCCGGATCAACGGCGAACCGCTCACCGAATTCAATGCGGACGGTCTGATCGTTGCGACGCCCACCGGTTCCACCGCGTACTCGCTTTCGGCCGGTGGACCCATTCTGGATCCGGAGTCTGGCGTTTTCGTGATCACGCCGATCTGCCCGCATGTGCTGACGAACCGCTCGATCATCGTCGCAAACGAATCGACGATTGAAATCGAAGCGAGCGATCCTGATTACCCGGTCTATCTGACGCTGGACGGCCGCAAGCCGATCCACGTCGAGCGCGGATCGATCGTTACCATTCGCAAGGCGAAAAGAACGCTGCCGTTGGCGTCGCTGCCCGAGGCCTCATTCTTTAGCGTGGTCCGGCACAAACTGAAATGGAGCGGAAGTAACGTCTAGTTGCGGATCAGGCCGAGAAGGGATTCTTATTTGAGGAGTCTGGTGGGGTCTCGCTCCAAACTTCAAAAAGCCCTAGGGAATCGGCACCAACGCCCTGTGATTTCATATGACAGTTAGTTTTTTACGGAATTTTTCGGGCGCAATTTTGCGCCAGAATCGCGGTTGACGTCCTGCAGCGTTTTCCGGCAAACTGCCTCGATGGAGGCAGAAATGGATTGCAGGTTGCAGTCTAATTCACGTTAGACCCATGCGTGCTCAGTCGGTCACAGCTTTGCTTATGATCACGTCTGTGCAGCTCTGGCAAGCCCATGCGCACGCGGCAGACACCGATGCGGTCGGGCGAGCGTATACACTTCAGGCCACTGACGTCGCTCGTCGAGTCGTGCTTGCACAGCTCGTGAAGCATCCTGAACGCATTCATCGCATGTCCATGAAATGTACATTCCAACTCGACAGACAAGGCCATCCCCACAACGTGAAGGTTGTCTCGAGCAGCCATAATCGATGGGCAGAAGAGACGGCCCGCCGAGCGCTTGCCGCTGCAAAGTTTCCGCCACTCCCGAAAAGCGTCATCCAGCAATCCGGCAAGGATTTGGCCAGCTTCGACTACCAGCTCGACCTTGATGAGCCACGATAATGGGTTTATGAAGCCAGCGGCACCCGATTTTGTCTGACATATAGTTTTTTCAGAAATTTTTTGAGCGCGAGTTTTGCCGGAATCGCGGTTGGCGTCCTGCAGCCTTTACGCCAAAGTGCCTCTGTGGAGGTAGAAAGAGATGATTGGAAGGAAACAAATCCGAGATCGAGCGGTTACAGTTACGGAACCGAAACGAAGGTATTCGGCGAGCCGAAGCTGTCTGATGGGACGCTGGCACGTCTCGGACGCAATGAAGGCGTCCGTAAGATGCAAACAGCAGAACGTGCGGCAGTGGTAGGCTCGCCGGACTTAGAAAGCCTTACCACGAGCCACATTGAGCGCGCATTTTTTGACCGTTCGGCAGGAATTGAAACGGTTTCAGCGTAAGGGGCTGGGCTACAGCAAGAGTTTGGAAATACACCAGCTGGCGGTCGCGCTGCATTTCGGGGTGTATGACTTCGTGCGCAAACATCACACGCTAGGGACCACGCCAGCCGTGGCTGGCGGACTGGAGGAAAAGGCGTGGAGCTTAGAACAGGTCGTAGAAATGACCCAAGCTTATTTTCAGAGGAAGGCGGCGGTCTAGGACTTGCCAAATCAAAAAGTTTTGTTCATTGTCTAAACGAGACCATGTTTTTCGACAATTTACCTCTGGAAATTACATGCTTGAAATGTGGCAAGCTGATCAAGGAGACGGTCAACTGGCTCAAGGCTGAGAGTCGGAAATGTCCCTTTTGCGACGCGCCCATCGACACGACAGAGTTTCGACGTGGAATTGATGAGGCCACCAATCGCACTCATGAAATGCTTCGAAACCTCCAGGGGAGCCTGAGCAGCGTCAAAATCAACATCAAGCTCTGACAGCCCTCATCCCAATCGGATCCAATACGTCCGGACTTTATATGACATATATTGTCTGATGTTGTCAAGATATTGGACGGTCGATTAGCGGTCCATCAGCAGTTCCTGTTTCCCCGGCCAATTCCACGGAAATCTTGCGAATCCCCTTAGCACGGGATTACGTTGGCCGTTCTCTGCGGGAAACTTACGCGTTGTCGGGCAACCTAAACTCTAAAATCGTGACCGTTCCCAAGTTTGGGTAGCGCTGGGCTTTTCGCGCCACAGGCGTTATGCCGGTTACCTAACGCTCCGATTTGCGGTACTACACGCGCGACTGTAGCTACCCCGTCCACCAGCCTTCGGGCATATGGCAGGTTCGCCTTCGGTCCGGTCGCAACCACGTTGGCACTATCCAGACGTGCCGACCGAGTGATCCGAGGGATACCGGAATCCTCGCGACTAGAATCTATGTGACTACGATCCGCAAATTCGCTGCAACTGGCTGGGTTATAGGCACAAGCCACATTTGTGCCTATGGTAGCGTATAAATCGGACTCGCGTAAATTACCCCTCGCTAATGCCAGTTTTCGACACCTCGATTCCGCTCGCAAGGACAGAAATGCGCTAACCGCGCAAAAAGATGCCGAACGTGGGCGTTATCGTTGGATTTGAGGTCAAACCGTGGATCTCTGCATATTTGGGGGATCAATTGGTTCAGGCCTCGACGCGCCAGCGCCAACGCCCGTTGTTGATTAAGAGGTCGAAAGCGGCTGGGCGGCGCCGGCGGGGGGCATCAATCGCGCCAGACCGAACTCGGCGTGTAGTAGCCGGGCGGCGCGCTCCCCGTCTTTTTCGTCGATGATGACCGCGATTTTGATCTCGGAGGTGGAAACCAGCTGGATATTAATCCCGCCCCGACCCAGGCATTCGAACATGCGCGCCGCTACGCCAGAATGGGAGCGCATCCCGATGCCGACGACGCTTAGTTTGGCCATGCCGCTTGCCGTGTTCAAGCGCTTGGCGCCGACCTCGCTGACGACGGGCATCAAAATCGTTCGGGCATTCTCTAATTCATCCTCGTGAATCGTGAATGAAACGTCTGTTGTTCCGCCGATCGACGCATTTTGCACAATCATGTCCACGATGATGTGGGCGGCGGCGATATTCGAAAAAATCCGCCCGGCATTGCCCGGCTCATCCCGCACTCCTGCGACTGTGAGCTTTGCCTGATGACGGTCGAGACTGATTCCACGAACCACCACGTCCTCCATGCTGGGCGTCTCCTCTTTCGCAATTGTTCCGGCGCTCGTTCGGAGACTTGATCGCACCTCGAATTCGATCCCGAATTTTTTTGCAAATTCCACCGCGCGCGATTGCATCACCTTCGATCCGGCGCCGGACATCTCGAGCAATTCGTCGTAAGCGACTTCGTCGAGTTTTTTTGCGTCGGTTACGAGGCGCGGGTCGCACGTGAAGACGCCATCGACATCGGTAA
>Ga0207662_10001946_pt1 | contig 10184 bp, 7 predicted proteins | sample KBSS33LmetaG_FD_184338 | JGI IMG/M metagenome (GOLD analysis project Ga0207662, IMG submission 184338) | Switchgrass rhizosphere microbial communities from Kellogg Biological Station, Michigan, USA - KBS S3-3L metaG (SPAdes) (version 2) | ecosystem: Host-associated > Plants > Roots > Rhizosphere...
TCGGCTGGATCGTCCTCGCGGTCAGCTTCGGTGAGTTGACCATCACGTGCACGCGCCGCCATTCGTTCGTGCGGCCGAAGTCGGAGACCTGGTACTTGATGACGAACTGGGCGCGCAGGTCCTTCTCGATGGCTTCGTAGCGCGCCATGAGATTCTGCTGCGTGGCCGTGGCCACGAAGCCGCCGGTCTGGGCGGCCAGGTAACGGAGCTGATCGATGGCGCGGGCTTCGTCGTCCTCGCTCCCGCCTTCATAGACGATGAAATAGAGTGGGATGCCGGCCTCGCGGGCCAGCTTCTCGACCTCGCCGTACGAATAGATCGACGACGTGTCGCTGCCGTCGGTGAGCACCACGATGGCGCGGCGGTTCTTCTCGTCGCGCAACTCGCGGATGGCGCTGCCGATGCCGTCGAAAAGCGCGGTCCGCCCCTGCGGCACGATCCCGACGAGCGCCTTCGCCACCGCCTCGCGGTCGCCCGTCAGCGATTGCCGGCGCCGCGGCGCGTCCTGCACGGCGGTGATGCTGCAGCGGTCACCGTCCTTTAGCGCATGCGCCACGAACTCGCTCGCGGCCTTGGCGGCGTGCTGCATCGAATAGGTCATGCTGGCCGAGGAGTCGAGCAGCAGCGCGATCGCGATCGGCTGGTCGAAGGCCTTCCCGAACTCGATGATCTTCCCCTCGGCATTGCCATCCATGACCCGGAACAGCGACCGGTCCACGTCGTCGCGCGTCGTGCCGTTGCGATCGACGACGGAAACGAAGATCGGCACCGTCCGGACCTGCAGCTCGTCGACGACGACGTCCCCCGAGGCCGACCAGAAGTCGGCGGCTTCCTCGCCGCCCTTCGTACGGGCCGTGACCTGTACTGATCCCGAGGCCAGTGCCGCCTGGGGAACGGTAAAGCGGTAGGGAGCCGTGTTCGCGGTCCCGACGACCTGCCCGTTGTCCCAGAGCTCGACACGTTCGATCGGATCGTCGTCCGGGGAAGTGGCGGTCGCCTCGAACAGGCCGTTCGCGGCATCGATCGCGGTCAGCTTCACCTTCAGCGGCAGCAGCCCTTTGTTGACCGTCTCCGTCCACTGCACGCGCTTCCCGTTCGGCGCCTTCGCCGTGACGGCGATCTTGTGCTGGAGCGGCGTCGGACCGAAGTCGACCATCACGTGCCACGGCGTGCCGAGGCCGTCCGCGACTTTCTGGCCGTCCACCGTCACCGTCACGCGAGCGCTCTCGACGCCGGGATCGACGGCGAGGTCGACGACGCCTTTGTATTCGCCGGAGTGCTCCTGGTTCGCGCGGCGCAGCACGAGCTGGGTGCTCGCGGCTGCCGTGGTGCTCAGGATGAGGGAGAGGAGGGAGGTGAGGACGAGCGCACTATTGCGTCCCGCTTTGCTGCTGTACTGCGCTACTGCTGCTTTCATAAATCCGCCGGTACTCGAAGCGATTCCGAGTCACCGTCTTCACGTACAAACGTGTCTCGGCGTACGGGATCGACTCTACGAATAAATCCATGTCATCGACCGGCGTCTTCTCAATCCATGTGCCAACGGGTTGTTCGCCCGCGTTGTACGAGGCGATCGCAAGGACGTGGTTTCCGTTCCAGGTGGCCAGTTTCTGGGCGTACTCGGCCGCCCCCACGGCGATGTTCTTTTCCGGCGTGAACAGGTCCTCACGCGTCATCGCACCGAGGCCGCCCGCCTCCGCGATCCGCGAGACTTCCGCTGGCATGATCTGCATCAGCCCGACCGCGCCGGCATTGGAAACGGTGGTCGGCTCGAACCCGCTCTCCTGACGCGTGATCGACGCCAGCAGGTACGGATCGACGTTCTGCCGCTGCCCCTCGGCCTGATAGGCCTCCCAGTACGCGCGCGGGAAGAGGATCTCCCAGAACCGCTGCGGAATATTCGTCCCGCCATGCCGCACGTACTGGCGGAACTGCCGCTGCAGGACCGAGTTCGCCTTGAACGGCTCGCCGCCGCGCACATAGACGTCCGCCAGCAGGAACTGCACGCCGGGATTGGTCGCGTACTTCGCCGCGAGGACCTTCATCTCCCGCGCGGCGGCGCGATTGAGGCCGATCTCCAGCAGCGCGTCGACCGTGTCGAAGCGGGGCTCGTCGATCTTGTTCAGCTCCGCCTCGATGTCGGGAAACGGTGTGCTGCTGCCCGTCTGGGGCACGCCCGCCGCCGCTGCCGGCCAGAGCTCCTTCGTGCGGTACGCGTAGTAGCTGAACGGATACTCGGCGATGATCTGCCGCGCCTTCGCGTCGCGCTCCGCGGTCCGTCCCTGCCTGTCGTGGATCTTCGCCGACCAGAAGAGCGAATTCGTCTTCCAGTCGCCGTCCGGGAACGTGCGGATGTAGCGGTCGAACGTCGCCAGGGCATCGTCGTACTTGCCCCACAACGTGTACGTCCAGCCGAGGTTCCAGATGTTCTCGCCGTCCGTGCCGGTGGCGCCGGCATCGATCGCCTTGGTCAGGTTGGCGATCGCCTGCGGATAGTCGACGACGTCCGTGGTGTAGTACTTCGACCGCACGATCTTCGCGTCGATCGCTTCCTTGCTGTCGGGATAACTCTTCTCGATCTCATCGAGCCCGGCGAGGAGCTCCTCGGGCCTGCCGACGCGCCAGGCAGCCCGCGCGCGCAGAGCCATCAGCGCCGGGTCATCCAGCTTCGCGTCCTTCGTCTCGTCGAGGAGCTGGGTGTAGTTCCGGGAGTTGAACAGCGCCCGCAGCCGCGTGTTGCGCGCCTCGGGTGTGCTGCCCGGGATCGTCCCGAACAGCTCCAGCGCCTGGTCGTACCGGTCCGCGCGCGCCAGTTTCGCGGCGAGCGCGAGGCGGTCCGCGAGCGGGAGCTGTGCGAGCTCGTTCTTCAGGAAGCCGTACGTCTGCTCCGTGTAGCGTCCGGACGTGTAGTCCGTGAGGAGCCGCATGCGCGTCTTCGTGGCCAGGTCGGTGCGACCCGCCTTCGCCAGCGCCGTGGCCATGGCCACGATGTCTCCCTCGGTCATCTCATCGATCGGCACCTGCATGGCCTGCTGCCACGCGGCATCGGTGGCGGCTCGATCGCCGAGCTGCGCGTAGAGCGCGGGGAGGCGCAGCCGCGCCACGGTGGAGGCGGTGGTCTCGCCGAGGGCGATGATCGCCGTGGCGGCGTTGAGGGCCTCTCGCGGATGAGAGAGCGCCGTCTCCGCCTCGACGATGCGCAGCCGCAGGAACGGCGCGACTTCGGGATAGGCCTCGGCGGCGGTGGTGAGCGCGGGGATGGCCGCGTCGTAGTTCTTCGCGGCCAAGAGCGCCAATGCATCCTTGGCGAGCTGCGTCCGATCCGGCGCGGGAGGGTTGCTGCTTGCGGTGACTTTCGGAAGTGCCTCGGGGGAGGCGACCGGTTGCGGCGGTTGCGAGCACGCCACGGCGGCGGCAGCCAGCAGCAGAACGATTACGACACGACCCTGACCCATCTTCCCCCCTCACTCTCGAAACCGACGCGCCGGAAGAACTCCTGCGCGTCGCGTGCGTCGTCGACGACGATGCGGCGGCGGTCCATCTTCGCGGCGAGCTGCTCGACCTCGCGCATCATCACGCGGCCGATCCACTTCTTCCGCAGCTCGCGCGCGACCACTACGTCGTCCACGTGCAACGCGTCGTCGCTCAGTTCGAGCGAAACCACGGCCACGATGTCACCTAACAGCTTCCCGAGCAGTCCCCATGCCGGTACGGCGCCAGGCGCACTGTGACGTTCCAGAAACATGCTCACCGCGGGTGAGTCCGAGGCCTCGATGGGGCGGACGAAAACGCGTAGACCGCGCATCTGAATGGTTCCTAAGTCTCGTGCTGCAATGCTCTTGCAGCATATTCCCACGAGCAAATAATTTCTTGACAAAACAGGAGTGCCGCGTAGACTTCGAGCCGGCCCACCCAGCAAAAATTCAGCGCCAAAGCGACTTATCTATGAACGTGCAGCAGGCGATCGCCCAATTCCTCGAGCATGGGCAGACCGTGCGAAACCTGTCCGACCGGACCCTTCGCGCGTACCAGTCCGATCTCGCGCAGTTCCATCTGCACATGAACGATACCCCTCCCGTGGAGATCACGTCGGACGACCTGGAGACGTACCTGGTCAAGCTCGGCGGCGGTCCGTACCGGGACACCTCCATCCGCCGTAAAGTCGCGGCGCTGAAGGTTTTCTTCCGTTTCCTGGAGGAGCAGGGCATCGTCTCCGAGTCGCCGGCGCGCAAGCTCAAGATCAAGAAACCGGTCGAGAACCGCGTCCCCACCGTCCTCTCCTCCCGGGAAGTGCGGGCCCTGCTCGCCGCCCCGAAGGAGCAGGTGGCGGAGCTGGCCGTGGCCCGGGACCAGTCCCCCGGCAGCCGCAACCGCTATTTCTGCGCCGTCCGCGACAACGTCATCCTCGAGCTCCTCTTTTCGACCGGCATCCGCATCGGCGAGCTGGTGGCCCTGAACGTCTCCGACGTCGACCTCGATCGCGGCCAGATCCAGATCACCGGCCGGGCTACCCGCGGCCGCGTGGTCACCCTCGGCTCCGGCGACGTCACCGAGGCCATGCGCCAGTACATCGACCTCCGCGGCGAGCGGACACTCTCCACCCCGGCCCTCTTCGTCGGCCGCTCCGGAACCCGTCTCACCATCTACTCGATCGAGAACATCTTCAAGAAGCACGTCCGGCTCGCCGAGATCAAGCGCCACGTCACCCCGCATTCGCTCCGCCACACCATGGCGGCGATGCTGGTCTCCTCCGGCGCCGACATCCGCGAGATCCAGGAGATCCTCGGCCACGCCTCGATCCTCTCGACGCAGGTCTACACCCGCCTGCCGATCCAGAAGCGAGGCCGCAACGGCCACGGCAACCAGCACATCACCCGCATCGTCGCCGACTCGGCCGGCACGCGCATCCCGATCAAGAAGTAGCGGCCGGCGACAGGGGACGACGGGAGGCCTCCAGCGGGGCGGCTTGAGAAGTGTGAGGGTTGAAGAGTGAAGAGCGAAAGCTCCGCTTCGGCCATTTCACTCTTCAACCTTCACTCTTCACCCTTCTAATTGGCCGCCCCGCCGGAGGCCTCTCGTGGTCCCCTTGCCCACCGCAACATCAGGCCCACAGCGCCGTATCAACCGGCCATGCTGCGCATCGAGTCGGTCTCCAAGCGGTTCCGTTCCGGCAACTTCGGCGTCCGTGACCTCTCCCTGAGCTGTGGCGGCGGCGTCCTCGGTCTCCTCGGCTCCAACGGCGCCGGCAAGACCACGCTGATGCAGATGATCGCCACGGTCACGCGGCCGACCGCCGGCCGCATCTTCTTTCAGGACGTCGACATCACCGCCAACCCCGACGCCCTCCGCCGCCGCCTCGGCTACCTGCCGCAGGACTTCGGCGTCTACGACAACCTCACCGCGTACGAGTTTCTGAGCTACTTCGCGGCCCTCAAGGGCGTGAGAAGCCGGGCGAAGATCCAGCAGATGCTGGAGATGGTGAACCTCCACAACTCCGCCGGCCGCGCCGTCGGCGGCTTCTCGGGCGGCATGAAGCAGCGCCTCGGCATCGCCCAGGCCCTGATCTACGACCCCGACCTGGTCATCGTCGACGAGCCGACCGCGGGGCTCGACCCGGAAGAGCGCGTCCGCTTCCGCAACGTCCTGGCGGAGCTCGGCGCCGCGAAGCTGGTCATCCTCTCGACCCACATCGTCTCCGACATCGAGTCGATCGCCACGCAGATCGCCATCATGAGGCGCGGATCGCTGGTGGCGCTCGATACCCCCGAGGCGCTGATCCGCGACAGCGGCGCGGCGTCGCTGGAGGCCGCCTTCCTCCACGTCATCAACCAGGAGCCGCTTCCCGTCGCGGCGGGAGCCGTGGCATGAACGACCGCCTCGAACGGCTGGCGGCGGTCGTCCGCGCCGACGTCCTGATCCGGCTGCGCCGCCCCTCGACCGCGGTGATCTTCCTGCTGCTGTCGATCGTCCCGTACAAGTGGATCCCGGAGGTCTCCACCGGCCGGACCCTGATCGAGATCGGCGGCCATCGCGCCTTGTACAACTCCGCCGCGATCGGCATGGGCACCGCCGTGCTGGCGACCTTCTTCATCGGCCTGGCCGGCTTCTACGTCATCTCCAACGCCCTGCGGCGCGACGTGCTGACCCGCTGCGGCTACGTCATCGCCTCCACCACCATGCGTGGCAGCGAGTACATCGCCGGCAAGTTCGCCGGCAACGTGGCCTTCCTGACCCTCTTCGTCAGCGGCTACATGGCCGTGGCCATGATCATGGTGATCGTCCGCGGCGAGGCGCCCCTCGAGCCGCTGGTCTTCGCGAAGCAGTACCTGCTGCTCCTGCCGCCCCCGATCGTCTTCGTCTCCGCGATCGCGCTGCTTTTCGAGTGCACCCCGCTCCTGCGCACCAAGCTCGGCGACGTCGTCTACTTCTTTGTGTGGATCGGCCTGATGGGCAGCGTCACCGCGATGGTCGACAACGGCGTGGCCAGGAGCTGGACCCCGTACCTCGACATCTCCGGCCTCGGCTTCATGCTGCAGCAGACCAAGATCTTCTACCACGCCAAGTCGCTGGCCATCGGTGCCAGCCGCTTCGATCCCGCCAAGCCGCCCTTCGTCTTCGAGGGCTTCCGCGCCGACAGCCTCCAGTGGCTGGTCCCGCGGATCGTGGCCACCCTCTGGCCGATGGCGCTGCTGCTACCGGCGCGCCTCTTCTTCCACCGCTTCGACCCGGCCCGCGTCCGCGCCGTGCCGAACGAGCAGACCCGCCGGACCTGGCTGGGCCGCTTCAACCTGCTCGCGAACCCCTTCGCCCGCCTGGCTGGCCAACTCGGCAGGGCCGCCGCCGCGATCCCCGGCCTCCCGCACCTGCTCCGCGCGGCGATCATCGACGCCCTGGCCTCCCTGAGCGCCTTCCCGCTGACGATGGTGGCCATGCTCGGAATCGCCATCGCGGCCACGACGGTCCCGGAGCAGGCCCTCTTCGCCGCTGTACTCCCCCTCGCCTTCGCCGCGTGCGCCCTGGCCCTGGCCGACATCGCCTGCCGCGAGAAACGCGCCGGGACCACCGCCCTCGTCTACGCCGCCCCGACCCTGCGCACTCACTTCGTCGGCTGGAAATTCGCCTCGACGCTTCTCGTCGCCGCCGCCTTCCTGGCCATCCCCGTCGCCAAAGCCATCGCCCTCCGCCCCGCCTCGGCCGCGTCGCTCCTCATCGGCGTCCTCTTCACCGCCGCCGCCGCCACGACCCTCGGCATCCTCAGCGCGAACCCGAAGACCTTCATCGTGGCCTTCCTGACCTTCTGGTACATCGCCCTCAGCGACCACGGCCGGACCCCATCCCTCGACTTCGGCGGCTGGTATGCCAAGGCGACGCCGTCGATCACCCTGACTTACGCCGCTTTCGCCGCCGGCCTGCTCCTCCTCGCCCAGCTCTTCCACACGTGGGAGCTACGCCGGAGCTGGTAGGGGGCTGCCAAGATCGGGTCCCAGCGCGCGGCGATTTCGAAGCGCTCCGCTCCAAGAATCCGCCGAGGACGCAGGTGCTAATATCCAGCGGATCATGTCGTTCGCATCGGAGCACCCAGCCCGGCCCCGGCTCGGTCGTCCCATGACGTTCGAGGAGTGGGCCGCCATGCCCGAGGACGAGCCGGGCGAGCTGGTCGATGGTCGCATCGAGGAGGAGGAGGGGCCCGATCTCGTTCATGAGTTAGTCGTGTCCTGGCTGGTTCACGTGCTCAGGACGTGGTTGGGCCGGGAAGGCTTCGTGTTCGGCTCCGAAGCCAAGTATGCGGTACGTGCAGACCGCGGCCGGAAGCCGGATGTTGCGGTGTACCTTGGCTCCGACGGCAGCCATCTGCCGAAGCACGGAATCGTGCGTGTGCCGCCTGACATCGTGGTGGAGGTGGTCTCGCCCTCGCCCCGCGACGAGCGGCGTGACCGCATCGAGAAGATGGACGAGTACGCGGCGTTTGGAGTGCAGTACTACTGGATTCTCGACCCGAGCCTGCAGTCGCTCGAGGTGTTCGAGCTGGCTGGCGGGCGTTACGCACGGGCTGCCCGGGTCACCGAGGGCCGGATGGATCCAGTGCCGGGTTGCCGCGAGCTGGTGATCGAGCTCGATGCCCTCTGGGAAGAGCTCTCCCGACTCGGTCCGTCCAACGAATGATCCCCGGATCGCTCCTCCTATGATCTTCCGCGTCTTTGATGCGGGTTCTCCACGCCGCACCTTTTGAACACGGGCTGGTCGTCTGGGCGGAATCATCCGCGCCCGCTCCGGCTCCGTCACTACGGCGCGCGAGCCGGAGGATGCGGAAAATCCGCCGCCGCGACGAGCGTCCAGTGGCTGATTCCGCGGATCGTGACCACCCTCTGGCCGATGGCGCTGCTGCTGCCGGCGCGCGTCTTCTTCCACCGTTTCGGCCCCGTCTGCGTCCGTGCCGTTCCGAATGAAGAAACCCGCCGGAGCTGGCTGGGCCGCCTCAACCTGCTCGCGAACCCCTTCGCCCGCTTGGCCGGCCACCTAGGCGGGCCGCCGCCCGCGATCCCCGGCCTCTCGCACTGCTCCGCGCCGCCGCCATCGACGCCCTGGCCTCCTCAGCGCCTTCCCGCAGGCGATGGTGGCCATGCTCGGCGTCGCCATCGCGACGGTCGCCGTCCCGGAGCAGACCCTCTTCGCCGCAGTTTTTCCGCCCGAGATGATTCGGGCGTGCGGAGCTTGGAACCGCGGAGCGCCGCCAACACCTCCTCCTCACGGGCTGAGTAGGGATCACCGAATAACGAGAATTGCAGCAGCGGGGCCTTGTTAGGAGTCGTCCCTTCGATGTGTTCGAGGTAGAGCAGGGCGCTCTCTGCGAAACTCTCGAAGAACGAGACGAAACGCGGCACCTGAACGTCGAGGAGGGCGAGAGTGTCCGCAAGATCGTTCTGCGCCTCCTCGTCCGCACGGAACGTGATGAAGCGCGTTGGGCGGCCGCGGCCCGGCCGCTTCGAGACGAAAGCGGACAACGCATCGCCTGACGCTTGTAAGGTGAAGCCGGTCTCCGTCACGATTGGCACGACGGCGAAGAGAGAGCGCCCGTGCTTGTGGGCGTTCACGATCGGCAGGTACTTCCGGTAGAACCCGCGCATCACCTGTTCGGAGGCTTGAAGATAAGCGATGCTTCTCTCGACCATCCGTGCAAGATGCGCTCGCCCTTCGGATGGATCGATGCCGGCCTTCGTGAACGCGGCATCATCCACGGCATCGAGTATCGGAAACATCCAGATCCGGCTATGAAAGGTCGTCTCTTCGTCGGGATCGCGCTCGCGAATGAACCGCCACTGCAGGCTTTTCCGCTCGTCTTCCGACCGCGTATCCACTTGGCTCGCAATCGTGGTGTAGAGCTTCAACGTGTTCTCGATCAATGCCGTGGTCGTAGCGACGGCGGCCATCCATGCGTGTACCTGATCCGTCGTCGCGACCCGCGCATCGGCAACTTGCTCATGGGCATGTCTGAGCCGCTCCGCCATGTGGCGGACGAGTGACCGCGTGAGAAGCATGCGCGGGATGACGAAGCCGCGCACCTGGTCCGGCGTGTACGGCTCGTCATCGAGGTTTAACATAGCTTCCGTTCGCAAAGAGGAGCTCCCGCTCCACATCAGTGAGGTGGGCGAGGAAGCCAGGAAAGAGCGATGTCTTCTTCGGCGCACGGGGGTCGACACCGGAGTTCGCGAGTATGGTCATGATGAACTGCGTCGTGACATCGTCGAGCCACGCAGCGCTCACGACCAGCTCTTCTCGGAGCACCGTATGCTCGAAACCAGTGTCCTTCATGATGGTGACAAGCTCGATTGCACCGGGCATCGCCGCGAGTTCCTCGGCCTTCGCGCGATCGTCTGCCGACACGTTTTTGTCGATGATCCACGTCTCTTCCGGCGTGAGCGTAGCCGGATAGTGGCGAAACCAGCGGGCATGGTCGATGTGCTCCAGCCAGAACACGGCCGTGTCCCGCACGATGAGTGCGATCCGGTCTACGACCTTCTCGAAAACGCGGAGCGTCTGAACCGCCTTCGCATCGAGCCCGCGCGGACCATGTAGCATGAGAATGCTGCGCACTTCCCGGCTAGTAATCCCGTCGGCGCGGATAGCCGCGAAGAGCACTTCAATCTGCTCATTGCTCGCTTGGTGCGCGACGAAGCGCGCAGGGT
>Ga0207662_10001948_pt1 | contig 10183 bp, 7 predicted proteins | sample KBSS33LmetaG_FD_184338 | JGI IMG/M metagenome (GOLD analysis project Ga0207662, IMG submission 184338) | Switchgrass rhizosphere microbial communities from Kellogg Biological Station, Michigan, USA - KBS S3-3L metaG (SPAdes) (version 2) | ecosystem: Host-associated > Plants > Roots > Rhizosphere...
CGATCACCTACGACTTCTGGCACGGCTACCGCAAGCTCGATCGCGACGGTGCCGAGCCGGCGTTCCCGTTCGGGTTCGGGCTCGGCTACACGACGTTCTCGCTCGGCGACCTGCGCCTGGAGGCGACGGAGCTCGCCGCGGGCGACGTGCTCCACGCCACGGTGGCGGTGACGAACACCGGCGCGGTGGCGGGCGACGACGTCGTGCAGCTCTACGTCGAGGCGCCCGGCTCGGCCGTCCCGCGGGCGCCGCGCGAGTTGAAGGGATTCGCGCGCGTCACGCTCGAGGCCGGGGAGACGAAGGAGGTGACGATCGCGGTGCCGGTGACCGAGCTGGCCTACTACGACGCCGAGGCCGGCTGGGTGCTGGAGCCGCTCGAGTACGTGGCGGTCGCCGCGCGCCACTCGCGCGATCCCGAGGCGCTGCGCGCGACCTTCCGGGTCGGGTGAGCGGCGTGGCCGCCACCAGCTTCGGGATCGTCGGCAGCGGCTGGCGATCGGAGTTCTTCCTGCGGCTCGCGCGCGCGGCGCCCGACCGCCTGCGGGCCACTGGCGTGGTGGCGCGCAGGGCGGAGCGCGGGGTGGAGCGGACGGCGCGCTGGGGCGTGCCCGCCTTCCGCTCGGCGGACGAGCTGCTGGCCGCCGAGACGCCCGACTTCGTGATCGTCTCCGTGCCGTGGGCCGTCACCCCGGAGGCGACGCGGGAGCTCGTCGGCCGCGACGTGCGCGTGCTGGCCGAGACGCCGCCCGCGCCCGACCTGGCCGGGCTGCGGGCGCTGTGGGACGACGTGGGCGGGAGCGGGCTCGTGCAGGTGGCCGAGCAGTACCTGCTCATGCCGGGCCACGCCGCGCGGCTCGCGGTGGTGCGGGAGGGCGTGATCGGCACGCCGACGTCCGTGCAGGTCTCCTCGACGCACCTCTACCACGCGGTCGCCATGATGCGCGGGCTGCTCGGCGTGGGCTTCGCGCCCGCCGAGGTGTCGGCCCGGGCGTTCACGGCTCCGCTCGCCGATCCGCTCACCCCGGACGGCTGGCGCGGGGACGCCACGCCGCGCGACGCGACGACGACGCTCGCCACGCTCGACTTCGGCGGCCGCATGGGGCTCTACGACTTCACGGACAACCAGTGGTGGAACCCGCTGCGCAGCCGCCGGATCGTCATCCGCGGCACGCACGGCGAGATCGCCGACGAGCGCGTGGTGCGCCTGGCCGATCCGACGACGCCCGTGGAGTCGCGGCTCCTGCGCCGGCAGACGGGCCTCGACCTCAACCTGGAGGGCAACGACGTCGAGCACATCTCCTTCGACGGCCGCGTGGTCTACCGCAACCCGTTCCGCGGGACGCGCCTGTCCGAGGACGACGTCGCGGTGGCGGACCTGCTCGAGCTGACCGGCGCGTGGGCGCGCGGCGAGGGACCCGAGCCCTACCCGCTCGCGGAGGGCCTGCAGGACCACCGGCTGAGCCTCGCCATCGAGGAGTCCGTGGCGACCGGCCGGGTGGTGGCGACGGGCACGGAGGCGTGGGCGGGCTGAGCGGCGAACGCGGACAGGAGGGTGGAACGGTGGGAGAAATCCACGTGCACGAGTTCATGAGCCTCGACGGCGTCATCGATGCGCCGACGTGGACCTTCGAGTACGGCTTCGACCCGAAGATGGGCGAGGCGATCGGCGCCCTCACGGAACGCGCGCAGGGCATCCTGCTCGGCCGGACGACGTACGAGATGTTCGAGCCCGCGTGGTCGACGCGGACCGCCGAGGAGGACCCGGGCGCGCCGTTCTTCAACGACACGACGAAGTACGTCGTCTCCGGCACGCTCAGCGAGGGGTCGTGGCGGAACTCGGAGATCGTCGGGCCGTACGACCCGGGCGCGATCCGCCGCCTGAAGGACGAGACGGGCGACCTGTACGTCAGCGGCAGCATCACGCTGGTGCACGCGCTGCTCGCCGACGGGCTGGTCGACGGGGTGCACGTCTTCGTCTACCCCCTCACGCGCGGGGCCGGGCCCCGGCTCTTCCCGGACACCGCCGCGCCGGCGAAGTTCGCGCTCGCCGCGTGCGAGCGGTACGACAACGGCGTCGTGTACCTCGGCTACCGGCCGCAGGCATGAGCGCCCGGGCCGCCGCCGAGCGGCCGGCCCGTTGCGCGCCGCCCCGGCTCAGGAGGCCGCGGGCAGCAGCGGCGCGTCGAACCGCTCGGCCGCGTCGGCGGCGGACATCGGGCGGGCGAAGAGGTACCCCTGCGCGCTCGTGCACCCCAGCTCCCGCAGGCGCGCGGCGTGCTGCTCCGTCTCCACGCCCTCCGCCACCACGCCGACGCGCAGGCCGCGGGCCATGTTGACGATGGCCTCCACGATCGTCGCCGTGTCGGCGTCGTCGCGGTCGAGGTCCGCGGTGAACGAGCGGTCGATCTTCAGCACGTCGATCGGGAAGCGCTTCACGTACGCCAGTGAGGAGTAGCCCGTGCCGAAGTCGTCGAGCAGCACCTTGACGCCGAGGTCCTTGAGGCGCTGGAGCGTCTCCACGGCGGCTCCGGTCTCGTCCATGAGCGTGGTCTCGGTGATCTCCACCCCGAGCAGCGCCGGATCGGCGCCCGTCTCGGCGATGATCTCCGCCAGCCTGCCCACGAGCCCGGGCTGCGCCACCTGGCGCGCGGCGAGGTTGATCGACACACGGACGGGAGCGGCGTCGGGCCGGGCGGCCCGCCACTCGGCGCTCTGCCGGCAGGCCTCGCGGAACACCCACTCGCCGAGCGGGACGATCAGGCCGGTGTCCTCGGCCACGGGCACGAACTCCATCGGGCCGAGCAGGCCGCGGGTGGGGTGCTGCCAGCGCACGAGCGCCTCGACGGCCGTCATGCGCCCGGTCGCGAGCTCGACGATCGGCTGGTAGACCAGCCGGAGCTCGTCGTGCTCGAGCGCCCGGCGCAGCTCGTTCTCCGTGCGCAGGCGCGCGGTCGCGCGGTCGCGCATCGGCTCGTCGAACAGCTCCGAGCACGCCCGCCCGCGCTCCTTCGCGCGGTACATGGCGGCGTCGGCGTCGCGCAGCAGGTCCTCGGCGCGCTGGCCGGAGCCGTCAGAGACCGCGATGCCGATCGACGCGGTCACGAAGTGCTCCGTCCCGCCGACCACGAACGGGCGGCCGAGGGCGCGCTGCGTGCGGTCGGCGATCTCGACCGCCTCGTCCGGCCCGTCGAGCTCCTCGCAGATGATCACGAACTCGTCGCCGCCGAAGCGCGCGACCGTGTCGCCCATGCGCAGCGTCTCGTCGAGCCGCGCGGCGACCCCGCAGAGCAGCTCGTCGCCGGCGGTGTGCCCCAGCGAGTCGTTGACGAGCTTGAAGTGGTCGAAGTCGAGGAACAGCACGCTGACCGCCGTCCCGCCGCGGCGGGCCCGCGCCAGCGCGAGGTCGAGCCGGTCGGCGAACAGCGTGCGGTTCGGCAGCCCGGTGAGCGGGTCGTGCAGCGCGCCGTGGCGCATCTGCTGCTCCGCCCGCTCACGCTCGATCGCGTCGGCGAGCACGTGGGCGATCGCCTGGAGGAAGTCGAGCTCGTCCGCGGCGAAGCGGCGCGGCGCCGCCGACTGGACGGTGAGCAGCCCGAACACGCCGTCGTTGCCCGGCACCGCGACGCCCGCGCCGCTGCGCATCCCGGCCTGGGTGAGCAGCTCGGGCACGCCCTCGGCGTCGGCGACGTCCTCGACGACGACCGGCCAGCCCGTGTGCAGGAGCGCCTCCAGCCCTCGGCTCGACATGCGCGTGTGCCGGTCGGCGGGCAGGCCGACGCTCGCCCGGACGCGCGTGCCGGTGCCGTCGTGCTCGAGCTCGAACACCCCGGCGGAGTCGGCCCCGAGCACGGCGCGGACGACGTCGGCGACCTCGTCGAAGAGGTCGTCGAGCGGCGCGCCCTCGAGCGCCCGGCGCCCGAGCCGAGCGACCGCGGCCTGCTGTTCGACATTGCGCTCCAGCTTGGCCTCCGTGGCGCGCAGCCCCTCGCGGGCGACGTCGAGCGCGCGCGCGGCCTTGCCGACCTCGGCCTGCAGCGTGTTGTAGCCGTCGGCCATGGCGCGCATCTCGTCCTGGGACCGCACGAGCACGGGCACGGCGACCTCGCGGGCGTGGGCCTCCTCGAGGTCGCCACGGGCGAGGGCCTGCATCGCCCGGGTGAGATCGGTCACCGTGCCGCGCGCGAGCTGGCCGGCGGCGTGCGCGACCTGCTCGGCCGCGTGGGAGATCATGCCCGGGAGGACGAGCCCGACGGCGATGGTGAGGATGGCGACCGCCACGAAGATGTCCGAGAGCACGGTGATCAGCTCGGTGCGCTGGGCGTTCACGTGCCCGACGGCCAGCAGGTAGCCGGCGCCGTCGAGCGCCATGACCGCGACCATCGCGCCCGTGAGCTTGAAGTGCAGGGAGCGCCGGAGGCCGGGGATGCCGGCGCGCCGGCGGTCGTCGCGGCGGCGCCACGCGTACAGCGCCGCGCCCGAGTAGCCGAGGCCGAGGCTGAAGAGCACGGTGGGGAGGCCGAACTGCTCGAAGCCGAGCACGGTCGCCAGCAGCCATGCCGCGGCGGCCCACAGGCCGAGGGTGATCGTGCCGCGCGGCGCGCGGTACGGGCGCTCGCGGTCCGGCTCGTTGCGGCGCAGCAGCCAGACCGCCACGCTCGGCATCGCGATGCCGATCAGGTAGCAGAAGTTGGCGCCGGCGATCATCCAGACCGGGTCGCCGGCGAGCAGGAAGGCGATCGCCATCGCCGCGGTGAGCGTCGTCGCCACCCACGGGACGTCGCGCCCGTTGCGCCGCCCGAGCAGGCGGGGGAGGAGGCCGTCCTCCGCGAGCTGGGCCAGGGTGCGGGCCGCGCCGGCGAGCGGCTGCAGCGTGCCGTGGAACATGTTGAGGACCATGAACCAGATGGCGGCGGCCTTGGCCCCGCCGGCCAGGAGCGGCGCGTACGTCGGCCCGAGCGTCTTCATCAGCTCACCGCCGATGGGCCCCGTCCCGAGCGCGCCGAGCCAGACGACCGGCAGCACGACGAAGTACAGGGACGCCACGATCGCCGCCGCGTACACGGCGCGCGGGACCGAGCGGGCGGGATCCTTCATCTCGCCGACGTGGCACGTGGCCGCCTCGAAGGCGGGAGCGGCGAAGCCGATCAGGTAGAGCCCCGCCATCGCGCTGGTGACCGTGCCGAACGCGCCGTGGAACGGGACGCTGAGGTGGAACGAGGTGGCCTGGTGCCAGTCGACGTCTCCCGCCACGACCGGCACGACGGCCGAGGCCAGGGCGAGCAGGGCCGACAGGCACGCGATCGGCAGGGCGATGCGCGAGGCGGCGCGCACCGAGACCAGGTTCACCACGCAGAAGGCCAGGACGATGGTCACCGCCAGCGCGGGCACCGGTGCCCAGGGCAGGTACCACTCGTGCAGGGCGGAGGCGGACAGGATGGCCGTCAGGCCGCAGGTCGGGACCCAGCCCCACCAGTAGGAGACGCCGGTGAGGTTGGCGAGCACCGGGTTGTAGGGCCGGAAGGCCTCCGCGCACGTGGCGGCGATGCCGCCCACGCGGTTGGGCCACATCAGGATGAGCTCGATCCAGCCCGGCGTGGCCGCCCAGCTGACGACCAGCCCGATGATCAGCAGCGGGACGGCGGCGCTGCCCTGTGCGAGCACGAGCGCGCCGATCAGGAAGAGGCTCTGGTTCGACCCGCCCATCGCGAGCGCGGTCGCGCCGGGCCAGCCCAGCACACGAGGATGGGTTCCGCTGACGGGAGTGGCAGACATCTTGCCCCCTGATCGGATCGCTGCGGCGAATCTGGAGCGAGGGCTCGCATAGGGCGTGCGGCGTCGCGGGCCTCGGGCGTCCCGGCCGGCCGTCCGGGCCTTCAGATTCCGGCGCACCGCGCCGATCAGTGGACGTGTGGACCCGATGACCACAGGACCCGACCGTCGCGCGCCGGCCGCATCGGCGTGGTACTCGCTCGCCTGCGCCGCCGGCATCGCGCTCTACTTCCTGCTGCCGTCGACGACGAGCCAGAACGTCGGCTTCATCGTCTCCAACCTGATCGGCGCCGTCGCGGTGCTCGTCGGGGTCGCGCGCTACCGCCCGGCCGGCGCGTGGGCGTGGCGGCTCTTCGCGCTCTACTCGCTCTGCACGGCCGCGGGCAACACGATCTGGCTGCTGTACGACAGCGTCCTGCACATCGCCCCGTTCCCCTCGCCGGGCGACGCGATCTTCCTGTCGGGCTACCTGGTCGAGGCGGCCGGCCTGCTGCTCCTGCTGCGCCGTCGCAGCCCCGGCCGCGACATCGCGGCGCTCACTGACGCGGCGATCATCACCACGGGCTTCGCGGTCGCCTCCTGGGTGTTCCTCATGTCACCGCTGGCGCGCGACGCCACGCTCACGCTCCTCGGGCGCGTCACCTCGCTCGGCTACCCCGCCGCCGACCTGCTCGTCCTCATGATCGGGGCGCGCCTGTTCGCGGGGCGCGTGACGCGCACGCCGGCCTTCGCCCTGCTCGGCGGCACGCTCGTCGTCCAGCTCGTCGCGGACGCCGCGTTCGCCGTGCTCAACCTGGCCGGCACCTACCACACGGGTCACCCCGTCGACGCGCTCATCCTGATCTACAACGTCGGCCTCGGCGCCGCGGCGCTGCACCCCTCGATGGCCGCCGTGACGGATCCGCAGCCGCCGCTGAGCGCGCGCGTGGGCTGGCGCCGCCTCGCCGTGCTGACCCTCGCCTCGCTGCTCGCCCCCGTCGTCCTGCTGGGCCAGATCCTCGCGGGCGACAACCTCGACCTCGCGGTCACCGCCGCGGGCGGCGTCCTGCTCTTCCTGCTCGTGCTCGCGCGGATGGCCGGGCTGGTGCGCACCCTCGACCGCACGCTGGCCAGCCGCCAGGCGCTCGAGCGCGAGCTGGAGCACCTCGTGCACCACGATCCGCTGACCGGGCTGGCGAACCGCCGCCTGTTCAACGACCGGCTCGCCGGGGCGATCGCCGCCGGCGCGGCGCCCGCGCTGCTCTACCTGGACCTGGACGGCTTCAAGCGCACCAACGACGAGCTCGGCCACGCGGCCGGCGACGCGCTCCTCACCGGCGTCAGCGCCCGGCTGAGCGGCTGCGTGCGCGGCGCGGACACCGTCGCGCGGCTCGGCGGCGACGAGTTCGCGGTGCTGCTCCCCGGCGCCGACGAGGCCGAGGCCGCACGCGTCGCCATGCGCGTGCTGGACGCGCTCGCCACACCGGTCGCGCTGGAGGGGGCCGACGTGCAGGTGCGGGCCAGCATCGGCGTCGCCGTGGCGGCCGCCGGTCAGGACCCCGAGCAGCTGCTCCATCACGCGGACCTGGCGATGTACCGGGTCAAGGCCGCCGGCACCGGGCGGTTCGAGTTCTTCGACCCCGCCGGCTGAAGCCCGGGGGAGTCGCCGCGCAGCGCCGGCGGCCCGCGTCACTATCGTCCGCTCCCGATGAGCGACCGGGCCACCGCCGCGCTCGAGGCCATGAGCGACGCCGTGCTCGCGATCGCCGCCGAGCACTCCGTCGAGCGCGTGCTGCGCCGGCTCGTGCAGGCCGCGCGCGAGCTCGCCGGCGCCCGCTACGCCGCGCTCGGCATCCCGGACGGGGAGGGGAACTTCGCGCAGTTCGTCACCGCGGGCATGACGGACGAGGAGGTCGCCGCGATGGGGCCGCTGCCGCGCACGCACGGGCTGCTCGGCGCGATGCTCGAGTCGCCCGCGCCGTTCCGCACGGACGACATCCGGCGCGACCCGCGCTTCCGCGGCTGGTGGCCGAGCCGCCACCCGAGCATGGCCTCCTTCCTCGGCGTCCCGATCACCGCGCGCAGCGGCGTGCTCGGCGCCTTCTACCTCACCGACAAGGAGGATGCGCCCGCCTTCTCGGGCGACGACGAGCGGCTGATCGTCATGCTCGCCGCGCACGCCGCGATCGCGATCGAGAACGCGCGGCTGCTCGAGCGGGCCCGCGAGCTCAGCGTGATCGAGGAGCGCAACCGGCTCGCGCGCGACCTCCACGACTCCGTCGTGCAGAAGCTGTTCGGCATCGTGCTCACCGCGCAGTCCGCGGCCGCGCTGCTCGAGCGCTCGCCGGGCGACGCACGCGTCGAGGTCGAGCGCGTCGCGGGGCTCGCGCAGGAGGCGATCGGCGAGCTCCGCTCGCTCGTCTTCCAGCTCCGGCCGGCGGCGATCGAGGTGGAGGGGCTGGCCGCCGCGCTGGCCAAGCACGTGGACGTGCTGGGGCGCGTGCACCGGCTGCCGATCGCGCTCGAGCACAGCGGCGACCCGCGGCTGCGGCCCGGGGTGGACGAGGAGCTGTTCAAGATCGCGCAGGAGGCGCTCCACAACGCGCTGCGCCACGCGGCCGCGGAGCACGTGCGCGTCCGTCTCGACGAGCGGCCCGAGGCGGTCGCCCTCAGCGTCGCCGACGACGGCCGCGGCTTCGATCCGGACGCGCCCGCGCTGCGCTCCCGCAGCCTCGGGCTCACGTCGATGGAGGAGCGGGCGGAGGCGCTCGGCGGCGCCCTGCGGATCGCGTCGGCCCCCGGCGCCGGGACCACGATCGACCTGGAGCTGCGGCTTGATCCGCGTCCTCATCGCTGACGACCACGCGGTCGTGCGCCAGGGCCTGCGCACCTTCCTCGCCCTGCAGGACGACATGGAGGTCGTCGCCGACGCCGCGGACGGGGAGGAGGCCGTGCGCGCCGCGCGCGAGCACGCGCCCGACATCGTCCTGATGGACCTCGTCATGCCCAACATGGACGGCGTGGAGGCGACGCGCCGCATCGCGTCGGAGCGCCCGGCCACGCGCGTGATCGCGCTCACGAGCTTCCTGGAGGACGACAAGGTGCTGCCCGCCGTGCGGGCCGGCGCGGCCGGCTACCTGCTCAAGGACGTCGGGCCGCCCGAGCTCGTGCGGGCCATCCGCACCGTGCACGGCGGCGAGGCGCTGCTCCATCCCGCGGTCGCCGCCCGCGTGCTCGAGGAGGTCGCCGCGCCGGCGCCGGCGCCCGCGCCGCCGCGCGCGGAGCCGGGGCTCACCCCGCGCGAGCGCGAGGTGCTCGCGCTCGTGGCCCGCGGGCTGGCCAACAAGCGCATCGCCCAGGAGCTGGGGATCGCCGAGAAGACCGTGAAGATCCACGTGAGCCGGATCCTGCACAAGCTCGGCGTCGCGGACCGCACGCAGGCGGCGCTGTACGCCGTGCGCGAGGGGCTCGCGTAGGTCTCCGGGCCTACGCCCAATTGCCGATGGGAATCGCGCCGCGGGCGGCGTAGCCTCGGCGACATGCCGACCGCCCTGATCACCGGCGCCTCGCGCGGCCTCGGCCGCGCGCTGGCCGACGCGCTCGCCGACCGCGGCTGGCGGCTCGTGATCGACGCCCGCGGGGCCGACGCGCTCGAGGCGGCGCGCGCCGCGCTGGCCGGGCGGGCGGAGGTGGTCGCGCTCGCCGGCGACGTGGCCGACGACGGGCATCGCGCCGCGCTCGTCGAGGCCTGCGGCGGCGAGCTCGACGCGCTGGTCAACAACGCGAGCATCCTCGGCCCGAGTCCCCTCCCTGCGCTGGACGAGCTCCCCCTCCCGGCGCTGGCCGACGTGCTGCAGACCAACGCGGTCGCCCCGCTCGGCCTCGTCCAGCGTGCGCTTCCCCTGCTGGGCGAGGGCGGGCGGGTCGTCAACATCACCTCGGACGCCGCCGTCGAGCCGTACCCCGGCTGGGGTGGCTACGGCGCGGCCAAGGCGGCGCTCGAGCAGCTCACGCGCGTGCTGGCCGAGGAGCGCTCGGAGCTGCGCGTGTACGCCTACGACCCCGGCGACATGCGCACGCAGATGCACCAGGACGCGTTCCCGGGCGAGGACATCTCGGATCGCCCGCCGCCCGAGGACAGCGTGCCCGGGCTGCTGCGGCTGCTCGAGGGCGACCTGCCCAGCGGGCGCTACACGGCGGGGGATGCCGCATGACGACCGCCACCGCCTCGCTCGCGCCCGACACGCTCGAGGCGCACGTCCCGCCCGCGGCGCGCGACGCCGTCCGCCTCCTGATCGCCGGCGTGCCGCCCGGGACGGTGCGCCACGCGCGCTTCACCGACCTGCCGGCGCTGCTCGAGCCGGGCGACCTGCTTGTCGTCAACACCTCGGCGACGCTGCCGGCCGCGCTGGCCGCGCGGCGCGCCGACGGGCGG
>Ga0207662_10001949_pt1 | contig 10183 bp, 5 predicted proteins | sample KBSS33LmetaG_FD_184338 | JGI IMG/M metagenome (GOLD analysis project Ga0207662, IMG submission 184338) | Switchgrass rhizosphere microbial communities from Kellogg Biological Station, Michigan, USA - KBS S3-3L metaG (SPAdes) (version 2) | ecosystem: Host-associated > Plants > Roots > Rhizosphere...
TCTTGATCGAGCGATGGAACTAGCTCAGGTCGCCGGTGATCCAGATACCGGTGGAATTGCCGCGCTAACTCTGGTTGAAGAGATGCGCCAGCAATTACCGATCGAGATCTTGCACGGTTACTATCTATCGGCCGAGTCGGCGCTGGCAGGTTCACAAAATCGCCAGATCCGTACACGACTCGGTGATTGTGCTCGTTGGCTAATGTCGTCTGCATTGTCGAATGCAAAAGACAGTGAGCCAGTAAAGGCGAACGTTGCGCAAGAGGTTCCGGTGACGATTAGCGAATCGTATTCGCTGGAGACCGAAGTTCTGCGGTATGAGGCAAATCTGATCCGACAGGCGCTGGAGACTTCCGGTGGCAGCGTAACGCGCGCCGCTCGAATGCTGGGCGTAACACATCAAGGTTTGGCCTTCATCCTAAACGGACGCCACAAAGACCTTCTAGCAGTTCGGACGCCCGTCAAGAAGCGCCGACGCAGCATTATCAGATATCACTGAGGCCCAAAACAGAGCTTCTAATGCGTTTAACTGGCGCTGTCTCAAGAGAGAGGCAGCGCCAGACGTGTATTTGTGCTCTAACAAACGCTTCTCGTATCATCCGCTCTGAATCTGTTATGCCCTTCGTTTTCTACAAACACCTATGAAGATACTGATTACCTCCCTCGCAATTTGTTTGTTTGTTTCCGTCGCCCTTGCGCAGCGAACTCCACAAAGGCCGCCTGCCAAGCGACCCACGGCGACGCAACCAGCGACATCTTCAGCGAGTCCAGCTGCTTCTGCTTCAGTGCCTAGCGCGAGTCCGGCGAAATCACTGCCGCCCCCGACGCCCGTTCCTATTGTTGTTGTTAATGGACGCACCATCACGAGCGCAGAGTTTGAGCCAGCGGTCCGCGAGAACATCGAGTCAGTTGATCGCAAAATAGCTGAAAGCAAAGAGGAGATGCTCGACCTCCAAATCAATACGCTATCGCTCCAGGCCGAGGCGCGAAAGCGGGGAATCACAACTGAACAGCTCTACGCGAGGGAAGTATCAAGTAAGTTGGTCCAACCGACACCTGACGAAATCAAGAAGTTCATGGCCGAACATGCCAATGACCTTTCCGGGATACCCAGTGCTACTGCCGCTTCGCAGGTAGCGACTTTTCTGCTGAATGAACGAGAAGAGAAGTTGTCGGACGAGTTCGTTCAACGACTGGAAAAAATGTATCCGGTGGTTCGAGTCGTTGATATCAACACGCCGAACTTGAAGGACGATGCTGTGGTAGCGACTGTCGCTGGCCAACCTGTGAAAGCGGGTATGATCAGCGAGCGACTGAAACCCGTCGCGTATCGGCTTCGCATGAGCGCCTATGAAAGTGCAAAAGAAAAAGCCGAACGCGTGATTAATGACGAGTTGCTCCTGAATGAGGCCAAAAAAAGAGCTATCGGACCAGAGGAGATTGTCCGCACTGAGATCACGGATAAAGCTAAGCAGCCGACCGACGCGGAAGTTCGAAAGTTCTACGATGACAACAAGGCTCGTATCAGCAGCGACTTTGATCAGGTGCGAAACCAGATCAGTAATTATTTGCAGGAGCAAGACAGGCAACGTTTGGAAACAGAACTCTCTGCACGACTCCGCAAAGGTGCGGATATTCGTTGGTTAATCACCGAGCCAGCGCAGCCGGTGCAGGCTATCAGCACCGATGACGATCCTGCTCGGGGAGACGTGAACGCGCCGGTGACAGTCGTCGAGTTCACTGACTTTCAATGTCCATCGTGTGGGCTTATGTATCCCGTGCTTGAAGAGGTACTCAAGTCGTATGGCAACAGCGTTCGGTTAGTGGTTCGCGACTTTCCGCTCTCGATGCATGAGAACGCTCTGAAGGCGGCTGAAGCCGCGAATGCGGCAAACGCTCAGGGAAAGTTCTTCGAATACATCGCGCTCCTCTACCAACGACAGAAGGCTTTGGACACTCCGTCGCTTAAGAAGTATGCGAGTGAAATCGGATTGAACCGGCAGAAATTTGATGCGGCACTCGACAGCGGCACCTATGCCAGTGAAATCAAACACGATATTACGGACGGCGAGATGTACGGTGTGACGAGCACGCCTACGATCTTCGTTAACGGCGTGATGCTCAGGGTATTGAGCGCTGACGGTTTAAGACAGGCAATAGATCGTGCGGCGGCTGCCCGGCGAGCGAGCGTGCCGCCGCAATAAACCGATCACGGTGAGGTCTTCTTATGGTCTAAGACACTGCACGCTTCATAAGCGCCGCTTGGGTCGACCGCGGTGTTTCCTTCTTCAATGTGGCGAATGATTCCTTCCTTATCGATCAGGAAAGTGGCGCGATTTCCGAAGCCCTGCTCTTCGATAAACACGCCATAGTCTTAGACTACTGTGCGTTTGAAGTCGCTGAGTATTGGAAAAGTTACTCCAAGCTGTTTGGCGAATTCCCGGTTGGCTGGAATACTGTCGACGCTCATACCAAAAACTTGAGTGTCCGTTGCTTCGAATTTGGCGAGATCAGCCTGATACGCCTTCATCTCCTTCGTTCAACCACCGGTGAATGCCAGCACATACATCGCTAGCAATACATTCTTCTTGCCTTTGAAATCGCTCAGCTTGTAAGTGTTCCCATCCGTGGCTCGCAAGGTGAAATCAGGAGCTTTGTCGCCGACCTTCAAATGCGTTTTCGGTGCCTGCGGCCGAGCTGCCTGTGGCGATGCCGCAGGGGCAGCTTGTTGCGCCTGGATGGCAATCACGCTGGCCAACAGGACCAGGGCGATTTTCCATAATCGTCTAACCATAATAGGCCTCCTAGAATTCTAAAATTAATCTCGCCTGCTTGATGGGCCAACTGTGAGGTTGGGATCAGGAAATACCACGTGACCGTTCCGTAATACTTCCGTCTATAACCTGACAAACACTGAATTTACAACTCGAAAAGGAGCATACTAGGCACTCCGATTGCTTGGCAACCTTTCGCACCGGATATAGGTAAAAACGGATGGGTGTTTCCTTAAAACCAGAGCGGCTGAAACGTTACAAAGACGTCGCGATGCTGCTGATCAAGTACGGCCGATCGGATCTCGTTCAAGCCGCGGGACTCGAAGGTGTCGATCTGGAGGAATTGAACGACGCGAGTGCGCCCGACGCCGAACAGCTTGCCAAAGATCTTGAGAATTTAGGACCGACCTTTATAAAGCTGGGCCAACTTCTTTCGACGCGCGCGGACCTATTGCCGCAACCATATCTCGACGCGCTGAGCCGACTACAGGATCAAATCGAACCGTTTTCGTACGAGGAAGTTGAGCGAATTGTCGCAGGCGAACTCGGCATCCGGATCTCGAAAGCATTCGCTGATTTTGAACCGATACCAATCGCGGCGGCTTCATTGGCCCAGGTCCATGCGGCTTATATGCGCGATGGGCGCGCCGTCGTCGTAAAAGTTCAACGACCAGATATCCGGGAACGAATCGTCGAAGATCTGGAAGCACTCACAGAAATGGCGCAGTTCATCGATGATCATACTGAATTAGGGAAGCGATATGATTTTGGAAACATGCTCATTGAGCTCCGCAAGAGTTTGCTTCACGAGCTGGACTTCACACTTGAAGCGAACAACCTGATTGCGATCGGTGAGATTGTTGCGGAGTTTGAAAACATCATCGTGCCTGAACCAATCACCGACTATTGCACCAGTCGCGTTCTCACGATGGAACGGATTGACGGCAAGAAGATCACATCGCTTAGTCCGTTGCGATTGCTTGAGATTGATGGTCCAGGCCTCGCCGATGAGTTGTTTCGAGCGTACCTGAAACAAATGCTCGTTGATGGTCTCTTCCACGCTGATCCCCATCCCGGGAATGTTTTTCTCACCGACGACGACCGCATCGCACTGCTTGACCTGGGCATGATCGGGCGCGTTACGCGAAGTTTTCAGGATAAGTTTCTGCGGCTTCTGCTGGCAGTCAGTGAAGGACGTGGTGAAGACGCTACAGAAACTGCCATCACGATGGGTGAACCGAAAGAGAGATTTGATCGACTCACCTATAAGCGTCGCGTAGTTGACCTCGTTGCCGAGAATCGAGATGCGAACTTATCGCGACTGAATGTCGGGCAGGTGGCTCTGGAGATAACGAAAATCTCTGCTGATTGCTGGATCCGGATGCCACCCGAGTTTACGATGATTGCGAAGGCTTTGCTAAACTTGGACCGTATTGTCTTCACACTCGATCCCACTTTCGATCCCAATGCAGTAATTCGCGAACGCGCGAGTGAGATCCTTCATCGCAATATCATCAAGAGTATGTCGCCGGGCAATCTGCTGACGGGCGTTGCGGAAGTTAAGGAATTTGCGGAGAAACTTCCGAATCGCGTCAATCGCATACTGGATGCCATCGGAAACAATGAATTAGAGCTGAAGGTTGATGCGATCGACGAAAAGATCGTGCTCGAGGGACTCCAGAAAGTAGCCAACCGCATCACCCTGGGCCTAGTTGTGGCAGCTCTAATCGTTGGGGCGGCGATGCTCATGCGGGTAGAGACTTCTTTCCGAATCTTTGGGTATCCCGGTCTCGCAATGATCTTTTTTCTGTTGGCAGCAGCAGCCGGCCTGATTCTCGTATTTAATATCCTCTTCTACGACGAGTATCGGGATCCAAAGAAGAAAAGCTAAGCAGATCCGCCGATTTCCACCGATCACACAGATTACTAATTAGAAAGCGACGTTGAGTAATAGGGCTGCAGAATTTTCGTCCGGTAGCGCAAACGATCAACGTCGCTATCTGAAAATTAATCTGTGTAATCGGTGGAAATCGGTGCATCTGCTTTCCGCTGTTTAAAACCTCAAGAATTTCTCAACCACGTTGCAATAAAACTTTCCTGACGAGTTGAAGGCGATCGCTGCGGGCCATCGCCCTGGTACCGCTCGGCGTCCGTAGACGCTCAAGAGATGTCCTCGCCAACCGCAGGAAACTTCAATGTTAATGCTTATGGTTGAATCCGCTGACGACCCGGCAATCGGCAAGATCGAGCTTATTCTCGAAAAGTTGGCGATCCCGTCTCCGCCGATTAGCGTCTGCCGGCCGCGGCTGCTTGATGCGCTTTGGCAGAGCCTCAATTCTGCTACTTCGACCGTTATCAGCGGGCGCACCGGGACCGGAAAAACAACGCTGGCGTTGCATTTTGCTGAGCTGTGCGGGCGCTACATCGCCTGGTACAAGGTCGACGCACCGGAAACCGAACTGCGCATTTTTCTTCACTATCTGCTCGCAACCATCTCAAAGCAGCGATCAAAGTTTGGCACTGGTCCGTTGCGCAGATTGCTGGACACTATTCGCTGGGACCGTACTCGATCAAACGGCGAATTGATGATGCTCGCAGAAGCATTTGTTCATGAACTCGAGTCCAGTCCTGGGCCACCGCTGCTGATCGTTATCGAAGACCTACATCTGGTTTCTGACGCTGATTGGATCGTGCCGTTCTTCAAGCGCTTGCTTCCATTGTTACCTGCAGACGTTCACATGCTGATCACCAGCAGAACGATACCCCCGGCTCCTCTTTGGCGAATGCGATCAAAGCAAACCCTGTCGGTGATTGACGACGACATGCTGGCATTCACACGCAGTGAGGCTGCAGAGTTATTTGCCAGCTATGACTTAACCCGTGAACAGGCGGCTATCGCTTTCGATCATTCGCATGGCCGCGCGGCATCACTAGCGAGTTTGGCGGCAACGCTTCATTACGCTGAGACAGCCGACAGCCGAACTGGGTTACCTGACACTGCTAGAGTCACGTAGAACTTCGATGGGTGATATACAGCATCAGTTTGAATCTGAACCTGCCCTGGTCCCAAACTTTGGCGAAAGTGGTATCAGGCCAATTCGGTGTGTTAATCTGCGGCCCCCCGCAGACCGCAGAGCCCAGAGGCAGAGCCTAATGGCCAGGACCCGACAGGGTAAACCTTCTAAAAGTTCACAGCTTGAGGGAAGTAAGGAGTCAGCTGGCGCCCAGCCAACTTTTTTCCTACGGACGAAACTTCTTCCTCCACGTCCCGTTCCTGAACTATTGTCGCGTCCTCGCCTCGCCGAACGATTGTCTGCCAACCTTGAGAATCCGCTATCGCTTGTTACCGCGAATGCTGGTTCGGGCAAGACAACGTTCGTAGCTGACTTTCTTCGCACACACAAGCGTCAATTCGTTTGGTATCAGTTGGACCATACGGACGCTGATCCATCAGTTTTTCTTGGTTATCTAACTTTCGGTATTCAACAGGTTGTGCCGGGATTCGGTAAAGCGATGTTCGCCTACGTGCAGGAAGCTGCCGGCGAGTTGGCGCAGAATCCCGAGCGCGCTGTCGACGTCCTGATCAATGAAGTTCTCGAATTGGTTGAGCACAAGTTGATAGTCGTCCTGGACGATTATCATCATCTCGGGGTCGAAACATCCGTACACGCTGTTATCGACAGACTGCTCGCGTATCTTCCAGACGTGTTGCACATCGTCATCGTCTCCCGCGAAATGCCGCCGCTCGCCCTTGCTCGACTTCGAACGCAATCGCCGACCGCAATCATTGATCGCTCGGACCTGTTATTCACTGACGAAGAAACGCGCCACCTCTTTCGTCAGGTATTCGATTTAGAACTCACCCCACAGCAATTGGATGAATATCGCCAACGCACTCACGGCTGGATCACCGCGCTTCAACTAGTCAGGCAAGTCGCCCAAAAAACGATGACTACCCGCGGTGGCCTCTCTGGTCCGGCCGACCTCATTGAAGTCCTTAGGCAATCTGAACGGGACATCTTTGATTATTTCGCAGAGGAGGTGTTTGCCGACGAACCTGAACAGGTCAAAAGTTTGTTATTGAGAATCGCGCTGCTCGATCGCATCGAGCTAGACGTGTGCGCCGCCCTCTTCAAAGGAATGAACTGCGCGCGGATACTGCCTGGTCTGGTAAAGCGAAATGTGTTTCTTACTGTCGCGAGCGATGGTCAAGGTGAGGAATATCGACTACACCCATTGTTTCAGAGTTTCTTGCGGCGCCGATTGCGTAGCGAGATAGGTCGCACTGCGGTATCTGCTGAACATCACCGGTATGCCGATTATTTTCTTGGTCGTGGACTTTGGGAACAGGGCGTTAGACATTTGCTCGCAGCCGAAGATTACGAGCGGGCAGCTGAGGTTGTTGCCGACAAGGGCGGAGATTGGATCTCATCAGGCGCGCTTAGCTCACTCGCCTCAATGGCAGATTCCCTGCCTCCGGCAATAATCGAAACTCACCCCCGAGTCCTCGCACACAGGGCGGAGGTCGCGCGACTGCGCGGTGAATATGAATCGTCACAGACGATGTTGAGGCGCGCGGCAAGCCTGCTTCAAAATCGCAACGATAGCGAGGGTGAAGCGGAGGCTCTGCATTCACTCGCGACTCTCGCTCGACGTGAAGGCGATTACGCGCTCGCCTTCAGTTATCTCGATCGCGCATTGAAACTCGTCGACGACCGTTCCGCCGTTCGCATGAAGTGTGCGAACACGCGCGGTCTGTGCCTCGTGGCGTTAGGTGAATGGACGGCTGCTGAGCTCGAGTTTCGTAGCGCGCTACAACTCGCGCAGGACAGCAACGATGGCAGGTACATGAGGTTGATAAGTCATAACCTCGGATTACCCGCGATGATGCGCGGCGATTTTGGTGAGGCGCTTCGCTGGTTGCGACGGATGTTGCGGGAGGGGAATCAGGCTCCTTTGCCACAGGAGGCAACGGCACACCTGAATATGGCGCATTGCTACTTGTATCTTGGCGACTTCCCCGCCTGCGAAAAAAACCTGGATGAAGCAATTGAGCGATGTCAGCTCTTTAACTTGGTAGCAGCCAGAGGTGACGCATTCGAGACTTACGGAAATCTCTTTCGCGAGCGCGGTGAGATTGAAAAAGCGAACGAATACTATCAACGTGCTGCACGTGCCTACGACGAGGCCGGAGTGAATCTGGCGCGTACAGAACTGCTCGAGGAACAAGCACTGCTCGCCATGTTAGTTGGCGATCTGAAGACCGCGCGAAATCAAATTGAACGTCTTATCTCGGCCAGGCCACGCGACAAAAACGAGCTTGGATATTTCACTGCTTCACTCGCCAGGGCGCGCATCATGATCGCCGAAGGCGACGAGATCTCAGCAGCCGGCGTGCTAGTCGACGCGCTGGCTTACTTTCATGAGCATACCTTGTATTACTACGAAGCTCAGGCGTCGCTCGCGCTTGCGCGGTGTAACTTCAAGCTCGGAAAAGAGCCGCAGATGTTTGAGCATCTGCGCAGGGCAATAGACCTCGCCGTGCGTTACGACTACGAGTATTGGCTACAGCGCCAACTAGTCGCGCACGCGCCGCTCTTCGCGAGTGAAGAAGTGGCTGAACTATTGCCCTCAGATTTAAGAAAACAGCTTGCCAAAGTCTCGTTGAAGGCCCAAACGGTTTCATTCCAACCTCAGGAAATTGCACTGAACGCCGAGCCTGTTGCTGATCTCGCAATAAATCTGCTGGGACCGGTCGAAATCTTTCGAGAGTTTGCGCGGCCTTTGGCTCCCGATGCCTGGACCACCCGTCGTGCACGCGACATTTTGTGCTTCATTGCTTCACGACGTCATCGGCGTGCGTCGAAAGATGCGATCATTGACACGTTCTGGGGCGAGACGGATACCGACGTCGTCGAAAAGAATTTTCACCCGACGGTTTCGCACATTCGCAAAGCCCTAAACAGTAATCAACCGCTCAAGCAGAACTTCATAATTTATCGAGATGGCGACTATCAATTGAATCCGGAGTTAACGTATCGGATTGACATCGAAGAGTTCGACAAGCTGGTGAATCAGGGTGAGAGTGCGCGTCGCGCGCGACGAACTGACGAATGCGTGAATGCCTATGAACAAGCGATTGCGCTTTATCGAGGTGATTTTGCGCAGGGAAGCTACGAACCTTGGGTCGATGAACAGCGAACGTATTACAAAGAGCAGTATTTACATCTGCTTCATGAGTTGGCGAACGTTGCGCAAAAGCAGGACGAGTGGACCCGGTCTTTGCAACTCGCGCAAAGCATCCTCCACGAAGATCCGTTTAGAGAAGACATCCACTGTCTGATAATGAAGGCACACGTGAGCCTCGGGAATAGAAGCGCAGCCAGAGAGCAGTTTGAATCATTAAAGCGTCTCTTACATAAGGAACTGGGCGTCGAACCGGGCGCCGAGACACGAAAGATCTATCAACAACTGCTGAAGTCCGAGTGATTGCGTCCGGCGGCACTCTGGACCCGGGGAGTAGCAGCCACGGAAAGCAGGAGCCACGAGGCAAAGAGTTTCTTGGGAAAATCGCAAGAACAACGCAACAAATCGCAGGTCTCCTGAACTCTAGAATAGTGATCCCCTTGAACAAAGGTTAGCCAAGGCGCTGGACCAACAAACGGCAGGCGGCGCCAGTAAAAAACGAGGGCCAGTCGTACTCTCAACTCCCGGATTGGCTCCGACCACCAACCCCCGAAGGCGTATCCCCCCTTTGTCTTAGCATGACTGCGCCAACAACCCGACTGAGGTGATGGCTTGCTAAACGCGCGGATTAGACCCAGAAAGTCAGTTGCTCAACGTCTCCTTGCTCTCTCGCTGACGGTTCTCTTAATCACTACTCCAGCCGTCGCCGGCATCGCTGTCACGCGCTCAAACGGAATCACCGCTACAGGCGCTGACGGTGTCCAGTTTGTAGGACTGTCAGGAATCACTGCTACAGGCGCTGATGGCTTGGTTACCTTTGGACCAAATGGGATCACGGCAACGGGCGCTGACGGAATTACGGCAACTGGCGCCGACGGAATCACTGCTACGGGTGCTGACGGCTACGCTTACACCGGTGCAAACGGAATCACTGCTACGGGTGCTGACTCTCTGCAAATTGCCAGTGCGAACGGAATAACCGCGACAGGCGCTGATGGGATCACCGCTACCGGTGCTGACGGCACCACCTACTCTCTGGATTCAATTCACTTCTATTTTCCATCAGGTATCACCGCAACGGGCGCAGATGGAATCACGGCAACCGGCGCGGACGGCATCACTGCGACCGGTGCCGACTCCCGTCAGATTGCGCGGTCCGATGGAATTACAGCCACCGGCGCGGACGGAATAACTATTTCCGGCGCTGACGGGATTACAGCGAC
>Ga0207662_10001950_pt1 | contig 10182 bp, 7 predicted proteins | sample KBSS33LmetaG_FD_184338 | JGI IMG/M metagenome (GOLD analysis project Ga0207662, IMG submission 184338) | Switchgrass rhizosphere microbial communities from Kellogg Biological Station, Michigan, USA - KBS S3-3L metaG (SPAdes) (version 2) | ecosystem: Host-associated > Plants > Roots > Rhizosphere...
GCGATCCAAGCCCGCCGGCGCCGACAATCAGAACGCTCGCACGCTTCAGCCGGCGTTGACCGGCTTCACCAACTTCGGAGAGCCCGATGTGCCGGCTGTATCTGACGAGCTCTTGCGCCGTGAGCGAAGCGTCGGGAAATGAAACCTCGGCAGGCAGAGGCGTTGGTGTTACGCGGGCCATGGCCTAAGGCGAGTGATGGGAACCGGGAATTCCCAATATACTCGGCCGTACCAACGTCGTCTGTACGCGACGAGCGGTCGAAATGGCGTTGATTCAGTCGCGAACGTCGGCTGCGAGGCGGCCAGTCAAGATGATCGGAACCTCCCCGTCGAGCCTCGCGCCATCGAGGCGTTCCGCGAGCGCACCCACCGGCGAGACGTAAATGGTGGAACCCTCACGTTCCGCCAGACCTTCAGCGACAAGGCGCGTGAGAACCAGCGACACCGACTCACGTGTCGCTCCCACTAGCTCGCAGAGCAGCTTGTACTGAGCACCCCCGAGCGCGATGCGACCGTCGTCTGTGGTGAACACCCTCGCGCGTGCGAGCTGGACGAGCGACGAGATCAACCGCTGTTCGACGCTGAGGGTCGCTAGCTCACGAAGCTTCTCGAGGAGGGCGGTGCGTTCCTCGACCATCTGCCCGACCAGAACGAGTGCCTGCTGCGGCCTTTCGCGAACAAACTCTCTGAATCTGGAACTGCTGAGGTGCAGCGTGTCTGATTCTTCGTCGGCGCGGGCGTCAGTGGCGTAGCGTGCGTTGGAGCCGAGTCCTTCCCAGCCGAACGTTTCGCCCTCCCGCGCCAGCGCGGGGACAAACGCTCGCCCGGCCTTTACTCGACTCCGCAGCACGACTCGCCCGCGGACGACGATGAACATCCCGTCCGCTTGGGCACCACGTTGATAAACGAGGAATCCTGCAGGCCAGGTCGCCCTCGCAGCGTATGCGGCAACGGCATCCGCAATGTCGCCGGGTAGTCGCTTGTCTCGGTGTCTCAGTGCAGCATCCAGCAACTTTGCAGCTCGCATCCATCAGACAAAAGTTGCACGTCTGCAATGTCTGTTCCGTCTGGACACGACGTGTGTTCAGCGCTTGCTTTGAACAGCAACCTATTTCTCATCATGTCCGCGCCTCTTCATTCGGCCGAACGTCGCCTGGCATCGATGGTGGCGATTATCGGCAACGATGCCGTGCTCGAAGCTGCACCGGCCACGCCGGTGCAGCTGGCGCACGCATGTCTTCGTCGAGGGTTCAGCGTTGCGGTCCCCGCGAGCTGGGGTGACGAGCTAGTCGCGACCGAAACTGTGCGTCGGCTCGCATCGAGGGAGCGCGGGCCCGCGGTGATGTGTGTCTGCCCGTTCGTCCGATCGCGTCTCCTCGCACCCGGTCCCGACCTCGCTCCGTTCCTCGTGTCGCTCGTGGCACCTCCCGTGGCAACAGCGCGCTATCTCCGAGCCGCATACGGAGAGCGCGACGTGCACATTACCTACATCGGTGGCTGTCCGAGTGCTGAGGATCCGTCGATCGATGAGCGCCTAACGCCTGACGCGTTTCTCGCCGACCTCGCCGAGCACGGCATCGCACTCGCGGAACAACCGCTCGTCTTCGATTCGATCGTCCCGCCAGACCGTCGCCGTTGGTGCTCACTCCCCGGTGGCACGCCGACCGCCGAAACGCTCTGGAGCGATAGCGACCCGCGCGCCCTCATCGAGATCGACCGCGACGACGTATCGACTGACCTCGCGCAACACCTCATCACGCACGAGCACGTGCTGCTGGACCTTGCTCCGGGTCTGGGGTGTCTGTGTAGCGGCGCCGTCCGATCGTCGCCAGCGCGCGGTGCCCGCGCGGCTGTCACTGCGCTCGAACCGCCTCGAGCGCCCAAATCGGTCGTCGAGCCGGCACCTACGGTCTCGCTCGACGCTCCCGTGGCCGAGCACGTCACGTCGCCTCCGCTGGTCGCGGTAGGGCCGGCCGGAGAACTCGAAGAGCGGTCGTCCCTGGAGAGCCGCCTGGATGAATTGTTGGGGAAACAAATCGATCACTCGTGGACGGAAGTCGAGCCGGAGATCGAGGTCACCGTCGACTTCACGGTCGAGGCCGCGATACTCGGTCTTGGTGCCGCCGAGATGATGGATCGAGCGCCGACCATAACCGAGTCCGCACCCCAAGCGCCCGAGGGAAGTGCGGCAGCGGGTGCCGAACTCGCGGAGGCGGTTGGTGACCACCCCACCGGCCCTCGGACGGTGCCTGAGCCCGAGGCCACGGTGTCAACCGTGTCCACGCCGGAGAGCGTCGCTGAACCGGTCGCCGCTGAACCGGTCGCCGCTGAACCGATCGCCGCTGAACCGATCGCCGCTGAACCAGCTGCGCCGGCGACATCCGAGCGTCCCCGCGTTAGGCGCCACGCGCCGTCGCCAATGCCTGTGCGGTACCCGACGTCGGCCATCCCCCGAGCGACAGCCAGCGACGGGAAGGCGCTGCCGCGTGCATACGTCGCGAAGCGACGGATCTCATCCGCCGGAACCCCACCGATACACGAGGCTCGAGGAGGAGCGGAAGCGGCACTGCCGAAGAGCGAGGGTGAGAACGGATGCGCTCCACCCATGCCCTTTCCCTCGCCAGCAACCGGGGCCGACATCCAGACGGCAGCACAACCGTCAGCGGGTAGTGATCCATCGCCGGCTGAAGAAACGTCGGCGATCGATACCGAGCGGGCGCCGGACAGCACAACCGCCCATGAGTCGGAAACGAGTGAGCTGGTGACACCCGCGCCAAGCACGCCATCGTCCGACGCACCCAGTGGCACGCCGGGCTCGGATCAGTCATCCCGCTCCGACTCGAACGCGGCGGGCAGCGCGCCTACCGAGACGGATAGTAGCACCGGCCCGCTCGTCGCACTGCTGGTTGCGCTGCTGCGCGCACTCAAGTGACCCAAGCAGCCACCGTCCGATACGACGGCAGCCCGGCTTCGCCTAACGCCGAAGGATTCTGGTTGCGTCCTCGAGCGCGGACGACGCTGCGTCGAAGCGCCGCGCGAGGTCGTCGATCTCGCGCTGCGTAAGTGCCGGGTCCCCTGTTCGAATCGCCTCGTTGACCGACGGGAACACGATGTTTGCGTAGCCGTTGTTCTCGTCGGCTGCGTAGATGAGGTTGCGGTACCACGGACGCGTCCGGAGACCTTCCGGACGCGTGAGCGATCGTTCGACTCGAAGCAACGCGGCGTTCGCGGCCGTACGCGCCTCTCGTGGGAGCGTTCGCGTCAGCGCGGAATCACGCGCTGCGGTATACGCCGTCGCGCTGCGTGCCATGCGGTCGATCGCCGTCGAGAGACTCAAGGACGACGTTTGCCATTTTTTCCCGCCGATCGATTGGTCGACCGCTGGGAGGTAGCGGCGCATCGTCCGCGCAAATTCGATGTAGTCGTATGGCAGGACGTCTGCGTTTGCGAGGCGAAGCACCATCGCGGCGCCGACGCGCGCGGCCGCGGCGTGATACCGATAGCCTGGATCGCCGAACGTTTCCATCCAATGGCGGCTGTCGTACGCCGAGTGGTAGACGCCCGCCACCCCACCAAACCCCCACTCGGCGTGCGGAATTCCGAGGTGATTGTAGAAGCCCGCGAAGTCCGAGCCGCCACCTGGGTCGCCCATCGGTGGCTCCGCCGTATCCGCCACGGCGGACGCTCGTCGCCACACGTCGTACACGCTTCCCTTCCCACTGGGATCATCGACTGACCGTGCGAGCGACCGAAGCGTAGCGCGCAACGACGGCGACCCGCCTCCACCGAAGCTCGGCCCCTGCGCAGCAACGTCCTGGTTCAGGTAGGCGACTCCACCGCGGAGTAACCGCAGGGTGTCGTCTTCGACATACTCCGTCGATCCCACGAGCCCCCACTCCTCGGCATCCCATGTTGCGAACACGATGGTGCGCTTCGGGCGCATCCCGCGCTTGGCCAGCGCTGCGACCGTACGCGCCGCTTCGAGAACGCTAACCGTTCCGCTCACATTGTCAGCCGCACCTGGGCCCCACGCGTCACGGTGGCCGCCGATGATGATCAGTTCATCGGGGAATTCCGTCCCGCGAATCACTCCGAACGTGTCCCAGATCGTCTTGAATGGTGCGGTGGCCGTGTCGGTCGCCACCGCCACTCGCGCCGTAACCGGCCCGGGACCGACGTGATATCGGAACGGGAGACCACCCTGCCACGACTGAGGAATCGCCGCTCCACGTACGTCGCGGAGTAACTCCGTCGCATTACCATAGGAGATCGGGACGACGGGAATGCGAGAGACGCCGGCCTGCCCCGGTGTGATCCGCGCCGCGCCCGTTCGGCTCGGCGTGCCGGGCGTCGTGGGGTCGCCCGCGCCATTGAACACACTACCGCGCTGGATCCCGTTCGCGGGCCGCATGGGACCCGCAGGATAGACGTCACCCCGAACGAAGCCGTCATCCTGCGGATCGCTGTAGATGAGCAACGCTGCGGCACCGTGGCGTTCTGCCTCACGCGCCTTGATGCCGCGAAACGAGCGGCCATAGCGCGCCAGGACGATCTTGCCGCGAACCGAGACGCCTAACGAATCGAGCGTCGCGTAGTCCTCGATCAGTCCATAGTTGACATAGACCACCTCGCCGGTCACATCGCCGCTGCCGCCGTACCCGTTGATCGCCGGCACCTCCGGCAATGCGGACGTCGAATCGACCGAAATCGGCCCCTCGGCAAGCGAGAGCTCGCGGGCGTCCGGCGACCCACGCCAAACCCGAACGCTTGTCGGGTGAGGCATCCACACCTGGTACGCGCGAACGCTGGTCTCCAGCCCCCACGAGCGCATTCGCTCGATGACGTAGTCCCGGGTTCGTGCCTGTGCCGGCGTACCCGACATGTGCGGTTCTCGTGACAGCGCTCGGGCATACACCCCGGCGCTCTCGGCCGACGGCAGTGCGATCGCTGCCGCCTCGACTCGGCGCTCGGCGTCGGCGCCGGTCTCCGAGTACCCCGGCATTTTGCTCGGAGATTGAATGCGCGCCGCTGCGACGCCAAGCACGCATGCGCCGGCCAGGAGAGCACGGGATGCATGCCTCAGAAATCCCGAATTGAAGGCCATGAAGAGTCGACCGATTTGTGTTGTGAGGTTTGGCAATGCGACTGTGCGGCGCTGGGCGACGACGTCTCTGCGGGAACTCAGCGCTGATCGTCGTCGAGGCGTTCGATCGCGCGCGCGATAGCCAACTGGAGCGACTCTTCGCGTTCTTCCGCCGTCGCGGCTGGTGGAAGCGCTGCCGCGAGCTGTACGCACTGTCGCTCCATCTCGTCCTGGACGAACCGCAAAGAAGGGTCCCGGATACCTAACGCTTGGAGCGTTGCGGACGCGAGCACGCGTAACTGATCGCGCGTGGTTGGCGACAGCCCATCGAGTGTCGGAGGACTCGCGACAGGCACCGCCTTTGAGACGCCTTGGGGCTCGCGACCCTTCAGCGCCGCCGTCATCGGCAACAACCGCACGGCGAACGAGCCGGGCGAATGCTCGCTATGGTGCTCGACAACGCCCCGAGTTGAGAGAAATGCGAGCAAGCGCTGCACGGCCTCGCGCACAACCGGAATGCGCGCGAAGCTGTGATTTCCGCGGCCTGTTACGATGAGGACTTCGCGAGCACCCTCAGCTTGTTTCATGCGGAGCCAGCTTTCCGCTCGCTTCACCGCCTCGGCCGCCGTCGGCAGCGAGGCGCGGAGGTTGAGAGTACCGCTCCTGCCGAAACGGAGCTCATCGAGCGCGTGCTGGAGCGGGCGTCGAATCACGCAGCCTCAGCGCAGTGCCGATCGCAGAATGTGCCCGTCCAGGCGCTCGAGCGGCTGTGTGTTCAGCACCGCGGCAAGCGTCGGTGCCATGTCGACTACTCTCGCGAACTCGTCGTACTTGCCCGGCTTGAATGGAGCGCCGTAGAAGACAACCGGCACGTGAGCGTCGTAGTCGTGCGGCGTACCGTGTGTCGCTATGCCCGGTACCCAGTAGTCGTAGGGACGCAGCGTAACGACCGCTTCGACCGGCAAGTCCGGCGGAGCCATGTGCAGCCAGCGTCGCGCGATCGCGTCTTTCGTCGTATCGGCGTGTGCGAGATCACGCATCAGATCGACCCGGAGAACGCCGGGAATTTTTCGTTCAGCAGCTACGAACGCCGCGACGACGGAATCGGGCGACACGCCCTTTGCCTTGAGCGCCGACCGGTTCACCAACAGGAACGGTGTATCCCAGATGAATTGGGACGAGTCCTTCAACGCCGCGGCTACACGGGCTTCCGCAGCCCAGGCAGTGTCGAGCGCGGCATGAACGAAGCCGGCTCCCGCGTTAGGGTCGTGCGACTTGATCCCCGGATAGGGTGCCATGCCGTGATCCGAGGTGAATGCGACAATGACGCGCGTGGAGTCACGCAGCTTGTACAACGAATCGAAGAACGTGCCGAGATAGCGATCCAGCCTGATGATCTGGTCGTGAAGCTCGCGCGAATCCGGTCCGAACGCGTGGCCCACGGCGTCTGTCGTCGAGAGCGAGATGGCGAGGATGTCCGTTCGCGGCCCGTTCCCCAGCTTCATCGACTGCAGACCGTCCAACGCGAACTGCAGCGTTAGGTCGTCCATCCATGGAAACGCGGGAAAAACAGCCGCGGCTTGCGCGGAATCGGGAGGCGCACCGTGCGGAAACGTCACCCCGCCTCGGCCCGCATTCTCCTGCTGGACGTCATCCGGTTCCGGGTACTGGTCCTCAGGCAGCAACAATGTCCACACCTTCCCGGCGGACTGGGCGGGGATTCGCCGAGCGTTGAACTGCCGCACCCAGGTGGGCAGCGTGTCCGCGTAATACATGCTCGTCGAGAAGTTGCCGGTTCCGGTATACCAGAACACAGACTGCTTGTTGCGCGCAACGGGTAGAATCGCGCCTCGATCTTTGCGGGAGACCGATAGCGCGCGAGAGCGCGGATCGGTCTTCTGCAACCAGTCGATCAGCGTTGTCCCGCGAAACCGCTTTGGCGAGGCGCCGGGCGCACCGCCGCCGATTACCGGCGCAGTTGGGTCCTCGACACCCGCGGAGTTCTGGACGATTCCCGTGCTCCGCGGGAACCGACCGGACATTGTCGACGCATGGCCTGGTGCGGTTTCCGTGATCCCATGGTCCTGAAAGGCGTTCGTGAAGACCGCTCCGGCCCGGTAGAGTCTGGCCAGGCCACCCGTGAGCTGCGACTCGAACCGGGTGAAGTAGTCGGGGCGCATCTGGTCCACGGTGATGAAGACCAGCAGCGAGGGCGTCGATGACGTCGGCTGCGGCGGCCCTTGCGCGGCCACTACGGCGGGCAACAGTCCGGCGATGAGTTCGATGATGAGCGCGCGAAGCATTCGAAGGGGTGAATGAGGCTCGGTGAATCTATCCGCGAACACCGTCACCGCTATTCCGTGCGGAGCCGTCAAAGGCAGGCGCGTGTCTACCCTCGTCGGGAATCACGCGTGAGAGAATAGCCGTAGTGGCCGCGTTTCCTTTGTTGAGTGTGGCGTTCGGGTTCGTTGACGCGTCGGTTTTCACAACGGCCCTCCTGCCAGGATTTGCTGTTGTTGACCCTTGATGAGGATGGATCTCAAATGCGAGGCATGATGCTCTTCGCCATCACGGCATTCGCCGCGATGGCTTCTTCCCCGGCGGCAGCACAGGTGCGTATGACCCAACAGGGTTCTAATCGCCCCGTCTCGTTCGCGTTTGGTGGCGGGGCCAGTGTGCCGGTCGGGAGCTACAAGGACGCGTTGAAGGCGGGATGGAACGGGCAGGGCTCGGTGATCTTTCATTTTGCCGGCCTGCCGCTATCCCTCCGTGCTGATCTCAACTACAACAAATTCACCTTCAAGAATGATCTTCCGTTCTCCGCTGGCGGAACGCCTGGAACCGCAACCTCGACGGAAGACATCACGCAACAAATCCTGGGCGGGCTCGCGAACGTCTCGATCCCGTTCCACATGGGCCCGGTCTCTCCTTATATCACCGCCGGGCTCGCGGGGTTCAACATCAAGACCAACCTGGGCGACGTCGTCCCCGGGGAACAGGACGAAAGCGCTACGAAGTTCGCCGTGAACGGCGGCCTTGGCCTGTCGATGAAGCTCTTCGGCGCATCCGCCTTCGTCGAGGCGAAGCTGAACAACATCTATACAGACGGGAAGGCCATCGGCAGCAAGGAGCTCAAGGACCTTCAGTTCGTTCCGGTCACGTTCGGGTTCGTGTTCTAGCGACGCGCCACACGAGCTCCGCTAAACGAACGCCCGGCATGGAGCTTCTCCGTGCCGGGCGTTTGCCTAACGAAGCGATTTTGTCTCGACCTAGAGCACCTGTTCGAGGATCGCGAGCCCTCGTGCCAGGTCGTCATGAGACGCGATCAGGGGCGGCAGGATCCTGACCGTGTGATCGCCAGCCGTGAGGACGAGCAAGCCCGCCTCACGTGCACGGGCGACGACGTCGCCCGCTGGCTCGCCAACATCGATGCCCCACATGAACCCGACCCCCCGAATGGCCCGCACCCGGTCGGTCCGATCGCTGATCGCGCGAAGCTGCGAAGCCACCCAGCTTCCCTCGGATTTCACGTGCGCCAGCAACGACGGGTCAGCGATCCGGTCGAGCACATGCAATGCGATGGATGCGACGAAGGGGCCGCCGCCGAACGTCGTACCGTGATCGCCCGCGTTCATTGTGGCCGCGATGCGATCATTCATGAGCACCACGCCCATTGGCAAGCCACCCGCGATCGGCTTTGCCAACGTCAGCATGTCTGGCTCGATGCCGATCTGCTCGTACGCGAAGAGCGCACCGGTTCGCCCCATCCCGCATTGAATTTCGTCGAAGATGAGCGCGACCCTTCGCTCACGTGTCAACGCGCGCACTTCGCGAACAAAGCCGTGATCGAGCACGCGTACACCGCCTTCGCCCTGCACCGGCTCGAGTATGAGTGCCGCGACGGTGTCGGCATCGAGTACGATGGCGAGGTCCTCGATGTCACGCTCGACGATCGACACACCGCCCGCGAGCGGGCGGAATGGTGCACGGTAGTTCGGGCGATCGGTGGCCGCCAGCGATGCGAACAACCGCCCGTGGAACGCGCCACGGAGGGCGATGATGTCGGTCTTCGCGGCGCCCTCGGTCGTTCGAGCCCATTTCCGCGCGAACTTGAAGGCTCCCTCGTTCGCCTCGGCGCCAGAGTTACAGAAGAACACCTTGTTCGCGAACGAGAGCTCCACGAGGCGCGCGGCGAGCTGTTCGCCTGGCGACGTTCGGAACAGGTTCGAAACGTGGATGAGGCCGTCGGCGGCCGCACGCATGGCGTCGCGCAAACCCGGGTCCCCGTAGCCTAACGCGTTGACCGCGATGCCACTCGTGAAATCGAGGTACGCGCGGCCCTCGGCGTCGAACAGCTCCACGCCCTCACCGCGCACCAGCTCAACGGGAGCCCGCTTGTAGAGGCCGAGGAGCGCATCGGCTCCCGCCGGTGCCGTCGTGATCGTGGCCATCGTCAGACCGCCGTTGGAGAGAGAGTGATTGCCGTGCCTGCCGTCGTCGAGCGAATCGCCTCGACGTTGCCAATGCGCACCCGAGCAACGCCCAACTCCACCGCCCGGCGCGCCGCCTGCAGCTTCGCTGCCATACCGTGGTGGGCAGTCCCATTGTCGATGAGCGCGATGGCCTGCTCCACCTCGAGATCCGGAAGGACGACGCCGTCAACGACGACCCCCGGAACATCGGCGACGAGCACGAGCTCATCGGCGGCAATGGCAATCGCGATGGCAGCCGCCGCATCGTCCCCGTTCACGTTCAAGGGCATGCCCGTATCCTCGTCCCGCGCGAGCGGCGAGATGACCGGCACGACGCCGCCAGCCATCAGGAGCTCGAGCAACCGGGCATCGACGCGCGTGGGTGCACCAACCTCGCCTAACGTCTCGCGGGACGTGGCCCGGGCGCGCAGAAGCCCGTCGTCCTCGCCCGAGATGCCCACGGCGCGAACGCGCTCGCTGACGAGCGCCGCCACGAGGCGCTTGTTGGCGCTGCCAGACAGTGCCATCTGCACGAGCTCGAGATCGTCACGCGTCGTGACGCGGCGGCCGCCGTTGAATTTGGGCGTGAGGCCGAGCCGCCGCTGAAGCGCGGACACCTCGTCACCG
>Ga0207662_10001952_pt1 | contig 10170 bp, 9 predicted proteins | sample KBSS33LmetaG_FD_184338 | JGI IMG/M metagenome (GOLD analysis project Ga0207662, IMG submission 184338) | Switchgrass rhizosphere microbial communities from Kellogg Biological Station, Michigan, USA - KBS S3-3L metaG (SPAdes) (version 2) | ecosystem: Host-associated > Plants > Roots > Rhizosphere...
AGCCGGCCGATCGGCCCGCTGAAGCGCATCGCGTCGAAGCGCTCCGCCATCGCCGGGTCGGCATAGACCGCATAACTGTAGTGCTCGGAACTCTTGGGGGCTTGCCCGCCGTAGCCCTGGCGAAGCGGGGTCATGCGACGCGCCCGGCCATTTCCGGGGCACGGTCGCCGAACAGGTGCGCGCACGCCTGGCGCGTTCGCGCCAGGTAGGCTTCGTAGCTGTACTTCGACTCGGCGAGCTGGCGGGCGCGGGCGCCGATCGCGCGCGCGCGATCGGGATCGGCGAGCGCGGAGAGAATGCCCGACGCGAACCCTTCCGGTGTCGCCTCGGTCAGGATCGACACCTCGTCATCGAGGACCTGCGTGTGCGTCAGCAGCCGCGTCGCGATGATGGCGCGCCCCGAGCGAAGGTACTGGTAGATCTTCAGCGGCGTGTTGGTGCCGAGGCTGCGCGGCGAGACGAGCACGTCGGCGGCGTCGAGGAACGCCGGAATCTCTTCGGCAGGCCGCTGCCCCGCGAAGATCGTCGCCGCCCCGATCCCCGCCGCCGTCGCCTGACGCTGCGCCGCCTCGATTTGTTCGGGGCGCCCGCCGGCAAGCACCAGCCGCGCCTCGGGGCGCACGGCGATGACATGCTTCATCGACGCAAACAGAAGGTCGAGCCCTTGATAGGCTTCGAACGTCCCGGTATACAGGATCATCGGCGTCTCGGCGGCGAGGCCGAGCACCCGGCGCACCGCCGCCCCTGAGCCCTCGACGGGCGCGTCGCCGGATCCCGGCGCGTTCTCGATGAGGACCGAGGGGACCGCGGTGTCGATGCCGCGCACCACCTCTTCGAGCTGCGGGCAGATGACGATCACCACCCGTGAACGGCGGACGACGAAGCGCTCCAGCGCGCCGAAGATCGATTTCACCATCCGGGAGCGGCTGTAGGCGAAATTCGTGAGCTGCTGCGGCAGGCTCGAGTGCATATCGTAGAGATGCGGCAGACCCAGCAGGCCGGCCAGGACGACGCCGAACCAGCTGCCCTCCTCGTGAGAGTGCACCGCGTCGTACTTCTCGGCCATCGCGCGGCGGCACGCGGTGACCGTCAGCGCCAGGTCGAGCGGCAGCTTCTTCCACGACGGCCCGATCCCGATGCCCGTCATGAACGGCGGCCGGGCGCAGCGGAAGACACGAAGCCCCGGGACCGCGACGTCATGGCCGAACGGATAGGTCACCAGATCGACGGTGTGGCCCAGCTCGACGAGCGCGCGGATGCGGTGGTACTCGCTGAAGGGGGTGCCCCGGGGCTCGAAGAACGGCTCCGGCGCAATCATGAGAATGCGCATCTGACGAACGGGTAATTGTAACATTCGTGATAAGTTGGAAGGATTCGAATGAGCCGTTCGCTCGCCATCACGCTGGTCAAGGCCATCGTCAGCATCGGACTGCTCGCGCTGCTCTTCTCGCGCGTCGACGTATCGCGCCTGTGGGGCGTCGCGCGGAACGCGTCGCTCGGATGGCTCGCCTTCGCGCTGCTGCTCTACCTGGCGATGCTGCTGGCGAGCGCGCTCCGATGGGGCGTACTGCTGCGCGCGCAGCACGTGCGCCTGCCGTTCAGCTTTCTCACGCAGTCGTTCCTCGTCGCGACGTTCTTCAACAATTTCCTGCCCAGCAACATCGGCGGCGACGTGATCCGTATCGCCGACTCGGCCAAGGCGGCAGGCTCCAAGACGCTCGCCACCACCGTGGTACTGATCGATCGCGGCCTGGGCGTGCTCGGGCTCGCGCTGATCGCGGCCACCGGGGCCACGATCATGCAGCGGATGGCGGTGGGCCCGGTCGGCCCCGGCATCCTGTGGGCCGGTTTCGGGCTCGGCGCGATCGTCGCCACGCCGGCGCTGCTGATGCCGGAAGCGGTGACCAAGCTGCTGCAGCCGCTGCGCGTCTTCCATCGCGAGTGGGTGGACGAACGGATCGAGAAGCTCACCTACGCGCTGACGCGCTTCAAGGAAACCCCCGCGGCGCTGGCGGCGTGCTTCGCCGGGGCAGTCGTCGTGCAGGCCATCCTCGTGCTGTTCTACGTGGCGATCGCGCGGAGCATGAACATCCCGATCGGCTTCGCCGAGCTCGCCGTGATCGTTCCGGTGTCGTTCATCGTGCAGATGGTGCCGCTCTCGGTGAACGGCTTCGGCATCCGGGAAGCGACGTTCGGGTTCTACTTCACGCGGCTCGGCCTGCCGCTCGAATCGGCGCTGGTCGTGTCGTTTGTCGGCGCGGCGCTGATCATGCTCTTCTCGCTGTCCGGCGGCATCGCGTATCTTTCCCGCACTGCCCGCAGCAGAGCTTGACGAAAGCCCAGCCGTCCTGCACTCTTTAGTCGCCAGCTGAAGGACGTCTTCGACAGCCGGCACTTCTCATAACAACTGAAAGAGCGGCCCGCGCGCATCCCTGCGAATGCCCGTGTGCCCGACCCCGGGGACCCTCGTGAAGATCGTGAAGCACTACCTGTGTCTCGTGCCCATGGCCCTGACGCTGTGCGGCTGCAACGTCCACAAGTCATCGCCCGTTGCACCGACACCGACCGCAAGCGCGACGGCGGCGGCGCCAGCCGACCCGCCGGTGACGACCACCGCATACCCGTCCAACGGGCCCGACCTGATCGCTTACGTCGTGGGGAAATACCCCGAGCGGCTCGCCGGCGGCATCAGCCGCGACGAGCGGATCCAGAACATGCAGTTCCTGCGCGACCGCGTCATCGAAGCCGGCAAGTGCGGCGGCATGGACCTCGGCTGGAACCTGAAGCGCGGCGGGCCCGACGTCAGCAACGACTTCATCGTCGAACGCCGCGACGGGGCCGACATCGGCCACGACATCGCGTTCGATTACGACAACACGGACCATCCGCTCCAGCTCTACTGGGGCGACGGGTCGTTCCCGGTCTACCGCGAATATCCCTCGCCATCGTGCCAATGACAGCGGCACATTCGCCTGGACCTGTGCTATTCTGGGAGGCGGACACCGGGGGCTTCCCAGCAACCCTCTTCTCCCTAAAGTCATGTGGATCTGCGGCCGATAGGCTGGAAGCACATTGTGCTACCAGCGTGCGCCTGCCTGCGAGATCCGGGGTTTGGTTGTTGTCGAGGTAAGCCATGAGGTCACGTTCTCTCTCCGTCGTCTGTGCCCTGCTGGCCCTGGCGCTGGGCGGTTGTCAGACATCGAAAAGCGAAACCCCGACGGCACCCACCGTCGCGGGTCCTATTCCCGGTGTAAACATCACGGCCCCGACGCCGCTCGAGCCGGCGCAGGGTTTCAAGTTCAAGGAAAGCCAGCAGCCGATCCGGCTGGTCGTGCAGAACGCCAGCAGCAACGGCGTGCGGCCGCTGTCGTACACGTTCGAGGTCAGCAGCGACTCCGGCTTCGCCACGAAGGTCTTCAGCCGCTCGGCCATCGCGCCGGGGTCGGACAACAAGACCAGCGTGCAGATCGATCGGCTCGACATCGGGCGCGCCTACTACTGGCGCGCGTGGGCCGAGGACGGCGCCAACACGGGCGCCATCGCCACGGCCGGCTTCGAGATCTTCCCGAAGCCCGCGGTGACGCCGCCCGGCCCGGTCGCTCCGATCAACAACGAGCAGGTTGCGTCGACGACGCCGACGCTGCGCGTGAGCAACGCGACGTTCGTCGGTCCGGTCACCGGCCTCTCCTACGAATTCCAGGTGGCGAGCGACCAGGCGTTCTCGAAGCTGGTGACCGCCGGCATCGTGAACGAGGGGCCCGGCAGCACGACCTTCAGCAGCACGCCGCTGCCCAACAGCGCGACGCTCTTCTGGCGCTCGCGCGCGGGTGACGGCGAGACGACGAGCGGGTGGAGCACGACGCAGTCGTTCCGCACGCCCGCGGCGCCGGCACCGACACCGCCGACGCCCACGCCCACGCCGCCCACCGGAGGACCGTGCGTGTCGAGCAACCCGCAGAAGATCATCGAGTGCGAGCGCGCGAAGTTCGGCCACATGTCCTCGTCGCAGACCGTCAGCTTCCTGCAGTCGTCGGCGCGATCGCTGACCGCCAACGGGATTTCCGGCGGGCCGTTCGGCCTGCTGCGCAAGTCCGGCGGCAGCAGCTGCAACGGCTTCTCGTGCGACATCATCTGCTCGGGCCAGGGGAACGCGCAGCGGCAGTGGGACGTGCTCGGCGATGCGGAAGGCGCGCAGGTGCCGTCGTGGAACGGACCCAGCACGGTGCCGAACATCCGCGTGGACGTCTGCGAGATTCAGTAAAAACGCAGGCCGGGGCGAGAGCCCCGGCCCACAACTAGATCCGTGAACTGTGAACCGTCAACCGGCTCAGAAGCGGTAGCGGAAGCCGCCGCCGATCTGGAAACCGCCAACGGTGAGACTGTCGGACGCGCCGTCGATGTCAGCCGAGCCCCAGCTATAACGGACGAGGCCGCCGACGCCCCACTTCTTGCCGACGAGGTACTGGACGTCGATGCCGGCGTTGAAACCCACGGTGGTCTTGCTGACTTCGGTGAACGACGCGTTGAGCGTCGGGACCGGCTCGATCACGTCCGCCTGAGTCAGGCCGGTGACGGTGTCCTGCTTGACGAAGAAGATGGTCGGTCCGGCAAAGAACCCGACGTCGAGCTTGTTCGCCACGGGCATCATCCAGATGACGTCGAGGTGGAGCGCGTTTTCCGAGTGGTTGGCGCCGGCCAGCGTGGTGTTCACGCTGCGCGGCGCATCGGTGACGACGGGATCGGGAATGCTCGCGTTCAGCGTGGCGTCCGCGTCCGATGAGGTGTGTGTGAAAGAAACGCCGGCGAGCAGGTTGTTACCCCAGACACGGTATGCCCCGCCGATATCGAAGAGCGCGCCGCCCTTGACCTTCTGGCTCGTGGTGACCGACGCCTGCTCGTCATACAAGGGGAATGTGGAAGTGGTCGTGAGATCGTGCGAACCTGCCTGGACACCGAAGTTGACGCTCACGAATCCCTTGTCGGTCCACTGCATCGTCTGTGCGGCTGCGGCGCGTGGCGCCGCGCAGATGCACAGCGCCAGAATCCCGGCTTTCATCATCTTCAAAATCACGTCTCCTATCGCAGAGCTGAGCTGCCGCGCGAGGGCCGCGTCAGCAAGTTGGGCCATCGTAACACGCGAAAAACATGCTACCATCGTGCCCTCGCTCCCTGAGTTAGTGACCACGTTTTCCCGGAGTTCCAACTGATGCATCGCAAGTTCACAATGTGTACGGCCGCAGGCTTGCTCGCGCTGGCGATCGCGTGCGGCAAATCGACTCAGGCCCCGACCTCGCCGTCGGGCGCGACGCAGCCCGACGCGAGCGCGGCCGCGGACGGTTCCACGCTGAAGGCTACGGCCCCGACGATCGTGTCGCCGAGCGGCGGCACGCAGGCGAGCGACCCGCTGACCTTCGTCGCCGGCAAGGCGACGGGCAAGTTCAAGGACATCACGCCCTCTTATCAGTTCCAGGTACGCAGCGGATCGAACGTCATTTACGACTCGGGCACCGTTGGCGGCGTCGGCGCCGGCGGCAACAACGTACAGTTCACGCCCGGCGCGTCGAACATGCAGCCCGACACCGATTACACCTGGCGCGCGCGCGCGGTGCTCGGCAGCGCCGTGGGCCCGTGGTCGGCTGACGGTGCCTTCAAGACTCCCGTCGGCGCGTTCATCCGCGGGAATGAAGTGCGCGACCCGCTGACGATCGGCCGCACGGTCGGCGAGATCCGCGGCCCGGTGCAGTTCACGGCCGACGGCCTCAAGCTGCTCGATCACACGAGCCACGTGCTCTATCGCGTCCCCGTGACGCTGCAGCAGGGGCAGTTCTCGATGATGATCAAGGGCGCCGACGAAGGCTCGGAAGGCGACAAGAGCAAGGTCTTCGGGATGCAGGAAGGTCCCGAGGAAGGCGATGTCACGACCGACGATTACCGCATGACCGCGGAGCTTCGCGGCAGCCTCTATCCGCAGCCGGGCTCGATCAGCTGCCGCATCATCTTCGGCGACGGCATCTCACGGGACTGCCCGCGCAGCCAGAAGAACTTCGACAGCTCGCGCTGGTATTTCTGGAGCTTCCAGTGGTCCACCGGCAACGCTCGCTTGACGGTTCGCATCGACAGTGAGACCGGACCGGTCATCTACGACACCGGTGTGGAACCGGGCGGCGGATCCCATCCGTATCGTCCCGAACTGCACTTCGCCTATCTCGGCGTGCCGGCGGGGCGCGCGGGGCTGATCGACGCGACGCTGCCCGGCGGCACCTACAAGAACGTCTATCTCGGGCCCGGCCCGCGTCCGGGGTTCCCCCAGTAATAGTTTCGTCACATTCGACCGAAAGGGCGGTAGACGATGTCTGCCGCCCTTTTTTTTTGCTACCTTCCCCCCGGCGGACGCCCTGGTCCGCTCCTGCTCTACCCAAGACATGACAATGAGGTTGCCCAATGCGCATACATCTGCTCACCCACCTGCCGCACCTGCTGGCGCTGACGCGCCTGCTGCTCTGCATGGGACTCGTGACGCTTACGGTCGGCTGCGGCGAATCGAAGCGCACACCTGTTGCTCCTGACGCCGGCGGCGTTCCGGGGCCCGACGCCAACCCGGACGGATCCACGCTGAAGGCGACCGCGCCGGCGATCGTGTCGCCGAGCGGCGGTACGCAGGCCACCGATCCGCTGACCTTCGTGGCCTCGAAGTCCACCGGCAAGTTCGCGGACATCACGCCGTCGTACCAATTCCAGGTGCGCAGCGGCTCGACCGTGGTCTACGACTCGGGGACCGTCGGCGGCGTCGGCGCCGGCAGCAACGTGACGTTCTCGCCGGGGCCGTCGAACATCCAGCCCGACACCGACTACACCTGGCGGGTCCGCGCGGTGCTCGGCTCCGCCGTCGGCTCCTGGTCGGCCGACGGCGCCTTCAAGAGTCCCGTCGGCGCGTTCATCCGCGGCAACGAGATCCGCGATCCGCTGACGATCGGCCGCACCGTCGGCACGCCGTTCGGCGCCGTGCAGTTCATCCAGAGCGGCCTGGAGCTGATCACGCACGAGAGCCGCGTCGGGTATCAGTTGCCGCAGACGCTGGAAGCCGGCGAGTTCTCTTTGATGGTCACCGGGTTCGACGAGGGATCGCCGGGCGACAAGTCGAAGATCATGAGCATGCAGGAAGGCTTCGGCGACATCACGACGAACGACTACCGCTTCACCGTCGAGAAGCGCGGCGCGCAGTACGTGACGCCGGGCGCGGTCACCTTCCGCATGATCAACGGCGCGGGCGGCGACGAAGACTTCATCAACGACGGCTTCCGGACGGCGGTCCCGTTCAGCGACGAGCGGTGGTACTTCTGGAAGATCACCTGGAACGCCGGCGGCGGATCGCTGGAAGTGCGCGAGGACTCGCCGACCGGCCGGGTCCTCTATTTCGACTCCGTCACCACCAACGGCCACGCCTATCGTCCGCAGCCCCACGTCATCTGGCTCGGCGCTCCCGTCGGACGCGCCGGCCCGATCGACGCCAGCATCCCGGGCACGGTCTACAAGAACGTGTGGGTCGGACCGGGTCCGCGCCCGAAGTTCCCGGGCGAGTAACACGACGCCGCCGGCCAGAGGGCAGGAACCGCTTTGTTTCCTGCCCTTTGGCCTGTACAATTGATTGATCCGTGTCCACTAACACGTTCCGGCTGCAGTACATCGCGAAGGCCGCCGCGGGTGTGCCCCGCGACCTCGTCAATACCTTCATCAACGCGAAGGTCCACCCCATCCGGCCGACGGTGCTCATCTATAACTGCACCTGGGTGTGTGACGCCAAGTGCACGATGTGCAACAACTGGAAGTGGGGCAACCGCAAGGAGGACATGACGCTCGAGCAGCTCGAGCCGGTCATGGACAGCCCGTTCTGGGGCGCGGTCGAGAACCTGAACATCTCCGGCGGCGAGCCGACGACGCGCCTCGACCTCCCGGAGATGGTCGAGATGTTCCAGCGGCGGCTGCCCCGCCTGCGCAAGATCGGGATCAACACCACCGGCCTGACGCCGGCGCGCGCGATCCCGATGCTGACGCGGATCGTGAAGTTCTGCGCCGAGCACGGCCTGCTCATCAGCATCCGCGTTTCGCTCGACGGCATCGGCGACGTGCACGACCAGGTGCGCGCCGTGAAGAACGGCTTCGACAAGGCGTCGAAGACGATCGAGGCGATGCAGGCGCTGGCGAAGGCGCACGACAACTTCTCGTTCGGCATCGCCTCGACGATCTTCGCCAAGAACCTCGACGACGCCGAGAACATCCTCACCTGGGCCCGCACCAAGGACCTCGACGTCGTCTTCAACATGCTCCGCTTCACCGACGCCATGCTGCACAACGGCGGGCTGAAGGAGACGATCGGCTTCCAGGAGCGCGAAGAGACGTTCATGCGCAAGTTCTTCCTCGATCGCGTCAAGGAAGAATCGGTGCTGAGCGGCCAGGCCTTCATGTACCTGCACTACGCCGACATGATCGCCAACGGCTATCACCGGACCATGCCGTGCCCGTTCCAGAGCCAGGGACTCCTGCTCAACCCGAACGGCGATCTGCACTACTGCGAGAACTCGCAGAAGATCGGCAACGTGCTCGACGAGTCCGCCGAGACGCTCTACTACAAGGCCGAGAACCTGATGCACCGCGAGCAGATCAAGAACGAGACCTGCCCGACCTGCCTCAGCCCGTGCCAGGTGAACGTCGGCGCGATGAAGCAGTTCGTGCCCTACGCGAAGTTCCTCAGGCGCGCCTACCAGGTGAAGAAGGACACGACCCGGCATCTCGAGACGCTGCCGGAACCCGTTGGGCGGTAAGACGCTCCGGCTCGCGATCGCCCTCATCCTGACGGGCGTCGTCCTTTATCTTTCCAGACCGTCCGAGATACTCGCCGCGACCGCCAGCGCGGACCTGCGCTGGCTGGCCGCGGCGCTGGGCCTGGTCCTGGTCGATCGCACGCTGATGGCGATGCGCTGGATCGACCTGCTGGTCGCGCTCGCGCCGGGCTCGCGGCCGCCGCTCGGCGCGGTGCTGCGCGTCTTCTTCGTGAGCTCCTTCGTCAGCAACTTCGTGCCCAGCGTCGCCTCCGACATGTACCGCGCCTACGCGCTGTCGAAGTACGACGTGCACCTGGCCGAGTCCACGGCGTCGGTGCTGATGGATCGCGCGCTCGGCGTGCTGTCGGTGGTGCTGGTCGGCGGCCTGTCGCTCCTCTTCGCCCGGAACGTCAGCGTCCCGCGCGAGCTGCTGCTCAGCCTCGGGCTGATGTTCGCCGTCTGCGCGGTCGCCGCCGCCGTCGTCTTCAGCGAGACCGCGGCGGGTTGGGTACGGGCCTTCGCCGCGCTGATGCCGATCGCGCTGCTGCGGCGCGTGGCCGAGACCCTGACCGACGCGGTGCGGCGCTACGCCGATCACCACCGCGAGATGGTCCGCGTCCTCGCCTGCTCGATCGTCGTGCAGATCATCCGCGTCCTGCAGGCGTGGTGCCTCGGCGTCGGCCTCGGGCTCTCGCTGCCGGCCAGCGCCTACTTCGCCTTCATCCCGGTGATCGTCCTGATCATGCAGCTGCCGATCACGCCCAACGGGCTCGGCACGACGCAGGCGGCGTTCTACTGGCTGTTCCTGCCGGCGGGCGCTCCGGCGCCGCGCGTCTTTGCGCTGTCGGTCCTCTTCCTCGCGCTGGGCATCGTCGGTACGCTCCCCGGCGGCGTGCTCTACGCGCTGGGGGAGGATCGCACGGCTGGAGTGGCGCGGTAGTGATCGCGGTGTTGTATATCGCGATCTACGCGATCGCTTTGATCGCGGGATTGCCGCTCGGGCTCGCGCTTTTCGGCCGGCGGCATCCCGCGGCATGGATCGCGGGCGGGGTCATCGGCTACGCGCTGACCGCGTTCGCGATCTGGATTCCCATCGAGCTTGGACGCCCCTCCGGCGTGGCGTTCGCGCTGGCGTGGCTCGCCGTTGCGTGGGCGGTGCTGCTCGCGGCAAAGCGGGTTCCGCCGCCGCTGATCGTACTGCCCGAGTGGACTCGGCGCGACGGCCGAGCGCTCCTGTGCGTCCTGCTGCTGACGCTCGCGATTGCGATTCCGCCGTTCGCGCGCGCCGGGGCCGCCGACGCGTCGGGCAACCGCTACTACCGCGCCTACTTCACGGCCGACTTCGTGTGGC
>Ga0207662_10001954_pt1 | contig 10163 bp, 10 predicted proteins | sample KBSS33LmetaG_FD_184338 | JGI IMG/M metagenome (GOLD analysis project Ga0207662, IMG submission 184338) | Switchgrass rhizosphere microbial communities from Kellogg Biological Station, Michigan, USA - KBS S3-3L metaG (SPAdes) (version 2) | ecosystem: Host-associated > Plants > Roots >...
GCTCACGGCTTACCTGCGCAGCGAGACCGCGAAATGGACGAAAGTAGTCAAGGCTTCGAACATCAAGCCGGACTGAGCTACCCCGCTTCTACCGGCAGGTCGGCGCGCGCCGACCATTCGTGCCACGAGCCGATGAAATTGCGCGCCCCTACAATGCCCGCGTACTTGAGCGCATAGTAGGTGTTGGCAGACCGCGCGCCGCGGTGGCAATACGTGGCGATTTCCTGGCGCGGATTGATCTTGTGCTGCTCCAGCAGCGCCATGATTTTCTCCGGCGCTTTGAACCGCCCGTTCTCCAGAAACTGGGTCCATTCGATGTGCAGCGCATTGGGAATGTGACCCCGGCGCTTGCAGCACGGCGTATCGTCCTTGCCCGTCCATTCGAGATCGTCGCGCACGTCGATCGTAAAAAAATTCCACGAACCGGTGCGCCGCGCCACCTCGTCCAGCGGCACATAACAGCCGGACGAAACGGACACCTGGATTTTTGTCGGCCGCACGGTCGCGATGTCCGTATCGGCGAGCACCGGCCCGCCTTCGGCCTGCCATTGCTTCAGCCCGCCATGGAGCATGCGCGCCTTACGATGCCCTATGAACTCCAGCATCCACAATTCGCGCGCCGCCCGCATGCCGGTAATCTCGTCGTAAACGATGACCGGGCGGTCCGTGCGCACGCCCACCGAGCTGAAACGGTCGGCAACCGACTGCGCGAACTTGCGCATGTTTTCGAGCGAGCTGTTCGTGACGAGCATTTCGTAAGTAGACAACGGCAGCGCGCCGGGAATGTGGCCGGTCTTGAATTCGCCGGCCTTGCGCGCATCGAGCAGCACCGCGCCGTTCTGGAGTTCCCTTTCGAGCTGCGATGGCTCGAGCAAAATTTCACTGGCATCCATAAATATGTCTATTTATTAAATTATGCGCACGCACATTGAGCGGCAAATCCGGCGCCATCTGCCAATGATAGCCTGCAACGAAAAAACTATTCTACGCCCGACGTAAAAATCCTGCGTGAATGCTACTCGGCGTCCGGCTGCGAAGCTGGTCATCGCCAATTACGTCACGCGCAACATGATACACTCGCGCAATATTTCGACGCATACACGACGCAGGAGACACCCTTGAAAATTCTCGTTTTGCCCGGCGATGGCATCGGGCCGGAAATCACGCGGGCAACCCTCACCGTCCTCGATCGCGCCAATGCGCGGTTCAAGCTTGGCCTCGCATGGGAGCACGACGAGATGGGGCTCGTGACGCTGAAGAAAGAGGGCACGACATGCCCCCCGCGAATACTTGAAAAAGCGCGCGCTGCCGCGGGCGTGCTGCTCGGCCCGGTTTCGCACAACGATTATCCGCCGCGAGAGCAGGGTGGCGCGAACCCTTCCGGCGAGTTCCGCGTCAAGCTCGATCTTTATGCGAACATCCGGCCCGCGAAATCGAGATTGGGCGTCGGTCTGACCGGCAAGCCCGTGGACCTCGTGATCTTCCGCGAGTGCACCGAAGGCTTTTACGCCGACCGCAACATGTACATGGGGCTCGGCGAGTTCATGCCCACCGAGGACATGGCGATCTCGCTGCGCCGCGTGACTGCAAAATGCTGCGAGCGCATTGCACGCCGCGCATTCGAATCCGCGATGACTCGCCGCAAGAAAGTCACGGCCGTGCACAAAGCCAACGTACTGCGGATTTCGGACGCGCTGTTTCTGCGCGAAGTGCGCAAGGTCGCCAAGGACTTTCCCGAGGTCGAGCTCGACGAAAAGATCGTCGACGCGATGGCGGCGCTGCTCGTGCGCGACCCGTCGAAATTCGACGTCATCGTCACCGGCAATATGTTCGGCGACATCCTCTCCGACGAAGCCTCCGAGATTTCCGGCAGCCTCGGGCTTGCCGGCTCCGTCAACGCCGGCGACGAACTGTGCGTCGCGCAGGCGCAGCACGGCTCCGCGCCCGACATAGCAGGTCAGGACAAAGCTAATCCAATATCGTTGATTTTGTCTGCCGCGATGCTGCTCGAATGGCTCGGCCGCCGGCACAAGAACGCGGCATTCACCGAAGCCGCCCAGAAAATCGAAGCGGCAGTCGACTCGGCGTTGAAAGATCCGGCCACGCGCACGGCGGATATGGGCGGCAAGCTCGGCACACAGGCATTCGCCAAGGTAGTCGCGGATAAGCTGAACTAGCTTTTGCCGGCGCGCGTCGGCGGGCCCTTCAATTCGATCGTGTTGCCTTCCGGGTCGCTGATATAGAGCGATGGCCCGTAGCCATCGGCGCCGAAGCGCGACTTGATTTCACCGACGGCCACGCCGTTCGAAACGAGATGCGCGACCAGCGCGTTCTCGTCGAACGGCTCGATGCGCAGGCACAGGTGATCCATATTGCGGCGTGTTTTGCCCGGCGCCGCGCCGCCCGCGCGGCCGAGTTCACCATCGACCGCGATCAAATCCACGAGTGAAACGCCCGCGCGCAACTGCGTAAGCCCGAGCTCGGGACGCTCGCGCTCGATCGTGCAGCCGAGCACGTCGCAGTAAAAACGCGTCAGGCGCGCCGGATTGGCGACCCGCAGCACGACGTGGTCGAGCGCGAGGATCTCGAACGCGGCGCGTTTACGGGCGATGGATTTTGGCATCGATAGTTTCGTTCAAATAAAAATGCCACCGCGCCGCGTGGCGCGATGGCATCGCAGCGGTTGCAAAATAAGGCTTACTTGTCGATTCCACCGATGCACAAGTACTTGATCTCGAGATAATCCTCGATGCCGTATTTCGAACCCTCGCGCCCTATTCCCGATTCCTTGATGCCGCCGAACGGCGCGACTTCGTTGGAAATAATGCCGACATTGATGCCGACGATGCCGTATTCGAGCGCCTCGGCAACGCGCCAGATGCGACCAATGTCGCGGCTGTAGAAGTACGACGCCAACCCGTACTCCGTGTCATTCGCGAGCTTGATCAGTTCCTGCTCGGTCTTGAAGCGGAACAGCGGAGCGACCGGGCCGAAAGTCTCCTCGTGGGTGATTTTCATGGTGGTTTTCACATCGGCCAGCACCGTCGGCTCAAAGAACGTGCTGCCTTTGGCGTGGCGCTTGCCGCCGGTGACGAGACGCGCGCCCTTGCCCATCGCGTCGGTGATGTGCTCCTCGACTTTCTCGACCGCCTTCATGTCGATCAGCGGGCCCTGCATGACGCCCTCTTCCATCCCGTTGCCGACCTTCATCGCGGCGACCTTTTCGCCGAGCTTTTTCGCGAATTTCTCGTAGACGCCGTCCTGCACGAACAGGCGGTTCGCGCACACGCAGGTCTGGCCGGTGTTGCGGAATTTCGACATCATCGCGCCTTCGACCGCAGCGTCGATGTCGGCATCGTCAAATACGATAAACGGCGCGTTGCCGCCCAGTTCGAGCGAAACCTTCTTGACGGTTCCCGCACACTGCGCCATCAGTTGCTTGCCCACTTCCGTCGAACCGGTGAAGGTGAACTTGCGCACGATCGGGTTGGTGGTCAATTCGGTACCGATCGGTCCCGACGAGCCCGTGATCACGTTGACCACGCCCTTGGGTATGCCCGCGCGCTCCGCGAGCTCGCACAGCGCGAGCGCCGAATACGGCGTATAAGTTGCCGGCTTGATCACCATCGTGCAGCCGGCGGCCAGCGCCGGACCGGCCTTGCGCGTGATCATCGCATTCGGAAAATTCCACGGCGTCACCGCCGCGCACACGCCGATGGGCTGCTTCAAGACGACGATGCGCTTATCGGCCTGGTGCTGGGGAATCACGTCGCCGTAGATGCGCTTGCCCTCTTCCGCAAACCACTCGATGAATGATGCGCCGTAGGCGATTTCGCCCTTGGATTCGGCCAGCGGCTTGCCCTGCTCGGTCGTCATCAATATCGCGAGGTCGTCCTGGTTCGCCATCATGAGATCGAACCATTTACGCAACACGGTCGCGCGTTCCTTGGAGGTCTTCGCACGCCATGCAGGCCACGCTGCGTTAGCTGCCTCGATCGCGCGCTTCGTCTCCGCGGCGCCCATTTTCGGGATGGTGCCGATCTGCAGCCCGTCGGCGGGATTGTTGACGGCCAGCGTGCTCTTGTCGTCGGCGTCCACCCATTGGCCGTCGATATAGCATTGCTGGCGGAAAAGCTTCATGTCTTTCAGTTGGAATGCGGGTTTGACTTGGGTCAACATGGCGGAATCCTTACGGGGAAATTGAGCGCAACGCGGCTTGAATTCGAACGACGATTATAACACCCGCTTTCCGGCAGTTCGCGCGGTGGAAATAGCCGCTTTTCGACTGTCCTGCCTGCGCAAAATCACGTGCGGGAAACGGGGCTTCGGCGTCGCGGCTGCTTTGCTGCTGCGCGGCAACCGGTCGCAACGTTTTGTAGGAAATCCAACACCATGACCGGAAATTTGTGCATTTTCGCCGCCATGCGCACGTCATGCTTGACGCTGCCGGTGCGCTGGATATATAAGTGAATTTAGCGTCGATATTTCGTGGTGCGGGCGCTGCCGGTGCTGGACCTTTTCAATCAATGACAGGGGGTTTCTGATGAAGCTTTTATCAAAATTAATAAGTCAACTGCTGATCCTCAGCATGGTGGTGCTGCCGTTCTCGACCCAGGCCGGCATGATAGGCACCGATCAGGTTGTCGCCAACGCGACCGCCGAAGCGAACCGCGACAAAGTTCGCGACTTCGTCAGCCGCACCGACGTGCAGAAGCAGTTCGAAACGCTGGGCCTCACCACGGCCAACGCGGCAGAGCGCGTCAATGCAATGACCCAGGACGAGATCAACCGCATCGCGGGCAAAATCGACACCCTGCCGGCGGGCGCTGATTCCAGCACCGGCTGGTGGATCGCCGGCATCATCATAGTCGGCGTGATCATCTGGTATTTCTGGAAATAGCTGAAGCAGACTCGATTTATGCACAGCTTTAAAGCCCGCCTAACCGCGGGCTTTATTTTTTTGAGCGCCCTCCTGTCAGGCTGCTCGCTGATTGCGCCGCAAACATACGCGCTGAAAGAAAAGCGCCCTCCCGATTTGCCTGCGCGCGTCGAATTGACCGAGGTGCCGTTTTATCCGCAGGACGATTATTACTGCGGCCCGTCCTCACTCGCGATGGCCGTCACTGCCGCGGGCGTCAAGGTCACCCCGGAAGACCTGGTCGATCAGGTCTATCTGCCGGGACGCAAAGGCAGCCTGCAGGTGGAAATGCTCGCCGCCGCGCGTCGGCGTGGCCTGATCGCGTATGAGCTCGCGCCCAAAGTTGAGGATTTGCTGCGCGAACTTGCGGCCGGCACCCCGGCGATCGTGCTGGAAAACTACGGCCCGTTCAAATGGTTTCCCGTGTGGCATTACTCCGTCGTCGTCGGTTATGACCTGAACCGGCTGGAAGTCATACGCCGGTCGGGCAAGCGGCCGCGCCTGCCCACGCCGCTGCCGGTATTCGAAAAAATATGGCGCGAAGAAGACTACTGGGCGTTGCTGGTGCTGCCGCCTGAACGCGTGCCGGTCAGCGCGACCGAAACCCGCTACGCGGCCGCCGTCGTCGCGCTCGAGCAAAGCGGCCACCTCAAAAACGCATTCATCGCCTACAACGCATTGCTCAAGCGCTGGCCGACCAGCCTGGGTGGCCAGATGGGACGCGGCAACGCCGCCTATGCACTGCGTGACCTCGATACCGCAGAAGCGGCGTTCAGGCAGGCTACGCAGGATCACCCCGATGCGGCACCGGCATTCAACAATCTCGCCAACGTGTTGGCCGAGCGCAATAAATTAAACGATGCGCTCGCCGCCGCGGAAAAAGCGGTCGCGCTCGGGGGACCCATGCTCGCGACGACCGAGGCAACCCTGGAAGAGATCAAGCAGAAAATTGCGGCGGCACACGCCGAGGAAGCATTGCGTGCAGAACAAAACCCGCCAATCACCCCTGCGGTACTAGCGCCGGCACCGGCGGAAATTCAGCCGGCCGCGCCCGTGGCCAAGCCCAAATCCAAAGCAAAGAAGAAAAAGGCCGCGCCGCCTGCCTAGGCGATGCTAATCCAGGCTGACGTTGGCCTGCTTCACCACTTTCGCCCACTTCGGGATTTCACTTTTGATCAGCGCGCCGAACTGGTCCGGCGTGCCCGCAACCGGCGGCGAGCCCATCTCCATCAAACGTTGCTTGATGTCGGGCATATTCGCGATACGCACCATTTCGCCGTTCAGTTTCGCGACGATCTCTTTGGGCGTGCCGGCGGGCGCGACGACGCCATACCAAGCGATCGACTCGAATCCCGGCACCCCGCCTTCGGCGACCGTCGCGATTTCAGGCAGCACGGGCGAGCGCGTAGCACTGGTCACCGCCAAGCCGCGCAGCTTGCCGCCTTTCACGTGTGGCAGAACTGGAATCATGCTCTCGAAAGCAAACGGAATCTGGCCGCCGATCAAGTCGACGATCGCCGGCCCGCTGCCTTTGTACGGGATGTGCGTCATCTCGACCTTGGTCATGAATTTGAACATTTCCGCCGTGAGGTGCTGCGGCGAACCGGGGCCGGCGGATGCGTAGTTGAACTGGCCGGGCCGCGCTTTGATCAGCGCGATAAATTCGCGCACGTTTTTCACCGGCAGCGACGGGTGAGCCACCAGCACCAGCGGCACGGACGCCGACAACACGACCGGCGCGAAATCCTTGGCGGGATCGTAGGGCAGCTTGCTGAAGAGGCTCGCATTGATTGCGAGCGGACCGCTCGCGCCCATCAACAGGGTGTATCCGTCGGGCGTCGACTTGGCGACGAAATCCGCGCCGATATTGCCGCCCGCGCCGGGTTTCGCCTCGACGACAACCGGCTGCCCCCACGCTTCGTGCATTTTGGCGCCGACTATGCGGGCCAAAATGTCCGTCGTGCCGCCCGGCGGGTAAGGCGTATAGAAACGGATGGGCTTCGCCGGATAACTCTGGGCGCACACCACCGGCGACCAGCACAAGGACATTACGCACACGAGCTGCCACAGATAGCGTGTTTTCATTGCTGCTCCTCAACTCTCTCGCGCTTTAAGTGCTACGCCTCGCGTGAATCTTAGCACCCGCCTGACCATGAGGCATTACGGCACGGTACGCGCTAGAAACAAGGGCTGTTTTATCGCTTGGGAAGTCGCCGAAATCATTGTTATAATGGCCGAAAAGGGGCAGCATCCGACGTTTTAATTGTTTCAATACCGGAATTCATCTATGACCATGTTCTTCGCCCAGGCTCGCTCTGCGTTCATGCTGAGCCTGTTATCGCTGATATTCCTCGGCGGTTGCGCCAGCACGGCGAAGAATCCGCGCGATCCGCTCGAGCCGATCAACCGCGCGGTATACCAGCTCAACGACGGTCTGGACAAGGTGGTATTGAAGCCGGTCGCGACGGTATATAAAACGGTATTGCCGCAATTCGTGCGCACCGGCGTCACGAATTTCTACAACAATCTTTACGACGTGCTGACGGCCCTTCACAACCTGCTGCAGGGCAAGGTTGGCGACGCGGTTTCCGACGTCGGCAGGATCGCGATCAACTCGACGGTCGGCCTGGCCGGCTTTATCGACGTCGCAACCGAAGTCGGGCTCGAAAAACACAAGGAAGACTTCGGCCAAACGCTCGGCCGCTGGGGTATCGGCAGCGGACCGTATCTGCAGATACCCTTGTTCGGCCCCAGTTCGTTCCGCGACGGTTTTGGTTTATGGGTTGACGTCCAACTTGACCCGGTGAGATGGATTTGGCGCAATCATATTGCGACGCGTAATTCCCTATGGGGACTCTATATCGTCAACCTGCGCGCCAACTTGCTCGATTCGACCAAAATACTCGAAGAAGCAGCGCTCGATCCTTACGAGTTCCAACGCGATGCTTACTTGCAGCGCCGCCGCAATCTGGTTTACGACGGCAATCCACCGGCGGAAAAAGACGACGAGGACTTGCCGGAGTTGAAAACCAAGCCGAGCGGCGAACTCGAGAGACCGGACCTTGCGCCGCGATCAGAACACCCCGAACCGCAAGCCGCTGTACTGGCGGAAGCGCAGCCGGATACGCCGATTGCAACACTTGTTTCCAAACCGTTAGCGCCCGCGCCGTCAACTGCAGTTAGTTCTCCCGAGTCGCCCTGACCGTTCCTGGTTCGTACGTTCTAAGTCTGCTTGGGCACCGGCGTGGCACCAGGTCTCGTGCCGCTTAATCGCAGCCGCAGTCACCGCCTGGATCCCGAACGAATAATTCAAATAGGCGGCCGGGGCGCCGACGAGCGCGGCGATGCCGATCACGAGCAGATAAAACGTGCCGGTGATCAACTCGGCAATCACGAGAGCGATGCCGACGATCGCCCACCACCAATAAGGTTCCATCGCATTCCTCCCGTGGCCGCGTACCTAGAGCGGGTGCCATGAGTTTGCTATAAATGGCGGATAGCAGCCGGGCCACCGGCGATTCGGTGCCGACACCGCCCTTTGCGCCGCCGCTCAGGCGCGGTCGCGGCGCAGCCAGTCGATGATGCGGTCGGCGACGTGCTGCCAGTTGCGTTCGAGCATCATCGCGTGCGCCATGCCGGGAAATATTTCGGCGGTCACGCCGTAAACGCTCGCCGTCGCCTCGATCATGCGGCGCGAAAAAAACGCATCCGTTTCCGCGCCGAGCACCATAACCGGCACGCCGGTCGCGCGGCGGATAAAGAATTGCTGCGGCCACGAGAGATCGAATACGGCGCGCTGGGATTCTGGCTGCATGCGCGCCATGTGCTTCCCGACCTCCTCATCAGAAATATGGTCCGAGAAAATGGCGCGGCGCACGCCATGCAGTGTCGCAAAGCCCGGGTCCGTGTGCTGAATCCGGTTGATTTCCGCGAACAGATGCGGATCGCGCGCGGCCAGCATCATCGACGAGCCCAGCAGCCCTTCAGGCGGCACTGTGGCCATGAATACGACGGCCTGGGCCTGCAGCTTGTGCAGACAGCGCTGCACCACCATGGCGCCCATCGAATGGCCGACTACCGCAAGCGGCCCGCCGATATGCCGCGCGATGCGCTGCACGTCGGCTTCGTAGTCGTCGATGCTCGTCCCTGCAAGGTATTCTCCGCCCGTGCTGCCGCCGTGGCCGCGCAGGCTCAACGCATGCGCGGCAAAACCGTGTTGCGCGAAATACGGCAGAAAATAATCGTCCCAGCACCAGGCGGCGACAAAAGCGCCGTGCACGAACAGGAGCTGGGTGGGATGAGCGGGGGCTGCCGGTATGTGACTGATCAGTTCGAGGCCGTTGACGTCCGCTACGCGTTTCATGGGCGCCCGTTGATCAATTGAGACGCGACGCGAGCGCCTGCAGCTCGGCCACTTTCTGCCGCACCGTGTCGGCGTCGCGCGCGACCGGCAGCATTTTCAAATAGGCCTGGAAATCGAACAGCGCCGCGCGGAAGCATTCCAGATTCAGATAGATCATGCCGCGATCTCGATACTCCTCGGCGAGCTCGGGCATCACGCTGATGATGCGGTCGGTGGCCGTCAGCGCCTTCATCCAGTCCTTGTGATGCGAATAAATACCTTTCAGGTTGCGCAGCAACCGCGCCAGTATTTCGCGGTTGCTCGCCGCGACCAGCATACTCGCCACCATCGATTTGGTGGGCTCGGCGCCGTTGCGCAGCGCCTTCACGCGCCGCCGCAGTTCGTCGAAGCTCAAGGACGCGCCCTTCGCATACGGATCGAGCACGACCGTGCCGTCGCGCAGCGGGCACTTGACCAGAAAATGCGCGGGAAACGCCACACCGTGCACGGGCAACCCGATCCGGCGGCCGATCTCGATATAGACAAGCGCAAGCGTAATCGGGATGCCGCGCTTGCGGTCGAGCACTTCGTTCAAAAAACTGTTGCGCGCGTCGTAGTAATTCGCCGCGTCGCCCGCATAGCCGAGCTCATCGAACAGGTAGCGGTTCAACGCGATGATACTGTCGGCCTGGCTGATATCGGGACGCAGGCGGCGCTTGAGTGTCGCGGCTGTGTCGTCGAGCTTGCCGAGATACGAGTCGATATCGAGATTGCGATATTCTTCGGCGGCGATCAGCAGTGCGGCTTCGGCCAAGTTGATGCCCTCGTCCGCGCCGCCGACGACCCGCGCGAAGCGCTCCGCATGCGGCGTCAAGCGCGCCTCGCCAGCGGCAGGTTCATCAA
>Ga0207662_10001955_pt1 | contig 10158 bp, 8 predicted proteins | sample KBSS33LmetaG_FD_184338 | JGI IMG/M metagenome (GOLD analysis project Ga0207662, IMG submission 184338) | Switchgrass rhizosphere microbial communities from Kellogg Biological Station, Michigan, USA - KBS S3-3L metaG (SPAdes) (version 2) | ecosystem: Host-associated > Plants > Roots > Rhizosphere...
TCGTACGTCGTATGCCGGACCGCGTCATCGAAGTGCTGGACCACCGTGACGTCGACGCCGGCATCCGCCAGGCGAGCGAGGCGTTCGTCGGGGTCGAGCAGGAGCGGCGGGGCGGAGCCCGTCAGGACCTCGTCCGGATGGTGGTCGAAGGTGATGACGCATGGGTGCGCATCACGGGTGAGCGCCTCTCGGACGAGATGATCGAGTAGGTAGATGTGTCCTTGGTGGAGCCCATCGAACACACCGATCACCGCGAAGATCGGGCCGTGCTCGGGGCGCAGCCGATCGACGCCGGGGACGACGTCCATCACGTGCCGACCGACACGGGCCGTTCGCCGGCACTGATCAGGACCTTGTCCGGTGCGAGGCGACCACCGCCTGCGGGGACCGCGATCGCGACCAGTCGCCCGGTCCGATCGACGAGGCGATAGTGATCGCCCTGGCCGGGGATCCCCGCCGCGGGTCGGATGTACTGACCTTTGGCGACCGCGTCCACTTCCGGCTCATCGAGCTCGACGCTCGCAAACCGCTCCAACCCGGCGTCGACCGGACGTAGGAGCGGCACGAGCCCTTGAGGCCCATCCGCGGTCGCGGACCGGATGGCGTCGAGCGACGCGGCCCCCTCCTCGCCGAACGAACCGGCCGCAGTCCGGCGCAGCGCTCCGAGGTACGCGGCGTTCCCGACGGCCGTACCGAGATCGCGCGCCAGGGCGCGGACGTATGTGCCGGCCGAACAGGTGACATCGACCACAGCGATCGGTCGCTCCGGCTCGCTGTCGTCCCACGACACGAGCGAGAGCGATTCGATGGTCACCTCGCGCTCCTTGAGCTCGACCGACTCGCCGGCCCGCGCCATCGCGTACGCGCGACGGCCACCGACCTTGATCGCCGAATAGGCCGGTGGCCGCTGGCGGATCGTGCCGGTGAACCCCGGCAGTTCAGCCTCGATGGTCTCGCGCGTCGGCGCGGGCCCGTCGGGAACGGTCAGCTCTCCCTCGAGGTCATCGGTCGTCGAGGACGCGCCGAAACAGATCGTCGCGCGATACGCCTTGCGATCGCCGAGGTGGAACTCCACCACACGGGTGGCGCGGCCGAGGAAGACCGGCAGAACGCCGGACGCGAACGGATCGAGCGTGCCGCCGTGCCCGACCCGCTTCGTTGCCGCCAGGCGACGCACGAGACCGACGATGTCATGGGAGGTTGGCCCGATCGGCTTGTCGACGACGAGGATGCCGTCGAGGCCCGGGCCGAGTGATGAACGCGCCACGTCAGCGCGTGACGGCCGCTGCGGCCTTGCGCGCCTCGACCAGCACCGCGTCGCGTGCCTTGTCGACGGGGAGCGACACCGTCGCACCGGCCGCCCGGGCATGCCCTCCCCCGCCGAAGAGGCCCGTAAGGACGGTCGCATCGACGCCGCCTGGCTTGGTCCGGACGCTGATCCGGGTCGTGTCACCGGCCTCCTTGAACAGGATCGCCACCTCGGCGACGTCGGCCTGGGCCAGCAGATCGATGATGCCCTCGCTCTGTGGTGGCGTGGTCCCGGTCGCCTCGAGGTCCGCGTCGAGGAGCGTCGAGGCGACGACGCGCCCGCCGTCGTACGACTCGAGCCGGTCCAGGACCCGACCGAAGAGCCGGAGTTGCTCGGCCGGCTTCGAGCGGTAGAGCCGCCGCGAGATGTCCGATAGCGGCGCACCGGCCTCGACGAGCGCGGCAGAAACGGCCAGGGTCCGTGGAGTCGCGTTCGGGTGAGCGAACGTCGCCGTATCCATCACGATGCCGGCCATCAGCGCCGCCGCGAGCGATGGCTCAGACGCCAGCGGGATGCCGAGGCAGGCCGCCAGCAGCGTGACCATCTCGCAGGTCGCGGCTGCGTGCGGCTCGATCCAATCGGCAACGCCGATCGCGTCATTGGACGCGTGGTGATCGATGACCACCCGCGGCAGCCGCTCGAACAGGTCCCGATGGCGGACCCCGACCTCGCCGACCCGGTCCGGGGTGGCGCAATCGGACAGCACGAGGAGGTCGTATACCGCGTCGGTGTCCGGGTCCGTTCGGAACCGCTCGACCCCATCGATGAACGCATACAGCGGCGGAACCGGGTCCGTGCAGACAGGATCGGCGGTACCCCCGAACCGTTCGACGAGCCGCACGACACCGAGCGTGGCACCGATCGTGTCCGCATCCGGGTTCTCATGCGAGACGGCCAGGACGCGCCGCGACCCACGGAGCCGCTCGACGACGACGTCCGGCACAGCGGCCAGATAGGGCGACAGATCCACGGTCATCGGGACGAGCGCTTGGTCTTGGCAGTGTTCGCGGAGCGATGCCGCCCTCGCCGTCGGCGCGGCTTCGGCGGGACCACCGCGGAAGGTGGCTCATCGGACGCGTCGCCCTCGTGGCCGACCCGCGCCACGGGCGTGGGCAAGGTCTCGCCTGCGGGCAACTCCATGCTGGGCTCGGCGCGGCCCGACTCGAGCTCATCGAGCAGGTGGAGGACGCGCGTGCCCCGCTCGGCCGTGTCGTCGAGCTCGACGTGCAGGTCGGGGATCCGCTTCAGCCGCAGCGTCTTGCCGAGCTCGTGACGGACGAACGGCATCGCCCGACCGAGGGCGGTGATCGTGGCGCTCCGCTCGCCGGGCTGTCCGATGACGCTGACCCACACCTTGGCATGGCGCAGATCGGGCGTCGTTTCGACCTTCGTGATCGTGGCGAACCCGATCCGCGGATCCGCCACGTCTCGACTCACGATCGCGCCGATCTCCTGGCGCAGCAGCTCGTCGATGCGGTCAGTGCGTTGGGTCACCCGACATCAGGCGGTGATTGCGGCGCGTGACACCATCTGCGTGCTGTAGCACTCGATCACATCACCCTCCTCGATGTCGTGGAAGGAGGCAAGACCGATGCCGCACTCGTAGTTCGTCTGGACCTCGCGAACGTCATCGCGGAAGCGCCGCAGCGACTCGATCCGGTCGGTCGCGATCACGCGGCCACCACGCCAGATCCGGGCGTTCGCCCGGACGATCCGGCCGTCGGTGACGTAGGAACCGGCGATGACCGTGTTCTTGCCGACACGGATGACCTGGCGTACCTCCGCCCGGCCTTCGACGACCTCCACTTCCTCTGGCTCGAGCAGACCCTTGAGGGCCGCATCGATGTCGTCGGTCAGCTTGTAGATGATGTCGTAGAGGCGGACGTCGACCCCCTCATCCTCGGCAGCTCGCCGGGCGGTGTCGGTGATCGACGTGTTGAACCCGACGACGATCGCGTTCGACGCGGTCGCCAGCATGATGTCGTTGTCGGTGATGTCGCCGGCCGCTTCGAGCAGGACGTTGATCCGAACCTCGTCCTGGTCGAGCTGCTCGAGGGCGTGGGTGATGGCACCCAACGATCCCGAGACATCCGCCTTGAGGATGATCCGCAGCTCCTTGGCCTGACCGGCCTGGATCTGCCGATAGAGGTCCTCGAGCGTGGCCCGGCCGCTGCCGTCGCCGCCCTTCGCGGCGACCTGCGCTTTGCGCGCATCGACGGCGACGCGCGCGGCCTTGTCGTCGGCAACGACGCGGAGGATGTCGCCTGCCTCGGGGACTTCCGAGAGGCCGAGGACGACGACGGCGCTGGCCGGTCCGGCCTGCTTCACGCGCTTGCCGCGGTCGTTTTCCATGGCCCGGACGCGACCGAAGGTCTCACCCACGACGATGATGTCGCCGACGTTGAGCGTGCCCGTCTGGATGAGGGCGGTCGCGACGGCACCACGGGCCTTGTCGAGCTGCGCCTCGACGATCGTGCCGATCGCCGGACGATCCGGGTTCGCCTTGAGCTCCTGGAGGTCGGCGACGAGCAGCACCATCTCGATGAGCTCGTCGAGCCCCTGGCCGCTCTTGGCTGACACCGCCACGAGCGGCACATCGCCGCCGTACTCCTCGATCACCACGCCGGCTTCGGTGAGCTCGGTCTTGACCCGGGTCGGGTCGGCATCGGGCTTGTCGATCTTGTTGAGCGCGATGATCAGCGGGACCTTGGCGGCCTTCGCGTGGCTGATCGCCTCGAGCGTCTGCGGCATCACGCCGTCATCGGCAGCGACCACGATGATCGCGATGTCCGTGACGCGCGCGCCGCGGGCACGCATGGCCGTGAACGCCTCGTGGCCCGGTGTGTCCAGGAACACGACGCGCTTCCCGTCGTGGTCGATCTCCGATGCACCGATGTGCTGGGTGATGCCACCACGCTCGCCGGCAGCGACCTCGGTCGAACGGAGCGCGTCGAGCAGGCTGGTCTTGCCGTGGTCGACGTGGCCCATGACCGTGACGATCGGGGCGCGCGGTTCGAGCTTCTTGGGATCGTCCTCCTCGAAGAGGACCTCCTTCGCCGCCTCCGGCGCAGCGCCGTCACCGTCGGTCTCGGGGCCGGTGCCGTTGGTCGAGGCTGCGACGGTCTCTGCCACCTCGTAGCCGAGCTCCGAGGCGACAAGCGACGCGGTGTCACGGTCGATGAGCTGGTTGATCGTCGCGAAGATGCCGCTCTTGATCAGTTCGCGGATGACGTCCGCGACGTTGACCGAGAGCAGATCAGCAAGCTCCTTGACGGTGATCGTGCCGGGCAGCTCGATCGCACCGCGCTCACGCGGATCGATCGTCTGCACTGACGACGCGTTCTGGTCGGGTCGACGCGGTGGCTTGCGGGGCCCGCGCCGGCCGCGGGTGCCGCTCCTACTCCTTGCCACGGGCTCCTCCTTGGGTGGTATGCGTGGGGATCGCTCCGGCACCGACCTCCGCGAGGAACGCCGCTGGGAGCTGGGTCTCGAGCGCCCGGCTCAGGGCGCCCTTGGTGATGGCGATGGACAGACAGTCGGTGTCGTGACAGACATATGCGCCTCGCCCGGCGAGGCGTCCCGTCGGGTCGAACACGACCTCACCCGTCGGGGTGCGGACGATACGCCGCAGGTCGCGTTTGGCACGCGATGTGCGACATGCGACGCACGTCCGGGTCGGGACCCGGCGCACGGCCAGCGGTCGCGTCGGGGTGGATGCCCCGGCTACGTCGCCACCTCCTCGGTGGGCGCCGCTTCGGGGGCGTTCGCGGCTTCGGCCGTTCCGTCCGATGCCGCCTGGTCATCGGCCTTGTCGGCTGCCGCCTTCTTGGTCGTTCGCTTGGGCTTTGCCGCGGCTTCGGTACCGTCGGCTGACGCCTCGGCCGTCGCGTCGGCCACCACGGCGACAGCTGCGGACTTCTTCGTCGTTCGCTTGGGCTTCGTCGCGGCTTCCGTCCCGTCCGCGGACGCCTCGGGCGTCGCGTCGCCCGCCTCGGCGGCCGCGGCAGCCTTCTTGGTCGTCCGCTTCGGCTTGGCCGGGGCGGCGATCGCCTCCTCGGTCTGGGCTGCAGCAGCCTGCGCCGGGGCCTCCTCGGCCTTGGCCGGGGTTTCCGCCTCACCCTCAAGCTGGTCGGTCGCCGCCTTGGCCTCGGCGACGGACACGTCGCTTCGGATATCGATCCGCCAGCCGGTCAGGCGCGCGGCCAACCGGGCGTTCTGGCCTTCGCGGCCGATCGCCAGCGACAGCATCCGCTCCGGGACGGTGACCGAGGCGATCCGCTTCTCCTCGTCGATATCGACCGAGAGCACCTGGGCAGGGCTGAGGGCGTTCGCGACGAACACGGCCGGATCGTCGTTCCACGGGATGACGTCGATCTTCTCGCCGGCCAGTTCCGCGACGACGGCCTGGACACGCGCGCCGCGCTGACCGACGGTCGCACCGACCGGGTCGAGCCCATCCTGGCGCGAGCTGACGGCCACCTTCGAGCGGCTGCCCGCTTCCCGGGCGATCGCCTTGATCTCGACGGTCCCGCTGTGGATCTCGGGCACTTCGAGCTCGAAGAGTCGACGCAGGAAGCCCTTGTGGGTGCGGCTCACGAAGATCTGCGGGCCGCGGACCGAGCGCCGGACCTCGAGCACGAACGCCTTCACGTTCTGCCCGATGCGGTAGTGCTCCAGGGCACTCTGCTCGGTGGTGGCGAGGATCGCCTCGGTGTTCTTGCCGACGTCGAGGATGATCGCGCGCGGCTCGACCCGGTTGACGGTGCCGGTGATGAGCTCCCCCTCGCGGCTCGCGAACTGGTCGAAGACCTGGTCGCGCTCGACCTCGCGGATGCGCTGCAGGACGATCTGCTTGGCCGTCTGCGCGCCGATCCGGCCGAACACGTCGCCGTCGAGCTGCTCCGTCTCGACGAGGTCGCCGGGCTTGGCGCTCTCGTCGAACTTGCGGGCATCTTCGACGACGATCTGCGTCAGCTCGTCCTCGATCTCCTCGACGACGAGCCGGGCGCGAAAGACACGGATGCGGCCGGACTCCGCGTCGATGCGGACGTGGATGTCCTCGTCGCCCGCGACGCGGCGATAGGCCGACTGGATGCCGTCCTCCACCGCTCCGATGAGCTGTTCACGAGAGACCTGCTTCTCGGCGTTCAGCTGAAGGAGGGCGCCAACGAAGTCTCGACTCACGATCGCCTCCTTCTTCCGCCACAACCAAGCAACGACCGGTCCGAAAAAAAACGTGGGGGTCACCCACGTCACGGAGCGGCCGTTCAGTTGTGTGGAGTATATACCCGGAGGGGTGGACGCTCAAACAGGAGCCGGGAACCGCCGGGCGACGTAGTCCTCCAGGATGTCGATGAATTCCTGCACGAGACCGTCGCCCCGGAGCGTCCGGTCGAGGCGACCGTCGATGAAGACGGGCGCGACCGGCTCCTCGAACGTGCCGGGCAGGCTGATCCCGATATCGGCGTGCTTCGACTCGCCCGGTCCGTTCACGACGCAACCCATGACGGCCACGCGAAGGTCCTCGGCGCCGGGGTGCGTCTCGCGCCATTCCGGCATCTTGTCCTTCAGGTAGCCCTGGATCTGCTGGGCCATCTCCTGGAAGAAGGTCGAGGTGGTCCTGCCACACCCGGGGCATGCCGACACCTGGGGCAGGAACGAGCGCAGCCCCATCGATTGGAGGACCTGCTGGGCGACCTCGACCTCGCGTTCGCGTGGAGCACCCGGCTCCGGGGTCAGCGAGACCCGGATCGTGTCGCCGATCCCCTCGTTGAGGAGGATCGCCAGGCCAGCGGTAGAGGCGACGATGCCTTTGTCACCCATGCCGGCCTCCGTCAGGCCGAGGTGGAGCGGGTAGTCACAGCGCGCCCCAAGCAGGCGATAGACATCGACGAGGTCACCGACCCCGCTGACCTTCGCGCTGATGATGATCCGGTCGTGCCCGAGCCCGGTCTCCTCGGCGAGCTCCGCCGAGCGCAGCGCCGATTCGAGCATCGCGTCGATCATCACGTCCCGGGAGTCGCGAGGCTCGGGGGACGCCGCGTTCGCGTCCATCAGCTCGGTCAGGATCGCCTGGTCGAGCGAGCCCCAATTCACGCCGATCCGGACCGGCTTCCCGTTGTCGATGGCGACCTTGACGATCGTCGCGAAATGCTCGTCGTGCCGCTTCGCCCCCACGTTCCCCGGGTTGATGCGGTACTTGGCGAGTGCCGCGGCCATCTCCGGGTACTCGACCAGCAGCTTGTGCCCGTTGTAGTGGAAGTCGCCGATGATCGGCACGTCGACGCCCAGGCCACGGACCTTCCGCACCATCTCGGGGACGGCGGCGGCCGCCTCTTCGGTATTCACGGTGACCCGGACGAGCTCGGAGCCCGCGTGCGCCAGCCGGGCGACCTGGATCGCCGTCGCGTCGGGGTCTGCGGTGTCCGTGTTCGTCATCGACTGGACGACGACCGGATGGTCCGAGCCCACCGGAACGCCGTCGACGTCGACGGTCGCCGTCTGTCGACGGGCGATGCCGGAGGTGGCGAGCGTCATGGCGGGGGCAACGTTCCGCCGTTCAGGAGCCTGACGACATCGAATCCGGACACCCAGATCAGGAACGTGAAGAGGAAGACGAAGCCGACCAAATAGGTCATCTGCTCGGCCCGGAGGCTGATGCGCGAGCCGAAGATCCGCTTGAGCGTGATCATCAGCATCCGGCCACCGTCGAGCGGCGGGAACGGCAGGATGTTCACGACCGCGAGGTTCGCCGACAGGATGCCAGCGATGAAGAGGGTGAAGATGGGACCGGTCCTGAAGAAGTAGTCGCCGATCGTCACGGCGATACCGATCGGGCCCGCCGCACCTTCTGGCGCAGCGGTCGGATTGGTGACAAGCCCGCCGAAGAGCGAAGCGAGCCCACCGACGATGATGCCCATCGCCGCGACGGTTTGGTTCCAACCGAACTTGATCGCTGTCCCGAGGTCATTCGACGTGGTGGCGCCGTCGTACGCGGTTTGAATGTCAACGATACCCAGGGCTCCGTGATCCGCGTCGATCTGTGAGCGATCGCGAAGCGTCGTCGTCACTTCACGCGTTGCGCCGTCAGCACCATGCACGGTCAGCGTCACGGACTGGCCCGCGTTCGCGCGCAAGACTTCCACCATGCTGGGTTGGATGAAGAACTGGAACCGCTGACCATTGACAGCCACGATCGTGTCGCCCGGCGTGAGGCCCGCCGCGGCCGCCGGGGAGCCTTCCTGGACCTCCGCGAACTTGGCGCCCACCTGCGGTGACGCGAGCCAGACGATGCCGGTGAAGATCACGAACGCGAGCAGGATGTTCATGACGACGCCCGACACGAGGATGCCGAGCCGGACGGGCAGGCTCTTCGAGGAGAAGGCGCGCGGGTCGGTCGCCTTGTCGCCGTCCTCCCCTTCGAGCTTCACGAAGCCGCCGATCGGCAGCCAGTTCAGCGTGTAGAGCGTCTCGCCCTTCGAGCGCATGACCTTGGCACGGGGCGGGAACCCGATGCCGAACTCGAGGACGCGCACGCCCGCCACACGCGCCGCGACGAAGTGGCCGAGCTCGTGGATCACGACGAGCGTACCGAGGATGAGGAAGAACAGGAATACCGTGACGATCGGCTGGATGATGTTCATCAGGCGATCCCACCGATGGATCCGTTCGCGTAGGTCGCGCGCACGTCGGCGTCGAGCGCGATCAGCGCATCGATGTCCGGCTCACCGCTGCCGGATCCGAACCGCTCGACCGCATCCTCCAGGAGACGCGGGATCCCGAGGAAGTCGAGCGAACCTGCGAGAAAGCGCTCGACGGCGACGTCATCAGCGGCGATGAGCGCAGCCGATGCCCACGGACCGGCGATGCCCGCCTCTCGGGCGATCCGCAACGCCGGGAAGCGCTCGGTGTCCGGGCGGCGGAAATCCAGCCGACCGGTCGAGATCAGGTCGGGTGCCGCGGCCGGTGAGGAGCGTCGATCGGGATAGGTCATGGCGTACTGGATCGGGAGTCGCATATCCGGGGTGCCCATCTGGGCCTTGAGGGAGCCGTCGACGAAGCGGACGGCCGAGTGGACGACGCTCTGCGGATGGATCACCACCTCGATGGCGTCGTACTCGACATCGTACAGCCAGTGGGCCTCGATGACCTCCAGCCCCTTATTCGCGAGGGTCGCCGAGTCGATCGTGATCTTGGCGCCCATCGACCAGGTCGGGTGCTTGAGCGCCTCATCGGCTGTCACGAGCGCGAGCTGATCCCTGGCGACATCGAGGAACGGCCCGCCGGATGCGGTCAGGATCAACGCGTCGACGGTCGCCATGGATTCACCGACCAGGCACTGCCACAGCGCCGAGTGTTCGGAATCGATCGGCCGAAGCCAGGCGAGCGGGCTCGCGTACGCGTCGTCCGGTCGCTTCTCGCCGACTGCCGCCGCCGAGCGGCGCGCCTCAGGCATCACGAGGTGGCCGCCGGCGACCAGCGTCTCCTTGTTCGCCGTCGCGACGACCTTGCCGGCCTGGAGCGCAGCGACCACCGGGCGCAAGCTCACGATCCCGCCCGTCGCGACGACCACGAGATCGACGTCGTCACGTGTCGCCAGGTCGACGAGATCGGCCTCGGATGGCGCGAGCAGCGCGACCTCCGCGCTTAGCCGCTCGGCCTGCTCCTGAAGCACCGCCCCGTTGGATCGCGTCGCCAGCGCGACGACATGGAACAGCTCCGGGTGGGCGGCGAGCACCTCGACCGCCTGTCCACCGATCGAGCCCGCCGCGCCGAGGAGTGCCACGCCGCGCCGGGCGTCGCCGGGATCAGGCGATGAGAGCGACGACATAGAGCGTGACGACAGGGGC
>Ga0207662_10001957_pt1 | contig 10157 bp, 8 predicted proteins | sample KBSS33LmetaG_FD_184338 | JGI IMG/M metagenome (GOLD analysis project Ga0207662, IMG submission 184338) | Switchgrass rhizosphere microbial communities from Kellogg Biological Station, Michigan, USA - KBS S3-3L metaG (SPAdes) (version 2) | ecosystem: Host-associated > Plants > Roots > Rhizosphere...
CTTGCGCGATATGCCCGACATCTCTGCTGCCTTGACCCGTTTTCCGCCTGTCGCCGCCACGGCGCGACGAAGATGACCCTTTTCGAATTCGCGCGCGGCGGCGACCAGCGGCCCAACAGCCGCCGGCGTCGCGGCGTTCGTCGCGGCATTCGTCGCGGCATTCGTCGCGCCGTTCGTCGCCTCGCGGACGGAGGGCACCCGAATGCTGGCTGGAGCCGCCACGGCGATCACCGCCGGCAGGTGATCGAGCGTGATCTCCGCGCCGCCAGCGAGCACGACCGCGTGTTCGATGGCGTGCGCCAGCTCCCGTACGTTGCCGGGAAACCGGTAGGCCGAGAGGGCGGCATAGGCATCGGACGAAAGCACGGGCAACACGCGCTGACCCGCCCCATCGACCCTCGGGAAGCCGTCGAGGAAAAACTGGATCAACATGGCGAGATCTCCCTCGCGCTCGCGCAGCGGAGGCAGGCTCAGGTCGAGAACGTTGATGCGGTAGAAGAGGTCCTCACGGAACAATCGCTGCTCCACGTGCGCGCGCAGATTGCGATGCGTCGCCGAGATCACCCGGACGTCGACCTTGACGGGAACGTCCGTCCCCAGCGGTTCGACCGTTCCATCCTGGAGGACGCGCAGCAGCTTGGCCTGCGCCGACGGAGGCAGCTCGGCGATCTCGTCCAGAAACAGAGTTCCCCCGTCCGCGGCGCGGAAGCGTCCCTCACGCCTCTTGACGGCACCCGTGAAAGCCCCGCGTTCGAAGCCGAACAGCTCTGCTTCGATCAGCGTCTCGGGGAACGCAGCACAGTTGACCGCCACGAACGGCTTCGTGCAGCGCAGGCTGCGCTCGTGAAGCGACCGCGCCACGAGCTCCTTCCCCGTGCCGCTCTCGCCCATGATCAGGGTTGCGGCTTCGCTGGGCGCGATCATCTCGATCCGAGACTTGAGTTTCAACATCTGGGCTGATTGCCCCACGAGCCGGTTGCTCGGGGCACGCAGCAGGAGCGCGCGCCGCGCCTCGACAAGCTCGCGTCGCATCGATCGGGTGCTGTCGATCCGAGCTATGTGGTGGAGGAGCTCGTCGAGATCGAACGGCTTGATCAGGTAGTCCGACGCCCCCTCTTTGAGGGCGGCCACGGCCTGGCCCACGTCGGCGAAGGCGGTCATCAGGATGAAGTCCGTGAGCGGCGCGTTCCGGCGCACGGTGCGCAACAAGGCCAACCCGTCGACACTGGGCAGGCGCACGTCGCTCAGGATGACGTCGAACACCGTCTGCTGCAGAAGGGCGGACGCCTTCTTTCCGTCGCTCGCCTCCACGACGACGTGTCCGGCATCCGTCAGCACATCCTTCAACGGCTGCCGGACGTCCGGCTCGTCGTCGATGAGGAGGATGTCCACGCGGCCGATCGTGGATCCCGCAGCGATTAGCACAAGCCCACGACGATGCAATAGTGACGATGCTTTTGAAGGCGGGCCTTTACTTCGCGGTGCCCGTTCCTGCGAGGTAACCCGGATTGAAAAGCGGTTGCCTCACGGCACCGGGCGGTAACGGGTCGAAGCGCTAGCGGATGGGCGGCTGGTTGTCGGCGCTCGCAGTGGGCGGAGGCGTTCGCTGTTCTCCTCGCAGCGACCTCACCAGATTCCGTTCGAGGTTGGCCGCGTGCCCCGCGATCCGGGACTGCCAGCCGTGGTGGACAACGACAGCGGCCAACGCCAGCACAGCGAGGCCCAGGGCCACGATCCGCTCGGGTCCCCGCGGCACACGATCGATCCCTCGTGGCAGGGGCGGGGGCAGGGGCGAGCGCGGGTTGGGAACGGGCACGATCTCACGCTGCTCACGCCGCGGGGTGACCGCGGCTCGCTCGTGGCCGCGAGTCACCGAGTGGGCCGCGAGCCTGAGCGCCCACCCGAATTTCAGGATACCGTCGAAGCGATCCTCCGGGCGCTTGGCCAAGGCCCGGTCGAGCACCGACTGGATCTCCGTGGCCGGCCAGGGAACGAAGTCGGAGACGGGCGGCGGCTGCTCGTGAACCACCTGATACAACAACGACGAGGGGTCGCCTCCCACGAACGGCTCGTGCCCGGTCAGCATGGCGTAGGCAATTGCCGCCAGAGCGAATTGGTCGGTGCGTGCGTCGACCTGGTCCACCCGTCCAAGCGCCTGCTCGGGGGACATGAACTCCGGCGTTCCCATGACTTCCGAAGCGCCGGACAGGGACCGGCTTGAACCGGCAGCCTTCGAAATGCCGAAGTCGAGCACCTTGACGAAGTCGTCCTCTCGCCCCTTGCCGCGCATCAAGAAGATATTTGCCGGTTTGAGATCGCGGTGAACGATGCCCAGCGCGTGCGCGGCACCCAACGCCGACGCGACGGCTTCGACGATGCGAACGGCAGCTGGCAGAGGCAACGCGCCCGATTGGACCAGGCGCGTCTGCAAGTCGACACCATCGAGGAACTCCATGACGAAATACGGCAGACCGTCGAGCGAGGTGTTGAAGTCGAAGATCTGGACGATGTGGGGGTGCCGTAACGCGGACATGATCTCCGCCTCGCGGCAAAACCGCCGGAACGCATCCTCGTTCGCCAACAGATGCGATCGCAGGACCTTGATGGCGAAGCGCCCGGGCAATCGGGTGTGCGTCGCCTCGTAGACCTCGCCCATTCCTCCCCGTCCGATGCATTCTCCGAGCGTGTAGGTGTCTTGCAGGACGAGGCCTGTCGCTCCCGCGACCCCGTGTGCGCGCGTGTCAATCGATGCCGTCGAGCGAATCGTCATTCCTGCCTCCAACCCACACAAAACCGATCTCGCTGCCGATTGGTGCATCGGACGTACCAGCACGGCGGAGGTTACTGACTCGCCACCTCGACCCGGTCGCGTCCGCCGCGCTTCGCGCGGTACAGGGCGTCGTCGCTGGCCTTGACGAGCGCGGCAGCGTCGACGGAGCTCTCGCTCCGGGAGGCGACGCCGATGCTCGCCGAGAGTCTGACGCCGTGCACGACATGCGCGCCGATCTCGGCGCGAAGTCTTTCCGCGAGCCGTCGCGCATCGGAAGCACCGGTGCTGGGCAGGATCACGGCGAACTCGTCGCCCCCGTTGCGCGCCACGACCTCGAACTTGCGGACCGCGCCGGTCAGCACGCGCGCGGCGAGTCGTATGGCGTCGTCGCCCGCGTCGTGTCCGTGCTCGTCATTGATGACCTTCAGGTGATCGAGATCGACCGTTATCAACGAGAGGGGCATCTCATAGCGTCGAGAGCGCTCCAGCTCTCGCTCGAGACTCTGAGAGAAGCTTCGGTAGTTGGCCAGGCCAGTCATGGGATCGGTCATCGCGTCCGCCCGCAAGCTTGCTTCGCGGGTCACCGCCGTCAGGATGCGCGCGATGCGGGCCTGGAGCTCGTCAGCGTCGAATGGCTTGGTCACGTAGTCCGCTGCACCGAGCGCCAGGCCATGTACCTTGTACTCGGGATCCGATCGCCCCGACACGAGCATGACCGCCGACGACTGGAACTCGCCGGAGCCGCGGATGGCCTTGACCAGCTTGAATCCGTCGACGACGGGCAGGCCCAGATCGATGATCGCGAGGTCGAAGGGCCACAAGCAGAGCGCGACCATGGCTTCGCCGCCGTCACGCGCAAACGTGAGGCGGTATCGGTCGGAAAGGAGGTCGCCCAGCGATTCGAGAATCCCGTCGTCATCGTCCGCAATGAGGATCGCGGGCGGCGTGGGGGCGGCCGCGTCCGAAAGCTGCACCGCCGCGTCCTGGTCGACGGATGGGGGCGGCTCGATGCTTTCCAGCGTTCCCAGCAGGCGGCCCAGCTGTTCGGCCTGCTCCTCTATGACCAGGATGGATTCTCTTTGCGCCTCGCTGAGCGCACCCGCCGAGCCATGCAGCGAGGCGGCGTGTCGGCGAATCATCGCGATGGGCAACCCCAAGTCGCCCGCCCATCGGTCCGCGAGAGCGGACAATCGTTTCGGCCGCGCAACATCAAGCGGAGACGGCGTCATGCTGGCATCGGGCACGGTCATATCGGCATGAGATGCATAACTCGCTCCCATCGCGACCACCGGGCGCTGAACAGTCAGCGGCCCGCGCGCTGTCACCGCGAAGCGACCAAGTCACGCGCTGGTGTCGTCGCAATACGGAAGAGAATGTTGCGGAGCCCGTTTTCGATGGGCACGGATCGTGAACGAGCGCTGGGGGTGGGAGCGATTCACCGGCATCGATCGAACATGATTCGGCGGGCGGCCGGTTCGGCCATCGCTTTGGTCATGCTGGTGCCCTGCCTGTCGCTGGCTGCCAAGTCGGCGCCCGACCACGGCCCCCGAACTGGCCTCGTCGTCGCCAGCAACATCAACCTGGTCCCAACGCAGTTCGAATCGGCCGTGACGCTCATCGAGGCGATGACCCGCTTGCAGCAACTCGGCCCCATCAACGCCTGTTGTGGCGGGGCCTGGCGCGTCCATTTCGCCGTTCAGCTGGAACGGCCTTCCGACTTCGTAGCTGGGCACGAATACGAGGTCCTCGTGCAGCGCCCCTCCGGCATCGGCCGGAGGGCGCTGGCCAAGGGACGTTTCACTCTCGGCGAGTGACGGTTACTTTCCGGTCCTGGCGGTGGTCGTGGTCGTCTTGCCGGCGGGCGCGACCTCCCAGCCGAGCGCCTTCATCACCTCGTCGGGCGTCTCGTACGTCTTGCTGGGCAAGGTCTCTTCGAACCACTTCCTGTCGCCCGGCTTGATGTCTCGTAACCCCTTGAAGGTGGTCACCAGACTGTCCTTCGTGGCCGGGTACTTCACGCTCCTGACGATGTGGTCCCGCATCCGCAGGTGGTCCTTCAATTTCTGTTGAGCCTCCTTGTCGAGCGGTGCGGCGGTCGTTTCGGCCTTGTCCGCAGTCGCGGGTTGCTCTTTACGAGCGGTCTTGGCCGCGGTCACCGCCGGCAGGGTGAAAAAGGACGCAGCGGATAGCATCAATCCCAAAGCGAGCTTGGACATGGTCGAGGTCTCCTTGTGTCCAGCAGGCTTGGGACGGTTGCACGCTTGTCAACGGCCTGTCGGCGTGCGCGAGATTGGCCAGAGCGTTACGGCCCCACGACGGGCGTTACAAGAACTTCGTCACCAGGCAGTGGCGCGAAGTGAGACGGCGATCGAGCGCGGCGTCAGGCAGCCCTCTGTCCGCCGAGGGCGGGTCTCGTTCGGTGGCACGCAACTTCCATTGAGTGGGTCGGTCTACGCGCAACGACCATCAGGAGGACTCGAAAGTAGCGACCATGTCGACCTCTGAAGCTTCGACCTTGGGACCTGTCGGCTCGCCGTTGCGCGCCGCGGCCGTTGCCGCGCCCCTCGTCTCGCCAGCGGTCATCGCGCGTGAGGCGGCCGTCGTCGCCGTGCTGGTCGCCGGGCTCGCCTCTCTCTTGGCCCCGCCTGACCTCGGCGTCGGCGTTGCGCCCCAACCGGGCTGGGCCGCGGTGATCCTGTTGTCGGCGCGCTACGGAAGCCGGGGGTTCGGGTTCGCGTTGGCCGCGCTCTGCGGAACGCTGGCGCTGACGGCGCTTGCCAGGGGAGTCCCACTCATCCCGTTGCTGGCGGTCGCGAGCAACTCCGTCCCCGATCTGACGGCTCTGGTGCTGAGCGTCCTCGTTGCCTGGATCTCGTCCGCGCACGAGCGTCGCATCGGTGAGCTGTCTGCCTGCGGAGCAGAACTTGCGCACAAAAGCGAGGGCGATGACGTCATCCTTGCCGAGCTGCGGGACGCCGCGTTGGCGCTGCGCGCGCGCGCCGACCGTCTGGACCATTCCCTGACGTTCATTCGCGACGTGGCCACTCGCCTGGAAGGCGGCGATCCGCTCCTGGGTTCGCAGGCGGCATTGGAGCTCGCGATCGCCCGCACCGGGGCGCGGGCAGGCGTCGTGCAATTGGTCGACGATCGAGGCCGTCTGCGCACCGTCGCGTCCCTGGGCGCGTGGACCCTGCTGAGGGCAAGACCGCCCGACGTGCTGCTCGACCGGACGATTCAGGCCGCCTTCGAGAGCGCGGCGACCGCGCGGGGCATCGATCTTCCCGGGCTTGCCGAGGCGGGGCGCGACCAGAGCGATGTGGCGACGCCCATCACCGACGAAATCGGAGAGGTGCTGGGGGTCCTGGCGCTGCGCGGGGTTCCCGCGGATTCGCTGTGCCACGCGCTGGTTCACGACCTCGGTCTCATCGCCCGCTGGTGCGCGAAGGCGAACGCCTCGCGGTGCATTGCCGTCGACGAGACGACGCCCGCGGCGGAGGCGCCAGACCGACGACCGGCGTCGCCGCAAGCTGAAGACATCCCGACCGGCGGGTCACAACGATTCAATTGAATGCGGAATCCGCGATGTCCCTCGAACCGCAGGCAACCGTCACGGCGAGGGCCTCGCTCCTCCCACTGCTGCTGGCCACCTGTCTGGATGGATTGGCGCTGGTCGTGCTGGTCTCGGGTCGCGGCGCGGCCTCGTCATGGATCGCACCGGCTGCGCTTCACCTCATTGCTTTCGGCGCGGCCGGACTGGGCACCCAGGCCGGCCGCAGTCAGCGGGCGCTCATGGCGGCGTTGACTCTCACGCTGCCTCTGCTGGGAGCGCCCGTCGCCATGGTCGCCCTCCGCACGCGAAGGCGAGGCGAAGTCGGCGAGGTCCTCGCGCGCGAGGCGCCGGAGAAGCGATCGCTCACGGTGGCCGACGTACGTCGGCTCACCGATGGGTTGTCGGCGTCCGAATCGCTGATGTCCGGGAGTCCCGACGAAAAGACTGCAACGGTCGGAATGCTCACCCGTCACCCCGACGCCGAATCCATCGCGCTTCTGCGCCGAGCCGTCGCCACCGGCGACGCGGACGTCGCCATGGAGGCGGCTTTGGCCCTGGAGGATCTGGGCGCACAGCTCGAGGTTGCCGCCGCCGCGGCTCATCAGGAGCTGGACGGCAATCCCGGGTTCGAGCGCGCTCTCGCCGACGCTGACATGCTCGCCACCGCCGTTCATTCGGGTCTGCCCGATGCGTCCGTGATCGCTCGTCTCGTGGCGGATGCCCGTCGGGGCTACGAGCGGGCGGTGTCGCTGTGCCCCCGCCTTCTGCGCGAGATAGCGCGGCGACGGGCCCGGCTCGAGCTGGATGCGCAAGGAACGTGATGCTCGCAATCTCCGAGGCTGCCGCTGGTGCCCCGGCCGACGTCTGCCTGCTGGTCGAGGGCACGTACCCCTACGTCGCGGGGGGCGTGTCCGCGTGGGTGCACGACATCATCAAGGGCCATCCGGAGCTGAGGTTCTCGGTGTTCAACATCGGATCCAGGGCGGGCGTCTACGGTCCGCCGTCCTACGTTCTTCCCGACAACGTGACACGACTTCACCAGACCTATTGCAGCGAGCTCGAGACGACACCGCTCGCCGGCGCCGCCCGGGCGCGCCTCGACGGTGAGATCCGCGCCTTTCGTCGGCGCGGTCGTTCGCGTCTTCAACGCTCGCGCGTGCTGGCTGCGATCCGCCGTCTGAGCCTCGAGACCGGCGGGGGCGACGATCGCTTGCTCGAGGACCTGGCCTGCGGCGACCTCAGCGTCGGCCAGTTCTTGCACGGCCGCGAGACCTTCGACCTTCTCGCGGAGATCGCCGAGGAAGTCGCGCCGCAGGCCTCGTTTCTGGATCTGTTCTGGCACCTGCGCGCGATCTATGTGCCGATCCTGCGCCTGCTCCCGGCGGCCGCGCCCCCCGCCCGTTGCTATCACACCGTCTCCACCGGGTATGCCGGACTGTGCGGAGCGGTGTTCAGCCTCCGGACCGGTCGTCCGCTGATCGTGACCGAGCACGGGATCTACTCGCGCGAGCGCAACATGGATCTGGCGCGCGCCAGCTGGATCAAGGATCAGCCCGACGCTGGCGACGCGATCCTCGTGGGCGCCAAGCCGTCGCCGCTCCGCGACCTCTGGTCGCGTTCATTCCGCGCGCTGTCTCAGCTGGCGTATCGGCGGGCGTCGCGCATCGTCACGCTGAGCGACGTGAACCGGGCCCGCCAGATCGCGGACGGCGCGCTCGCCTCGAAGATTTCGATTGTGCCGAACGGCGTCGATGTACCACCGTCCAACGGCGGCAGCGGCGTCCCGGGCCCCCCAGCCCCGGCAATGTCGCATGGCTCGCAAGAGTGGCAGGAGTGGCAGCAGTGGAATGACGGAAGGGCGCTCCGCGTCGGTTTCGTCGGACGAGTGGTACCCATCAAGGACGTGATCAGCTTCATCCAGGCGTGCAACCTCGCGATGGCCGACGTCGCGCTGGACGTGCGCATCATCGGCCCGACGGGTGAGGACCCCGCTTACGTGTGCCGCTGCCTCACGCTGGTCGAGACGCTGGGCCTCGCGTCGTCGGTCGTATTCACCGGCCCGCGGCCGGCCCACCTGATCTATTCAGACCTCGACGTCGTCGTGCTCACCAGCTTCAGCGAAGGCCAACCTCTGGTGATCCTCGAAGCCTATGCGGCGGCCTTGCCCGTGATCGCCACCGACGTCGGTGCCTGCCGCGAGATGATCGAAGGACGGAGCGCACCTGACCGGTTCCTCGGCCCGAGCGGCGTCGTCACGCGCGTGGGAACCGCGGGCGAAACCGCGGCCGCGCTGGTCCGCCTGGCACGCGATCCCGCGCTGCGCAGGCGCCTTGGGATGGCGGGTCGCAAGCGCGTCCTCGGCTTCTATCGTCGCCAGGACATGATCGACAGCTACCGCGGCCTCTACCGGGACATGGTGTCGCAATAGCGGGCATCGGCTGGAAGCTGCAGCGCCTGATCGACCGGGGCTCTCTCACGGACACCCTGGGTGCGTACCTGACGGGCGTCGTGGTGACGTCCGCCCCGTGGTTGCTGACGACCGCGGTCCTGCTGGGACTGCGGCTCCTCGCGCGGAGCTCGGGCACGAGTGAATTCCTGGTCGTCGAGCAGACGGTGACGATCGTTTACGCGTTGACGGTGGTGCTGAGCGCGCCCATTGACGTGGTGCTGTCGCGTCACGCCTCCGACAGACTCTACGACCGACGGCTGGAAGCCATCGCCGCGCCGCTCGGGCGCGGCCTGGCGCTCACGGTGGTGGTTTTCGCCGCGGTGGGGGCGGCGGTGATGGCGCTGCTCCGGGTTCCCCTCGCTTTTGCTGTTCCCGGCACGGTGCTCACGGTGGTCGTGGGTGCCCAGTGGCTGATGCTGTCGGTGGGCAGCGGCCTCAGCTCGCCGAACGTCGTCCTCGGGGCGTTCGGCCTGGGCGCGCCGGTCAGCGTCGTCGCGGCTGTCGCGCTCGGGCGCGGCCTCGGGCTGGGCGCGGTCGGCTATCTCTACGGTTTCGGAATCGGCCAGCTCTGCACGTTGGTGCTGCTCCTGCGCGGCGTGATGCGCGTGCTGCCGGTCGACTCGGACGAGCGCGAGCGGTTGTGGCCGGCCTTCGTGGAGTACAAGCTCCTCGCGGCGGCTTCCTTCGCCTATCACCTGTCGATTTGGGCCGACAAGCCGATCCTCTGGCTGCTCTCCGGTCGGCCGCTGGCGGCGCTGTACACCGCCAGCGCCGCGCTGTCCTGGTTCTCCGTCATCCCGGCGTTCGCCTGGATCTACGTGCAGATCGAAACGGTCTTCTATCAACGTTACCGCGCGTTCTACAGCTCGCTCGAGGGGGGCGGTACGCTTCCCCTGCTGAGAGTGCGCGCCCAGATCGTTCGCGCCGAGGCGCTGCGCATCCTGCGGGGAGCGGCGCTCGTTCAAGGCGGTGTCACTGCCGTGGCGCTGATGGCGGGTCCGCTCGTCCTGCGCGCCGCCGGCCTGCCACCGGCCGCGCTGCCGATGTACCGCCTCGCGCTGATCGGCGCGGCGATGCAGCTCGGCACCCTGCTCACGCTCTTGCTGCTCTACTACTTCGACCTGCGTCGCAACGCACTGACCGTCGCCGTCGTGTTGCTCGTCGGCGAGGTGACGTTCACCGTGGCCTGCTGGCGGGCGGGCCTCCCGCCTGGCCTCGGCTACGTCCTCGCCGCGACAGCGTCCTGCTTCCTGGGCATCAGCCTCGTCCGTCGTCGGATGCGGACCTTGCTCGTGGATACCTTTCAATCCCAGCCATTCGGCGCGATGTGACGTTTCGTTGACTCGGGAACCGTTGAAGCCAATTGGCTTGAAGCGTGAAGTGACACT
>Ga0207662_10001958_pt1 | contig 10156 bp, 8 predicted proteins | sample KBSS33LmetaG_FD_184338 | JGI IMG/M metagenome (GOLD analysis project Ga0207662, IMG submission 184338) | Switchgrass rhizosphere microbial communities from Kellogg Biological Station, Michigan, USA - KBS S3-3L metaG (SPAdes) (version 2) | ecosystem: Host-associated > Plants > Roots > Rhizosphere...
GGGCCTTCGTTGAGCAAATGCTCGTACTGACCGCAGGCCTGTCGAAGCCGCTCGATGCTGCGCGAGGTTCCGTCGTGCACGGTGACCAGGAAGTTGCGTCCGAGGAAGAAGTCGACGTCGCGCGTCGGGAATCCACGCGACGAGTTGGCCTGGCTGTCGATTCCGTGAAGAACAAGATACAGGTAGTTCGGATACGGCTCTACCTTCGGGAACTGCAGGGCGCTTCGCGCATCCTCTACTGACAGGGGATGGAAGTGAAAGACGTCGTTGAGCAGCAGAAATTCATCGTCGGTGGGGGCGGCCAAGTCCACCCACAGCTTCGTCGTCGAGGACGGCTCGAGCCAGGCGGCATCGACATGGTCTGCCTGCCTCGTCGTGCCACCCTCGTGAACGAAGACCGAAATCATCCTGTTTCTGTGCCGGGCCCATAGAACAAGACCCGGCCTACGGCAGTCAATTGCCGGACTTTGCTGACAGCGCGGCCTGTGCAGCCGCCAGCCTGGCGACGGGCACACGGTACGGCGAGCAGCTCACGTAGTTGAGCCCCACTTTCTCGAAGAATTGGATCGATGACGGATCCCCGCCGTGCTCGCCGCAGATCCCGAGCTTGATATCCGGCCGGGTCTTTCGGCCCTTCGTCACGGCGATGTCGACCAATTGACCAACGCCGGTCTGGTCGATCGTGGCGAAGGGGTTCTTCTTCATGATCTCGAGCTCGGTGTAGGCCGGCAGGAACGAGCCGGAGTCGTCGCGTGACATGCCGAGACCGGTCTGCGTGAGGTCGTTGGTCCCGAAGCTGAAGAACTCGGCCGATTGCGCGATCTCGTCGGCAGTCAGCGCCCCGCGCGGGATCTCGATCATCGTTCCGACGAGGTACTTGAGCTTGACCTTCTGCTCTCTCTCTACGTCACGCGCTGCCTGATGGACGACCTCGATTTGCAGATCGAGTTCCCTCTTGAATGCCACGAGCGGAATCATGATCTCGGGCTGGACCTTGGTGCCTTCCCTCTGGACGATGGCCGCCGCCTCGAACACCGCGCGCGCCTGCATCGCCGAGATTTCCGGATAGCCGATACCCAACCGGCAGCCGCGGAAGCCGAGCATCGGGTTGAACTCGTGAAGCTGCTCCACTCGCGAATGGATTCGTTCAACCGGCATCCCCAGCTTCTTGGCCAGATCCGCCTGCTGTTCCGGTGTGTGCGGCAGGAACTCGTGCAGAGGTGGATCCAGGAAGCGGATGGTGGCCGGGTACCCCTTCAAGGCGCGGAAGATGCCGGCGAAGTCCTCCCGCTGGTACGGCAGGAGCTTGGCAAGCGCCGCCTTCCGCTCGTCGAGCGACTCGGCGAGGATCATCTCGCGCATCGCGTCGATGCGATCGCCCTCGAAGAACATGTGCTCGGTCCGGCACAGGCCGATGCCGACCGCACCGAACGCGATCGCATTCTCCGTCTGCTCCGGTGTGTCGGCGTTGGTGCGAACATCCATGCGCGAGGCTTCGTCGCACCACTTCATGAGCTGTTGGAAGCTCTTGAACTTCTCCGTCTTCTTCGCGGCCTCGTCTCCGTGAATGAGGCCGGCAACGATCTCTGATGGCGCAGTCTTCACCTTACCCGCGTACACCTTGCCGGCGGTCCCGTCGATCGACATCCAGTCGCCTTCCCTGAATGTCTGACCATCGACGCTCACACTGCGTCCGTGATAATCGACCTCGACCGCGGCCGCGCCGCAAACGCAGACTTTTCCCATTTGCCGCGCCACCAATGCCGCGTGCGACGAGACACCCCCTCGTGCCGTCAGGATCCCTTCGGCGGCAATCATGCCGCGGAGATCTTCAGGCGACGTCTCTACGCGCACGAGCAGCACGGGCTCGCCTTTCTCCGCGGCAGTGACGGCTCGCTCGGCGTTCAAATAAATCTTTCCGGAGGCCGCGCCCGGCCCGGCGGGCAGGCCGGTTGCAATCGCTTTCGCCTTGTCGACTTCGGCCGTGTCGAATACAGGGGCAAGGAGCTGTTCGAACTGGTCGGCGGGATTACGCATGATCGCCGTCTTCCAGTCGATCAGCTTCTCCTTCTGCATGTCCATGGCGAACTTGAGCGCCGCCATAGCAGTGCGCTTGCCGTTGCGCGTCTGCAGCATGTAGACGACGCCGTCTTCGATGGTGAATTCGAAGTCCTGCACGTCCTTGAAGTGCTTCTCGAGCGTCTGCCGAATCCGCTCGAGCTCCTGGTACGCCTTCGGCAGGTGCTTTTTCAAGTCAGCAACCGGCTCCGGCGTGCGGACACCGGCGACCACATCTTCGCCTTGCGCGTTGATCAGGAACTCGCCGTAAAACTCCTTCGCACCATTGGCGGGATTGCGTGTGAACGCGACGCCAGACCCGGAGGTATCGCCGGTGTTCCCGTAGACCATCGCCTGGACGTTCACCGCGGTACCCCACTCGCTCGGAATGTTGTACTTGCGGCGATACACGATCGCACGGTCGTTCATCCACGACCCGAAGACGGCGCCGATGGCGCCCAGCAGCTGCTCCCAGGGCGAGGCCGGGAAGTTCTTGCCGGCGCGCTCCTTGACCAGCGCCTTGAAGCGGACCACGAGTTCCTTCAGATCGTCGACGGTGAGCTTGGTGTCTTCGATGTCCTGCTGGTAGCGCTCGTGCTTGAGGCTTTCGATGACGGTCTCGAACGGCTCGTGATCCTCATTGGGCCGCTTCTGTACACCCAGCACGACATCCCCATACATCTGGACGAAGCGGCGATAGCAGTCCCACGCGAAGCGCGGGTTATTGGTCTTCTTCGCCAGCGCCTCGACCGTCTGATCGTTGAGTCCCAGATTGAGGATCGTGTCCATCATGCCGGGCATCGAATCGCGGGCGCCGGAGCGAACCGATACGAGCAGCGGATTCTTGAGATCGCCGAACGTCTTCTTCGTCTGCTTCTCGATGGCGGTGATGCCCGCCTTCATCTGCGCCTGCAACGCCGAGGGATAGCTGCGTTTGTGCGCGTAATAGTACGTGCATACTTCGGTCGTGATCGTGAAACCGGGAGGAACCGGCAGACCAATACGGCACATCTCGGCGAGATTGGCACCCTTGCCACCGAGCAGCGGCTTCATCGTGCCATTGCCATCCGTCTTCCTGCCAAACAAGTACACGTGTTTGCCAGCCGCCTTTGTGCCCGTGCTCTTCTTCGCCGCCGCGGTCTTCACTGCTTTCGCTGTCTTCTTCTTCGCCATTTCGAATACGGTCTCCACCTTGGACTCGAAGTCCTTACACCAACGGTAACCACGACACACCGAGGCAATGAGGCACGGAGTAGGCTTTCAGACCTCGGTTCCCCGGGGGCCTCAGTGTGTCGTAATCATCAAACGCAGTGAGCGCACATTCACTCAGTGACGATCTCGGAAATGTCCGCAATGTCCAGGATCAACCCGCGCAATGTCGCAATCAGCCCCAACCTGGCGGCGCGAAGCCGCTCATCTTCGGCCATTACCAGCACGTCGTCGAAGAATTTCGCGACCGGCGGCTGCAACGCGGCGATTCCCGTGAAGGCATCCCGATAATCCCCGCGCGATGCCGCTGCACGGATATCGCCGGCTCCGCTCTGGAGGGCCGACACGAGCGTGCGCTCCGCCGGCTCTGTCAGCAGCGCGGTATCAAGCTCTGTCGGCGCAGCCACTCCCTTCGAGATGTTCTTCACCCGCTTCAGAAGCGTAGCAACACCGAGCAACGACTCTGATCCGGACATCTGCGCGAGTGCGTCGAGCTTGCGCAGCGCTTCGCGCGGGCTGACTGCCGCCGGCCCGCCATGCGTCACGGCGCGCACGCTGCGGATGTCGAAACCCCGCTGCTCGAGCAGGTACGACAACCGATCGCCCATGAATGACAGGAGCGCCGCCTCGGAGTCCCCAAAACCGCCAAACGGCGACGACGCCTGCTGCAGCAATCGTCCAAGCGGCAGGCGATTCTCGATCCCGGCGAGGTCAGGCAGGTCCACCAGGATCTTCACGGCTCCCTGCGCCTGACGACGAAGGCCCAGCGGATCGCGGGAGCCGGTTGGCCGCTCGCCCGCCCAGAACATTCCGACGACTGAATCGAGCTTGTCGGCAAGCGATACCGCGGCCCACGTCACCGCAGCGGCGCCAAGCTGCTGGCGCGAAGGGGGTGCATCGGCTTCGACGCCTACCGGGAGGTAGTGGAAGTAGATCGCCTTCCACACCTCTTCGGGCAGCCCTTCCTCGCGCGCGTAGATTCCGCCCATGGTCCCCTGCAGCTCGGTGAGCTCACGGACCATGTCGGTGGCCAGATCAGCTTTGCAGAGCCGGGCGGCGCGTTCGGCGTGGGCGGCCGCGTCGGGGCGACCGAACGCTTCGTTTGCGATCCAGGTCGTGAGCGTCGTAATCCGATCGACTTTCTCGCGATAGCTGCCAAGCTTCTTATGAAACAGGATCGTCGACAGCCTGTCGATTCGTGATTCAAGCGTCGCCTTGCGATCTTCATCCCAGAAGAAGCGCGCGTCGCGCAGCCGGGCCGTCAAGACGCGCTCCGAGTTGCGGGCGATGATCTCGGGACGCTCGGCCTGCATGTTGGTCACGGCCAGAAACGCAGGCTTCAAACGCCCTTCTTCATCGACCACCGGGAAATAGTGCTGATGATGAATCATCGTCGTCGTCAGCACTTCCTCCGGCAATTTGAGGAACTCGACCGGGATGTGTCCCGCAACGACCGACGGGTACTCGACGAGGTCGGGCACTTCCTGAAGCAGCGACGATTGCGACGAGACGAGCCCGCTCACACGGGCGCCAAGTTTGCGCGCATGGGTCTCGAGCTCGCGACGGATCCGTTGCTCGCGCTCGGCTCGATCGAGGATGACGAAGTTTTCGAGCAGCCGCGCCTGATAGTCGTCGAACGTCTTGACCTTGATCGCGCGACCGGCTCGCCCGCTTGTCGTCAGGAAGCGGTGGCCGTAGGTGTTGGGCCCGGAACGAATGTCCTGGACTGTCGGCCCCTGCGCCAGCTCGGTTCGCCGGATGACGAACGGTACCACGCGTCCGCCGTACAGGAGAACGAGCCATCGGATTGGACGCGCGAACGGCAAGTCGCCCTTTCCGTCCTCGAGATACGCATCCCACCGCATCTGCTTCGGAAATGTCATGTCGCGAAGCAGTCCCCCCATCAACTCCGCGAGCACGTCGACCGTCGCTTTGCCGCGTTGTCGAACGCGATACGCCAGGTAGCTACCCTTGGGTGTCTCCTGCCGTTCCAGCGCCTCGACTTCGACGCCGTACTTCTTCGCAAAGCCAATCGCCGCCGGCGTGGGCTGCCCGTCGGGTTTGAATGCCGCTGACACCGGCGGCCCCGTGACGAGCTCCTCGAAGTCTGTTTGCCGCTCAGAGAGCTTTGCTACCCGCGCAGTCAGGCGCCGGGGCGTGCTGTAGGTTTCCGCAGCTCCTTCACCGGTCAACCTGAATTCTTTGAGACGCGCATCAAGGTGGCGTCCGAGCTGCGTAGTCAGACCCGGCAACCAGCTTGCGGGAATCTCCTCGCATCCGATCTCGATGAGAAGCTCGCGATCGAGTCCCGTCACAGCCCCTCCGACGCCTTCATCTCTTCAGGCCCGACGTATGCCTTGGCGATGCGAATCGCGAGTTGCCGAACGCGGAGGATGTAGGCGGTCCGTTCAGTCACGCCAATGCTGCCACTGGAATCCAGGATGTTGAACAAGTGAGAACACTTCAAACAGTATTCGAGTGCCGGCCATACGAGACCCGACGCCAGCAGCTTCTCTGAAAAGTCGAAGTTCCTGTCGAAGAGGTCGCGATGGACGGCGGCGAACTCCCCGGCCGGCATGTCCACCTGTCCGAAGGCGTACTTCGACTGTTCGATCTCCTCCTGCAGCCGCACCTCGGCGTACTTGACGCCACCGCCCCACTCCAGATCGAAGACGTTGTCGACACGCTGCAGAAACATCGCGATGCGTTCGAGGCCGTAGGTGATCTCACAGGAAATCGGCGCCAGGTCCATTCCGCCGACTTGCTGGAAGTAGGTGAACTGCGAGATCTCGAGCCCATCGAGCAACACCTGCCACCCGATACCCCATGCACCGAGCGTTGGTGATTCCCAGTTGTCCTCTTCGAAGCGGATGTCGTGCTGGCGCGGGTTGATGCCGCACGCCTCCAGGCTGTCCAGATACAACTGCTGCACTTCGTCCGGCGATGGTTTCAAGATCACCTGATATTGATGGTGCTTGAACAGCCGATTGGGATTCTGTCCAAACCGTCCGTCATCCGGACGACGTGATGGCTGAACGTATGCCACGCTCCACGGCTTCGGGCCAAGCACGCGGAAGAGCGTCTCAGGGTGCGAAGTCCCCGCCCCGACTTCGAGGTCGAGCGGTTGCTGCAACAGGCATCCATGAGAGGCCCAGAACGCAGACAGCTTGAGTATGAGATCTTGAAGCGTCACGCTCAACCCGTTCAGGCGTGACGACGAAGGTCGCGAAGCACGCGGTCCGACTTCAACGTTTTCTCCAGATGCATCGAGATCAGCGTCCGATGCACGTTCTCCAACTCTCTCAACGCCCGGGGCTCCACACGCACCGAACCCACCTGCTGAGGCGGCACGGTTCGCGATTCGGCCAGAAATGCCACCGCTCCAGCCGACAGACCAGCCTGCGATTCGGGATACACGCCCTGCAGTCTCAGGAGCCAGTACTCAAAATAGCGGGCCAGCGGTTCAACTGGTGCTCCGGTTGAGAGCGCATCCAGCATCGACGCCCCCAGCCTATAGAGCCGGTCGTCGGCATCAGACTCCTGCGCCCACTCATCCAGCAGCTCGGCAAAATAGCCGATATACCCGAGCGCGTCCGGATTCCCCAGCGTCAGAGGCGACCGATACGTTTCCGCGTAATTCAGGCCCACCAGCTCCCGCCGCTCTTTCTCGAAGTATGCAACCCTGACCTCGGTCATGGGCTCGAGCGCCCCCGTAAACGACGAACGCGGCCGGCGGGCGCCCTTCGCCACACCGCGTTTCTTGCCCCGGTCCCGTGTCAGGAAGACGACAATCTTGTCGGCTTCACCGAGCTTGTAAGTGCGGAGAACCAGCGCCTCGGCGGTGTAGAGCGGCACGAACAGGCCCTATTTTATGCTGTCTCACACCAGATAACGCGCGAAGACCGTCGCCAGCCCCAGAAACGAGAAGAAGCCGAACATATCGGTCATCGTCGTGATGAACACCGACGAGGCCAGCGCGGGGTCGACATTCGCGGCGCGCAGCCCGAGCGGCACCAATGTTCCGGCAGCGGCCGCGACAAACATGTTGATGACCATCGCCATTCCGAGTACGAGCCCGAGCGTCGGGCTGCCGCGCACGATCCAGACCACTGCTGCTGCCGTTGCGCCGAGGACGACGCCGTTTCCGAGGCCAACCAGCACCTCTTTCAGCAGCGCCTTCCGCGAATTGCTCCACGACAGCTCGCCCAGAGCAATGCCGCGAACGATTACGGTTAATGTCTGTGTGCCGGCGTTGCCCCCCATGCCCGCGACGATGGGCATGAAAACGGCCAGCACAGGAAACAGATCGATGGTGCCTTCGAACAGCCCCACAACGGCCGCCGCAAAAAACGCCGTGAGCAGATTGATCGCGAGCCATGGCAGACGCTTGCGCAGCGACTCGGCCGCCGGCGTGAAGGCTCGTTCGTCCCCGGCCACACCGGCAAGGCGATAGATGTCCTCAGTCGCCTCGTCCTTGATCACGTCGATGACGTCATCGACGGTGATGATCCCGACGAGCTTGTTTTCTGCATCAACGACCGGGATAGCAAGCAGGTTGTACGCTGCCACCTGCTGCGCGACCTCCTCCTGATCCATGTCGACGCGAGCGCTGGTGATGTCCGCCGTCATGATCCGTTTCAGCGGCGTTTCCGGCGAAACGAGCAGGAGCCGGCGCAGCGAGACGACGCCCACGAGATGACGACGCTCATCGACGACGTAGAGATAGAAGACCATCTCGACGTCGCGACTGCTTTGAATCTCGGTGATGGCTTCCCCAACCGTGATGTCTTCGTTCAGCGCGAAGACATTCGGGTTCATGATGCGGCCGGCCGTGCGCTCCGCGTATTCGAGCAGGTTCTCGACGACGCCCGATTCCTTGGGGCGCATCAAGTGCAGAACCGCCGCGGACAACTCCTCGGGCAGGTGGTCGATGAGAGCCGCTGCGTCGTCTGACGGAATGTCCTGAGCGAGCTTGGCGATCTCTTCAGCCGGCCGCGTCGCGAGCAGCACGGCTCCGGCTTCCGGTCCCAGTTCTGAGACCGCTTCCATGGCCAGTCGACCGTTCCGATCGGCCAGCACCGTGAACGCGGCTTCCCGTTCCTTGTCCTGGAGGTCCGTAAAGATCTGGGCGAGGTCGGCGGGATGCTGTTTTTGAAGGAGATTCAGCAGGTTGGCCGTCGCACCAATGCGCAGCAGTCGTCTGACCGAGTCGAGGACGAGATCAATTCTGCGTTGCGCGGCCATCTCGCGTTTTTCTCAAACCACAAAAAATCCAATGTATCACGCAAAACACGAAGGCCACGAAGATCTCGAAGAACACGAAGTCAATGGCTTTCGTTCTTCGTGTCCTTCGTGATCTTCGAGCGCTTCGTGGCACTAGCCGGAGGCTAGTGCAGCCAGCTTCAAGACGGTGTTCCAGTTTCGCGCGGTGCCGCGCGTCCCAAGCTTGTTCTCGATAACGGCGCTTGTGAGACGCGACCTCCCGATGCCATCCGGATAGACCATGTAGGCGCAGCGTCCATGGACTCCGCGATGAGTGTGTTCCACTCTTTATCCGAGCGAACGAGCACGTCCGTGATCAGCCCCAGTTGTTGGTGGCGGTCTCCTCGACCAGCCGTTCGAGTTCGGGCGAGCTCCGTACATCGCTTCGACACACGAAGTTGCCGCTTTGCAGCAGCGTCACAACATCTCGCATACCAAGCCGCGTCAGCACGTCACGCAGATCCGCCATTGCGATCTTGTTGTGCCCCGGAAGATTCACGGCGCGCAGCAAGCCGATATAGGTCGCCACGTCGCCCGTTGCCCGGTCTACTGCTGAGGTGCGAGGGCGCAATTACGGTTCTTTCATTTCGATTGCAGATTCGTCAGATGCGCCACCCTCGTTAACTAGAAAACCACGAAAAATCACTGGCACAGTGGCTGCATTTCGTCGCAGCGTGGCTGATCGACCCAGAGTCATCGTCTCCCTTCCGAATCCCGCCGAAGCAACTGCCGTCGCTGATTGGCTGCTGGCCGACGGGTTCAACCCCATCAAACGGACAACGGCGCAGAGCGCGGCAGACGAAATGCTCCTGCCGTTCGCGCTGCTCATCGCCGACGTCTCGCACCGGCGAGTCCTGATGCAGAGCCGCGGTCGCAATTCGCAGACACCGACGATTCTCATCGGCAACGCCGCAACGGCCTCCTCTGGCGACGCGCTCGGTGCCCAGACGATGTACCTGAGTCGACCGATCGACCGGGCGATGTTCACGTGCTTCGTTTCGATGGCGATGCTCGATAGCAGGCCTGTCCGGCGCTCGATGCGGAAGCTTGTCAACCGCTTCGATGCGATGGCCAACGGCGTTCCCTCGCATATCGTCGATGTCAGCTTCGAAGGGCTGCGCCTCGAGATGTCACGCGACAAACGCCTGGCGTTGCCTCCCTACTTCACCGTACGGGTTCCGCTGGTCGGCGTGGCCGTGACAGTGCAGCGGATGTGGACGCAGTCTTCATCACGACCGGACTCGGCTATTTGGTACGGCGGGGCGCTGGCACAGAACCGCAGCAACATCACGCAGGCATGGAGGGCCTTCGTGGATAACGTCCCGGTGGTCGGCCAAGCGACCCTGGTCATCAACCCATAGCTAGCCGCCGCGATTCTGAAGGTTGATCTCGTCGAGCATCCGCTCGTCGTTTCGCCATTCGCCCTTCACCTTGACGTGCAGATCGAGGAACACGCGCGACTCGAAGTGCGCTTCGAGCGCTACGCGCGCTGCCGATCCGATCTGCTTGATCATCTCGCCGCCCTTGCCGACGACGATGCCTTTCTGCGATTCGCGCTCCACCAGGATCGTGCAATACAGCTTGAGCAGCGTCCCCGCGCTCTCATCAAAGCGATCCACGACGACCG
>Ga0207662_10001965_pt1 | contig 10136 bp, 13 predicted proteins | sample KBSS33LmetaG_FD_184338 | JGI IMG/M metagenome (GOLD analysis project Ga0207662, IMG submission 184338) | Switchgrass rhizosphere microbial communities from Kellogg Biological Station, Michigan, USA - KBS S3-3L metaG (SPAdes) (version 2) | ecosystem: Host-associated > Plants > Roots >...
CGGAACGCGATGCTGGAATATTTCAAAGACGTGAGGCTCTGGGATTACACCCTGAGCCAACAGCAAGACACGAACACTCGAATGACCCCGCTGATTGCGGTGGCAACCAAGTAGAAAGGAATTATCTAATGGCAAAAGCAGGTCGAAGCACAATCCGAAAGGAAATAAAGTTTGACTATCCCTGGCCCAAAGACCTGAAATACAAGCGCGTCAATTTGCGCACGCGGGCCGACGACTTAGGGCAGCGCATTATCGAAGTCGGCTTCACCGGCCAGACTGGCGCAACCGTCAGCCGCCGGGGCAAAACCACATCCAACTACGAAAAGGTTGAAGAGTGGTTTGACGTGGCGACGCCCGTTCTTGATACGAACGGGCAGGTCATCGGATATACCGGCGGCAGCGTGGCCGACGCCAAGAAAGTTGTCGAAGAGTTTGTCATCCCCCGCGTCAGCGAACTCTTTGCCGACTCAGAGGATGTCTACCCCGAAGTTATGGAAGAGGATATCCCCGATGACGCCTTAGCGCCTTCGGTGGCCCCTCTGGGGTCAGCCGGTGAGCCGGTGTTTAGGGGGAAGAAAGCGAAAGCCCAATGAACATCCTGGGCGTCACCCTGGCGCGGGGTGGGAGCAAAGGCGTACCCAATAAGCACACCCGCGACCTGTGCGGTAAGCCGCTGATTGCCTGGACGATTGAGGCGGCGCTTCAGGCGCAGTACATCAATCACTACGCTGTCTCGACGGACGACCTAGAGATTGCCAAAATTTCGGCGGGGTATGGCGTGCATGTGATTAGCCGCCCGAAAGAACTAGCGCTCGATACAACGCCCACGATGCCCGCTCTGATTCACGCAGTCCGGGCGGCAGAAGGTGGGGTGCGCGACAAATTTGATTTGATTGTCGAGATACGAGCCACGTCGCCGCTCAAGACAGCCGGAGATATTTCGACGGCAACCTACATGCTCGCTAAGAGCGATGCCGACAGCGTGATTGGGGTAACACCCGTTGACGACCATCACCCGGCCCGCATGAAGTGGCTCGACGACCAGGGGTGCATTCAGAGTTTCCTGCCTGAGTCGCAATTAGGGCGGCGGCAAGACCTGACTCCGAAAGCCTACGTTCGCAACGGAACGATTTACGCGCTCAGGCGTGAGTGGGTGATGGGGCCGACGCCGAAGTTATTCGGGCACGAGAACAGCCTGGCCTACGTGATGCCGCCCGAGCGTTCGGTGAATATCGACACGGAATTAGATTGGACATTGGCCGAAGCGCTGATGAGAAAGAGAACGGAGAAATGACACCGACGCTCTACGTGGCCGAGATTGGAAGTATGCACGAAGGGAGCGTAAGCCTGGCCTGCGAACTCATTCGCCAGGCGCGAGACGCGGGGGCCAGTATTGCCAAGTTTCAATTCGGCTGGCCGCAAGAGGACAAACTGCGCGGGTTCGGCGATGACTTTGTGAAACGCATCGCCGCTTACTGCGAGCACGTGGGCATTGAACTGATGGCCTCTATCTGGAGTGAGGACGGGCTGCGTCAGGCCAAGATGGTGAACATGCTCTCGTACAAGATTGCCCACCAGAAGAAAGACGATGGGGCACTTGTCGCCAAGGTGCTTTCTGACCATCGTAAGACTTACGTCTCGGGTGGTGATTGGTCTGAACTCACTGTCCCGATTTTCTGCGTGTCGAAGTACCCGACCTACCCCGAAGAGTTGCAGATGCCCGCCCGGTTAGGGCATGACCTGGGCTGGTATGGCTACAGCGACCACTGCCACGGGATAGGGGCGTGCTTGCTGGCAGTGGCTCGCGGGGCCTTGTATATCGAGAAACACTTCACGCTGAACAAGGCGAGCCAGAGTGTTCGAGACAATGCCTTCAGTTCTACGCCCGCTGAGTTTGCAGAACTAACCCGGTTAGGCCGGGAGATTGAGAGAGTAAGAAATGCGATGCCTGTTTAGCGCCCCGCTGGACTTTGACCCGGCGGTGTGTGATGAGTACGAGTCAGCGATGGATGTCGTCTGGCACAAAACACACGTGCCGCATTCATTCCATACCAACATGGCCGATATCTGGGTGTGCAACCCCAAGGCCGATTTTGTTATTCACGATGGGGTGCTGGACTATTTCTCCCATTTGAAAATTCTCGCCACGCCTTCAACAGGCCTGAACCACATCGACCTGGACGCCTGCAAGCGCCGGGGCGTGAAGGTGATTAGCCTACTGGATAACCGGGCCGAACTCGAAACCATCAGTGCCTCTGCTGAGTTCACCTTCAATCTATTGCTCGACGCCCTGCGATTACCACCGGCCAGGGAGTTGCAAGGGAAATGGGCATCAGTTGTCGGGTACGGAAGAATAGGAATGCGCGTATCTAAGTGGTGTAAAGCGTTTGGCGCTAAATGCCTTGTGTTCGACCCTTATAAATTTGGCTTTCACGACAAAAACGAATTGGAGCAGATTTTCGAGGTATGCGACGCCGTTGTGATTTGCTGCTCTCTCACCCCCGAGACGCGGGGCATGATTGGCCGCGACCTGCTCATGAGCATGAAACACGGCGCAGCGCTTATCAATACTGCGCGGGGCGAGATTGTTGACGAAAACGCCCTATGCGAAGTGATGGATGAGCGGCCTGACCTGCGGGTGGCCGTCGATGTGCTGCAAGGCGAAGTCACCGGCACAGCCGACCCCGAGCGATTGCGGCGCAGAGGGGCCATTGTGACGCCCCACATTGCCGGGGAAACATTTGACAGCCGCACCAAAGCGGCGCGGATTATTTTGGGCCTGCTCAAGCGGGAACTAGAAACGCAAAAGGCGGCAGCGTGACCCAGCGCTGCGGAGTACCCGACAGGATGACGTAATGGGAACTTATCAACGCAAATGGCAAGTGATACAGCGCACTCAGCGCAACGTGTCGGCAGTAGATACCGGAAAACGACGGGTGAAGCTAGGCCGCAATCGAGCGCTGGTGATTAGCGACCCGGCTGAGGCACTACATATCGAGCAAGGGCCACAGAAGCATGACCTACTAGTGGCCCCAACGGATAACAACATCGTGGAACCTGGACACACTTACACCTTTACAAACCCCGGCATGCCCTGGGCGAAGTACGACGACCTGGGGCGACGAATCAAGGAGAAAGGAGATGGCAAAGAAAAAGCCCGTTCAAATGCGGCGGCACATCGGGAAACAACAAAAGATGAGCGGCGCAGCGGTCGCCAAAAAGAAATCGCCAAAGCGTAGGTACTAATGGCATTCACCCTATCCAATCTACTGCAAGGGATGTTCAAAGAGCTAGGCCAGTTGACGGTCAGTAAAGCCACTGGCGGCAGCACGACGACCGTTGTCGATACCACCATCCTGAACCGCTACGCCGATGATGCCATGAAAGAGGGTGCAATGTTCGTGGTGCGCGATGCAGGCGGGGCAAACGCTGCGCCCGAAGGCCAGTTTCAACGCATCTCGGCCTATGTTGATTCGACGACGACCTTCACGGTTGACACCGCCCTGACGGTTGCGGTTGCATCGGGCGACACCTACGGCTGGGCCAGCCCGCGCTATCCCTTGCAGACCATGATTGAGATGGCGAACGATGCCCTGCGCGGGCTGGGCGATGTCTCACTCATTGACACCACCACGCTTGACACGGCTGCGGCTCAAACGGAGTACACCGCCTCAGTGGCCTGGAAGCGAGCGCGGCCCTACCGGGTTGACATTCAGACCATCCTCAATGATTCGAATGACAACCGCTGGGTTGAGACGAAGGCCTGGGAGTGGATACCTGCCGCTGCTGGCTCCACCGGCCTGCTCGTGTTCAACTTCCAGCCTATCGCATCCCGCGACATTCGGGTTTGGTACAAAGGGCCGCATGGCCTGCTCAACGCCTATAGCGATGTGGTGAATGAGGCGATTGACCCAGAGTTAGCCGTGATTGCCGGAGCGCTCAAGGCGGCGGAATGGCAGAACTCGCGCACACAGGGTTCTGACCAATTCCTACTCCAGAAAATAAACAAACTCGAAAACATGCTGATGCAGCGCAAGGCTGAGACGCCGATTACTCGCGTCAAGCGTCAATCGAAGTTGCTCGTAGTCGGCCCCGATAGCACAAGCCTAGACTACATCACCCCGCCACCCCGCCCATGACCACTCCCGTTCAGGTTGGCCCGCGCACCAACGACCCCACTCACCATATCTCCCTCTCGGATGGTATCCGGGTATACGGCCTTGTATTGGAAGGTGGGCCGAAAGGTGTACGCGAAGTGCCCCAGACGCCCTCTACCCTCAAGGTCAGCGGGGGCGGTGGAAAGTTCGGCGACTGGGAACCGGGCATGAGCCACATCGAACAGCGCACTTGGGAAGGCGGGCGCGGTCAGGAGAACTTCGACCAGGACGATACGCGCTTCTTTGACAGTCAAAACTGCTGGACAATGACGCCCAATAAGCTCCTGCCGGGGCCACAACTCAGTTATGGGCGAAACGTTTTTGAGGATTATGTTCACCTGCCAGTTAGTACAAACTATGGTCACAATGATATGCGCTGGGTTCCGCTCGTCGGCGCTAGACGCTTCCTGGCAGTAGTCAGCAATCGAGACACTTTTACAGCCGATAAGGTCAGGTTATGGATTCGCCGGGTGGGTTCACCTGGAACACTTACCTACACACTGCGCACAGATAGCGCCAGCCTACCCACGACAACCGTTCTCCAGACAGTTACCAAAACGGTTAGTGACGTGCCGGACTTCCTGAGCGTCTTTATGACCTTCGACTGGTCTGGGACGCAAAGCATGACCGCCTCAACGAATTACTGGCACTCACTAGCGGGCGCGTCAACCGACAATCAAATCAACCATTGGGAAGTTGCTGTCAATCCCGACCTAGACTCAAACACAGCGCAATCTACCGACGGCACAACCTGGGCCGCCTCGACGGCTGGATATCCCTATATCCTGATGCTATCCACCACAACAGACCGAGTGTTTATTCCGTTTATTTTGGACGGGATGAACTATGCGGTTACACGTTATCTCAACGGGTCAACCGCCTCGGAGTTATACATCAACGGCGCACGCGGGAAAGCAACCTCCGCTACATCAACCAGTCTCACCGACACAAATGTATCTATCGGGACAGCCACCTACCAGGGCGCAGTGATAAAAATCATCAACGGTACTGGTGTGGGCCAAACGCGCACTATTTCGTCCAACACATCAACCGCTTTCACCGTTCCCACCTGGGATATTACGCCGGATACTACGTCAGAGTATATCATCTACAACACTTGGAACTGGCATTCCATCGCTAGTCACGGAATAACCGCAGGCAAAGTAACAAGCGTGGCCGTGACCGGCAACCTACCCGGCGTCGCTCGATTTGCTCAGGGGTCAGCCACCAATATTCGCCGGATGCGCTTCAACGCAGCCGCCGCCACGCCCGCTCACGAGTTCGCAGATGATGGCACGAATAAAGCCGACTTGCTTTACACGTTCTATGACGAAGCATCTAAGACATCGCAAGTTTGGCGAGCATTGAACGGAACGACCGTCCAAATATCGCGGGCCACGACCCAGGCGTGGGGGACGGACTTGACTTTTGGGACTGGCATCCCGGTTGGCTCTACGCAGTTCGCAATCACGGGAATGACGGACTACAACGGAGATTTATATGTTGGCAAAGAGGATAGTTTGTGGAAGGTAGTAGACGATGTGCCGAGCAGGATACCAGTGGGCCTCGCGTCATCCCCTCACCCCAATAACGGTATCGCCATGCGCGTGGTGGGCTTCTTCTTGTACTTCTCGTACATGCACAGCGTTGAGCGCCTGTATGGCACAACGCTCGACGATGTAGGCCCCTGGCAGGGCAGTGGTATTCCAGCCGGGCGAACGGGTGTCGTCTCCGCAATGACGAGCGCATTCAATTGGTTGTTTGTCGCAGTAGACGCCGGTAGTTCGGGAACATCATGCGTCCTGTGCTACGACGGGCGCGGCTACCATGAAGTATTTAGAGCGTTCGAAACCGGACAGCGTATCCGGTCAATATGGTGGCAGCCCAATCAAGACGGAAAGTCTAAGCTGTGGATTGAATGCGGAGGTTCCTTGTGGTACATCGACTTCCCCCAAAACACGCTCAACCCCCTAAACGACTCGACCTTCCGCTATCACCATGAAGGCGTACTCATTACCAGCACCATTGACATGGGCACAGCTCGGCTGCCTAAGTTGTTCAAGGAGTTAGATGTTCTCTCGAAGAACCTGGCTTCCGGTATTTATATCGAAGTTGACTACCAGGTGGATAACGATATTGGGGGCACAACCTGGACAAACATGGGCCAGGCGTTTATGTCGCCTGAGAGCACGGTGGATATTTTCCTGGGCAATGTGCGCCAAATTCGATTTAGGCTGCGACTCGTTACCGGCGTGGCCGAGACACCCGCTATTATCGCGGCTACAGTCGCAGAAGGCTATGCTCGCACTCCGCTCAAATACCAATACCTGCTACGTCTACGCACGGGCGACAACAAATTCACCCTACGCGGTGACCAAGACCACGACCCGGATGAGTTGGTACGCTGGCTGAAAGAAGCCGCCGCCGGGGCTAAGAAAATTATGATGCGCTCGCTGTGGGAGCAGTTTGACCGCAAGATTGTGATTGTGGAGCCGATTGCCCTTGACCGCACAGTAACGGACACGATTGAGGGCGCATGGGCCGCGATTGGCTCAATCACCTTGAGGGAAGTGTGAGACAACCTAAACCGTTTCAGTACAAGGTTCGCAAGAACCTGCCTGACCCCGGAAAGGTTGACCGGGTGCAGCCTGACAAGCTTCAGGAGACGTTTACCGGAGAACTCCAGGGGATGAAGGCTTCGGACATTGAGGAGCGGTTTGCGCGAGCCTTGAACAAGCGAAACATTGGCTACGAGTTTCGGGTCGCCTACATCGCGGGGCGAAACTTACCGGGTGAAGTTGAACTGGACTTTGCGGTATCGCAGGGGTCACAGATATTCCCGGTGCAGATTGACGGCGAGTTTGCCCACAAGAGTGCGTCTCAGAAGAGCGAAGATGCAATGAAAGACGCCATTCTCAACCAACGATTAGAGGGCATGGCCCGGCCAGTGATTCGTATACCGGGGGCCGAACTTGAGACGCAAGAGATGACCGATAGAAAGGTCAAGGAGTTGTTTGGCTAATGCCTTCCTTTACTTCCCCTTACACCGGCAAACGCACCACCCTGGTTTGGAACCTGGATTACCCGGAAGTCATTGGCTCACCTATTTACCAATATCCCGGCGCGACCGTCACCTACACCATTACAGTCGCCGGGGCTAATGCGCCCTCATCCATCAGCGCGGTGGTGTACAAGAATGGGTCAGATGTAAGTGCAACCGTCATGCCGTCTGGTTCGCACAGCGCAAGTGGTCAGGTCATCACCCTCAAGCCACTCACGGCCCTGGTGGCAAACACGGACTACTCAATTATCGTCACCGCCACGATTGCGGGCAACACCGAACAAATCAAGCTAGTGGTTCAGGGGACTGACCCAAAGAAAGCGCTATGAGCCAGAGGATAGGCGACGCTCTCAAGCAGTTGGCCGAGGCTGTACCCAATAGCGGGCTATCGGCTGACGACATCGAGCGCCTGCGACTAGAACTCAATAAACTCCAGGGCGCTGTGTCAACGGAGGAGACTTCCTGGAAACTCATTCAAGAGCAGACAGCATCCTCCTCGGCGCAAATTGACTTTACGGGTCTGTCGGATAGTTTCCGATACTATGTCATCGTCCTTAGAAATATCAAGCCCGCCACAGACGCCGCCGAACTTTGGATAAGAATGAGCGTCGATGGCGGAGCAACATTTATAACAACTAATACATACTCATACAGAACTAACTACTCAGTAGACGACGGTGTGAGCACGGGGAACGGCGCAAGTACCGGAGACTCGAAGATTAAAGTTACACTCAACACCGGGAACGCATCAGACGAATCCCAGGCGGGAGAGATTCATCTATTGAATTTATCGAGTACCGTAAATAGAAAACTTGTAAGATTTTTTCAGGCCGTTATAAATAGCTCCCCCAGTCTGATAAATTATGAGGGCAGTGGCAGCAATAGCACTATCTCTATCGTCAACGCCGTTAGGCTCTTGTTTTCCGCTGGCAATATCGCCAGTGGCACAGCAGCCCTATATGGGGTTCGCTAATGGCAGACTTCGTAGTACGAATAACCAAAATCAGAAATGCCGAGAGTATCTCTACCGAGGAGAGGACTATCGAACTCGGTTCAACCGAAAGTGACTATCTCAGGCAAATCGCCGCCGTCGATGTATCGGCCCGAATTGCAGCAGGGCAAAACGCCTTCGACAATTGGGCCACGCTAACAAACCCCCAAAAAGACGCAGTGCTCAAGGCTATGCTGGGAGATATGATACACGTCATAAAAGTGTTGAGTATTATCCCTAGATGGTTTTTGTAACGATAGTCGAACGCGAGCGGCGTCTGACGCGCCTGGGCTTCTTGCCACAGGCCGGGCAGGGCTTACGCCCCGTTACCTTCGCTCTGCAATTCCAACAAACCCTACGCTTCATTGCCTTTAGTTCCTGGTTGCAATCCAAGAAACTAGGGAAACTAATACGCAATCAAATATCAGGTTTGAGAAAAACAGATGCTTGATGATGTCATTTCTCCCGTCACCAAAGATGGCGACCACGATAGACGCCAGGCAGGCTACTGAGCACAGCAGGCACATCGCCGAGAACGGGGAACCGCTTCGCAAGCCAATAGCAGAGGCTACACTAGCAACAAGCAGACCAACTATTAGAAACCACCCACGCGGGAACAGATAATACTTTAGGGCAGGCCAGAATAGAGTAGCCCAGGGGAAATTATCCCAGCGGAATAATCGCTCGCGGTCGCTTCCAATAATCGTCTCGTCGCGCCCTTCGGGGAAATGCCCGAGATTGTCTAGCGATGTATCCTGCATCATACTTGCTGCGAACGCCAGCTCCCTAATCGCAATGGCTGGCTCGGCAATAATCACGCGAGCCGACGAAGCGAAACTAATCTCCGCTCCATGCTTGTCTAGAAACTCTCGGCCATCTGAACTGAACGCCGTTTTCCCAATCAGGTAATCGCATTCAGGCAAGCCAATCTCTGCCAACCGACACGATGGGCACTCGCTAAACAGCAGAGCACCATCGAACAACGCATTGAATTGATTGAACCTTTCGGCTGATGATTTATCGGGAAGAATTGCTAATGAAGCGCACGTGAGAATAATGCCAGTACCCACTAGAACAATCTTCCAGGCGCGGCCATCAATCACCAGCGCCAGCACTCCAGCCAGGACAACAGGGAACCAGAACACGGACGGTTTACTGGTGGCTACTAGAAACCCGAATGCAACGCAGAGCGCAAGCGCATATATTGATTTGCCCTGAACAAACCATGTAAACGCTATCAGGCAGAGAACCGTATAGACTAGTACGCCGCCCTCTTGGTAGAATGACTTCCAGTAAACTATATAGTCGCCCGCTGATAGAATGAGTGCGACTGGGATTGCGATAGCAGCATACACCCCTGCGCTATACCCACCCCGGCTCGTCCACAGCCAGAGCAGACCCAGAGTCATCGGCACAACTCCCCAGTAGGCCAGCGCCATGTAGTTCATATCTATGACTTTTGGCGACCCAAAGAGGCGATTGACGAAGCCGCCCAGGATGAACATAAACCCGCTCGAAGATGGGTCAGTCGGTGGTGTGCTGCCCATTCTCCAGAACTGTATCCAATAGTTATCAAATCTTCGCTGGCTCAAGGCTGCGTTTCCAGTGGGCCAGTTAGGCGAAATATCCAGCGGCTCACTGGCAACCACTGTCATCGAGCGCGTGAAGTCGCCGTTGTCCGCCAGCCCGGCATTCCTCAGCACGTAGAGCATCGCCAACGACCAAAATACTAGCACGGCAAATACAATCCCCATATTTTTCATGTTCCTATTGTACGCTCGATTTTTGTTGTTCATACCACAGCGTCGTCGGCTTGAAGTAGGCTCGGCCTCTATAGATACGCTTGGTGAATAACTTGTCTGTCACCCTCTTTTTCATTATCTCCCCCGCCTGATATTCCGTCCGGCCCACCGCCATCAAATCGGCA
>Ga0207662_10001968_pt1 | contig 10131 bp, 6 predicted proteins | sample KBSS33LmetaG_FD_184338 | JGI IMG/M metagenome (GOLD analysis project Ga0207662, IMG submission 184338) | Switchgrass rhizosphere microbial communities from Kellogg Biological Station, Michigan, USA - KBS S3-3L metaG (SPAdes) (version 2) | ecosystem: Host-associated > Plants > Roots > Rhizosphere...
GTGCCATCTTCCGAAAGGCCAGGCGCTGTGCCCGGCGGTTCTCCCCGGTCCCCTGGAGCAGGATCTCGGTGATGTCACGCGCCTTGGTGAGGCCCGGGAGCTCGCCGTACTCGGGCGGCGTCGCCGCCGCCGCCGCGAAGGCCTCCTGCGGACTGAGCAGGTCGAGACGCGTCAGGATCCAGCGCGACACGCGCGTCTCGCGCCGCGCGAGCCACCGCTGCAGTCCCTCGAACTGCGTGGGGTGAAGGATGTGCGCATCGTCCAGGACGACCAGCGGGCGCAGTTCGATCCACGGCGCGTCCTCGTCGGGGCCCGAGGGCACCTCGAACCGCTCGATCACGTCGAAGGGGCGGTAGGCGCCGATCGTCTCCGCCGGAAGGGCGTCGGCATCGGGCGTCACGAGCGCCGCGGAGATCTGGTACAGCGCGAGTTCGACCCCCCGCGCGCGTTCCAGCAGGTCGCTGCCACGCACGCCCCCGATCGCCTCCGTAGCCGCCTCGGCGTCCGCCCGCGGCACGATGCGCACGCGGGACAGGTCGGCCCCGCCGGCCTTGAGGTTGCGCAGCCACGCGAGCACGGCACGCGCCTGGATGAGCGTGTGCATCAAGCCGAGCTTGAGATCGTCCGGATACGGGAACTGCCAGATCTCCCGGTAATCGGTCTCCATCGGAAGACGGCAACCCACGACCAGCGGCTTCTCGTCGTCCGAGATGGCGCGGCACTCCACCAGGGCGGACACGATCGCCCTGTACGACGGGAAGTTGCTGTTGCGCAGCAAGGCCGCGATCGTCGGATACTGGAACAGCTTCGCGAGCGTGGTCTTCCCGCTCCCCGGCGTTCCTCGGACGATGACCAGCGGATCGTACAGCTCCCGGCCCGACAGGAAGGTCCCGACGGGCTCGGGGCTCACGACGGCGAGGAAGGCTTCCTCGTCGCGGAGCCACTCCGTCGCGCGCCTCTCGAATGGATTCTCCATCTTTCAAACGTGCCGCTGGCGCCGGCGGAAGAGCGGGCGCATGCGCGCGCCCTCCGTCCCATCCGACTCGGCCCAGAGCAACGCGATCGAATTGTTCGGTGTGTTGTGCTCGAGCACCAGCGGAAGCCCGCAGGCGCCGAAGCCCATCTTCACGTTGTCGCCCCCGACCCTGGTGTGCTCGGTTTCGATACTCGCGTCGTAGTACTTGTCCACCAGGGCCAGGAACTCCGGATGGCGCTCGTTGTCGAGCGGCAGGTCCTCTGGCAGCACGGTCCCGTAGGTGAACTCGACCTTGCCCAGCCAGCGCAGCGAAGGAACCTCCTCGCCCGCGCGCCGGCCGAGGCGCTCCACGGTCTCCTTGGCGGCCGCCGTGGCCACGTAGTGGTGGACCGAGACCACGGCGTCGTCCTCGAAGTACGTCGGGGTCATGTTCGCGGAGGCCTCCCGGAACCTCAGCAGCTTGCCCTTCCACACCCCGTCAGCCTTCTCCTGCAGGAGGGTTTTCCCGCTGCCGATGAAGTCGTCCAGCAGGAACACGAAGGAGAAGCGCGCGGCCGGGTTGCCCGTCCGCTTCTTCAGGTTCAACAGGAGGTCGTCCCACTTCTCGCGGTTCGGCTGCGTGACCGCGACGACCTGCTCGTTGTTCACCAGCCCGGCATTCGCCCGCCTGAACGCGTCGATGCGGGCGCCCTCGCTGAGCGCCATGAAGAGTGACTCGTTGTGGAGCCGCTGGTAGAGCTCACGCGCCTCGGGATGCGCCCAGACCGAGTAAGAGGGCACCCCGAGCCGCTCGGAGACGGCGGCGCGCAGGCGGCGCTGCACGTGGTGCGGATAGGTGAGCTCCACCAGCCGCTGCATCTCGGCAGGCCCCACGTAGACCAGGTGGCGACGCACGAAGTCGTACGCGCACGCCCGCTCCCCCGGCTCGAACTGCTGGAGCCAGTTGGCGAGGTTGCCGATGAACCGCACCCCCGCCAGGTAGTCGGGGTAGCTGTCGTACTTGACGCGGGACATCAGCTGCAGCCAGTGGAACTCCTCCCTGGAGCGGTCGCCGTCCCAGTGCATGATCTCGCTGAGCAGCGTCAGCGCGAGGCCTTCGTTCATCTGCCCGCGTCCGGGTGGGGAATTCAGCGGAAGCGGAACCCGCCGTCGGTGACGGCGATCCGCTCGAGCATGGCAAGCGTGCCCTGCACCCCCCGGAAGCCGGGCGGGCAGAGGTTCCAACAGCTCCCGGAGTCCGGCGAGACGGAGTCCACGCTGAGCGAGTGCGGTCCCGCGAGCAGGTCGTAGTCATTCCCCGGCCACGCCCCCCGGTCGCCGACCCGGAGCACGGCCCGGCCTCCCGCAGCCTGGGTGCAGGCTTCGACCACCGCGAGCTTCGTCACGCCCGGAGAGATGATGTCGATGGAGTGGCTCGACTCAACGATACGGATGCCCGCGGCGTCATCGCGCCGGAGGGCCTCCGCAAGCACGAGCTTGGCCTGAGCCCAGGCCACGGGGTCCCGCGGCTCCACGGTGATCTGCCTGGGCCGCACCTCGTACGCGGCGATGCGACCGAGCGTGGGATGTTGCGCAATCCACTCGGCGATCCCCTGGAGCGCCGGCTCCGGCGGGCCGGTCAACGGGCGCTCGTCGTCCGAGAGCGGCGCCGCGTCGGCGCCATTGTAGTAGCCCACCAGAACCCGGGGCCAGAACGCTTCCGGCACGAGTCTTTGGAGATCCCTGCGGACCGACTTCCCCCGGCCCGTCGCGATGCCGACGGCCACCCCCGCCCCGAGCAGGCGGACTAGATGCTCGCCGACCGCGGCGCAGGGGCCCGTGCGCTTCTCGTGCGCGTCGCACAGAGTCCCGTCGTAGTCGAACACCACCGCCCCGAAGGCGGCCGCGCGGAGCGTGCGGAGGTACCCCTCGTGCGCATCCGCCCACCTCTGGAACTCGGCCGCCTCGAGCGCCTCCAGCGTGAGTGGAGTCACTTTGCGGCGGATCGCGGCCGCTACGTCCGCCCGGAGCCCACGTGGCGCGTCCGACTTGGGCCGGGCGGGCTTCAGGCCATAGATCCGTCGCCCGAACTCCGGCACGCCGGGACGCCCCGGGTCGATTCCCCTCACCTCTCCGAACGCCTGTGTGAGGCGGAACACCTGCACCACGAGGTCCAGCGCCGCGGCCGGGCCCGCATCCTCCGCGGAAAGCACGAGGGTGGGCACCCCGTCCGGCAGCAGTCGCAGGGTGCGCCGCGCGATGTCCTGCTCCCCGGGGGTCACCAGCGCGACGATGCCGGTGGATGCGCCCCGCTTGTCCAGCCAGTGGTGCCGCCCATGGGCGAAGTTGCGGTAGTCGGCCATCTGTACCTGGCCGAGCGCCGCCTCCGTCAGCTTCGATTCGAGGTCGACCGCCGCCGGCAGGCCCCAGCCGCCATGCAGGACGATGAGAGTGCCACGCTCCAGGATCCCTGAGGCCGCCGCGGACTCTGTCATCCGCCGCTGCCCTGCATCCGGAAGCTCGGTGGGCACCATCCCGGGCTCCTGCGCGAGCTTCGCGTGCGCCTGGAGCAGCAGCGCCATGAACGCGAGCAGCGAATTCGTGGCGAGGAACCCGTCCTTGCCACTCGGTAGCTCGTACCCGAGGTAGCGGGTGTACCGGAACGAGGCTGCGAGCCTGCTGAGCGGACTCTCTGACTGGGCGGTGAGCGCCAGGAGGTGGCGCGGCTCCCGCAGCGCAGTCGCCTCGAACCCGGCGAGCACATCCGAGTTCCGCCCGCCGGCGCTGATCATCATCACCGAAGCATCGCGTACGAAATGCCCGGCAGCGCGCAGCTCCATCGGCGTCACCGCCTTCGCGAAGCTGCCGCGCCGCTCGTGGAGCAACGCGGCAAAGTGCGCGGCCGTCAGGGATCCGCCGGATCCGGCGACCAGCAGCGGCAGCTGATGCGACGCACCCAGGAAGTGGACCAGGTCGTCGATGCAGGTTTGGGACGCGAACTCGTACGTGCGCCCGAGCTCGTTCATTTCGACTGCGTAAGGCTTCCCCATCTTCATCAGCAGCTGGCGGGAACAATCACGGCGGTGCGGCGAGCAGACTCGGGCGGAGCGACCTGCCACCGTCCAACAGATCGCAGCCAATGCCTCGGAGTCCACCAATCTACCACCCGGCGGCCAAGCTGGCGATTAAGCACGAGCCATTCAGGACAGCACGCCACCATACGCCCTGTCCTGAATGAGTGCGACAACTATAGATGTCGCCCATTAGACCTCTGTTGGGCGACATCTATTCTGGTTCTCCCGCACTTCTGGTGAAGCGCCGGTGCCGTTTACTCACCACCGCCTGGGTGGCCTCAGGCAGCCAGCACGCGGGCGCGTAGTAACCGGAAGCCGGCGCGGCCGGCAATCTCCCGCTTCAGGGTCGATGGCACGCTGGTGGATACTCGGGAGCTTCGTGACCTACGCAATCGGCGACTATGGAGGGATGCTGTCCGTGCGCGAGTACTAGTCGCGATCGGCCGGCGCCCGCTCACGGCTCCTCATCCCGGCCGATCTCAATCCCAAGTGTTTCGTAGTAGTCGCGGAGCGTCCGTGCGGTGAACTCGAAGCGTTCCATGAACCACTGGTCATAGCTCGCTAGGTACCACGCTTCCCGAGAGGGGTCGCGGGTGCTCTGAGCCAGACACGTGGCAGCCATGATTCCCGAATAAAGAGCGTTTAGAACTCCCTGGCCGCACGCGGGATCCAGGATTCCACCCGCATCGCCGCAGAGCACGACTCCTGGCGCCGCCAGGGGCCGGAAGACGCGCCACTGGACGTTGCTCGCACGGATGCGGCCAACGGTGGGGGAGGAGCTCAGCTCCGGCGGCGGCAACGGCATGGAAGTCTTCGTGGGCACGAGTCTCGTCCAAGTCACGTGGCTCCCTACCGGCTGAGTGAGCCAGCTCCACCCCTGCTGGTCCGGCACGAAGCGTGGCGGAGCTCCTTCGTTGCTTTCCTTGTCGATGCGGGCGATGCCGGTCCACGCGGTGAGCGGTGAGGAGAGCACTCGCCGCTCGAATCCAAGTAGCCGCCCGAGCGTCCCCCGTCGACCACTGGCATCGATTAGCCACCGAGCGCTCAGGGTGCGTCCGTCGCCGGCGCGGGCGGCCGTGACGCGCGGGCCCTCGGCCACGACCCCATCGACGGCAATCCCGTGGATAATCTCCGCGCCGCACGCGCGAGCGGTACCCAGGAGCGCGCGGTCGAACTCCGTGCGATTAACGTGCGCTCCTTGCCAAGACTGCGCCTGATCTGGGCTGAGATTCCGTGGCGCCTCGCCGGTGAGAATCGACTCGTAGGTGGCCACAGTCGCCCGTGCTAGAGCCTCGCGAGCGCCGAGGTGCTCGAGGAGCGTCTCCACACCCGGATGCATGCTCTCCAGCGGACGCGGACCGCCCCGCGGTTCGGCGGCGCCCGTGAACGCCGCCGGGTCGTCGTCTTTTGTGACGAGTCTCGTCGACAGCCCGCTCCGCCGGCACGTGATGGCTGCGGCCGCCGCAGCGGGGCCTCCCCCGACGATCAGGACGTCCGACGGCCTGTTCCAGGTGTGCGGCATCGCCGTCGCTCAGCGATTCGCCACTTTCCACGCTGATTCCGGCGGGGCGGTCGTGGCATCTCCGCGGAACCCGATCCAGGCCAGTCGGCCGCCACTCACCTGGCAGATGTAGATCGACGCGCAGGGCTGCGTGTGGCGCTCCGGCTCCCCCGGAACCGGCTGGCTCTCACCCTTGGTGTCGACGAAGACGTAGAGGAACCCTAGACCCGCGCGGCTGAGGCGCGAGACGGTGGCCCACCGGCTCCTCCCGTCGAAGAGGTCTGCCGGGATGCCGAGTCCCTCCGCGCCCTCGTTCCAGTTCTCCACCCGCTCCGCGCTCACGAGCCAGAGCTTGGTGTGCCGGGGATCGTCGCCACCCGGCAGGTAGGCGATGCACCGGCGCAGCGCGTCCATCCGCGCGATCATTTCGCCGGAGGTGAGGTCCCGCAGCAGAGAGGCGTTCATGCGGTCTTCGAGCGCGTTCCTGACGTAGTCTGCCGCGTTCACGTCGGCGAAGTTGACGTGGATGTGCCCGGTGTCTTTCTGCCGCGAGAGGAACGGCCCGTGCTCGCCATCCCAACCAAAGGCGGCGGCCCTCCCGTAGTCGCGGACCGCCGGCGAGTCTCCATGGTAGCCGAGCTCATAATCAAGGAGGGGTACGGCGGTCGGAGGCTTGCGCGACCGGCCCCAGCCGATCGGAATCGGTTTGAGGGTCCCCTGGAAAGTCCGCGCCGCGTCCGGCGAGGCACCGGGCCACATCCCGTTCGCCGCCGCGCATAGCTTGATGTCTTCGGGAAAGGGGAGCCCCAGACCCACCGTGGAGAGATGCAAGGTCAGGTCTCCACCTCGCTCTCCGGAGTACGTTGCGTCCCACCCCGGTGCGAAGACGTTGGATGCGGTGTCTGGGAGCGTGTTGGTGCTCACGTAGTTCCTAGTCGTGCTCCGGAACCACGGGCCGCGGCGGGCTGCATCGGTGAGCACGGCCGTAACCGTGTACGCGGGGTCGTCGTACTGAAAGAGGTCGTTGACCCGCGGAGCAGGGAACGCCACCTCTTCCGACCCGGGAAGCCAGATGTTCTCGTTTGCTCGCAGGCGGCCGCCGCTCAACATCTCCGTCCCACCCTCAAGGAACTGGCCGTCGAACTCCTCTAGGTCTGCCCCGTCCACTAACGGGAAGAAATCGGGCGCAGTCACCAGCGAATAGGCGGGCCGGACCTGCTTCGATAGCATGGCTCCGAGCACGCTCTTCTCCGTGCCACCGGCTAGCGGCGAACCGGACGGTGTGACGACCGCCTGCACACATCCGTCGCAGATCCGATCCTCGAACACCGCCGCCCAATAGCCACCCGCCCGGATCCGCTCGTAGTCCCCCTTGCTGGCCCCCAGATACCGGACCGCCTCACCATCTTCCTTTCTCACCTCGTACCGGATATTGACGAAAGCCGGAGCGTTGCGCGGCGAGCGAACGCCTGTCGTCCGGCTCCCACCGCCAGCGAGTCCATCGGACACGGCGAAGTCGACGGCGTTCCAGTGCGGATGCTGTTCCAGCTTCAGAGTCGTATAGCGCCTGTTTGTGACGTTGCCGCTGTACCGGGCCCGCCAGGTTGGGGGAACGAGGATTCGCACCCGCTCCCGCCGGCCGCCGACGGTCTGCCATGCCTCGGAAATCAGGCTGCCCTTGGTGGCCGCGAGCAGCACCGAGGATCCCTGCTGTGTCAGGGTAACCAACTCGGTGTTGTGATGACGCGGGTCGGGGGTGAACGACGGCAGAGTTGAAGTCGAGCTGCGGCGCACGAAGGGCGGCCTTGTCAGGTCGAACACTCCCGCGGGGAGTTCGACGCCCTTCCCTTGGCTGAGGCGAAGCAGCTTCTCGTTGAGGTGGGACTCGGCAAACGCGATGGACTTGACGCCCAGGGTGTCATCACCGGTGAACACCTTCCGAAAGGGGAGGAGGAAGGTGCGTGACCTGTCTCTCCGCCCATTGAAGATGTTTCCCTCAACGCCGAGGAGGGAGAGGTTGCCCGCTCCCACCACCGGCTTCGCTAGGAAAAGGCTGTAGCGCGCGGGGGTCACCGCCAGATCTTGCCCGGACGCGTGAGCGGCGGGTTGGTTCACGAAACAGCGCTGCTCCGGAGCGTACACCATCTCGTGCGTTCCGACCCTAGCAATCCCAGTCCGGGAGAAGACGAGATCGCTGTGCAAGCCATGCGGCGTCTTGTCCGCGGGACGGAACTCATAGGCGAACACCGCCAGCACCATGTCGTCCACCTCGACAGGATGCCCACCAATGCGATACCCGCCAAGCTTCAACCGGGCATAGATATAGTTCTCGAGCGCATCGAGCTGTTCGACTGAAGGATAGCTGAGCGGCGGCGCGGGCGTCCCGTCGGCGCCGGTGAGCTTCACCTTTGGGCTGGCCAGTGCGTGGTACAGCAGACTCCTGGCGGGCTGGCCGGGCTGCACCGTACGTACGCCGCCGAAGTCTTCGAACCCGCTGTGCCGTGGTGGGTCGATCCTCCTGAGCAACTCCTCCTCCAGCGACGGCCCCCGAAGGTGGAGATCGACTCCGGAAACCCGATTCAGGAATGCGGTCCACCCTGTAGCGTCGAGCCACGCCACCAGCTCATCGAACTGCTTCTGGATGGGAGGCGGAGCTTCGGCAAGGCTACCTCGATCAAGAGCAATCGGGTCGCTGCTGGGGCGAAGCGGCGCTGGTTGAATGATTGCGGCTCCGGCCGTGCAACCGCTTGCTGCTACTGTGAGCGCCGAAGCGGACGTGACCGCGATGAACTCTCTCCGGTCCATGAGCACTGTGACCTCTTGCAGAGGGGATGCACGCCGGCGCAGGGACTACTGCACAGCTGAATGTGTCTTCCCCCGAACGGGTGGGAGACGTGTCGGCAGTGCTACGACTCGACCGTAGTATGGTCGGGCTGACGGGGGGCATGATGGCCCAGCACTGACCTGCGGTCAAGCCCGTGCCGTGCACGACCGGAGCTGACGAACGGACTTCCGCAGATGGGGTACAGCCCGGCGCCAGTTCACCAACAAGCCTGATATGCCTCTTCTGATGATCCGAACGGTCCCCGAGCTGGTTTCAGAACTGCCGTGGCGCGGTGCGTGGGGGAGTTGCTCACCTCGGATGGTTTCGAAATCCATCTGCTGTCAGGCTTTCATCCGGCGTTGACACCTGAGGGTTGGAGCAGCAAGAAGGAGTGGACACATCTGGATCCAGGCGTCCCCTCGCTTATTGACCATCCACGAATCCGCAGGGAGACGGGCCTAGGTTCCTCACGGTAGTGCTCGGGTGAGGAATGGTGATTTGAATGCCGAGACATTTTGGCAACGAGAACCGGTTTAGACTGGGCGGGGTACCCTCGATAGGTCCCCGGCACGTCGCCATGCCCTCCCGATCCCACCAGTCCTGACCGCCCGATGCTCACCACCACGGCGCACGCACGCTCACCTGCGGCATTTCTCGAAGTCGATGTACCCCTCGGCTCGGCTCGACTCACGGAGCGGTTCTTGTTCCTGCTGCGGGAACAACAGCACCGCGACCTCTGTGGACGAGAGCGCTACGGAATCAGCGCCATCCCACTCGGGAAGACCTCCGCATTCAGCGGAATCCCTGCCTTTCGGCCTTTCCCTGGCTTCTCTCCAATCGAGTTTCGGGCCGAGGCCGACCCAGGCCAGCGTACCGTCAAGTTCGGCGGGGGATACGTCGTCATCGATCCAGAGGAGCTCCGTGGACTTGGGCTCGGCTCCTACCTCTTCTCTCGCCTGATCGAGTGGGCACAGCGCGAGATGGCCGATTTCGAAGTCTGCCCGATGCACTTACCCGCGGGCCCGGCCGACAAAGGAGTGCAACGGCGGGAGCGTTTCTACAAGAACTTCGGATTTACGATTCGCTACGATGACCCGAGGCGGCCGGCTGGAATCGTGGGGGCCGCAACCGTGGCTCAGCTGACGCCACACTGGTCGAGTTCCCGCGTGCGACCCTTGTCTCCAGCAGAGTTGTCCAGGAAGCTGGGCGAAGAAAGCCACAGTACGGATGTCGTGCTGATGAAGCTCCGGGACCAGTTGCACGCCAGCCAGGCGCGATACACTCGCCTGCGATGGTTCTCTACCGCGATGACCGCATTGGCTGCGCTGCTTACGCTCGGACTGCTACTATGAACCGCTCTGGGATTGCCGGGGACACCTACCTGCACGGGACCCCGTCTTACCTGGGGGCGGAACGAGTCGCGTCTCTCGAGGCGGTCCAGGAGACGCTCCAGCGTTGAGCCCTAAAGCCGGCCGCTCACGCGGCCGAAACTCTTCTTGGGCTACCGCGGATCCGCAGGGCCGATAAAGCCGAATTGACCCCCGCCGCATGCGAAACGCGTGACACGTCGGTAGGCATGGATGAGGCTTGCGCATCCGCGGTAGGCCGAACCTTTCTTCCACACCCCGGTCAGCCTCGCCCACGACGCTGCCTTCGCAGTACCCCGGCTTAGGAGCAGGTGGGCTATTCCACGTGCCGGGCTCCGGCGATCGCTCGGTACGTGTTCTCGTCCTCTTCACTTTTCCTCTTCCTCTTCGGAGCGTTGCCCCGTGATTCG
>Ga0207662_10001969_pt1 | contig 10130 bp, 8 predicted proteins | sample KBSS33LmetaG_FD_184338 | JGI IMG/M metagenome (GOLD analysis project Ga0207662, IMG submission 184338) | Switchgrass rhizosphere microbial communities from Kellogg Biological Station, Michigan, USA - KBS S3-3L metaG (SPAdes) (version 2) | ecosystem: Host-associated > Plants > Roots > Rhizosphere...
ACCGGAATCTGCGCGAGCGGATCCGCGAGGGGAAGCTCCGCGAGGACCTCTACTACCGCCTGAACGTATTGGACATCGAGATCCCGCCGCTCCGCGAGCGGCGCGGGGATCTGCCGCTTTTGTTACAGTACTTCTTGAACAAATTCACGCCCCCCGGAAAGACGCCGTCGACGGTGTCGCCGCGGGCGTGGGCGGTGCTGTCGCAGTACGCCTTTCCCGGCAACGTGCGCGAGTTCGCGCACGCGATCGAGCACGCGGTCGTGCTGGCGGGCGGCGGCGAGATCGACATCGAGCACCTGCCGGCGGGCATCACGGGGACCGTCGACGGCGCCGGCAGCTCGCAGGGCGGCAACCTTCGCTCGCTCGCGGCGGCGATGAAGGAGTTCGAGCACGAATACCTGCTGCGCGCGCTCGCGCAGTCGAACGGCAAGAAGATGAAGGCCGCCGAGATCCTCGGGATCTCGCGCAAGAACCTCTGGGAGAAGCTGCGCCTTCACGGCATCGCGGCCGAGAGCGAAGCCGAGGAGTGACCGGACTCAACGGCGGATGACCGTCGGGTCGAAATCGGGATCGGTCGCCGGCTCGACCTCGACGGTCACCGGTTGAACCGGCGAAGGGCGGCGCGGGGTGCGGACGGGGCCGTCGCCCGCCAGGACGCGGTGGCGGCGTGCGATCGCGACGGCGATCGCCATCCAGATCGCCACCAGCGCCAGATTGGCGACGGCGAAGCCCCGGCGCGACAGCGAGAAGACGTGCAGACAGATCATCACCAGGCCGCCCGCCGCGAGATCGCCGAGCCGCACGCAGATCGTGTCGACCGTCGCCTTGCCGTTGTACTTGATCTCGCGCGTGGTCGGCAGGAACAGGGTCTGCTCCACGGTGGTCTCGATCGAATAGTCGAAGCTGTTCTCGGCGGCCTTCGCCAGCGCGATCACGACCAGCGACGGAAACAGCGCGATGGCGCCGTAGCCTGCCAGCGCCACGCAGGGCAGCAGGAAGAGCGCACGTCGCGTGCCACCGACCTTGAGCAGACGCGCGACCAGGAATGACTGCACGATGAAGGCGAGCGCGTTCACCGCCCCGTAGAAGGCGCCGTAGAACCGCCCGATGATCGCTTGCCGGGCAACCGACGGGAACGCCTCGGCGTGGGTCTTGACCGCGTCGGCGAGGATGTACTCCCCCTGCGTGTTCACCAGGTTCACGAAGATCAGGAGCGCGCCGATCAGAAGTAGATAGCGGTCGCGCATCACGAGGCCGAGCGAACCCGTCGACGCGGCCGCGGGCGCGCGCCGGGGAGCCTCCCCGTCCGTGGCGGCCGGCTTGCCGTCGATGATCGTCACGATCGCCAGCGCGAGCGCGTACAACGCCCCGGCCATTGCCATCAGGCCGTAGATACCGAGCGGCTCGATGAGCCGGCGCGCGAGCTGCGAGCCGGCGATCGCGCCCGCTGCGCCGCCGATCGCGATGACGCCGAACAGGCGCTCTCCCGCCTCTCGGCTGTACAGATCGACGGCCAGCGACCAGAACTGGGCAATGCCGAGGAGGCTGACGATGCCGAGCCACATGTAAAACGGCGCGGCGATCGGCTTGCCCGCGGCCCCGAGCGCGATGAACAGTCCGAGAGAGAGGATGAATGCGATCAGCGTGAAGTAAATGAGCACCAGCCGGGAGACGCGGCTGGCGAGCCTTGCGTAGAGGGGAAGGACCGCGAGCAGCAGCAGCGCCTGCGCCGACGTCGCGTAGATCTTCAGCTCGGCGCCGCCGAGCCCCCGGAAGCGCGACAGCAGAATCAGGGGCTCTCTGACGGTCTTGAGCAGGTAGTAGGCGCTGAGCAGCAGGAAGATCTGCAAGCCCAGCAGCGCGACACGCGTCCCCTCACCTCGACGAACGTCGCCGAAGATCCGCCAGAAACCGATGCCACGGCCGCGCCTCTCAGAATCAGCACCGTCGGCCACGGCCCCAAGATGGGGACCGGGCCCGGCATGACAAGCGGATGGCAAGCACCAGTTTGAGCGCGGCGGGCGTGGTTCCCGTAGAGGTGGTCGGCTAGGGAGAGGGGTCTCCGGCCTGGCCGGAGCGGCGGCGTCACTGAAAGCGTTCGGCGAAGATCGTGCGGACGCGGGCCATGCGGGCGTCGAGGTCGGCGCCCAGGGCGTCGGGCGTGGCGCCGAGGCTGCGCGCGAGCAGCGGGAGATCGGCGGGCGAGACGACGTCTTCGGGGCGATCGAGCAGGAGGCGCAACCGCAGCGTGGCCCGGCGCATCGCCGCGTGGTCGTCGAGCAGCGTCTCGGGCCAGCCGAGCGCGACCAGCCGAGCGAGCGCCGCTGACGTCGTCGTGGTCCGGACACCGGGATCGGTTGCGTGCTGGAGTTGACCGAGCGCGACCAGAAACTCGACGTCCATGATCCCGCCTCGATCGAAGCGAAGATGGCGCGACCCGGCGGGCACGCGCCCGCGCTCTGTCTCCACGCGCGCCCGAACACCGCGAAGGTCGGCGACGAAGCGCGCCTGATCGAACGGCCGGTCGAACGCAATCGCCTGCAGCTGGGCCTCGCGCCGGGCCCGCAGCGGCGCGTCCTCCGTGCCGTGCACGACGCGCGCGCGCAACAACGCCACCCGCTCCCACCCGGCGGCCTCGTCGCGGTGGTAACGCTCGAACGCGTTCCACGACGTCACCAGCAACCCCTGCTCGCCCGACGGACGCAGGCGGGTGTCGACCTTGTAGAGCCGGCCCTCCTCCAGCATCGTCTCCATCGCCGAGATGAAGCGCACCGACGCCCGCGCGAACCATTCGCGGTGATCCACGCCCGTGCTGCTCTCGCCGTCGGCGCCGAAGAGAAACACCAGGTCGAGATCCGACCCATAGCGCATCTCCCGCGCGCCCAGGCTGCCGAGCCCGAGCACCGTGAGCCCCGTGGACGGGACGCCGTACTTCGCGACCAGCCCGGGCCAGGTGGCCTCGATCCCCTGCTCCAGGCACACATGGGCGAGATCGGTCAGCGCCGCCGTCACCTGCTCCGCCTCGAGGCCCCCCGACACGTCGTGCAGCCCGATCCGCAGCGTCTCCTCCGCCTGGAAGCGGCGGATCGCGCCCAGCTTCGCCTCCTCCAGCTCCGAGGGGTCCGCCACGGCCGCGCCGTCGGGCATCCGCGCGGCCAGCCGCGCCTGCAGCTCCGCCCGCGTCCGCGTCGGCGCGCCCAGGCCCTCCACCAGGGCGTCCCACATCGGCGGGTGGCTCACCAGCAGATCGGCCAGCCGATCGCTCGTGCCGAACAGCGTCGCCAGCATCTGCGCGAGGCGCGGCTCGTCGCGCAGCAGCAGCATCAGCGCGGCGGAGCTGCGCCAGACAAGATCGCGAAAGTGCAGCAGCGCGCGGTCCGGATCGGGCGACGCGATGGCCTGATCCAGAAGCGCCGGCGTCAGGCGCGCGCCCACCGCCTCCAGCGTGTCGGCGGCACCCTCGGCGTCGCGGAAGCCTGCGGCGGCCGCGAGCCGCTCCACCTCGCGCCGATCGCGCAGCGGATCGAGCAGGCGCGCCGCCTCGACGTGCATCTCCGCGGACGGCTCGCCCAGCGTCGCCGCGATCGCCTCCACCGCCGCGCGCTTGCCGCGCACCTCCGCGTCGAACGCCGCGAGGCTGGCGAACCCGAGCCCGGCGGCGAACCGGGTGCGCGCCTCGTCGCCGGCCGGCAGCCGGTGCTGCTGCGCGCCCGTCGCGACCTGCACGCGGTGCTCCAGCCGCCGCCAGAACCGGTACGCCGTGAGCAACGTCCAGGCCTCGCGATCGCCGAGCAGGCCGGCCACCACCAGCCGCGGAAACGCGCGCGGTGTGTTGCGCTCGCGCAGATCCCGCCGGCGGCCTGCGTGCAGGAGCTGCAGCGCCTGCACGACCATCTCGACGTCCCGGATGCCGCCCGCGCCCAGCTTCACGTCGAATCCGGTCTCCGCGAGCGGGCCGCCGGCGTCGGCGGGATCCCGGAACAGCGCCCGCAGGCCGCGGATCTCGTCGAGCAAGCGCGCGTCGATGCTGCGCGGAAAGATGAAGGGCTCGAGCAGGGCCAGCAACTCGTCGCCCAGCGCGCGATCGCCCGCGGCCGGACGCGCCCGCAACCAGGCCTGCCGCTCCCAGGTCCGCCCGAAGGTCTCGTAGTACCTCTCGGCCGCGGCGATCGAATTGCACAACGGTCCGTTGCGCCCCTCGGGACGCAGCCGCAGGTCGACCCTGAACACCATGCCGTCCCCGGTCGGCTGCTCCAGCGCCGCGGACACGCGCCGCGAAAGCTCCGCGTAGTAGTGATGCAGCGACGCCTCCCCGGCCGCGCCGCCGTCGGTCGAGTAGAAGTAGCAGACGTCGACGTCGGAGGAGAAGTTCAGCTCCTCGCCCCCGAGCTTGCCCATCGCCATCACGACAAAGCGGACCGGCTCGCCCCCGTAAGACCGCGGCTCGCCGAGCTCGCGCCGGAGCTCGGCGTCGCACACGACGACCGCCGCCTGCAGACAGGCGTCCGCGAATTCAGACAGCTCGCGCGCCACCTCGTCGGTCGTCCCCCACCCCAGCTCGCGCGCGCCCAGGCGCAGCATCTCGTAGCGACGCACGCGGCGCAGGCCCTGCTGCAGCGCCGCGAGATCGTCCGCGGCGGCGGTGGCCGCCCGCACCTCGCGCGCGATCGCGACCGGCGGTTTCGGGCGCCGCAAATGGGGATCCGCCACGAGCCGCGCGAACGCGCCCACGTCCGCCATCAGCAGATCCGGCAAGAACTCGCCGCTCGCCAGGATCGCCTCGAACAGCGTCCGCTCCTCCGCCGACGCCGGCTCGACGCCGCCCGCCTCGATGAACCGTTGCCGCCGGGCCGCCACCTCCTGCGCGACGCCGCCGGCGGCGCTCATCACAGGTCAGCCTGGGCCAGGGAGAACTTGTTGTTCTGCTCGTCGACGACGCGGAACGAGGCGCGCGACTCCGGCGGCAGCATTCCCTGCAGCCGCGCTTGCTGATACCGCTCGTAAAGGAAGAAAGTGCGGCGGCCGCGGTGCCGCGACATCCACGCCTTCAGCTTCTCGTCTGCCCCGTCCTGATCGAACACCGTCCGGTCCTCCGTCGGTCCCTCATAAATCTCGTTCGACGTATAGAACGTCTCGCCCCGCCAGTAGAGCTGATAGGCGATCAGGCGCTCCTCGGGGCTCCGCCGATTTTCGTAGTACTTCGCGATCGGCCCCTTCTGCGACCAGGAGGGCGCGACCCCGCGCATGAACCCGTCCAGCAGATAGAACGTGAACACGATCGCGCCGGCCGAAAGGCCGACCGCCGCCCAGCGCCGGATTCGCGGAACGATCAGAGCCACCGTCGCGATCGCGAACACCACGCAGAATCCGATCAGCGCGCCGGAAAAATCCAGCTTGTCGGGCCAGGGCCGACCGTTCTTGTTGTGGACGTAGTCGTAGGAGAAGAGCCACAGGAACCGCTGCGCGGCGTTCTTGCCGTCGGTCAGGTCGGCCGCCACCAGCGCCAGCAGCGGGACGCCGATCAGCGCCACGACGGCGGCCCGCCGCCAGCCGCCCCGCTCGATCAGATCGTCCACGAAGCAGGCGACGACGATCGCGATCCCCGGAATCGCAGGCAGCACGTAGTGATGAAACTTCGTCATCGACAGCGAAACCATCGCGTAGCCGGCCACGAACCAGATCGCGCCCAGCATGATGACGCCCTGCTTGCGTTCATCGGCGGCGCGCGCCGCGTCCGGCGCGCCGGCGGGCGGGCGCCGGGCGCGCAACGCCGCCCACCCGAGCGCCGCCGGCACCAGCGCCATCCAGGGCAAGAGCCCGTAACCGAGCTCGCGGACGAAATACTCGAACGAGCCGCGATCGCCGTGACGCCCGATGACCATGCGGCGCCAGTGGTTGTCCCCGAACAGCTCGTTCCAGAACGCCGGGCCGTGGAGGATCAACATGGCGTGATGCCAGGGCACCGCGACGATCGCGCACGCGATCAGCGACACGAAGATGCCGTAGCGCAGCTGCGCCCGCTTCAGCCGGTGCCAGTTCCGGGTGAACGTCAGGTAGGTGACGAATACGATCACCGGCAGCCCCAGCCCCGCGAGCCCCTTCGCCAGCACCGACAGCGCGCACATGATCGCCGCCAGGTACAGGTAGAACGGCGCCTTGTAACGGGTGCGCGCCGCCAGGAAGACGAAGAGCGCCAGCCCCAGGTAGTACGGAATCATCGCGACGGCGCCGTACATCTTCACCTCGCGCCCGCCCCATGGAATGATGACCTTCAGCTGGACGGAGTCGATCACCAGCTGCGGGATCAGCACGACGCCCATCAGCGCCAGCGTCCCGTAGAACAGCGGATGGTGCGGCCAGCTGCGCCAGCCCTTTCCGCGGCGGGGCAGCTCCTGGTCAGAGTCGTCGAACAGCGCCAGCGCACCCAGCGCCAGCGCCATCGACATCGGACCGACGAACGCCATGTCCGTCATCGCCTGCCGGGCCACCAGGCTGTACATCGGCGCCGTCCCGCAGACGATCGCCGCCAGCAGGCCGGCGCGCCGTGACACGAACCGCGCGGTCACCAGATAGACGGCGTAGATGCCCAGCGCACCCATCACGCAGAACGGGATGCGCGCCGCCCACTCCGCCGCGTGGCCGACCGCCATCTCGCCCGGCGATCCACTGGGCAGCCCGATGCCCGCCACGTGCATCGCGATGCTCATCAACCAGAACGACAGGACCGGCTTCGACCAGAACTGCTCCGGATCGCGCGGCGAGCCGGGCCACCACAGGCTGATGAAGTCCCCGCGGTGGGTCATCTGCCGGGCGACCTCGGAGTAGTGCGTCTCCCACGGATCCCACAGGCCGTACGTCCCCGCGAACGGGATGTACAGCAGGAGACCGCCGACGATGACCGCCACGCTCACGAGCAGCGCGATTTGCCGCTCGGTGAGCTTCGACGTCACTGGGCGAGCACCTTCTGCAGCTTGATCAGATCCAGATCGAGGGCCTTCGGCTTGCCGACGATATCGGCCAGCGGCGTGGCGCGCACCTCGCCACCCACCCAGCCCATCAACTGTCCGTGCTCGCCGCGTTCGAGGTGGTCGGTCGCGGCGGCCGCCAACCGCGTCGCCAGCAGCCGGTCGAAGGCGCCCGGCGTTCCGCCGCGCTGGACGTGGCCCAGCGTCGTGACGCGCAGATCGAATCCCAGCTGGCCCCTGTGCGCCTCGAAGTGCTCTGCGAGACGCATGGCGTTGTTGCGGGCGCCCTCCGCGACGACGACCAGCGCGTGCGCCTTGCCGCGATCGTAGGCGCTCTGGATGCCGGCCGCGATCACCTCGGGCTCGACCTCCGCCTCGGGAATCACCACCGATTCGGCGCCGCCGGCGATGCCCGCCATCAGCGCGAGGTAGCCGCAGTTGCGGCCCATCACCTCGACCAGGAAGGCGCGCTTGTGCGACGACGCCGTGACCCTCAAGCGATCGATCGCCTCCAGCGCGATGTTCAGCGCGGTGTCCACGCCGATGGTGATCTCGCTGCCCGCGAGATCGTTGTCGATCGTCGAGGCGACGCCGACAACCTCCAGGCCCATCCGCGACAGCGCGAGCGCGCCCGACTGCGAGCCGTTGCCGCCGATCACGACCAGCCCGTCGATGCCGCGCGCCCGCAGGTTGGCGAGGCCACGCGCGCGGACCGGCTCGTCCTTGAAGTCGCGCAGGCGCGCGCTGCCCAGGAACGTCCCCCCGCGCTGCAGGATGCCGCCGACATCGCGGGCGCCGAGCGGCTCGATCTGGCCGTCGACCAGGCCGGCGTATCCGTTTCGGACGCCGAACATCTCCCAGCCCTTGGCAATGCCCGTGCGGGCGGCGGCGCGGATGGCGGCGTTCATTCCGGGTGCGTCGCCGCCACTGGTCAAGATCGCAATCTTCCTCGTGGCCATGTTATGCGCTCGACGTATAGCATGGCGTGCGATGGCCCTGCAGCCGGCGAAGAAGGCACCGCCGCCGAACTACATCACGCCGGCGGGGTTCAAACGCCTCGCGGACGAGCTGACGTTTTTACGCACGAAAAAGCGGCCCGAGGTCGTGGGGGCGCTGGCCGACGCGGCCGCGGAGGGTGACCGCTCGGAGAACGCCGAGTACATCTACCGCAAGCGGCAGCTGCGCGAGATCGACAAGCGGCTGCGCTTCCTTTCCAAGCGGCTCGACGACGTGCGCATCGTCGATCCGCGGGCTCAGCCTCATCGCGACCGGGTCTTCTTCGGCGCCACCGTGACGGTCGAGGATCCGGACGGCGAGGCGGCGACCTACCGGATCGTCGGCGTCGACGAGACCGACGGCGCCGCGGGCGACATCTCGTGGCAATCGCCGGTGGGGCGCGCGCTGCTGGGAAAATCGATCGGCGACACGGTCACCGTGAAGTGGCACGCGGGTCTGCGCGAGCTGACCATCGCCGAGATCGACTACCGCTGAAGGTCGACCGTACGCGCGATCTTCCCGTCCTCGTCCTCGTCCTCGTCGCCGTACTCGTCCCCGGGAGATCTGAACGACAGGATCACGAGAATCCCGGCGAAGACGGGGACGAGGACGAGGACGAGGACGATCACGAGGACGGGTAATGCCTAGCGCGGGGGCCCGGCGGGTTGTTAGGCCCGCCGGGCCCTCGTTGGGTCAGGAGGAGGTCAAGTCAGGCCAGGCTCAGTTGCAGGTGTGATCCGGAAGGCAGGTGTTGCCGCCGCCACAGTCGGCGTTCGTCCGACACTCGACGCACGACATCGTCGTCAGGTCGCAGAAGTCGAGGCCGCCGCGGTTGCAGTCGTTGTTGCCGGCGCAGCCGTCGACGCAGGTCCGCGCCGGGCTGCAGACGCGGTTGTTGGTGCACTGCGTGTTGGTGACGCACTCGACGCAGGCGTTGCCGGCGACGTCGCAGTGCTCGCCGTTCGGACAGTTCGCGTCGGTCAGGCAGCGCACGCAGAAGTGCGTCGTCGTGTTGCAGGTGGCGTTGACGCCGCCGCAGTCGGTATTCATCGTGCAACCGCCGACCGCGCACCGATGTGTCGCCGTGTCGCAGGTCTGGTTCGCGCCCGTGCAGTCCGCCATCGCCAGGCACTGAACGCAGGTGTGTGTCGTCGTGTCGCAGCGGTCGTTGGCGCCGCCGAGGCCCGCGCACTCGGCGTTCGTGTCGCAGCCGCGGCAAGATCCGGCATCGCAGAACGGCGTCAGGCCGCCGCACTGCGCGCGGGTCGTGCACGCCGTCGCGCCGGCGCCACCGCCGCCTGCCGCTCCGGCCGCGCCACCACGTCCGCCGACCGCGCCGCCACCAGCACCAGCCGCTCCGGCCGCGCCACCCACGCCACCGCGTCCGCCGACCGCGCCGCCGCCCGCGCCAGCCGCTCCGGCCGCGCCGCCGCGTCCGCCGATCGCGCCGCCGCCCGCGCCAGCCGCTCCGGCCGCGCCGCCGCGTCCGCCGATCGCGCCGCCGCCAGCGCCAGCCGCTCCGGCCGCGCCGCCGCGTCCGCCGATCGCGCCGCCGCCAGCGCCAGCCGCTCCGGCCGCACCGCCGCGTCCACCGACGGCGCCACCGCCCGCGCCCGCCGTCGCGCCGCCAGCGCCCATCGTTCCTGCAGCGCCCGCGACGCCCGCGTTGCCCGCAGCGCCCGTCGTTCCACCCCTACCGGCCGCGCCGCCCCCGGTTCCGCCCCGCCCCGCGGCCGCGTTGCCGCCGGTTCCGGAGCCCGCCGGGCTGCCACTGCCACCACAGGCCATCACGAAGGCGCCAAGCAGCGCGCAGCCGAGGAACGAAGTTCGCTGGAAACGGGTCATGAATTCCTCCACGGGAAGGTCAGCTGGTCCTTGGTGCCGCGAGCCGCGCGGCCGGTTGAACAAAACGTTCAGGCCGCCGTCATCCGACGATGATTCCCGGCTCGCAGAAGCCGCCGAAGCAGACGTTCGAACAGCACTGGGCGTTGCTGGTGCACGCCGTGCCGATCTGCTGGCAACCGGTGGCCGGCATCGAACAGCTGCCCGCCGTGCAACTGCTGGAGCAACAGCCCGCGTTGCTCGTGCACGCGCCGCCTGTGGGCGTGCACGGCGTCTTGCAAACGTGCGTCGTCGCATCGCAGACGCCACGGCAACACTGCGTGGCGG